>JACZCZ010025986.1_pt1 | contig 37823 bp, 33 predicted proteins | sample 8641811 | NCBI WGS metagenome assembly JACZCZ01 (sample SAMN15324610, study PRJNA640507) | soil metagenome | isolation source: intercropping peanut in the first line | place: China: Luxin town, Laibin City, Guangxi Province | collected 2019-07-25 | depth 10cm m | reverse complement strand
TCGTCGCGAATCGGTCGGCGAGCCTTCATTGCAAGCCGGTGGACCCGGCCCGGTGTGTCATCGCCCGCGAGTGTCGTGAGATCGATGCAGGTAACAGCCTTCACGAGCCACGCCGCCTGGTATTCCTTCTTGACCGTGCGGCGTGTGCCCAGTGTGGCGGCGCGACGCTCGGCAGCCGAGAGATTTACCTGGATGCACTCGAACCACTCCGGCGTGAGCGGGGTCCCGGGATTGCGATCGATGGTCGTCATGGCGTCTTCCGATCAAAATCACTTGCAGGCGGGCTTCGCCTTGTTGCAAGCGGCCACCAGCTCCTTCGGCGGTTCTTTCTTGAACACCGTCCTGTACGACTCGAGCACGTTGCCCTGCACGACTGGCAGCGACTGCACGCCCACCCACGCCGGCGGCGTCTTGCCGGCGAGTGCCTTCATCATCGCGAGCGCTTCGGCGACACCCTGATCGTACGGACGCTGCGAGCCGGTCGCCTTGAGCGGACCACCCTTCGCGATCTCGATCGCGGACTGCAGGCCGAGGTCCACCGTCGTGATCGGAATGTTCACGCCCTGCGCGCGCATCGACGAAATCGTGTCGAGCGCAGGCTGGTCCCATACGGCAAACAGCGCCTGGACATCGGGATTCGCCGTGAGAAAGTCGCCAGCGATCTGCGAGACCTTCGCCGGATCCGTGAAGTCGACCTGTTTGATCTTGATGTCAGGACGATTCCTGGCGAGCCAATCCTTGACCGCCTTGGTCCGCTGGTTGGTGCTGAAGTAATCGACGCCGAAATGCACGATACCGAGCTTGCCGCCCTGCTTGATGCAGGATGCCGCTACCTGCGCGGCGATCCATCCGTTGCCCTGGCTGTCCGCCGAGACCATCGAGGCGTAGTGCTCCGGGTGCTTGAGACCTGCCGGCACGTTGTCCATGAAGACGAGCTTGATGCCCGCGGCCGATACCTTCTTATAGGTGGCAGCGGTGGCGACACCGTCGACCGGAATCGAAATGATTCCATGCGGCTTGCGCTGAATCGTGTTCTCGATGTCGGCAATCTGCTTGTCGACCTGGTACTCGGCCGAGGTCACGCCGATGACTTCGACACCGTACTTTTTCAGCGTGTCGGTAATTCCCTGAACCTGCAGCTGCGACCAGTCGAGATTCACGGTCTGCATCGTGATGCCGACGCGGAACTTGCCCGCCTTGATCTTCGCGATCTCATCGGGTGTCAGTTGCAACTGATCGACGGAAGCCGCCTTCTCGCCGTTCGGCCCCTGGCCAATGATCGCCTTCGGTCCCAGTGCCGCGAGATCGAGTCCGGTTGCGCACCCCTTCGGCGCCTGCGCGTAGGCACCCGTCATCGCGAATGTCAGTGCACCCGCCAGAGTCAGGGCGGATCGAAGTTTCAGTCGTCTGCTCATGACCAGTGATCTCTCATGCCGTGCGATGGGGGCCGAAGCGATTGGCGGCGCGATCACCGCTTGGTGAAGGCCACCGCAGCCACGATGATAGCGCCCTTGATGACCAGCTGGAGCGACGAACTCACCCCCAGCAGAACCAGGCCGTTGTTGAGGGTGCCGATGATCAGGCTGCCCAGCACGGTGCCGAGGATGAAGCCCCGGCCGCCGAAAAGGCTGCATCCCCCGAGGATCACGGCGGCAATCACATCCAGCTCGATCCCCTGAACGACGTCCGGCCGCGCGGCATGGGAACGGGCCGAAAGGACCAGCGCCGCGAGTCCGGCCAGCATGCCCGTAAACACGAAGGCCAGCGTCGTGACGCGCCGCGTGTTGATGCCTGAATACAATGCTGCGGTAGGGTTGCCGCCCGCCGCGTAGATCTGCCGGCCATAGATACTGAAGTGCAGCAGCAGGATACCGATCACGATCGCGAGCAGCGTCCAGGCGATGGGTGCCGGAATCCCGAGGAACGTCGTCTCGCCGAACAGCTCGATATACCGGTCGCTGGTGATGATCACCGGCTTCGTATCCGTGATGAGCATCGCCAACCCTCGAGCGGCGCTCAGTGTCCCGAGTGTCACCAGGAACGAGGGGATCGCCAGTCGCGTCGTCAGGACACCATTGATGAACCCGACCAACGCGCCAGTGCCTATTCCCGCCACGGCGCCGACGAACCAGCTGTCGTACACATGGGTCATCGCGAGCGCGGCACACATCCCTGACAGTGCGAGGGTCGAGCCCACGGACAGATCGATCTGGCGCGAGATGATGACGAACGTCATGCCCACCGCCATGATCGACACCAGCGCCGTCTGCCGCCCGATGTTCAGGAAATTGTCGAACGACAGGAAGTGAGGCGACGCCGCACTGAAGACGACGAGCATGATGACGAAGGCGACGTACAGCATGTACGGCTGATCGCCCTGCAGGAGCTGACTCACGAGCTGACGTGCACGGGGTGGCGCCGCAGCCGCGACTGTCGTGGAGCTGGATTCCGTCATGATGCCTGTGCCGCCGCTCGCGGAAGTTGGATCAGATGATGAAGCGCCTCGGTGCCGTCGATTGCTTCGCGCTCGACCGTCTCGACGATCGCACCGTCGGCAACGATGGAGATACGGTCGCACAGGCGCAGCAGCTCCGCCAAATCGGAAGATACGACGAGCACTGCCGTGCCGGATCGCGCGGCTTCGTTCACCAGCGCGTAGATCTCCTCGCGCGCGCCGACATCGACGCCTACAGTCGGCTCGTCGAGCAACAGGACTCGTGGGCGCGGCTGGTGCCACTTGCCGAACACGACCTTCTGCTGATTGCCGCCCGACAGATTCTTGACGACCGTCGATGCGCTCGGCGCCTTCACCGCGAGCTTGCTCACAACGGCTCGTGCCTGCGTCATGGCGCCGATGCGATCGAGCCAGCCCAATCGAGAAAAGTGCGGCAGTCGGGGCAACGTGAGGTTGCGTTCTATAGCGTGATCCAGCACGAGCCCCTGCACTTGCCGATCCTCTGGCACCAGCGCAACACCCTGTTCGATCGCGGCGCGCGGCTTTCGATTCGAGAGCGCGACGCCCTCGATCCGTACCTCGCCTCGCTCGACAGCCCGAAGTCCGAAGATCGTTTCGAGAATTTCGGTTCGCCCGCTGCCGATCAAGCCGGCCAGGCCGTGAATCTCGCCGGCGTGCACATTGAGGTCGACGCAGTTGAGACAATCGTTAGTCACGCGCGACAACGTCAGCACCGGTCTGCCAGTCGACGCAGCGACATCGCGCGTCTTCTGCATCGGCGTGTCAGCGCCCAACGCCGCATGCCCCGGCCCGACAATCGCCGTCACCAGCTGCTTCATATCGGTCTTCGCCGTCACGAAGTTGCCAGCGTTCGCCCCATCGCGAAACACCGTTACGTTCTGCGAGATCCGGAACACTTCGTTGAGCCGGTGAGTGACGTAGATGACTCCGACGCCGCGCTGCGTAACCGTCCGCACGGCGTCGAACAGAATCTTCTCCTCTCCCTCGGTGAGCGCCGAAGTGGGCTCATCCAGGATCAGGATGCGCACATCGCCCATCAATGCCTTGGAGATTTCCGTCATCTGCCGGTAAGCGAATGGCAGCGAGCCGACGGTAGCGCGTGGGTCGAGTGGAATTCCATGCTCGCGCAGGAACGCGCTCACCTCGGTCATGAGCTGGCGCTTCTTCAGGAAGCCGAGCCGGGTTCGCGGCTCGCGCCCCAGCATGAGGTTGGCTCCGACCGAAAGCGACTCGACCAGACTCAGATCCTGGTAGACGACCGCAACACCTGCAGCACGCGACTCGGCGGGAGATGCGAACGCGACTTCGCGGCCGGCAATCTCGATGCGGCCGCCGTCATGCCTGTGCACGCCGCTCAGGATCTTGATCAGCGTCGACTTGCCCGCGCCGTTCTCACCGAGCAGCGCGTGAACCTCGCCGGGAAAGATTTCGAGGTCGACACCGCGCAGTGCGTGCACGCCACCGAAGCTCTTCGTGACGCCGCTGACTCGGACCAGCGGCATCTGCGGGGAATGCTGAGCCGGGGAGTTCATCGAGGCTCGGACCCCTCCCTACCCTTCCCGCCGGAGCGGGGAAGGGAAAGAGGAGACGGTCAGAAGTTCGCCTTCAGCTGCACACCGACCGTCCGCGGCTCGTTGATGAACCCCGTCAGGTTGTTGAAGTCGATGGCGCCGACGGCGATCTCTTCGTCCGTGATGTTGCGGCCAAACACTGCGACTTCGTACTTGCCGTCGCTCCAGTTGTAGCCGATGCGGAGGCCGCCCTCGAGCAGTTCCTTGCCGGTGAACTCGACGGATTCGTACAGGAAGAAATTCACTTCGCTGCGATACGACCAGTCGGTGTAGGCAAACAGTTCACCGTTGCCGAGCGGGATGCCGTAACGCAGTGTGAAGTTCGAGATCCACTCGGGCGCCTGCGGCAGCTGATTGCCGTCGATGACAGCAAGACCGCCAACGATCGGATCCGTGACCGTACACGCGAAGCAGACACCGACCGCGATAGCGTCATCCTCGATCTCGGTATCGTTGTAGCTAGCGCCCAGTGTCACCAGCAGGTTCTGCGTCAGATACGCCTGCAGATCGAGCTCGGCACCCTGACCCACCGTCTTGTCCGCGTTCAACAGCCGCACGGCGTTGCTTGCTCCGCCGACCGCGGTGAGCTGCTGATCCTCCACTTCGTAGCGATAGAGGTTGAAGTACAGCTTGGCGCGACGATCCATGAGGTCGGCTTTCACACCGACTTCGACCGAAGTGTTGTTTTCGGGCTCGGCGACGGATTGATTGCCGAAGGCTGATGCGGGCTGCACGCTGGCGCCGCGGAAGCCCGTCGCGACACGCGCGTAGAGGTTGACGGCATCATTGATCGCGAACGTGCCGCTCACATCCCAGTTCACTTTGCTGTCGCTGAGGCTCGCGGTCGTCGGCAACGTCGGATCCGGGAACGTGAAGCCTTCCGGTACGCCCGTCACGAAGTCCTTCTCGTCGTTGGTGTAGCGAACGCCTGCGCTCAGCTCGAACGCATCGGTCATCGCGTAGCTGATCGAGCCGAACAGCGCGTACGCCGTGTTCGTCTGGTTCGAGCGCAGGTACTGCGTCTGCGCGCCGGTGCCGAGGCTGTCGTACGCGAAGCTCTCGATGTCATAGTCCTCATCGAAGTAGTACACGCCTGCCTGCCAGTTGAAGGCACCGTCGGACTGCGACTCGAGGCGCAGCTCCTGCGTGAACTGGTCGAGCGAGGGAACACCGTCGGCTGTTTCGCTCGGGAACGGAATGAAGCCGGGGCCGTTCGGCAGGCTGCAGAATCCGCAGCCATAACCGCCGTCGATGTCGCCACGGCTGTACGTGTCGAGCGTTTCGTAGCCCGTGATCGAGTACAGAGCGACATTGCCGAAGTCCCAGCGCAACCGGATGTTGCCGCCGTAGATGTTCAGCTCCTGCTCGTTGCGGCCATCGATCGAAATGGTATCGGGATCGAACCCGCTGACCAGGTCGTTGCTGCCCGACTGGATGATGTTGGCGCGGAACAATCGCGCCGTGCCGTCCAGGCTGCGCATGTGCGCGTTGAACAATGCGCTGAACGTCTCGCCCGGGTCGTACATCAACTGCACGCGTCCGGCGCGATCGTCGTAACCTTCATAGACGTCGTCTTCGCCGGTCAGCGCGTTGCCGACGAAGTCGTCGCGATGCTGATACATCGCCGAGAACCGGGCCGACCAGTTCGCGCCCAGCGGGACGTTGATGGCGCCTTCGATGTTGGCGGTGTTGTATGTGGCTTCGGATGCGTTGAAGTAGCCGCCGAATTCCTTCGACGGTTTGACCGAATCGAACTTCACCACGCCACCGGGCGTGTTGCGGCCGAACAAGGTGCCCTGCGGTCCGCGCAGCACTTCGATCTGATCGACGTCGAAGATCGGAAAACCCTTCAGGATGGGATTCTCCTGGACGACTTCGTCATAGATCAGCGAAACGGGCTGCGACGCGTTCAGTCGAAAGTCCGTATTGCCATAGCCGCGAATATAGAAGCGCGGGAAAGCACGGCCGAACGACGATTCCACGTTGAGACTGGGAATGCGCGCCGCCAGCAGGCGCACGTCCTGGCCACCGGACGCGAGCACATCGAGATTCTCGCCGCTCACTGTCGAGACGGAGATCGGCACGTCGCGGATATCTTCAGCGCGCCGTTCAGCGGTGACGACAACCACTTCCAGTTCCGGCGGAGCCTGCGCGAATGCTGTTCCCAGCGGCAACGCAAGAGCCGCTCCCAGAAGAATCGCATTTCCCCCGCTCGTCATGGCTTCCCGTTTGCTCATGTTCATGGATGCTGGCTCCCGCTTATTGTTTCGCAACCCCTGATGCCCGGCGAGGATACACCTGTCGCCGCTCGCATGGCACACCGGCCGTGTTGTCGGTCTATGGGTCGTTGTCGGGCGACGCGACTGCGAGCATGTCCTTGCCCAGCGCGATATTGCCCGACGCAATCAATGCCTCGCCGGCGCCGATCCGGTCGCGCGCTTCGCGGTTCTGACTGAGCTTGATCTTGCCTTCCAGGCGCGTGATTTCGACTTCGATACCTACGATCGCCTTCAACAGGGCGTCAATGTAGTCCGCAGGCGCATCCGTCATCTTCCACGGCACGCTTTGCGAAGCCTCGTGCGTTCGCGTCAATCGGGCGACGACGCCTCGCACGTGCTTCTCGTCGTCGTGAATCGTGATCCGCCCGTGAACATGCACGACGCTGTAGTTCCAGGTTGGCACCTGCTTGTGAGCCTTGTGTTTACTGGGGTACCAGCTGGGAGAGATATAGGCCTCCTCAGCTCGAAACACGACCAGTACGTTCGCCCCGCTTTCCACTGAGCGCCACAGCGGATTGCTGCGTGCGACATGTCCCCGCAACAGGCCATGCTGCCCCATCCTGGCGTCGAGATCGAACGGCAGATGATTGGCATCGAGTCCATCGCCGGCATGCGTGACGAGCATGCCCAGAGGATGCTGGCGGATCAGGCGATGCAGGACTTCCGGGCGGGATTCTGCAAAGTGTTCTGGGATATACATTGCGTGCGCACTGTGGCTAATTCGATACGCCGCGCAACACGCCGCGACGCTGCATCGAGTTGGCGAACCAAAGCTGAAAAAGCGCGAAGCCGATGATGAAGAGCGTCAGCGGCAGATTGAAGAAACCCTCAGGCGGCGGATTCGTGATGTATACCATCGTGTTCGCAATCGCCCCGAACAACGAAGCGGCGAACGCCGGCACGGCGAATCGACTGCGCAGCAGAAGCAGGATCGCTCCCACCAGTCCGTCAATGACGCCCAGACCCCACGTGACCGTGCTCCAGGAAGGCAGGCCGTTCACGTAATCACGATGCGCTGCCGACATTCCTTCCAGGAACGTGTCGGCCGCGAACGTCGAACCGCCCCAGAGGAAGACTCCGGAAGCGTTCCAGAGCAGCGCAACAACCCCGACGACCCATAGATGCCAGGGCGCTGCACCGCCCCGGGCCGATTGACTGTCAGACACCGGCGCCTCCCTTCTTTCGCGGAAGGATCGGCGCCGCCTTCCCTCGTGTCAATCGCGCATCGAGGCGATCTAGAAAGTAATCTTCACCGAGCGCGCACTGCGATTGGCCTCACCGTGATACACGGCTTCGATGTTGTTGCCGTCCGGATCCAGCACGAACGCCGCGTAGTAACCCGGATGGTAGGGACGCTCTCCAGGCGCGCCATTGTCTTTTCCGCCGGCGGCCAGCGCGGCCTTGTGGAACGCGTCCACCGTTGCCCGGCTTTCGGCCTGAAACGCAAGATGATGTCGCCCGGTCAGCTCGCCCTGCGCGCCCTCCCAGTCCGCCTTGGAGATGAACAGTTCATCGGCCCAGAAATATTCATCGGCGCTGCCGCCGATGGGAATACTCAGGGTCCTGAAGATCGCTTCGTAGAATTTCTTCGAGGCGGAGAGGTCCCGGACGACGAGTTGAACGTGATCGATCAGTCGACCCCTGTGCAATTCCTGCGTTTCCATCAGTCCTCCTGCTGGTTGAGGCGTGCAAGACGTGGCCCCGGCAAGTGAACCCTTGCGCAAGCGACGAGTTCCATTCACGCCGCGTCCGTACGTGCTCAGCAGAACGATCAGTCACTGCAGCTGACGACGTTGTAGTTATTTCTTCCAACCGCAGGAGACAGATGCAGCAATTCTTCAGAGCGCCGGCGCAGCAAGCGGCCGTGGGTCATGGATGTCGGTCAGCCCGGGGTCGATGATGAGGGTGAGCTCACCTCGCATACCGTCAGGATCTTCGAACGAGAGTGTGCGGAACGCGCCCAGGTCGTCGACCGCGCCATTGCTTGCTCCGCATTGCATCAGCCGTCGCCGCAGTTCATCGAACGCTGCGCTGGAGGCGGCGGTCAGGGCGAGGTGATCGAGATGCCCTCGTCCAAACATGCGTGGGATCGCGGTTGCATGTGGACTGTCCGGAGCCTCGATGGGGTGCAGCCACGAAGTCGCACCGACCCGAAGGATCGCGTGTCGAAACGGATCTGTTTCCCGGAACACGACTTCCGCTTCGAAAACGCGGTCGTAGAAACCGATGAAGCGTTCGAGATCAGCGGTGAGGATAGCGACGTGGTTGAGTCCGCGAAGAAGAGACACTGGCCAGCACCTGCGCCTGGAGAACGTATTGCAGTTTCTCCGAGGAGCCGCCGCGGGTGACCCGCCCGCGGCTAGTGCCGTTGACCGACTTTAGTCAGGTCTCGTCCGCTGGATGCTCAACGGCTCAATGAGTATCGCCCGCCATCGACAACAGTGCCGTCCATGCGTACGAACTCCAGGTGGTACTCGATCGCATCCGCATCGGTCGACAAGCTGAACTCGAACGGATGGACTCGATCCACGAGCTTGCGCTCCGATCGTCCGTCCTTCAGCGTCGCGCGTGCCTCGCGGACATCGCTATCCGATGCGGACGTCCACAGGTAGAAATCCCGCTGGCCAGCGAACGAAAGGAACATCGACGTCGCGTCGCCTGCCGGTGTCCTGTCAGTCCGGAAACCCTTGTCACCGGCTGGCGCCTGCCTGCTGCCATCTGCGAAGTAGTCGGCGTGCAGGCGCTTGAACACCGGCAGATCGTCCACGGCGATTGCAGTCAGTCCCTTCGCAGACAGCTGCAGCTTGACAGTGCCGTTCAGCACAGTCGCCGTGCCCGACGGCTTGCCATCGGTCCACACCCGCGCGGAGTAGCTGCGGCCGGGTGCGTACGGAACCCGTTCGCGATCGAGTGTGACCGTCACGGTGCGTGCCTTCGCAGACTCATTGCTCAACGCGAGATAGAAGCGGCCGTTGCCATAGCCAGTCAGGTAGTTCGCCTGCGGATCGTCGGTCGTGACGATGCGCCGCGGCATCCACAGGTGAACGTTCTCCTCACCCATGAACTTTCCCGTGCGATCGCCGTACACCTTGCTGCGCAGATATGCATAGCCCTGAGCGTAGCGCGCCGGGAACAGAATGCCGCCCTTCGAGCGGGTCTCGAAGTCCGACATCAGGTAGTCGGTCAGCAGCGCGATGTGCGGCCAGACGTGGTTGTAGTAGATCTCGTTGTAGTTGAGCTGAGCGAAGGGACGATTATGAAAGTCCCTGCGAGCGTAGACGTTCGAGAACCTGACGTTGATGTCGTAGCCCGGATAGGTCTTGTAGCGACCGACGATCGCGGAGCGCGCCGCGTCGTGCAGGAACGTGTCATTCGTCGCCGCGGCGATACGCAGTTCGTAAGCGGCCTGATGCGCAAGGAAGACACCTGGATTCAGGTGATACGTCGTCTGCGCTTCCGGTGTGAGACCGATCTGCGAGACCTGCCATGCCGGCAGCGCCACGTCCGGAGTCGGGATGCCTTTGTCTTCCGGCTTCGCCGTAAACAATCCGACCGGCGCGATGCCGCCACTGTCCACAGTAACGTCACCTTGCGGAATCTTCGGGAAGTACCAAGCATAGCTCGCGTAGCTGCGAGCGCCAGCGCGGGCAGCGGCGAGATAGCGCGGCTCTTTCGTCTCCTGCCACAGCTCGAACAACTCGACGAAGCGTGGCGAGAAATCGGACCAGAACTGGCCGCCCTTATCGAGGTTCACATCGCTGAAGTCCTTCTGCGGCGTGTCGATACGCGCCTTGATGTAGGCATCGGCGAGTGTGCGTGCTTTCGCGAGGCGGCCCGCGTCACCAGTGAGCCGGTACAGGGCGAGCTCATCCCAGAAGGTCGCACCATCACTCACCATCAGCAGGTTCAACCGGCGCGGCTTGCCGGCGAGTTCCAGCGCGTAGTGACGGAAGACCGGCGTCTGCCCATGCGACATCTGATAGAGCTCGGCGAGCTCGGAAACTTCGGCGGCCGGACCCTTCATATCGCGTGCGGCGTTCTGACCCGCCTCCTCCGGCAGCGCGTTGTAGAGGTATTTGGTGCGCGACATCAGGAACTCGGTGATCGGCAGCGCACGCAGGCGATAGATCTCCGGATCGTCCTGAATCAGCGCGAGCGCCAGCGGATGCAGCGCGGAGACGACTTTCACGGTTCCCTTGACGTCGGTGTTGTAGTCGAACCCCCTGAGGTCCGCGTTCCAGCCCGAATGCGCATCATCCATCGCAAACTCGATCATGCCGTCGATCGTCGCGTTGAGGGACTGATCGACGTTCTGGCGGATGTCGGCGAAACCGAAGAGCGTCCGTGCGACTTCGGCGAACGCATCACTCACATCGCCGGTGACGATCACAGGCCGCACCGCGAATGTCGCACTCTGCCCTGCCGCGAACTTCGAGTCCGCCTGGCCCAGCAGCGGCGCGAACGCGGATGGCTGCGCCTCTCCCTTGGGATTGCGCAGCACGACACCGAATCGCGCGTTCGCAATCGTCGGCAGGCGATACGGGCTTTCGCGCGGATCGACGCTGAGTCCATAGGTCATCTTGTCGCGGGTCACCAGCGTCAGCGGCAAGCCACCCATGCTCTCCGCCGTCATCAAAGGCGCGCGCGGAAAGCGCTTCTCCTGCCAGATCAAAGGCTGGAGGAACCCGTCGTCGGTCGACGGATCACTCGCCGGCGCGCCTGTGTACCCGACCGTGTACCAGCCAGGTTTGCGGGCCGTGAACTTCCAGGAAATGCGGGGCGACTCGCCGGAGACGGGACGGACTTCCGCTTCCAGCGTGAAGTTGGGATCGGGGGCGAAGGTCCATGCAACGCCACCGCCATCGAGAGGACGACTGCCAGTCGCGCGAACACTCGTCGCCGATCCCGCTTCATAGACGATGTCGGTGAAGCCAGCGCCGCTCGCGGAGCGCCACCGTGGCAACGGATAGTTCTCGACGTTTACGCCTTCGAGACTTTCACCCGGTGTCGAAGCGAAATGCGACAAACCCAGCTGCGGATCGGCATCGGCGCGGATCACTGTAAAGACGGGTTCAAATGTTGCCCGTTTGCCGTCGCGCTCGACGGTGACGGCATTGGCAGAGGAAGAGGAAGAGCTGATCCTATAGGACGGCGCCTGTTGTGCGCTGGCTGCGAATGCGGTGAGGGACAGCAGGACGCAGGAAAGACGGCGGGTCCGGTTCTTCATTCTTCAACCTCGACGAAAGTCAGATGAGCGGGACGCGGATCAGACCGCGTGACGAAGCAGCGCTTTGGCATCCAGCCCAATGCCCAGGCCTGCGCCGGCCGGAGCAAACAGATAGCCGTCCTTCACTTCCGCAGGCGTCGCCGCAATCGACGCGCCAATCGGGTTCTTGCCGATCCAGTACTCGCACACGATGCTGTTTGGCATGGCGACCGCGAGATGCGCGCTGGCGGCCACATGCACCGCAGAGCCGATACTGACGTGCGGCTGGAACGCGAGGCCGAAGCAGTCGGCCAGCTCGGCAATGCGTCGGCATTCAGTGATGCCGCCGGCGCGGCACACGTCCGGCTGCACTATGTCGATGGCACGATTGCGGATCAGCTCGACGGTTTCGTGCCGGGTCATGATCGAATCGAGCGCAATGGGGATGGCGAGTCGCTGCGCCAACTGCGCATAGCCTTCGACGTCCTCGGGCGGAATCGGCATCTCGAAGAAGCCGACACCGAGTTCCTGCATTGCCTCGCCAATCAACATCGCATCGGCCCGCGAGTAGACACCGGCCGCATCGGCGTAGATCGTGAAGTCCTCACCGAGAGCGTCGCGGATCGCGCGGATCGTACGCAGGTCTCCCCGCACACCTCGACCGATCGCCATCTTCACGCCTGTGTAGCCGGCCTTGCGCAGAGCGCGCGCCTCGTCGACGAGTTCCGTGACCGCCTCGACCGGCGCTTCGAGCGGCAGCGAGGGAATGCCGGACGCATAGACGCGCACGCTCTCGCGCATCTTTCCGCCGAGCAGTGTCGAGATCGGCGCATTCGCAGCCTGCCCTGCCAGATCCCAGAGCGCGATGTCGACGCCTGCAATCGCTTCTATATAGAAGCCGGCCCGATGGCCGCGCACCCGCATACCCGCGTACATGCGCTCCCAGAGCACCATGACGTCGCGCGGATCCGCACCGATGAGAATGTCTTTGAGCAGCAGGTCGATGATCTTTGCCGTGGCCTGCGGTGCAACCGGCGCTTTGGCTTCGCCCCAGCCGACATGGCCACTGTCGGTTTCGATGCGCACGATGACTGTGTCGATCGTCTTCGAGTAGACGAAGCGGCGGCGCAGCGGAACCGGATATTCCGTCGAGAGTTCCGCCTGACCGGCGGCGCGAACCGAACCCCAGGCGCGACTGCCCCAGTAGCTGCGGCTGTCGATCGGTTCCGCCTGGATGGGGAACGCTTCGACCTTCACGATCTTCATGCGGCCTCCTGGCAAAGCGCCAGCAAGAGAGGGCCCTGGCCCCAGGGAAATGTGCCGAAGGGTCGCGTCGCATACACGTGTCGCGCACCCACCGGCGTGGCATCGCTCACCAACGCGAGCGTCCCGTCACGTGCGATCTGCGAATGCATCGCTGCACGGGCTTTGCGTTCCATCTCGATGTAACGGGTCGCATCGAGCACGCCGTGCCTGACGCCCTCGCGAAGCGCATAGGCCGCCATCGTTGCGAGTGTCGATTCCTGATAGGTCGCAGGATCGTCGATTACCGTGTGCCACATGCCGCTAGGGCACTGGGTCAGTGCGAGCGCGTCACATAGCGCCAGCGTTCGTTGATGCAGTTCCGGCCACGCCGCGTGAGTCCGCGGAAGCAACGCGAGCGTATCGACGAGACCCATCAATGCCCAGCCATTGCCTCGTGCCCACAGCTCGCCGTTTTTTCCGCAATCGCGTTCGAATCCGTGGAACAGCAATCCGCTGTCGACCTGCAGTGTTCGCGCATAACCGAGCAACTCGCTCACACCCTGATCGAAGTACTGTTCCTCACCAGTCGCGAGCGCCAGTGCCGCCAGAAACGGGCCGTCGACGTCCATGCAATCGACCCAGATCTGCCAGCGCCAACCGGACGTATCGCCACGGTGATAGCGGATGCCGTTCGGTCCTCTGGGAAAGCCTGCATTGAGCGCCGCGAGCTTGCGCCCAGCATCGAGGAACTGCTGATCGCCGGTGCGTCGATAGAGCTCGAGCAGCTCCCTGCCGGCGCCAACGTGATCTTCATTCGTGCGCCCAACGCCGCGGCCCAGCCAGCTGCGCAGAATCCCGTGCACGAAGCCGAGCGGTGCCGCATCACCGAGCACATCACCGGCGTGAATCAGACCGCGCAGGGCGATCGCTTCGCCGAAACCCCAGACCCGGTAGTTCCAGCGCATCGCGACATCGGCGACGGCCCGTAGTGTTTCGCGGCTCATGCGGTTTCCAGTAGGATTTCGAACAATCCGCCCGAGGCTGGGCGGTCGATCAGCGCCTGCGGACTCAACCTCATGCGCGAGGTTGTGACGAGGAGTCGATCCGGCTCCGCGAAGCAAACGCTGCTTACATGTGGCGCGGGAACCGCGATGCTGCGCAGATAGGCGCCGTCGGCGGCGATCTGTGCGATGCAACTGCCACCCCACATCGCCACCCAGAACGTTCCGTCGGGAGCGATCGTCATTCCATCGGGCTTGCCCGGCAGCCCGAGGAAGTCTGAAACGATGACGGGCTCTCCCAACACACCGGCGTTGGCGGAGTATGCAAGCAAGGTACGCTCGAGCGTGTCGACGACATACAGCGTGCGGCCATCGGCAGAGAACTTCATGCCGTTGGGGACGCCGAGTCCCTGTGCCACGCGTTGGGGCTGGGTTCGCAGCGACGGCGCGTGAAAGATCGCGCCGCGTGTCGAAAGAATGCCCCGATGCATCATGCCTACCCACAGGCCGCCGCTCGGATCGACCGTCATGTCATTGAAACGGCAGCCGGCATCGATTGTGGCCGCCGGACCCGCATCGAGCTCCCCCGATGCGCCGACGCAGCAGAAACGATCGTCAAGCGATCCGATCAGTCCGCCCTCCGGCAATGCCGCGAGTGACCAGATCGAAGCGGACATCTCGATCGATTCGAGTTCGCCCTGCGACGATACCGTGAGTAGCCTTCGCGACACCGGATCGGTCCAACGCACCCGGTCGTACATCCACGCCGGAGATTCACCGATGGCGGCACGGGCATTGCTGATGAGACGAACAGTCGGTGCGTCAGGCATGACGCGCCCGATGCAATGCATAGAATCCGCGCACACACGCAGCGCGGGATTCCACAGGCTCACTCGACACGCCCACGGATCGCAGCGCGCTCGCGTAAAGAGCACAGAGCGGGCCGTTGCCGACGAGGGGAACGACGCCATTCACGAGTGTCGGATATACGGCCAGCGCATCGGCGATCTCTGAACCGATCAGCAGGCCGCGAATGTAGGAAGCGGCATCAGACTTCGCGAGCAGCCCGCGCATTACTCTTGCGCGAGCGCCGAACAGCAGCGTCCCCAGGCTCAGCTGACGTGCCCGACCGGCCGTGACGCCGGCGTGGAAGGCCTCACCATCTGTCGCCTCGCCCGCCACGATCGAGGCAAGAAGCCCTTTTGCTGTCAGTCGATCGAAGATCTCACCCGACATGCTGGTGAAGAAGTCGAGTACTCGGCCACCTTCGAGACGCACCCACTTGGTGTGGGTGCCTGGCAGCGCGACCCATCCATCGACAACGCGCAATGCAGCGAGACCCAGCAACTCGATCTCTTCTCCGCGCAGGATGTCCGGCGCGCCGTCGAAGCTGCGACGACAAGTGATGCCCGGCACGATATGCGCAGGCACATTGCCGATCTGGGTAGAAACTGCAGCTGCCGCCAGATCAGTGCGACCGGCCGGCGCCTGCGCATAGGGCACTTCGATCCAGCCCACGTTGGAACCGATCATGCCGGAAGCGTAAACCGGCCCTGTTCGCGGCCAACGCGATGCGAGTTCATCCATCATCGCGGCCATGCCGCTGCGATCGAGCGCAGTGACACCGGCCGGCGCCGAGTATTCGTCGATCGCCCTGCCCTCCGAGGAAATCAGAAAGGCGCGAAAATTCGTACTGCCCCAGTTGATGCCGACAAATGTGTCGGACTCAGCGCCGTGTGACACCGGCTCCTCCGTCGATGGCGTAAACCGATCCAGTGATCCATTGCGCACGATCGGAAGCGAGGAACAGCGCAAGATCCGCCACCTCCTCCGCCGTGCCCAGTCGTCCGAGCGGATGCCGCCCGATGTTGCGGACGCGTGCCTCCTCGGCATCCCCACTACGAGCGAACGAAGCACGCAGAGCCGGCGTATCGATGCTCGCTGGTGCGATCGCGTTGATGCGGATGTTGCGGGGCGCGAGTTCGAGCGCGGCTGTCTGCACGAGATTATTGAGTGCGGCCTTGGTCGCCGCATAAGCCGCCAGGCTTGGCGTTGCGAAGTCGGCATTGATCGAGGACAGCACGACTACCGATCCGCCGCGTTCAGTCATATGAGGAGCACAGAGCTGCAGGAGCCTGGCGGCACCCACTACGTTGACGTCGTAGAGATCGAGAAACGTCGAGGGCTGCGTATCGAGCACGCCGCCCGGAAAGCTCGCGGCCGCGGCGTGGACCAGAATGGTCGGCTCACCGATCGATGCAATCATCTGCTTCAGCGCCTTCTCCAGCGCTTCGGTCGATCGCAGATCCGCACTCAGATTGAGGTCGCTCGCGAAGCCGGAACTCACATCCAGCCCGGCGACGCGTGCGCCCTCATCCTGAAATCGCCTGACGATCGCCGCGCCGATGCCGCTCGCCGCGCCGGTAACCAGCGCGACATGACCGCTCAACTGTTTCAAGACGTCTCTCCGGCTGTCAGAACTTCAGACTGACGTTCGCCTTGTAGATTCGCCCGAAATACAGGTTGGTACGCAGCGCCTCCTCGGCGCCGTCGTACGTGCGCTGCTTCTCGTCGAGCAGATTCAGCGCCTCGAATCCCAGCGATACGTTCGAAGTCAGATCGTACCGCAGGGTGGCCGACAGGTCGGTATAGGGACTGTTGTAGATGCCCGTAGCGGCGGCCGAGAGACCGATCAGGTAATCGTCACGCCAGTTGTAGGCAAGTCGCACGCTGACGGGACCCTTCTCGTAGTAGCCGACGAGATTCGCGTTGTTCGGCGACAGGCCAGGCAGCGGCAGCGTGCGTCCAGTCACGTCTTTGATCGGCGTACTGGAATCGATGTACGAATAGCTCGCTATGACACCGAACCCGTCCCACGCACCAGGGAGGAAATAGAACGGCAACTGCACCAGCGCCTCGACACCCTGCACTTCCGCGCCCTCGCCATTGACCTTGCGGTTGATCAGGTAATTCACGCCGCCGTAGGTTTCCGGACTCTGCTGCTGGACGATGAAAGTCGACACATCCTTGTAGAAGAGACCGAGCGAAACCAGCGCCTGGCCACCGAAGTAGTACTCGGCAGACAGATCCACCTGATCCGCCTTGAAGGGATCGAGATCCGGCGCGCCGCCGCTGCCGGTACCGAGGACGGTCTGCACACCGCCAACGAAGACCGCGTTGTTCGCCAGAGTCACACCGCTGTTGAGGTCGGCCGTGTTCGGATACGCAATCACTCGCGCAGCGCCGAGGCGGAAGACCAGATCGTCGTTCACTTCGAGTTTCGCGACCGCCGATGGAAGCACGTCGGAGTCCGAACGCTCGAAGGTGCTCGGTATCGCGCCGCCCGTGGGCGCGATCTGATTGCCGATCGACTCGAGGTCACGCCCCACATAGCGCACGCCGATGTTGCCCGAGAGACCGGCACTGCCGATATCGGTAGCGAAGTCGAGCTTGGCGTACCCTTCCGTGAACTGCTCCTTGATTTCAAACGTGCTCGAGAGCGCATTCGTGTTGTTGCGTGGATCCAGGCACTGCACGTTCTGGGAAATGGCAGGCACGTCCGTGAATGCGGAGCAGCTGCTCACCAGTGAGTTGGCCGCAACGAAGGAACGCGGCAGGCCCGCGAACTCCCCGTCGGCGAAATCCGGGTTGGAATGCATCGTCAGGTAGCGCGAAAGCGCGGTCGCCGGAATGCCGCCCGCCGGGCGGATATCCGCGCGCAATGGATTCTGCTGGGAATCGATCTCGTCGTAGCGGACGCCGGCGCTGATTCCCTTCAGGAAGCCGTCCAGGTCGTACGTCCAGTCAGTGCGAATCACCTTGTCCTCGCTCTCCACGTCATACGTGTTGTCGAAGAGGATCGTGTAGCGAAGCTGCGCCGGATCGTTCAGATCGATGCCGCTGATCTGATAGGAGCCGAGATCACCGGACGTGAAGTCGAAGTTCACCGTGGGCGTGATGCCAACGATCGGCTGCAGGCGGAAATACATCTGATGCGCCGTCGAAGCGGATTCGGTGTAGTCGACCTCGACGCTGCCGCGGAAGCGGTCGGTCACATCGAACTTGGCCGTGAGCGCCGAAGACAGGATATCGGCATCGGTATCGAGGAATTCCGTGTTCGTGAGCACAGGCCCCGTCGCCGTTCCCGACAACAGAATGTTGTTGGGCGAGTACCTCGCGTTGCTCAGGCCCGCAGTCGGCGTGAAGGACAACCACCAGCGATTGCGATCCGACTCGAGCTTCGAATAGAACGTGTCGGCGATCAGCTGGACGCTGTCGGTGGCCTGCCATTGCACTACGGCGTTGAGGCCGATGTTCTCGCGATTCTCGGCGATCTCTTCGGGACGCGCATCCGAATGGCCGAAGCGCACCGTGCCGGTGCCGTCGGTGAAGCGCGAATAGCCAGAGAAGGTATCGAGGCCCTGCTGCGACAGATCGCGATTGTTGTACGACGCGGAAACCAGAACGCCGAGCGTGTCGTCAGCGAACTTGTGCGAGGCAAGCACGAAGCCCTCGTACCCGCCCTCCGAAGCCTGGTCGTAATAGACCCCACCGACCTTGGCGCCCAGGCGGTCCGGACCGTCGAGCGGCATCGGTGTCTGCACGTCGACGATGCCGCCGAGCGCACCAGCGATCTGGTCGGAGCTTGCGAGTTTCGTGAGTTCGAGCCGCGCGATCAGTTCGGAAGGAACCAGTGAGAGCAGTCCGTATGTGGAGCTGCCGAGCGTGTCGAGGCCCGCACCGCCGCGTCCCGTCGGATCGATGATCTGGCGGCCATTGAACAGGTAGACGTTCTGCCGCAGGCCGCGCACCGAGACGCTGCTGCCTTCGGCGATACCGCGATCGACCTGCACGCCCGAAACGCGGGCCAGCGATTCGGCCACGTTGCGATCGGGGAGCTTGCCGATGTCATCGGCCACGATGGCATCAACGAACTGCGTGGCTTCGCGCTTGATGTCGCGGGCCTTGTTGAGACTCTCGCGAATACCAGTGACGACCACCTCTTCGACGCCCGAGGCCTCGGAGCCGGCGCTGACATTCTCGGAGGCGCCCTGCGCATGAGCGACGCCAGCAAGCAGCACCGCCGGACTCAGCATCGAGTACGCCACGCTGCGGAAAAAACGATTCGGCAGGTTCTTCTTCACGATCAATTCCCCCGGTTTGCTCAATGCGCTGCTCGGACGCGACTGTTCCGGCAGTGTCGATGATGTGATACTAATATAGCAACGACAATGACAAAGCAATAGCCCAACGACGAGGGTCATTGCCGGCAAACAGGATGCAGGAGCGCCGCTATCAGCATATTTTCAGCTTTTCTCGCTGGATAGCCGGCTGCCGCATCGCGCCCGGGTCAGCATTGACATCGTCCCTGTCCGCGATGCATCTTGCACATATAGCAACACTTGGCCGTGAAGCGCGGCATTCCAGGAGCATTCGAGCATGGCGACTCTGAGCGGCGTTCTGCCGATCCTTCCCACCATCTTCACGGCGTCGGGAGCGATCGACGAAGCCGGCACGCGGCGGGTGGTCGACTACATCGTCGGCGCAGGCGCACGCGGCATCGTGTTTCCCGGTCTGGCCAGCGAATACGACACACTCACTCGCGATGAGCGCTTGCACCTGACGCAACTGCTCGGCGAATGGATCGGCGGGCGCGTGCCTTTCGTCGTCGGCGCAAGCGCTCCCTCGACAGATGACGCCATCGCATACGCCGCGGCTGGAGCAAGAGCCGGCGCAACTGCTTCGATGATCCTCACACCGAAGACATTCGCGGATGACCCGGCCGGCATGCGCGATTTCTATCGCGCCGTGCATGATGGCTGCGGTATCGACATCATGCTGCAGAACGCGCCTGCCCCCATGGGCATTGGTTTGTCGCTGGAGAAAGTCGCAGAGCTGGCCAAAGCTGTGGACGGCATTCGCTACGTGAAGGAAGAAGCACCGCCCTCGGGACAGCGCATCACCCGCCTCTCCGAACTGGCTGGCGATTCGCTGCGCGCCGTCTTCGGCGGTGCGGGCGCACGCTACGTCATCGACGAACTGCTGCGTGGCGCGAAGGGAACGATGCCTGCGTGCGAGATCACCGAGTTGCACGTCGCCATGTTCGATCGATTCGAACGCGGCGACGAGGCAGGCGCGCGCGATCTGTTCGAGCGCACCCTGCCGCTGCTGAACATGCAGGCGATCTTCCGGTGGCGCCTCACCAAGGCCATTCTTCAGCGCCGCGGATTGATCGAAAGCACTTTCGTGCGCGCGCCGGGACCGGAGTTCGATCGCTACGACTGGATGGAATTCAACGCGCTCGTTGCGCGGCTGGATGACCTGATGCCCCTCGAGGCTGCTGCGTGAGCCGCGTCGCATCCATCGAAACGTTCATCGTCACGCTTCCGCGCGACACGCCGTATCTCGGCCCGCTGGCTGCGGGCGAGCGCATCAACACGCGCGGCTACGTCGTACGGCGTGGCAACGGCACGATCTATCCGACAGTCGACCGTTCGATCGTCGTGCGTGTCACGGCCGAAGACGGAACGATCGGCTGGGGCGAGACCTACGGCATCTGCGCACCTCGCGCGACTTGCGAGATCATCAATGACCTGCTCGCTCCGGTGACGCTTGGCGCCGATCCTGCCGACGTTGAAAGCATCTGGGATGAGCTGTACGGATTGATGCGCGTGCGAGGCTGCAGCGGCGGCTTCCATGTGGATGCGATCGCGGCAATCGACATCGCGCTGTGGGATCTCCATGGCAAGCAGCGCGGCCTGCCGATCCGCGACCTGCTCGGCCCGACGGTGAACAAGACGGTTCCCGGCTATCTGTCCGGCCTGCCGGCTGCCACGCTGGATGAACGCGTCGCACTGGCTGTCGCGAAGTACGCAGAAGGTCATCGCGCATTCAAGTTCGCGGCCGTCGTGAGCCACGAAGGCATCGTGGCTGAAATGGCGGCGCTGCGCCGGGCGCTCGGCGCCGACGCGCAGATCATGATCGATATGCACTGGAAATTTCCGGCCGCGGAAGCGCTCGAACTGATCGAAGCGCTGCGCCCCTATCGGCCGTTCTTCATCGAGGCGCCAGTCAAACCGGAAGACCACGCCGGCCTCGCCCGGATCGGGCGCGAAAGCTCGCTGCCGGTCGCTGCCGGAGAAGAGTGGTACACCGCTTACGAGGCGGCCAACCGCCTTGCGGTCGGTCCAATCGCCTTCCTGCAGCCGGAAATGGGACACACAGGTATCACGCAGTTCCAGCGTATCGCCCGGCTGGGCGCCGGGCACGAAGCCGCAATCGCGCCGCATGCGACGATCGGCACGGGACTATTCCTTGCAGCGAGTCTGCAAGTCTCGGCAACATTGCCGCACCTGTGGAAGCATGAATGGCAGCATTCGGTCTTCGAGCGGAACCTGGCCCTGCTCGACAGCGACATGAGCTACGTCGACGGTGCCTACGTGCTGCCGACAGGCCCCGGCCTCGGCGCGGCTCCGAGCGCGCGGCTCTGGGATTTCGCCGAGCGCATCACGTGACAACAACTCGAATCAACGCATCGCCGCCCACGGACGACCGCTAATGCGACCAAAACTCAACGCACAGCCGAACAAGAGCCTGATCGACGGCATCGCCACGCTGCAGGCGCTTGCGACCTCGCCCGATCCTGTCGGCTGTCGTGAACTGGCGCGGCGCCTCAACATCGATTCGGTGAAGGTCAATCGGCTCCTGAAGACGCTCGCATACCTCGGCATCGCGCGCCAGACAGCGGATCGCAAGTACACCGCCGGCCCCGGCATGCATGTGCTGGCGGCGCAGAGCTTGTTCGCGTCCGGCCTGATTCGCAACGCCTTGCCCGTCCTCGAAAACCTGCGGCGGTTCGGCCATACAGTCGCACTCGGTGTGCTCTGGCAGGACAACGTCAGCTATCTGTTCCACGCACCGCCGGGCCTCGAGGCGTCGCGCGGACTCGGTCGTATCGGCCTGCTTCCCGCAACGACCAGTGGCATCGGCATCGTACTGCTCTCGGAATACGACGATGCCGATGTGCGCGAGCTATACCAGGGCCGTGACATTCCCATGTTCCCCGAAGGCATCGAGCAGTTGCTCGCGAAGCTCGCCGAAGTCCGTCGCCTCGGCTATGCGCGGGTGCACGTCGCCGACGATCGCGATCATCACATCGTCGCAGTGTCGACCGGCGATCCTGCGCATGCGGGCGTCGCGATGTCGGGCTGGATTCCCGAAGCCGCGACGGCGCCTCTGGTCGAGGCTCTGCGCGCAGCGGCAACCGAGATCGGCGGGTAGAGATGCAAGAGCCTTTGACTGCGGCGACGCCTTCTGAAGCCGCGCACTCCGGCAGACTTCGCTGGGCGATCCTCGCTCTGCTCTTTGCAGCGACCGTTCTCAACTACGTCGACCGGCAAACGCTGTCGATCCTCGCATCTCAGGTGCAGAAGGATCTCGGCATCGACGACGCGGGCTATGCGCGCATCGTGCAGTACTTCCTGATTGCGTACGCCATCTCATACATCGGCGCCGGCTGGGTCACCGACAAGCTCGGAGCAAAGTGGACGCTCGCGCTGTTTCTCGGCTGGTGGTCGCTGGCGAACATGGCGACGGGCTGGGTGCGCAACGCCGCGCAGCTTGGTTTCGCGCGACTCATGCTCGGAATCGGCGAACCCGGTGTCTACACGGCGGGACCGAAAGCCGTCGCGGAGCACTTTCCCCCCGAGCAACGCGGCTTCGCTATCGGCATCTACACCGCTGGCGCGATGGTCGGCGCCACTATCGCCCCGCCGCTCATCGCGTTCCTCGCCCTGCAGTACGGCTGGCGCGCCGCTTTCATCATTACCGGCGCTGCGGGATTCGTGTGGCTCGCGATCTGGCTGGCCGTTTATCGCTCGCCGGAGGGCACGGAGCCCGCGCGAACGAAGGAGCCGATCCGATGGGGGCCGATCCTGCGCGATCGCAGCGTCTGGGGCCTGGCCACGGCGCGTCTGATCGCGGACCCTGTCTGGTACTTCTATCTTTTCTGGTTCCCGAAGTATCTGACCGATGAGCGCGGCATGGGACTGGTCCAGGTCGCGAGCCTCGCGTGGATCGTGTATCTCGCGGCCGATATCGGCAGCATCGGCGGCGGCTGGTTTTCCGGTCGCTTGATCCGCTCCGGCATCGCCCCGCAACGCAGTCGAATCATCGCGATGGCTTGTGCAGCCGCGCTCGCACCGTTCGGCATGGCGGTTGCGCTCAATCTCCACATCGGTCCGACGCTCGCGATCGGCGCGCTCGTTGCATTCGCGCACCTGGTCTTCCAGATCAACATCGGCGCGCTGGTCGTCGATCGATATCCGATGAGCCACGTCGCGACGGTGTTTGGTCTCATCGCGGCCGGCAGCGCGCTCGGTGGATTTGCTTCGACTCACGTCGTCGGCCAGCTCGCGAGTAGCGGCAACTACGATCGCGTGTTCCTGCTGATGGGCGCGCTGCATCCCATCGCCTGGTTCGTCGCGTGGATCTCGACGAGGAGCAGACAGTGACTCACGTTGCGGCGTTCGATGCGGCGTTCCAGCACTGCCCGCTCATCGCGATCCTTCGTGGCGTGAGGCCCGACGAAATCGTCGCGATCGGCGAGTCACTGGTCGAAGCGGGCTTCAGCATCATCGAAGTGCCATTGAACTCGCCCGATCCGCTCGAAAGCATCTCGCGCCTGGCAACGGCATTCGCTGGCCGCGCTGTGATCGGCGCGGGCACGGTTCTATCGGTGGAGCAGGTATCGCAGGTCGCTGCTGCGGGTGGGACGCTGATCATTTCTCCGAACACGAATCTTCAAGTCATCGCCGCGACATCTCGAGCGGGACTGGTATCACTGCCCGGCATCGCAACGCCGAGCGAAGCATTCGCAGCCCTGGATGCTGGCGCAACGGCACTGAAGCTGTTTCCGGCAGAAGCCTTTCAACCTGCCGTTGTGAAGGCCTTGCGCGCGGTACTGCCACGCAGCGCTCGATTGATTCCCGTAGGCGGCATCACACCGGAGAATCTCGCGCCCTGGCTCAAAGCCCAGGCAGCCGGCTTTGGTCTCGGAGCTGCACTGTACTCCACGGGATTCACTGCCTCGGAAGTGGGCATCAGAGCGCGGAAGTTCGTGGCAGCGCTGCGAGCGGCTCTCAACACCTGAGCCTGGCCGCGCCTCGCGGCCATATATCGAGGAGACGGCCGACCATCGCCCTCCGGGCCGATTCGCTGCAGCCGTCCAGCGAACCCACCCAACGTGGCCGGCGACCGCATTCCTGTGCAGAATCAGTCCGATGAAACTCCAGGAATCCCCTGCCTTCCGGATGGGTCTGTCGATCGCCGTGGCGACCGGCCTCTATGGCGTTTCCTTCGGTGCGCTCAGCGTCGCTTCCGGGCTCACCGTCTGGCAGACGATCGCACTGAGCCTGCTCATGTTCACAGGCGGATCGCAGTTCGCGTTCATTGGCGTCATCGGTGGTGGCGGCACGGGTTCGGCGGCATTCGGCGCTGCCGCCCTGCTCGGCGTGCGAAACGTAGTCTACGGGATGCAGATCAATCGCATGCTCAGCCCGCGTGGCTGGCGGCGACTGACTGCTGCGCAAATCACAATCGACGAATCGACCGCGACAGCGGCAGCACAGGCCGATGTCGACGAGCAGCGGCGTGGCTTCTGGGCGGCAGGTGTCGGCATCTACATTCTGTGGAATCTTTTTACGGCCCTCGGTGCCGTGCTCGGCGATGCGATGGGCGATCCGAAGCGCTGGGGCCTCGATGGTGCAGCGGTCGCCGCATTCCTGGGTTTGTTGTGGCCACGACTCCGCGCGCGCGAGCCAGTGGCGATTGCCGTGGCTTGTGCAGCGGTGACAGTTGCGTTCGTGCCGCTCACTGCACCCGGCGTTCCGATCCTGGTCGCCGCTGCTGTCGCCGCGGTGTGGGGATGGTTGCGACATGAGCCGACAACGAACCCGGAACTCGCGGCCGGGTCGGAGGAGCGTTCGTGATGTCGCTGTGGGGATGGATTCTGGTGGCGAGTCTCGTCGCCTACGCAACGAAGTTCTCTGGCTACCTCGTTCCCGCGCATCTGCTGCAGAACGAGCGCATGACCTACGTCGCTGCGACGCTGACGATCGGCCTGCTCGCGTCGCTCACGGCGATGAATGCATTCAGTGCGGGCCAGACACTGGCACTCGATGCACGGGCGGGATCGCTGATCGCGGCGGCTGTCGCGCTGGCCCTGCGCGTACCATTCCTCGGAGTCGTGATCATAGGAGCGGTGACGGCGGCGTCCCTCAGAGCTGCTGGAGTCGCGCAGTAAGACCCGCTGTCGTCATTCCCGCCTTCGCGGGAATGACGGTACGATTCGCTAGCCGAACGGCGCGTCGATCGACGTCGACGGAAGCGTGAACCACTTCGGCCCCTGTTCCGTCATGTAGAAGTGATCCTCCAGCCGGACACCAAAGCTGCCGGGAATGACGATCATCGGTTCGTTTGAAAAGCACATTCCCGGAGCGAGAGGTGTGCGATCGCCGCGCACCAGGTAAGCGGGTTCGTGAATGCTGAGTCCGATTCCGTGGCCCGTACGATGCGGCAGACCCGGCAATCGGTAGTCCGGACCGAGGCCGGCGCGAGTCAGCAGCTCACGTGCAGCAGCATCGACGGCCTGGCATTCAACACCCAGCTGAGCGCTCGCGAACGCCGCCGCCTGGGCTGCGTGTTCGAGATCCCAGATTCGCCGTTGTTCTTCGGTCGCCTTGCCGAACACGTATGTGCGCGTGATATCGGAGTTGTAGCCCTCAACGCTGCAGCCCGTGTCGATCAGGACGACATCGCCTTCGCGCAATCGCTGCTCGCCCGGCAGACCGTGCGGATACGCAGTCCCTTCACCGAACTGCACGATGCAGAAACTGCTGCCCGCCGTGCCTAGTGCGCGATGCGCCTCATCGATGAAGCGACGCACCTCACCCGTCGAGATGCCAGGCGCCAGAACCCGCGCTGCTCTGCGATGTACTTCGAGCGTGAGGTTCTTTGCATGCTGCATGAGAGCAAGCTCGGCGGGCGACTTGTACATGCGACAGCCGTTCACGATCGACGACGCATCCTGAAGCCGCAATGACGGCGCCGCGGCAGAGAGTCTTCCGATCATCTCGTACGGAAATGCGGGATCGACGGCCGCGACATTTGCATGCCAGCCCCGCAAGGCGGAGGCCACGAGCGTGAATGGATTCTCGTCCTCTTCCCACAAACGGATATCCGCCTCTATCCCGAGCACGGCTTCGAGCGAACCCTTCTCGAAGCCGGGACAGACGACCACAGGCTTGCCGTTGACGGGCAGGATCATCGCAACGAGGCGCTCGCTGGCGCCCCAGGGCACGCCTGCGAAGTACCGCAGGCTCGCGCCAGCGCCGATGAGCAATGCATCCGCGCCGGAATCGCGGGTCAGGCGCCGTGCTCGTTCGAGCCGGCGCAGGCGTTCATCAGCACTGATCGCCGGTGGAACAGCAGAATTGACTTTGATGTCGGCCAGCTCGGCCGCCACTGTCGATCCGCCGATACTCATGATGCGTCTCCCGTCTTCTCGCGTAGTGTCATTCGTCAGCTCAGCCGAAACGATCGGGCGCATATGCACGCGCATCGATGAAGGGCGCACGCTCCATCGCGAGATCAGCAATCAAACGCCCGGTCGCCGGAGCAAGCGTCATGCCCAGCATGTTGTGACCGGCTGCGATCAACGCATTCCCCAGCTGTCGCGGCCTGCCGATGATCGGCAGACTGTCCCACGTCATCGGACGCCAACCCGTCCAGCGCTGACGCGGCGATCGGTCCACAGGCATTTCGATGTAGTCGGCTGCCGCGCCGATCAGCTGGTCCACGCGCCATTGCGGAATCGAGCGGTCGTAACCAGCGAACTCCATGATCGATCCGAGGCGCACGCTCTGGGCGAATGGTGTCGCCACGATGTTGCGTTCAGGGAAAAGCACGGGCAACGATGGCGTGTTGACGGCGCGATCGACGAGGACGGAGTAACCCTTGCCCGGCTCAATCGGGATGGTCACCCCCATCAACTGCTTGAGTTGCGGGGTCCACGAGCCAAGCGCGAACACATATTGATCAGCCGTCAGGCCGCCTGCGGAGGTTGCGACGGATTCGATCCGGCGGCCAGCGACAGAAATGCCCTGAAGGGCCGTGTTCTCCAGCACCGTCACACCGTCAGCCTTCAACTGCGCGAGCCAGCTGCCGGTCAGCTGATCCGGTTGAACGAAAGCGTCTCCGCGAAAGAGCACTCCGCCGCGTACGTGCGGCGATATGCCTGGAGTCAGCTTGTTGATTGCAGCTGCGTCCAGTTGTTCGGCTCCGACGCCGAGCTCACGCTGCAGCACCACCTCAGAAGCTTCGTACTCCTGCAGCGCGTGCTCCGAGCGGAATACACAGAGTGTGCCGCCTTCGCGCCAGGTCGCAGCGATCTGCGGATACGAAAGCAGAGACCGGTACTCAGCCATCGAGGCATCGAGGATGCGCTGCAGATGCAGCGTCGACTGACGCGCCTGCTCAGCGGTGCAGCGCCGGGCGAACTGATACAGCCAGCGATACAGCGCGAGTCGCGCCTGCGGCTTGATGCGGAAAGTCGCTTGCTGATCGAACAGCGAGCGCAGCCCTTTGCCCACCGCACCGGGCATCGTCAGCGGCAGGATGTGACTGGGACAGATCAGTCCGCAGTTGCCGAACGAGCAGGCCTGCCCCGGCTCTCCCTGGTCGATCAGCGTGACCTTCGAACCGGCGCGATGCAGATAGTGCGCGCACGCAATACCGATAATGCCGGCACCGATCACCAGCACCTGATTCGGGGACGCGCTCACTTGGAGGGAATACCGTTGATGAAGGGATCGTCGGGCTGCCTCACTATCGTTCCTTCGGAACAGATGTACGCACGCCCGCGAATGGTGGGCACAACCCGCCCTTCTGCATTCAGTTGATAGCTCGCCTGGAAACGTCCGCCGATGACGCTTTCCTGAGTCCAGATCTCGCCAGGATTCAGTTCTCCATGCGCGGCCAGGCAAGCGAGCTTCGCGCTGGTTCCGGTACCGCACGGCGAACGATCGTATTCACCGCCAGGGCAGAGCACGAAATTGCGACTGTCCGCGCCCGTGTCATCGGCGGCGCAGAACAGTTCGATGTGATCGATCACTCCGCCGTTCGCTCCGGTGATGCCCCGCTCCTGCAGCGCCCGCCGAATCTGCAGACAGATCTGCGTCAGCTTCGGAATGAATTCCGGTCGTATCGGCGTGTGCGTCCAGTCCACGAGGAAGAACCAGTTGCCGCCCCAGCCGATGTCGCCCCGCAGTGGCGGATAGCCATCGATCGCAATCGTGACGCCCGCCTGATGCACGTAGCTCGGAACGTTCTGCAGCGATGCTTCGTTCGGCCCGAGCATCTCGAGCGACACGACGCCCACGGGTGTTTCGAGTTTGAGCTGGGAACCCTTCACACGATCGAGATAGGCGAGCGTCACGGCTACACCGATGGAACCGTGCCCGCACATGCCGAGAAAACCGGCATTGTTGAAGAAGATGACGCCGGTGTCGCAGCTCGGGTCCGTGGGAGGACACAGCAACGCGCCCACCAGCGCCTCCGACCCTCTCGGCTCGAGGATCAATGCCCGGCGGACGTCGTCGAAGTCGCGGGCAAAGCGATCCAGCTGCTGTTTGAGGCTTCCCCCGCCAAGGTCGGGCCCGCCCGAGATCACCACTCGAGTCGGTTCACCCTCGGTGTGCGAATCAATGAAGCGCATCGTGCATCCTCACGCCTTGCGCGCCGGCCATTCCTTCCACCAGGTCTGGAAGCGATTCCAGGCATCCTCGACAAACGCCTTCTGCGTGGGACTCAACCGATCCTCGGCGTTGATGTGCCGGGTGTATTCGGGATTGCCCGCAAGCACCATCAGATGCTTGTAGTAGAGCACCAGGTCCGTGCCTTCATCGAATTTCGACAACACGCCCAGCGCCTGGTCGAGTTCCGCCGCGTGGCGGTACGCCTGCACATTGCCCTTCGCCGCTTCGACGCACAGTTCGATCAGACGCAGAACCGGCAGCGGCAGCGCATTGCCGACACCAGTGATCGCACCCCTGGCTCCGCAGCGCACGTAGCCGTGCACGACTTGCGTATCGACGCCGACCATCAGCGACAGTGTAGGGTCACCACTGGTGATGTGCTCCGCGGCGTAAGTCAGCGACACACCGCCGCCGAATTCCTTGAAGCCCACGAGATTCGAATGCTCGCGGCGCAGATCGAAGAACAGCTCGCGACGCGTTTCGAAGCCGTAGTAAGGGCTGTTGTAGATGACCGCCGGCAATCCTTCCGCCGCTGTCAGCACGCGTGCGAAATGCCCACGCTGAGCATCCGGCGAAATCCCCCGGGACAGCAGACGAGGAATGACCATGAGTCCCTGCGCTCCGCACTTGCGGGCGTGTGCTGCGAACGATGCGGCACGGGCAGTGCTCTGCGCACCGGTCCCAACGATAACCGGCACTCCCTTTGCGACGAGCGCTTCGACGCCGGCCTTGCGCTGCTCGTCGGTGAGCAGCGGCCAGTCACCCATCGAACCGCAGTAGACGACTGCGCGCATGCCGAGATCGACCAGTTCCCTCCCCTTGGCGGCAAGCGCGTCATAGTCGGGCTCACCCGAAGCAGTGACCGGGGTCATCAGGGCCGGAATACATCCGGAGAACAACGGTGTGGATTGCTGCATGGGCGCGGTAAAGAGTGGTTCCGGGAGAGCTTCAGGCCGCGATGATAGGAGCAAGCCCCGTGCGCGTCTTGCCAATCGATGAACCCGCCACTGAAGTTTTGGCATAATTTTGCCGTGGACGCCGCCCCGAAGATCGCTTCATTTCTCAGCCACCTGCGCGATCCTTTCACGGCGGCCGCGCTCTTCGACCACCTCCCCGATATCGTCTATTTCATCAAGGACGCTGGCGGGCGCTACCTGGAGGTCAACGAAACCCTGGTGCAACGTTGCGGCTGTACCAGCAAGAGCGACGTCATCGGCCGTACACCGCTGCAGCTGTTCGGCACCGATCTCGGCGAACACTATGAAAAGCAGGACCGCACGGTCCTGGTTCGGGGGCGCTCTCTCGTGAATCTGCTGGAACTGCACATGTACGACACCCGGCACGTCGGCTGGTGCCTCACGACGAAGCTGCCGCTGTACGACAAGCGCAACGCCATCGTCGGTCTCGTCGGTGTGTCGCAGGATCTGAAGATGCCGGATGTCAGCTCGGAGGATTTTCAGCGCATTGCGTCGGCGATCGAATCGGCGCAGGAGAATCTCTCCGCATCCGCAACAGTGGCGAGCATGGCGGCAGCCGCCGACCTGTCGCCGTATCAGCTGGATCGCCGGATGAAGCGGGTGTTCGGGATCTCCACCGGCGAATGGCTGCTCAAGACGCGGCTGAGCGTTGCACGCGATCGGCTGGTGGAAACCGACTTGCCGATCGCAACTATCGCGCTCGAAGTCGGTTACGCTGATCAGAGTTCTTTCGCACGGCAGTTCCGGCAGACCATCGGCCTGCCGCCGCTGCAGTTTCGCAAGCTGGCAGGCCGGCTGCGCGGCAGATCGTGAACGACGGAGATCGCATGAAGCGCAAAGTGTTTCCGACCATTGCGTTGCTGCTTGCCGCATCCTTCAGCTGGGCCCAGAGCCTGGTTCCCGAGCGCGACGTCGTGGGGCACCAGATTCGCTCCGCCCGCAATCCCGCCGTCCGGATCGAGCTGCCCGCCGCCGCGACTTACATCGGCGCTCATCGGTGGACACTGTATGACGTTGCGGACTGCGAGCTTCATGTGTTTGTCGAGGCGGACGAGACCAGGCGGGTGCGCCGGCTCTACTGGATTCAGTTCGAGGGCTTCGTGCCCACCAAACCCGACTCCCGCTATACCTACTCGAACGATGCCGTGACCGATTTCGCCGGCAGGCCTTTCCACGTTCGGGCGGCCGCGAGTGAAAGGAATGCCAATCCCCGCCCCGGGTCCGATCTCGAGCAGGTCCAGCGGCTGGTTCGCGAACGAGGCTATTCCCTGCCCGATGCCTGGATCAACGTGCGCTTGGTGAATCTCTTCGAACAGAACCGCAAGGAGCTCATGCTGATCTTCGCCGAGGACATGACACCGACTGGATTGACACCGGCAGACGTCAACAAGGGCGGCAAGGCTGAAGCGCAATGGCCCGCGCTCGAAAAGCAGATCATCGAGGCCGCCACGCAGCGCATGCGGATCGAGTGGCAGGACTGAACTCGGCGGCTAGACAGTACGATCGGCTTCGCGCCTGGCCAGCGCGCTGATGTACGCACCAAACTCCTCATCCTCCCCCTCGAGCAGCGCCGGCAGCAGATCCCTGAAGTCTTCGCGTCGGCACCACTCACGCATGTAGTCCTCCCACGATGCCCATCGACGGGCCTGTCGCGCGGACATCTTCGGCTCGTACAACAGGATGTAGGCGCGCTCGAGCAGAGAGATCAGCATCCTGTAGATGATGAGTTGAACCTCGCGCTGCTCGGGAGAAAGTTCCGGACTCTTCAGGGCCGAGAACAGCCGCAGGTCCGGATGCTCCAGCGCGACCTTGAGGAAGTCCTGGTAGTTGTCGGAAAGGAGCTGATACACCTCCTCCTCTTCGTTGTTGCGCTCCTTGCGCTGTTCGTAGAGGAAGACGGCGATCGCGACCGGCAGACCGATCGCGGTGACGATATAGCTCGTCAGTTCGAATGCTTCGATCAACGACATGCTGCTGCCTCCCTGCGCGGCATTGTCCTCGACGGCATCGCTCAGCCAAGACGTATTACTGCCGATGGTTCGGCGGACTCGCGCACCCCTGCTTCGCCACCCGTCTTCCGTGTCCGTTGACGAAGCACCGCGCCCTACTGTCGGACAGTTTCCCTTAAACGATATGGTTTGCTATCGTTGCCCGAAAGCACCTGCGTCACACTTTGTGCCTTGAAAGCAACATCATCCGTCCCCTGATTGCAGTCGGTTGACCGGTGGAGTATCACCGCCGGCGCAGTGGGGAAATCAACAAACAACGGCAGCTCAGTCTCCGATGCTCGCAAGCCTGTCCCGACCGAATGACGTGATGTCCGCAGCCGCGGAATCCCCGCACGGGCGCGCGGCATCGCAGCCTCGCTTGCAGCGCATCGCGCGTGCGTCATGGCTCGGCGCTGTGTTGTTTATGTGCAGCGCAGCTTCGCTCGCCGCCGAGGGCGACAAACTGTTCGCATCGTGCGCCGCTTGCCACGGCGCCAAAGGCGAAGGCAACGCAACGCTCAACGCGCCTGCCATCGCAGGCCAGGATGCCGCCTACGTCGAACGCCAGCTGTTGAACTTCCGGAATCGCCGGCGCGGCACGCACAAGTCCGATGTCTTCGGTGCGCAGATGCAGGCTGCTGCGACGGTCCTTCCCAACGATGCAGCGGTCGCGAAAGTCGCAAGCTACGTCGCCAGCCTTCCGAAAAGCGTCATTGCCAAGCCCGCCACCGGCAACCTCCACAACGGCAAGAATCTGTACAACGGCAAATGCGGCGCCTGTCATGGCGGAGTCGCCGAGGGAAATCAGGCGCTGAAGTCGCCGCGACTCGCGGGCCTCGACGCGAGCTATCTCAAGCTTCAGTTCGCGCACTTCCGTGACGGCGTGCGCGGCACCGATCCACAGGACACGCCCGGCCGGCAGATGGCGATGATGGCCAAGACGCTGCCGGCGGAACGCGATCTCGACGACATCATCGCGTTCATTCATCAGCAGGGCCGGCCGAAATGATTCGCGCGCTCGCGTTGGTCATCGCGGCCATGGGGACCGCTGGCGCAACCGGGCCGGCACCGACCGACTTCACGCTCAGTACGAATTGCCCGCCCGGGTTCGAAAAGACCCGCGGCGTGTGCGAGCTTCGCACCCTCTACCAGTTCTACGACTCTCTCGAAAATCGCGGCCTGGGCGGCACCCGCACTTCCCTGCCCCCGCATCGAGACGGCTTCACGCCGGAACAGATCGACCTTGGCCGCTATCTCTTCTTCGATCCCGTGCTGTCCGGCGATCGCACGCTCTCCTGCGCGAGCTGCCACGATCCTTCGCGGGGCCTGTCCGACGGACGCCCGCGATCGATTGGTATTCATGGCGAAGACGCCGGTCGCGCAGCGCCAACGTTGTGGAACGTGGCCTTTCTGAAGCGCTTCTTCTGGGATGCACGCGCCGACTCGCTGGAAGCGCAGGCCTCCGGCCCGCTCTACTCCCCCAAGGAGATGGGCAACACACCGGATCAACTGCTCACGAGTCTGAACGACAACGCGACGTATCGCCGGCTGTTCAAGGAAGCGTTTCCCCAGCATCGCGGCCCGATCGCCGAGCAACAGGTTTTCACTGCGCTCGCTGCTTTCCAGACCACGCTTGTCTCGCTCAACAGTCGCTACGACCGCTACGTTCACGGATACGACGCCGCACTCTCACAGCGCGAGATCGAAGGTCTGAACGTATTCCGCTCGTTCGTCGCGCGCTGCTCCGAGTGCCACACACCGCCGTTGTTCACCAATGAACAGATCGCGGTGATCGGCATGCCCGAGCCGGCCGGCCAGCCGTTCGACGTCGGCGCCGAGGCCATCCTGAACAGTCCCAAGCTCAAGGGCGGATTCAAGGTGCCGACCTTGCGCAACATCGCTCGCACTGCCCCCTACTCCCATTCCGGCGCATTCGCCGATCTGCGCGGCGCCGTCGATTTCTACAACAAGGGGCGCGGCAACGCCGTGCCCAAGGGCATGACGCTCTACCTGCATTGGCACATCTCGGATCCGAAGCTCACGGAAGCCGAGGTCGATCGCATCGTGGATTTTCTGGGCGCGCTGACTGACGAGACTTTCATGCCGCAGACACCGGCACGAGTTCCTTCAGGCCTGCCGCCAACCAAGCGAGGAGAATGAAGATGAAGAAGGGGCTCATCCTGGGATTGCTGGCGGCCGTAGTGGCGTTTGGCGCTGGCACATACTTCGGTCGCAGCGGCAAGCAGGACCTGACGATCAGTTCGTCGACGGGCGGCGCCAGCTACAGCGGCGGCTTCAAGGCAGATGCCACCACGAAGCCTGAAGGCGTCATCCACTCCGTGGCCGGCCCGGCACCGACGAACATCGTCGTCGTCAAGGACGGCGAATCGATTCAGGCGGCCATCAAGGCGGCTCCCAAAGGAACCATCGTGCGCGTGATGCCCGGCACGTATCACGAGACTGTATATATCGACAAAGACGACATCCGCATCATCGGCGTCATCGAAGAAGGTCGCCGCCCGGTCCTCGACGGGCAGAAGAAACTCAACGACGCCATCCTGTACTCCGGCAACAACTTCGTTGCCGAGAACCTGGAGATCCGCAACTACAAGGGCAACGGGATCATGGGCCAGGCCGGCAACAACTTCGAGATCCGCAACAACGTGATCGCGGAGTCCGGCGTGTACGGCATCTTCCCGCAGCTCGGCCAGAACGGCATCGTCGAACACAACGTGGTCTCCGGCATTGCCGATGCCGCGATCTACATCGGCATGAGCGACAACATCCTGGTTGCGCACAACGACGTGTTCGACAGCGTCGCCGGCATCGAGATCGAGAACAGCCGCCACGCCATCGTCGAGAACAACTACGTGCACAACAACTCGGGCGGGCTGCTCGCGTTCGTCACGCCGGGGCTGCCGATCAAGGACACGGTCGATGTGATCTTTCGCAACAACTTCGTGGTCGGAAACAATCACCCGAACTTCGGTGCCCCGGGTTCCACCGTGGCCGGTATCCCGGCCGGCACCGGCATCCTGATCATGGCGGCTGATGACGTTGTCGTCGAAAGCAACATCATCTCCGACAACAAGGTGGCCGGCATGATCATCACGGATCACGCTCACGCATCGAACATCACCGCCGACCCTGAATCGGACCCGAACTCGGATCGCGTGAAGATCCTCGACAACGTGATGCTGAGGAATGGCTACGACACGATCCCAGAAGCGAAAGCGCTGCTGCTTGCGGACGGTAAGGTGGGCCGCAAGAACCTCGACATCGTGCGCGTCGGCCCGAGCCCGGGCAGCTGCATCGTCAATCGCCATCAGTACATCACTGCGGGCGTCGGCGACTTCGCCGAGTGCGACTTCACCAATACGGCAGCCACGGTGAATTACCTGCTGCCGCCCGTACCGCCGCGCGAGATCAAGCCCGGCGAACGCGGCAAGGTCGTCTACCTCGGTATCTGCACCGGCTGTCACACATACAACGGCCGCATGATCGGTCCGCCGGTGCAGGTGATCCAGGCACTCTACATGGACAATCCGCAGGGCCTCGCCGACTTCATCGCGAAGCCGACGAAGAAGCGCGATGACTATCCCGAAATGCCGCCGCAGGACTATCTCGACCCCGAGACCCGTCTCGCGGTGGCGCAATACATGCTGCAAGTGACCAATTGACCTGACGACGGAGACGAAGACTCATGAATAATCGCAGGAACAGGCTGGCGTACGCGGTGGTGACGGTGCTGACGGGCGCGGGATTCGCGACGGCAACACCAGGCGTCGCAGTAGCGCAGGAACCCAGCAACGAGATCGAAGAAATCCTCGTGACCGCGCAGCGACGTACGCAATCGCTGCAGGACGTCCCGATCGCGATGCAGGTCGTGGACAGCAATCTCATCAAAGACGTGGCTGCAGAGAACCTGGGTGACCTGAACGGCTTCGTGCCGGGCCTGGTCATTTCGGACGGCAGTCCGACACAGCCGCGATACCAGATCCGCGGCATTCAGACCGGCGACTTCGGCGTCGGCACCGATCCCGCGGTGGGCGTGTACGTCGACGGCATCTACGCAGCACGCTCCGGCGCATCGCTGCTCGCCTTCAACGACATCGAGCGGATCGAAGTTCTGAAAGGACCGCAGGGCACCCTGTTCGGACGCAACAGCGCCGCCGGCGCGATCTCGATCGTCACGCGCCAGCCTGAAGACGAGTTCCACTCGTTGCTGCGCGTGCGCGTCGGCGAGTACGGCAAGCAGTACTACGAAGGCATGCTGAACACGCCGATCGGCGACAGCCTCGCGCTGCGCATCAACGGCGTCTACAACAAGAGCGACGGCTGGATCGAAGACGCAGCCACCGGCCAGGACCTCATGCCGGAGGAGAACTGGGCCGGTCGCGTTGCACTGCGCTGGGAGCTTTCCGACAACACGAGCGCGACGCTCTCCTGGGACCACGACGATCTCGATCAGCTCGCGCGCCCTGCGATCGGCATCATCCCCGTAGCCGCGGGTCAGACGACGATCGCCTACCCCGCGGACCCAGCGACATACATCGATCCTCGCACCGCTCCCGTCTACAACGATGTCGTCGGCAACGAAGAGTCCCGCAAGCTCGACCAGGTGAATCTGTTCATCGATCACACGTTCGGCTCGGCGGACTTCCGTTCGAGCACGTCGTGGCGCCAGTTCGATACCGTCAACCGTGAGGATGAAGACGGCACGAACCTGATCGGTGTGTACTTCGACACGGCGAACATCGAGAGCAACGAGAGCTTCTACCAGGAGTTCAAGTTCTCCGGCAGAACCGAGCGGATCGATTGGGTCGCAGGCGTCAGCTACTACAAGGAAGAGGCCGATCAGATCAGCGATACGCACACGTTCACCGACGGCATCGATACGCTCGGCACGAACCTGGGCATCTGGGACGGCCTGGGCATCCCCTTCCCGCTGTATGGCGGCACCACCGCCTTCCTCGCGGATCTCGGGATTCCGGTCTCCCTGCTCGGCCTGCCCTGGCGCGAGGCGATGTACAACAGAGGCGACTTCGAAGCGTACGCTGCATTCGGCGACGTGATCTGGCACCTCAACGACAAGACCAACCTGACGTTCGGTCTGCGCTTCACCCGCGACACGAAGAAGTTCACATGGACGAATGGTCCGCATGAGACGCCGGAGCTCGATGAAGCCATCGCAGCACTCGAGCAGGCTGACTTCTTCACGATGTGGCCAATCCCGGCGGAGGCCTACAGCTTCGCAGACATCATCTTCACTACGGACACCCCGCCGGGCGGCTATACGGACAAGGATTCCTGGGACGACGTGAGCCCGCGTCTCGTACTCGACTACAAGATCAACCCGAACGTCATGGTGTTCGGCTCGCTGGCCAAGGGTTACAAGGCGGGCGGCTACAACAGCGTCGAGGTCGCATCGCAGTTCGAGAACGAGGACGTCTGGAACTTCGAAACGGGCATCAAGAGCGTGATGCCGGATGCGGGTGTGGTGCTGAATGCCTCCGTGTACTACTACATCTACGACAACAAGCAGGCGATCACGCTCGACGAGGGTGCCTCGGGCGATATTCCGCGCTATGTGATCGACACGAGCGACGAGGAAGCGTGGGGCATCGACGTCGATGCCCAATGGCGGCCGCTCGACCATTTCACGCTGTACGCCAATGTTGCGTACATCGACGCGACGTACAAGGACAAGACGACGCTGGGTGCCGATCCGATCGACCTTTCCGGCGAGCCGACGGGCGAGCCGTACCTCAGCGCTTCGCTGGGCGCGAGCTACGAGTGGCTGCTGGGCAGTGCCGGCGATCTCGAGCTGTCGGGCCGTTACGCCTATCGCGGCGAGTCGCGTTGCAATGCCGATTCCGAGCGCCAGGGAGACTGCTCACTGCAGACGTCCTTCCAGGTCGGCGAAGACACGCAGCGTCTCGACATGCGCCTTGGCTGGACCAGCGCCAGCAACGCGTTCGGCCTCGCGGCGTACGTGACCAACGTGCTCGACGACCAGTACGTGACGGGTATCAACAACCTCACCACCAATACGTTCGGCACGCCATTCGCGTCGATCTCCGAACCCCGCATGTGGGGGGTGGAAGCGACGTTCTCGTTCTGATGTGATTGGGTGCGCCTGCGGTAGCAGGCGCACCCACGTCTTGCTGTGGGTCGGGGATCAGCCGGGCGGTTGCGGAGCACAGCCCTGGGCGCGGGCGCCGCGGCGTTGGCGGGGCCCCCCAAAGAAGGGGCCCCCTCCGGGGC
>JACZCZ010054276.1_pt1 | contig 37844 bp, 27 predicted proteins | sample 8641811 | NCBI WGS metagenome assembly JACZCZ01 (sample SAMN15324610, study PRJNA640507) | soil metagenome | isolation source: intercropping peanut in the first line | place: China: Luxin town, Laibin City, Guangxi Province | collected 2019-07-25 | depth 10cm m | reverse complement strand
TGACGTCGTCGTCGGTGGAGATGGCCGGACGCGCAGGCACTGGTCTCGAGCTCGATCTCGATCAAATCCCGCGTCGCACACGCAACCTCACCCCCTACGAGATGCTGCTGTCGGAATCGCAGGAGCGCATGCTGATGGTGGCCAAGCCAGGCCGTGAGCAAGAGGTGTTCGAGATCTGCAAGAAGTGGGACCTGGACTGCGCGATCGTTGGCCGCGTCACCGACACCGGTCGCTTCGTCTGCATTGCGACCGAAGGTTTCGACCCACTCGACGAGAGCCCGATCACGCGCAACCCGAGGGTCGTCGTCGACATCCCGATTCCGGCGCTCACCGACGCCGCGCCGAAGTACAACCGCCCGCAGCAGAGGCCGGCGCCGATCGAAGTCTCACCCGAGCCCGCGATCAAGGACGCAAGCGCTGAGCTGTTGTCGTTGATCGGATCGCCCAACATCGGCAGCCGTCAGTGGGTATGGCGTCAGTACGATCACGTCGTGCGCGATGGCACCGTGTTCCGTCCCGGCCAAGCCGACGCCGCCGTGGTGCGCGTGTTTTGCGATGACCACGGCACGCAGCGCGAAAAGTTCCTGGCGTTGTCGGTGGACTGCAACGGTCGACACGTCTTGCTCGATCCGCACGACGGCGCCGCGATGGCTGTGGCCGAATGTGCACGCAACATCGCGTGCAGCGGTGGAGAGGCGCTTGGCCTGACCGATTGCCTCAACTTCGGCAGTCCCGAGAAGCCGGAAACGATGTGGCGCTTCTCGCAAGCGATCGACGGCATCCGCGACGCCTGCAACGCGCTCAATGTCCCGGTCGTCTCCGGCAACGTCAGCCTCTACAACGAAACCGAAGGTCGCCCGATCTTGCCCACGCCGACAGTCGCCATCGTCGGTCAGCTGCAGAGCGCCAACGATCGTGTGCCCTCCGCATTCCGGGCCAGCGGCGATCGCATCTTCATGCTAGGCGCGCCGGCACGCGGAGCGCTCGGTGGCTCGGAGTGGTTGACGCAGAAGCTCGGCAAAGTCAGTGGCGCACCGGTCGGCATCGATCTCGACGCCGAAGCACGCCTGCAGCGCACACTGATCGCGCTGGCACGTGCGCACGTTCTGTCGAGCGCACACGACGTCAGCGACGGGGGCATCGCGGTGTGTCTGGCAGAGAGCTGCATCGGCCATGGGCTCGGTGCTCGCGTCACGTTGGGTGTGGATGCGGGCACGCTCGCGAAGCTGTTCAGCGAAGAGCCGTCTCGCGTGGTGATCAGCGCCAACGCAAGCGCCGGCGACGCGATCGAGGACACCTGCCGCGCCAACAAGGTGCCGTGTGTCGCGATCGGCGAGGTCGGTGGCGATCGTTTGCGAATCGACGGAGCAATCGACGTGGCCGTGAACGACCTGAAGGACAGGCACACGCGCGCGCTCGACGCGATTGTGGGCTGACCAGCTCCACCGACGGTTGCCCACAAGTAGACCCGCAGGCGCTGCGATCAGGGACTGTTTCGACGGCGGCCACTGCGATAGCCTGGCCACCGTTTCAGGCCACCGTTGGGGAGACTGCAATGTCATCAAGCATCCGCTGGGCGTGGCGCCTTGCGTTGATCTCCGTGTTGTTCACCAGCTCGATCGCGTTCGCCGATGCGCGAGAGCATTTTCGGCGCGGACAGGCCGCGTATCAGCAGGGCAACTACGACCTTGCGATCAGCGAGTGGCTCGCGGGCTATCAGCTCGAACAGCGGCCAGAGTTTCAATACAACCTGGCGCAGGCCTACGAGCGCCTGGGACGTCTGCAGGATGCGGTGGTCTCTTTGCAGTCGTTCGTCGGAACCGCCGATCCCGACGACTCAAGTTATAGCGACGCGACCGCGCGCCTCGCGTCTTTGCAGCAGCGGCTCGCGCTCACCGGGGTGCGCGCGCTGGGTGGCATCGAAGGCGCTGCAATCTACGTCGACGGACGGGACTGGGGCCGCTTGCCGCGACCGGACAAGATCGCGATCACGCCGGGCTCGCACCAAATCGTCGTCCGCTTGGCGGGCTACAAAGACTTCGTCTCCAACGTCGTCGTTCCTGCTGGCCAAGTGATCGACATCGAGGTCGTGATGGAACCCGGTGTTGGCACCGCTGCCCCGGTTCAAGTCGCGCCGGCCGCCGCTCCCGGAACGACGGTCGACCAACCGCAGCTGCAACCGCCGGCACAACAAGCATCCGTACCGCCCGCACAAGCTGGAGCGCTTCCACCAATGCCCGCGCAGCCAACTGCATCAGGCAGATCCTCACTGTGGCTGATCGTCGGCATCAGCACTGGCATGGTCGCAGTGGGCTCGCTGATCGGCTACGCCGATCGCTCGGGCAAGGCCAAGGAATGCAGCGAAACCGCTAACTTCTGCCACGAGCTCGATGCCGTGGAAGCGGAAGAGACCCTGTGGGGTGTCAGCACGCTGTTGTTCGGCGCCGCGTCGATCACGTCGTTCGTCCTGTATGCCCTGAGCAAAGGTGAATCGCAGGACGCCACGCTTACAACCTCGGCGTCGTGCGCGCCGGGTTTGCTGAGCGGGCAGTGCACGGTGACGTTCTGACTCTCTGCTTCCCTAGCCGATCCGAGGAGCTTCCGATGCGATACGCCCTGTTCGTATGTTTGGTCCCGCTCGCCATAGCCGCGATCGGCTGCACCAGTCCCGGTCTGTGCAAGCGCGGTGAGCCCGGTTGTGCATGCACCGAGGCGAGCACCTGCATCAGCGGCCAATGTGATTCCGATGGATTCTGCCCCGACGCGGCAGGATCGGGCGGCAGCGGCGGCACCGCAGGCACGTCGGGCAGTGGAGGCACAGCGGGCACCGCGGGCACGTCAGGCAGCGGAGGTACAGCGGGCACGTCAGGCACGGGCGGTACTTCGGGCACCGGCGGTACGTCGGGCACCGGCGGAACCTCCGGCACTGGCGGCGGCCCGCTTTGCACAGACACATGCACATACGAGAGCGACGGCGCTTGCGACGATGGCGGCCCCAACTCGGAGTACAGCCTCTGCACGTTGGGCACGGATTGCACCGACTGCGGACCGCGCGTGATCGACGGCCTGTGCGAGTTCACCTGCGAGTACGACGGTGATGGTGCGTGCGACGACGGTGGCCCCGACTCCGAGTACAGCGTTTGCGCGTTTGGCACCGACTGCACCGACTGCGGGCCACGCGGACAGACGCCGGTCGATGAAGTGGACTGCCGACCGATCCATGGCAGCGTATGCAGCTCGGCCGACAGCGTCGCTGCGGCTTGCGCGTGGGCCTGCGAGCTCTACTGCCAGGGCCTGCAGCAATTCTGCAACGACGGCTGCGCGCCAGGGTTCTGCGAGCCCGGCACCGGTGCCGGCTACAACATCTGCGCGCTCGACGAAGGCGGCGCAACCGTCTCGATGGACGCGGCGCTGCAGTTCTGTGACGGCGCCGAAGCCGCGACGTGCCCGGACTTCGCGACCGACACGTGCAGCCCGGAATGCGAATACTTCCTGTGCGACGACACGTGCATCTCCGCCGACGGCAACAACACCAGCTTTGCGAACAACGGCACCTGCGACGACGGCGGACCTGGCGCTGACTACGACGCGTGCATCTGGGGCACCGACTGCACCGACTGCGGCACACGCATCGGCCCGGCGCCGGCGTGCATCGACATCGGAGGTTGCTGCCACTACGACACCAAGTGCTGCGGTGGCGCCGAAGGGAACGCGCACTGCCTTGGTTCAGCGACGGCGGCCTTCTGCCGCGCCGACTGCACCAACAGTCAGAGCTGCGACAGCGGCTTCCGCTGCGCTGCCATCGTCGACTCCGAGGGCGTCGAAACCGGCGAGTACGGCTGCATTCCGTTGTAGCGCTGCCACCTAGCCCCACATCTGGCTTGCCCGCGCGCCTTCGAGCGCATGCGCAGGCCAGGTTTCGTCAGCGCGAAGTGAAAAAGATCGCAGGCAACCCGTCACTCCGGGGTGATCCGTGCATCAAACGCGTGCGGGCGCCTGCCAAACACTGTCTGGGCCGGAGCAGCTGCGCTAGACTGGCGCCGCTCGTTTCGGGGCCATCTTGTCGTGAGGAGCTTATGAGATCCAAAGCTTGTTGGGCGCTGGTCCTTTCGTTGATCGCGACGTTGACCAGCTCGGTCGCCTTCGCCGATGCGCGCGACCACTTTCGCCGTGGACAAGCCGCGTACCAACAGGGCAACTACGAGCTTGCCATTACAGAATGGCTGTCGGGCTATGAGCTCGAGCAGCGTCCCGAGTTTCAGTACAACCTCGCCCAGGCCTACGAGCGCTTGGGGCGGCTGCAGGACGCGGTCAACTCCCTGCAACGCTTTGTCGAATCCGCCGATCCGGACGACTCCAGCTACAGCGATGCCACGGCGCGGCTGGCGTCGTTGCAGCAGCGCTTGGCGCTCACGGGTGTACGCGTGCTCGGCGGACAGGACGGCGCATCGATCTTTGTCGATGGTCGCGACTGGGGCCGTCTGCCGCGACCGGACAAGATCTCCGTCGCTCCGGGCTCGCACCAGATCGTGGTCAAGCTCGCGGGCTACAAGGACTTCGTCTCGAACGTGGTGATTCCGGCCGGCCAAGTGATCGACCTGGAAATCACGATGGAAGCCGGCGAGAGCACGGCGGGCACAACATCGACCACGACGACCACGACCGGCACGACCACCGGCGTGACGTTGACCACGGGCACATCCAATCCGCCGCCCGCGACCGCGTCGCGCGGAACCTCGCCATGGCTGTACATCGGCATCGGCGCCGGTGCGATGACAGTGGTTTCGTTGATCGGGCTCGCAGCACAAGCGGGCAAAGTCGCTGAATGCAAGAAGCCCGAGAACTTCTGCCCCGACCAATCGACAGTCGAAGGCCAGCGCAACCTTTGGGGCGTCAGCACTGCACTGTTTGCAGTCGGCACCGGCGTCTCGTTTCTGTTGTTCGCGCTCGATCGTCGTGAAACCGAAGCACCAAGCGCAGCGGCCACGTGCGTTCCCGGTGTCGCGAGCGCGATGTGCACCGTGACGTTCTAATGCGCCGTCACACAATCACCGGCTTCCTTCAGGAGATCATCATGAAGCTTACGAACCCCTTTCTTTGGCTGACGTTGACCGCCAGCGCGCTCCTGCTCACCGCCTGTGGCGACGGCGGCCTGTGCACGCGCGGTGAAATTGGCTGCGCCTGCACGGCAAGTAACACGTGCAACTCCGGCGCCACCTGCAACTCCGACAGCATGTGCGAGGAGGGTTCCAGCTGCGATCCAGGCGAGCTTGGATGCGAATGCGACGACGGAGACACTTGCGACGAAGGTGTCTGCGAAAATGACGTCTGCGTCGACGAGACGTGCACGGCGGGCGAGCTCGGATGCGCTTGCGACACCGGCAACACCTGCACCGACGGCGTCTGCGAGAACGACGTCTGCGTCGAGCAATGCACGCCCGGCGAAGTCGGCTGCACATGCGATACCGGTGACACCTGCACCAACGGCACCTGCGAAAGCGGCATGTGCGTGGCCCCCTGCACGCCGGGTGAGCTTGGCTGCACGTGCGCCCCCAACGATGAATGTGACGAAGGCATCTGCAGCGGTGGCTTCTGCGCGGTCGGTTGCCATCCGATTTGGGGCAACATCTGCAATCAAGCCAGCTCCGTCGGCGAAGCGTGCACTTGGGCGTGCGAGATCTACTGCCAGGGACAACAGCAATTCTGCGGTACCCCGTGCTCCGCGGGCTTCTGCGATCCAGTCACCGGCCCCGGCGTCACGGTCTGTTCGGAGAACGAACAAGGCGAGCCAGCCACCTTCAACGAGGCGCTCGACTTCTGCGCGCTGTTCGATGAAGCAGAATGCGCCGACTATGCCAGTGATACCTGTACGCCGAGCTGCGCGACCGCCATCTGCGAAGACACCTGCTTCTCCGAACCCGACGTCGACGGCAATGCGCTCGATTGGAACAACGACGGCTCGTGCGACGACGGTGGTCCCGGGGCTGACTACGACGTGTGCCTGTGGGGCACTGACTGCGGCGACTGCGGCCCGCGCCTAGGCGACGCGCCGGCGTGCGTCGAGGTCGGCGGTTGTTGCGACTACGACATCAAGTGCTGCGATGGCACGACCGGCGGAGCGCACTGCCTTGGTCCAGAGGGTCAAGCCCACTGTCGGGCGGATTGTACTGACACTGGCGTGTGTGACGCTGGCTTTGATTGCCTTGAGATCTACTGGAATCACGATCTCGACCCGAGCACCGCGACGATCCCGAGCGGCGAGTTTGGCTGCGTCCCCCAGGACTGAACGACATCGACACACGCGTGAGCGGGCCTCCACCGGACGCCCCGAGCACCCACTGGGGACCGGGGCGCTGAAGGCAGGCCGGTGGCGATGTCAGCGGCGATACGTCGCGGCCCACAGCACGTCGTTCAAGCCACGGCGACTTCGCGTTCGCCCTGAGTCGGCGCACGCTCGGGGCGATTACGCAGCTCGACGCTGACAAGCTTCGAGATGCCGGGCGTTTCCATCGTCACGCCGTAGAGCACGTCGCCGAGCTCCATCGTCCGCTTGCTGTGCGTGATCAAGATGAACTGAGACTGGCTCGTCATCTCGCGAATCATCTCGCAGAAGCGCGCGATGTTGGCCTCGTCGAGCGGCGCGTCCACCTCGTCCAGCAAACAGAACGGGCTCGGCTTGAACTGGAAGATGGCGAAGATCAGCGAGACCGCGGTCAACGCCTTCTCGCCGCCGCTCATCAGCTCCAAAGAGCCGAGCTTCTTGCCGGGAGGCTGCGCGATGATCTCGATGCCCGATTCCAGCAAGTCTTCTGGATTGGTCAATTTCAGCTCGGCGCGACCACCGCCGAACATGCGCGGGAACATCTGCTGGAAGCGAGCATTCACCGTGTCGAAGGTTTCGCGGAAGAGCCGACGACTCTCGCGATTCATCTGACGGATCGCCTTGTCGAGCTGCGTCAGTGCCGTCTCAAGGTCGCTGCGCTGTGCGGTCAGATACTCATGACGCTTCGAGCGCTCTTCGTACTCGTCGATCGCCGTGAGGTTAATCTCGCCCATACGCTCCACCAGGCGAAGCAGCTCTTCAACGCGCTCATGAGTTGCCGCATCGGGCAGCTCGCGAGCGTGGAAATCGGTCAACACGCGGCGCACATCCAAGCGATGCCGCTCCTGCACCGACTCAAGCAAGTGCTCGACTGCCAACGACAGCTCGCGCTCCTGCACGGTCAACGTGCTCGCGGTCGACACTGTGTGCTCGATGCGCGAACGCACCTCGCGCATCACCCCCTCGTACTCGCCGAGTCGCAGGCGCGCCGCATCGTACTCGGCACGGCATTCTGCCAAGCTCAGTTGGGCCTGGGCCGCCTCGGCCGCGCGCTCCTGCAACGCGTCGCGCGTCAACGTGAGCTGACCGAGGAGATCACCCTGGGTCTGTGCGAGCTGCCGAACGTCGTTCTCCAAACGCTGCGCACGCCCGTCGAGCTCTTCCACGGAACGACGAAGGCGCTCCAACGCTGCCCTATCGCCTTCCGCCTGCTGCTTGGCCTGCGCCGCACGGACCTTGACCTCGGTCACCACCGCCGCCTGTGCTTCGACGGCAGCACGACGAGTCCTGTACACCTCGTCGGCAGCCGCAAGCGCATCGTTCGCTACGCCGCGTGTTTCTTGTGCGTCGTCGCGGTCTGCGGTTGCAGCGGCCTCTTCGTCATTCGCGACGTCGAGCGCACGTTGAATCTCGGAGACCTCGGTCTCGATCGCAGCGATGCGCTTGCGTGATTCGCCGGCGGCGTCCTGCGCGCGCTTCACGTCGCGATCGGCCTTGACCAGTGCCAGCTCAAGATCGTGAGCACCGGTACGCGCTGCCTCGAGCGCTGCTTGACGCTCAGCGATGCTCTTGCGCAGGTCGTTGTGCAGCGCGACAGCGGCATCCAGGTCGGTGCTCAACGCTGACACCTGGCGGTGCAGCTCGCGGATTTCGCGCTTGACCTCGATCAAGTGCTCGCCCGCGTCCTCGCCCTCGCCGCCAGAGAGTCGTCCATCCGCACCGAGCACTTCGCCCTGACGGGTGACCAGGGTTGCGCCGCAACCCGCATCGAACAGCGCGCGCGCCGCTGCGATGTCCTCCACTACCAGAATGTCGCCGAGAAGATGGTCCGCCAACGTCGCGTCCGCCTCGACCACCTGCACCAAATCGCGCAAGCGACCGACGCACCCCGAAGCGCCCTCCGGAATGGATGCGATACGGCCGGCGGTACGCGGGACCCGAGGCATCAACGTCGCGCGGCCGCGCTTCTCCGCCGCCAAATACGAAATGGCGTCGATGCCCACGGTGAGGTCTTCGACCAGGACGTACTGGAGCTTGTCACCGAGCGCCGCAGCCAACGCGCGGGTATTCTCGGGCGCGCAATCGAAACGGTCTGCCACCAAGCCCAGCGGGCTTACGTCCGACTCGCCACGACGCCGGGTCATCAGCGCGCGCACACCAGCCCCGACACCTTCGAACCGCTGCTGAATCTCTTCCAAGGAGTGCAAGCGCGAGCGCTTCGACGCGTGCTCCGCGCGCAGCACCTCAAGGCGCTGATCGCTGTCGCGGATCTGCTGACGCAGATTGTTCAGCTCTTGCTCCAGGTCACCACGCTGCGTGGTCAGTTGTTCCTTGCCGCTGCGCAGGCCTTCCAGACGTGCAAGCAGCTCGGCCGCTTCCTGCTCCAGGTCGGCCACGCGCTGGTCGAGACTGGCTTGCTCGCCACGCAGGCGCTCCAAGCGCACGCGCCCTTCTCCGCGGCGCTTCTCATATCCCGCCAGCACAGCTTCGGCGCGCGCGATTCGGGTCTCGGCGTCGCGAACTCGCTCACGCCCCATCTGCAGCGCCATCTCCGCGTCGGCCGCTGAATGCCGACGACGATCGAGCTCCAGCGTCTCGCGCTCCAACGTGTCAGCTTCGTTGCGCTCGATCTCCTCGAGGCCGGTCAAGCGCAGCTGAATCGTGCTCGCTTCTTCTGCCAGCTGACCGCGCGTCAACGACAGCTCACCCATTTCGCGCTCCGCGGCGGCTTCACGCTCCTGGGCGTTCTTGAGCTGCGCCACGTGGTGCTGCGCCTGGCTCTCCAAGAGACGCACCGCGTTGTCGAGCTCATAGGCACGGCTCTGCGCTTGCTCGGTGCGCTGTTCCACGTGATGGACTTCGACGCGCTCCACCTCGATCTCGGCTTCACGCAATCGCAGGGCGGCACGCGCACCTTCGGCGCTGGCGCTTGCCGTCAGAAGTTGCTCGGAGATCACGCGATGCTGCGCGGTGAGCTCGAGCCACTTGTGCGACGCGATCCAGAGCTCCAAGTCACGGATCTCGTTGCGGTAGAGCTTGTAGCGCTCGGCCTTCTGCGCCTGGCGCTTGAGCGAAGCGAGCGTCTTGTCGATCTCGCCGATGATGTCGCTCACGCGCAGCAGGTTCTGCCGCGTCTGGTCCATCTTGCGTTCGGCGGCGCGCTTGGTCGCTTTGAACTTCGTGATGCCCGCAGCCTCTTCAATCAGCGAGCGACGGTCTTCCGGCTTCGCGGACACGACCAGACCAATCCGACCCTGCTCGATGATCGAATAGGCCTTGCGACCGACACCGGTGCCGAGGAACAGATTGGTCAGATCCAGCAATCGAACGGGGGTCTTGTTGATCAGGTATTCGCTGTTGCCCTGGCGATCGAGGCGACGCGTCACCGAGATCTCGGCGTAGGGCGCGTACTCCGGCGGGCCCAAACCATCGGTGTTGTCGAACGTCAGCGAGACCTCAGCGATGCTGTGCGGCCCGCGCGACTCCGACCCGTTGAAGATCACGTCTTCCATCGCGCGACCGCGCAGATGCTTGGCGGACTGCTCGCCCATCACCCAGCGAATCGCGTCGACCACGTTCGACTTGCCGCAGCCGTTGGGGCCGACGATGCAGGTCACGTCCTGCTCAAAATTGAGCACGGTGGGGTCGCAGAATGACTTGAAGCCACTGATCTCCAAGCGCTTGATCTTCATGAGTTTCTTTCCTCAACCCGCGCCATGATGTCCTAAAACAGGGACACAATCGCCCCCACCCAGGACACGACTGGGTGCGAACCGGGTAACACCAGGGTTTTTCGGGCGCAACGGGATAGCGCCCCAGCTAGTGGTTTAAGGTGTCCACGGACACAACATCTAGTGGTCGCTGGACCCCCAGATCCACATCGCACACGGCCAGCTCCAGATCTGCATGACCTCGCCGAGGCTGTTCTACGCCATGGATCGCGAGCGCGCCGAAGCCCACGTCAGTCCACAGGAACTCGCCCTCGACCCACAACGCCACGCGCCCGGTCGGCTCTTGGCCCACCAACAACATGCGCTCGAAGATCCAGCCGGTCTGTCGGAGGCCGATCAGGGTGCCGGCGGGCTCATCACGAACGCCCTGGAAGCACGCGCCGGCAAAGCGCGTCCCCCGCAACAACTCGAAGCCGAGCGCCACGCGACCATCGTGCCGCGGCATCCCGTTGCGCAGGGCGCTTGCACGGGTGGCAGAAGGCGCAGTCAGAAGTCGGCGCAGCGCGATGTCGTCAAACACCAACGCGACCGGATCGCTCGACTGCAGCGTCGTGAAGGCGTGCTCCGCAAACCGCAACAACTCGCGCGAACGCTCGCTCGCTGACAGCGGCGCCATGCGAGGCCGCTGTGGCTCCGGCGTTTCAGATGAGACCGAAGCGCCACCGCAACCCGCTGCCAGAACCAGCACGATCGCGGGCGGCCACAACAAGGTGACAGCGCGCCGCGGCATCAGGAGCTCGCTCGAATCGACAGCGGGAACTGCACGCGAAACACGCTCTGACGGAACCGAGGAAACTTCGCGCGGCGCAGCACGCCTTCCATGCAGCGTCCGCTCGCTTCGCCTGCGTAGGGCGCCCCCGTGATGGAGGCGCTGGCCACGCCGCCATCGTTGCGCACCACAAGCAGCGTGTTGGCCACTCCCGATTGCCCCATGGCGCAGCCGCGGATCGCCGGCAAGAGCACCTGAATCACCTGGGTCACATCCGCAGCCGTCGGCGCTGCAGGCAGCTCCTGGCCCATCAGGTTGTCTTGTGCTGCCTTGGTCTGCTTGGTCTTTCCCGAACCGAGCGCGTCATCGAGCAACGAATCGATTGGCCGCGATGACGCAGGCGGAGTCTCCGGTTGCGCGACGCTGGGCGGACGCGTCGGATCGTCAGCGTGGTCGCGGGTCTCGGTCGTCGGATCAGCGCTTGTCGTCGACGGAGGATGCGGGGCAACGCGGTTGCCTTCTGCGCTACGCGGCCCAGAGGTGGCTGCCGGGGACGCAGCTTTGGTCGGTGCGGACCTCTCTGTCACAGGAGGTACCGCTGCCACGGCATCCCCGTCTGCGCGCACAGAGCTCGTTGACGGAAGCGGCGACATCGCGGGCGCGGCGGCGCTCGCAGCCCCCGACGGCGAAGCAACCGCGGGTGATGGCGCAGCTTTGGGCGTGTCGACCGCGGGCGGTGTTCTCAAGAACAAGAACAGCACGCCAGCCACCGCGATGCCCGCCAGCAACCCCGGCACGAAGCCCGAACGAGCCTGGGCTTCCTGATTGGACGCCGAGCTCGTTGCGTTCGGAGCAGCCCGTGGCGTCTCCACCACAGCACGATCCGCTGGAGCCTCCGTGGCGCCCGCCAGCGCATCCGCTGCGGATGCACGCGCTGAGCCCAAGTCCAACCGATCGTCGTCCGAGCTTGCGGCAACACCATCGGCGCCAACCGCCGCGGACGCTGCCAAGCGTGCCAAATCGAAGTCCGCGGGATCCGCGTCAGCTGCGCCGTCGTCGACGCTTGGCGCGGGCTCGCCATCGAGACCGGCAAGCGCTTCAAGCTCCGCCAAGGACGACGGTGATTCCTCCGGTTCCGCCATGGTATGGGGCGTTCTATCAACGTTGGGATCCACGTGCCATCCGCCAACCCCACCCCGCCCACTTCGAACACCGCGATCGCGCTCGGCTGGATCAACGGAGTCTTGGTCGCGCTGGTGATCGACTTCGCGCTCTACAGCGTGATGGGCGATTCGTACCCGCAGGGGCCTGCCACCGTGGTGCTGTTCGCCATCTTCGCGCTGACAGGGGCCAATCTCGCTGAGCGCATGGGCAAGAGGGCGCTACGACCGATGGCGCTCGCGGCGGGCATGCTAATCGCGCTCTACATCACCGCGGGCCTCAGCGTGTGGATGACACACAGCTAGCCGCGCGCACGTCGCCCATCCGCGAACGCAGTCAGGCTCAAGGCTTCTCGAGCAACATCATCAGCGCGTCCTCTTGGTTGTCCGCGTAGTAGCGCGCACGCACACCGACCGGCGCGAACCCCATGCCTTGGTAGAGCGCGATCGCACGCGCATTGCTGCGTCGAACCTCGAGCGATACGAAGACCGCGTGCTCACGGCGCGCGAAGGTCACCAAGTCTCGCATCAACGCGAGCGCATAGCCCTTGCCGCGATGCGTCGGTAGCACCGCGATGTTGTGCAGCTGCACCTCGTCGTAGACCAGCCAGTAATGAATGAAAGCGCACGGCGGCTCGGCAGGCGCGGGGCGCAGCACGTTGAGCACGACACCGGGCCGACCGATCTCGGAGGCGAAGGCCTCGCGCGTCCATGGCGTTGGAAAGGAAACATCGGCGATGGCGCAGACGGCATCCAGGTCTTCGGACGTGGCGGCTGCAATGCGTGGATCGAGCGGGAATGACAAAGGCGACCTCAAGCGCTCGTTACAGGCCCTGCCCCAAGTAGTCCGCCACGACGCGTACGGTGGTCCGGGCACGCAACGTGGTCACCCACTGCGCCACCGTCGATTGCATCGCTTCGCGTGCGAGCTGGGCGCGGATCACCTCGCGCACCTCGTCGAGCGAGCGTCCTCCCTGCTGCGCATGCCGCTCCTCGTAGGCACGCTCGATCTCCGCGTCCGTGATCACGGTGACGCGATCGAGGTTCGCCGTCAGGAACACAGCCACCAACGCACGGCGCTTCACGATCTGATCGAGCTCCGGCTGCGAAATACGCATCAATGCCATCAGTGTCGCCAACTGCTGCGCGCCACCGGCGAGCGTTTCGATGTGCATGCGCTCCGCGCGCTGATCTGCCAGCGTCGGAGTCGCGATCCGCACCCGCTCCGCTTCGCGCGCGATCAGGCTTTCACCGATCATCTGTTCGAGCGCCTGCGCGAGCCAGTAGCCTGGAATCTCGTCCTCGACCACGCGGCCGCGCTCACCGGACAAAAGGATGCGCGCTCGCAGCTCCACATCGCTGCGCAAGATGACGTCCACGTCCGGCCCTGCGCCACTGCCACCGATCACCGCGGCGACGCCATCGAACACACCGGCCATCACGCCTGACTGCGCTCCAGCGGTCACGCCGACAGTCAGCACGTCGACCGTGATCACAACGCACAGCGCCAAGCGCACGCGCCTAGTCGCGCTCGGGATCGTCGTTGTTGGCATTTCCTTGCGCCTCTCGCCGCGCCCGCAGCGCCTGTCGGCGTTCGCGCACGAACTCCACGAACACGAGCACGGTTTCTACGTCGCGCGCGGGTAAGCCGTCGACCAACTCACGCAGTCGCGCCCGGCGTGCCTCTGCGCGATCACGACGTTCATCCCGATCGCTGATCGGCGCAGGCGCACCGCTGAGCGTTTCGGTTTCTTTCGGCTCCTCGACGTTGGCCGCTGGCCACTTCGTCTGGGCGACAGCCTCGAGGCCGTGTGCTTCCAGCCAGGCTTCCATGCAGGTACGCAGGCGCTCGGAACGAAACACGAACCAACGTTCGCGCTCGGCCGGGTAGTTCATCAACACGTCCTTGAAGCGACGGAACGCACCCTTGCCGTCGATCGCGCCGATCAGCTTCTGACGAAACTCCGGCTCTTCGACGGTGGCGATGTAGCGCTCCATCCAGCGGTACTGCTCACGCGAGGAGACCGGATCGATGCGCACGTAGTTGGTGTCCGACACGATGCGCGAGTGCATGGCCGGGTCCGCGATGCCATCGACGATGCGGATCACCTCGCCGGTGGTCAGCTGCAAGTAACTGTGGACCTCGGGCGCGTTGTTTTCGAACGCGTCCTCGAGCGCCTCCCAAAAGATCGCCACCTGACGTTTCTCTGTGCCGCCACTCTCTTGGGTCATCGGCTCCTCGTTCGTTCGACCGCTGTGTGCCAACGCGCCAGATGCCCCGCGCGTTCCTTCTCATTCATGGTGCAGTGGTAGGTCTTGTCGATCTTGTGCACGCGTTGGATCGCCGAGCGATCGGCGAACACCCCTACCGCCAAGCCCGCCAGGTACGCGGCGCCGAGGGCGGTGGTCTCGATGCAGCTCGGACGGTCGACGTCGATGCCGAGAAGATCGGCCTGAAATTGCATCAACAGGTTGTTCGTGGACGCGCCGCCGTCGACCCGCAAACGCTCGAGTGGACGACCAGCATCCAACGCCATCGCCTGCGAGAGGTCTGCAATCTGGAACGCGATCCCTTCCAATGTCGCGCGCGCGATATGTGCCGCGGAGCTGCCGCGCGTGAGGCCACAAATCAGACCGCGCGCCTCCGGATCCCAATGCGGTGCACCGAGACCTGTGAGCGCTGGCACGAACACCACGCCGTCCGACGACGCCACTGACGCAGCGAGCGGCTCGATCTCTCGCGCAGACTTGATGATGCCGAGCTGATCCCGCAACCACTGCACAGCGGCGCCGGCGATGAACGCGCTGCCTTCCAACGCGTACGTGACTTCCTTGCCCAATGTCCACGCCACCGTCGTCAGCAGCCCTTGCTTCGACGCCATCGGCTGGCCACCCACGTTCATCAATTGGAACGCGCCGGTGCCATAGGTGCACTTGGCCTCACCGACCGCGAAGCAGGTCTGCCCGAACAGCGCAGCTTGTTGGTCGCCGGCAATGCCTGCGATCGGAATGCCATCAGGCAAGCCCGGTACGCCCGCCGTGCGACCGTAGACCTCCGACGACGTGCGCACTTCCGGCAGCATGGACAGCGGCACGTTCAACTGCGCGGCGATCTCTTCGTCCCAGCCCAAGCGCTTGATGTCGAACAGCAACGTTCGCGACGCATTGGTGGCGTCAGTGACGTGGACGTCACCACCGGTGAGCTTCGAGATCAGCAAGCTGTCGATGTTGCCGAACGCGAGCTGCCCGTCCTTTGCCTTTTGGCGCGCGCCGTCGACGTTCGACAAGAGCCACTCGACCTTGGTGCCGCTGAAGTACGGGTCGAGCACGAGGCCGGTGCGATCGCGGACCGTGGGCTCGAGACCGGCACGCTTGAGCTCGGCACAACGCGCGCTGGTGCGCCGGTCCTGCCACACGATCGCGCGGTGGATCGGCTCGCCTGAGCGTCGGTCCCACACCACCGTGGTCTCACGTTGGTTGGTGATGCCGATGCCCGCGCAATCGGTCGGTCGCACGTGCGCTGCTTCGAGCGCGCCGCCCAACGCATCCAGCACGCTGCGCCAGATCTCATGGACGTCGTGCTCCACCCAGCCAGGTTGCGGAAAGTGTTGCGGGAACTCGCGCGTCGCGCGCCCTAACACCTCGCCGCTCTCTGACACCACCACCACCGTTGAGCCGGTGGTTCCTTGGTCGATCGCAATCAAGAACGCTGGCATGACAATGCCGCGAATTTACTACGGTCCTCGCGCATAAAGGAACCGTCACGAGCACGCCGACTCAGCGCAAGAGCGGACTTTCGGCGAGCACGGAGCGTTGTGCGTCGGTCAACGATTGGCCGCCGGTCGCGGTGCGAAACATCAGGTTCGTGGCTTCGTTCGGCGTGTTGCCCAACGGATCCAGCGTCACATCGTCGGCCTCACGCGGATGAAATAGGCCCAGGTAGTGGCCTAGCTCGTGGGCCAGCGCGCGCCCCAGTTGCTGTGGGCTGTCGAACAAGGCCACCGACATCACCACACCCGAGGAGCCGGTCCCGTGAACGCCAGGCGGACCCGGCACGCCCCCCGAAATCCCCAGCGCCACATCCGCCTGATCGACCAGGAAGACGTGGATCGCGCTGCCACGCGCGCCCGCGGAGAGCGCAAACAGCTCTGGCAAATCCAGCAACAGGCCGAAGCGCGGCGGATCGATCACCGACAGCCGATCACGCAACGCACCGACCACTTCGGTCTGGCACACGTTGCCGAGCGTGATGCCCGCCTGCGCAAAGATCGTTTCGGTGTGCTCGAGCGCATCAGCCACGAGCGGCGGCCCGCGTGTGCCCTCCGGCCGCAGCGCGTCGGTCACATAGTGCACATGCAGGTCGAGCGTCGTCGCCGACCCTTGCCGCTCCAACAGCGTCACGGCCAAGTCACCTGACGATTCGGTCCGCAGCGTGGCGCGGTAACCCACATCCGATCGCACGCTGCGCGGACTGTTCGGCAACAGGATCGTCGCCGCGAGCGCATCGACGCTGGTGTTGACGGTGTTGAGCGGCGCCACGTTGCCAGCTCGCAGCGTGGAGACATCGAACAACGTTGTCGGTGTGTCATCGCGCGTGCGTAGCGCGCTCACGCAGAGTGGGGTGCGGCATTCGACCGTCAGCGGCCACAGCGTCTCCGAGCGGTGCTCCAACACGAAGACGCCCGTGCCGTCGACCGCGGGTAGATCGATCGCCACCCCCGACGCATCGGTGGTCAGCACGTCGGCCAGGAGTGATTCGGTCACGAGCACGTCGTTCGGCGCTTCGACCCGACTCACGCACGCCTGAGTGGTCTGCAGCGCATCGCGACCTGCCCGAGCAAACACGAGAGCGCACCGTTCGTTCTCAGCGCAATCGGTGGCATCGATACAGGGCGCCACGCACGCGCCTGAGACGAGGCAGATTCCACGCGCACAATCTTCTGCCGTCTGACAGCACGGCATGTCCGCGCCCGCATCCGGCACAACTGCGCAACCCAGCGCAAGCTCCGCTTGATCAACCGGATCGGCGGTTTCGCGCGCGACGCACACTCCTCGATCACAGTCGCGATCGGCAGCGCACGTGTCGTGATTCGGCAGAGCGGAGTCGCCACAGCCACCGAGCGACAGCATTGAGATCGCTGAAGCGCTCAGCCAGCGCGACAACACATCATGGACCGGGCGCGTCACGCCGACTTGGGCGCAGCGACCGGCAACGACTTGCGCAGCTCGTGGTACGCGTCGCCGAGGACATCCAATAGCTCGCGGCGCAAATCTCCGTGTCGATCTGGGCTCGCGCCGGCGGCCACCGCATCGTCGAGACAGAGCATCGCGGCCACGTGGCGCTTCCGTGCGTGAAAGCACTGCGCCAGGCGCGGCAACAGCTCAACCGGATCGCCCCCCAACGCGAGCGCGCGCCGCAACAGCCCGATCGCTTCACCGTGCTTGCCCGCGGTCATGCGCGCGAGTCCCAGCGTCGCGAACAACGAGCCCGCCGCCTCGGTCTCCTGCCCCAATTGAATGCCGAGACGCAGCACGTCTTCGGCCCAGTCGATTTGACCCTTGCCGATGTACGCGACGCCGAGCAACTCCAATGCGCGCGTCAACGTCGCGCGTTCCCGTTGGCCAAGCGCCTGACCACGCGGCGTACGCATGAACATCGACAGCGGACCCGGCCAGGCACCGAGCAGACTGATGGTGCGATCGTGATTGCCCTCGCGGTTGGCTTCCTCCGCCAGTGGAACCTTGCCGAAGTCGATCGCGAACGGCGCAGTCCCGCGCACGCGTGCGAGCTCGGAACGAATGGCGTCGTCCAACACCTGACGCAGGTTCACGAGCGGAATCTCTTCCGTCGTCGCTCCCAGATCCACTTGAACGGCCGGCGGCACGTCCCCGCCCACGTTCAGGTGTAAGAGACGCAAGCCGAACACCGGTGCCAGCAGCAAGTAGCGGGTGCCTACGAATGCGCGCAGGTCTTCGGGGCTGGGGTTGTCGCCGAGCACCGGCTGCTCCTCGTGTGCCGAAAGCAGCACGCTGCCGAGGCGCTGCCGAAACTCAGGCAACGCGAGCTGTTCGAGCGCGCCGTTCTCGTCGGCCTCGAAGTCGACCAGCGTGCGATCCGGCGAATGCTCGTCATATGCGATCGATACGATGCGCACGCCGGCAATGAACGAGAACGCCGCGAAACGCTTGCCGATCACCTCACACAGTTGATCGAACTCGGGCATTTCAGCCGCGATCTGATCCAGCCAATCCGGGGCAGCCACGAGGGCGAGGTCCAGCTGCTTGCGCGCACTTCCGCTCACCGCTGCAGTGTCCTTTGCGGGCTGGACATGCGTCAAGCCGCGCCGGACGCACCCTGAAGCTTGCGCCGATACCACTCGATCGTGCGGCGAAGGCCAACATCCAGGTCCACCTGCGCGCGGAACCCCAGCAAGCGTTCGGCCTTCTTCACGTCCGGCACGCGCAGCTCCACGTCCGGGTGATCCCAAGTGGTGAACTGGATCGGCGACCGGCTCTGCGCCAGCTCCACGATCATGCGGGCGAGTTGGTAGATGGTGATCGTGCTGCGCGGGTTGCCGATGTTGAACGACTCGCCAACCGCTTCCGGACGCGCCATCGCCATCATGATCCCGTCGACGATGTCGTCGATGAAGCACCACGAGCGAATCTGGTCGCCTTCGTTGTGAACGAGGATCGGATCATTCTTGATCGCGCGCGTCACGAACGCATGGATCGCGCCCTCGCCCACCTGGTTGGGTCCATAGATGTTGAACGGACGAATCGCGCAGGTCGGGAGGCCGTACTGCACGTGGTAGTTGTGCGCGAGGTGTTCGGTGGCCAGCTTCGACACCGCGTACGTCCAGCGTGCCTGACCCACAGCGCCAAGACTGGTGACGTCGGCTTCGCGTACGCGGAACGCATAGCTGCCGAAGACTTCGCTGGTGGAGAAGTCGATGAAGCGACGAATCGTCCCCGCTGCCAGCGAAGCGCGCAGCGCATTCAGCGTACCTTCCAGGGAGATCTCCATCGTCGTGACCGGGTTCTTCAGCACCGTGTCTACGCCGGCGATCGACGCCATGTGGATAAAGTAGTCCGCACCGACGGTGGCCTTGGTCAGCGCCGCGGCATCGCGCACGTCGCCGACGATCAGGTCCATGTTGGGATGCTTGTCGAGCCCGGTTTCTGCGAGCGCGTTGCGACGCAGACTGTCGAAGACACGGATGCGGTTTTGATCGATGAGGCGGCGCGTAAGCGCGCTGCCAATGAAGCCCGCACCACCAGTAATAAGGATCGTTGCGCCCTGAATCATCGGGTGATGATAGCTCCGCGGTGTTGCCCGATGAGAACAATTATGGAAGCCTCTTTGGCCTCACATGGAACGCCTGATCGTCTGGCAGCGCTGCATTGTTTCGGCGCGCGATGACGACCCCCAAGCCCTGGCGCGATGGAGTCAGCACGTCGCGAACAAGCTCGAAGCCACCGGAGGCGAGATCCTCGCGAGCCTCGGGTCATCGGTGATCGCCGCCTTTGACCCAGTCGAGATCAACGCGGTGTTGGACCTCTCGCTACTGCTGGTGCAAGAGGCCGAGTCGGCTGCAACCGAGGGCGGTCCACCGATCGCGATCGGCATCACGCTCGGCGAGGTGCAAGCGCAGGAAGGAGGCAACCTCGCGCCGATCACCTTCATCGGCCTGGCGATCGATCGCGCGCAAGCGCTCTGCAACCGTGCGCGCAGCGGTGAAATCGTGCTCGACTCGGCGGCCCACGAGCATGCCAGCGAGACCTTCCTGTTCTCGCGCAGCGTGGGTGTCGGCGCCCTGCGCGGCTTGGCAATCGACCGCGCCTTTGCCCGCAAGCGTGACTGCCGTGACTCCGTACGCTTGCTCCAGCCAGCACCACTCTGTCCCTCGGAGTCCGCGATCGTCGAAGAGCTCCAGACGCGGCAGGTGTTGGCCGGGAGTCAGCGCGTGGTGTTGCGAAGCGCCAACCCGACTGCGCTGATGATGTTGATCGACACCGCGCGCGATGCCATCAACCCGCCGCTGTGTCTGCAGGTCGGTCGACAGGCGGGAGGCCTTCAACCGCTCGGCGGCCTGCAGCTGTCCTTGCGTCGCTGCTTGGGCCCAGTCGAGGACCGCGTTGAATCGGCGTTCGGGGGCTTGGGTTTGGATCCCAGCGTGATGGCAACGTTGCAATCGATTGCCGATGGCGCCGCCGTGCCGCGCGTCGACGCAGTGGCTGCCGTGCGCGGCCTGTTGGATGCCGCGAGCAAAAACGGCGGCCGTCCGTGGGTCGTGCTCGAAGGTCTGCATGAGATCGACGCGGCGAGCCTCGGGGTTTTGGCAGATGCAGGGCTGCGTCCTGATTCGGAAGTGATGCTGCTTGCGATCGTCAGCGGTGATCACCCGATCCCGGCGGCGCTCGCCAAAGGCGGCGAAGTCCATGAGCTCACGCTGCCCCCGTTGCGCCTGACCGATGCACGCTTGATCGCGGAGCACACGCTGTCGCTCGAAGCAGGCTCGGACGTGGCGCGACGCGTCGCCATGCTCGGCGGCGACTCCCGCGTCGGCGTGATCGAAGCCGCGCGCACGCTGATCACTGCCGGCGACCTGATCCACGACGGACACAAGTTCATTTGGCGCACCGGACCGCGTGAAGGCGCGGGTGCGGTCACGGTCGATGCGTTGCTCGCCGAGCGCATCAACGGCCTCGACCCGGCCGCGTACCGCATGCTCGAGGTTCTGTGCACGTCGGCGCCGTGTGCGCCGAGATCACGCATCAGCACCGCCGCCGCCTTCGACGGCTTGGACGAATCCGATCACGATCGTGCGCTACGTGTCCTGCGTGACGAAGGTCTGCTTGATGATCGCGGCAACCTCGAGCCCGCCTCCGGCCTCGTGCGCACGACCTTCCGCACCAACATGCCGCCCGCACGCGCGGCAGAGCTGCATCGCTACACGATTGAAGCAGTACGCGCGGAGCCGGTGATGCACGACGACGAGTGCTTCGCGCGGGCGTTGTTGGGCTTCCATTTGGCCGAAGGTGGCTTGGAAACAGAAGCAGCGGTCGCGTTGCTCGCTGCGGCGCGCGGCGCGGTGAACACCGGGTTCCAGCGGTCTGCCGTGCGTTTGGCCGCGGCGGCGGTTCAGCTCGATGGCTCGCCCGAGACGCGCCTGCTCGCCAGCAAGATCGCGCGCGCGGTCGACAAGCGAACACCGGCCGACGGAGCGCCCGTCAAGAGCCCGCAATCGGCACCACCGCCTAGCGAAGCGCAGGCCGAGCCCCCGCCGACCAACACCCGCGCCGACAGCACTCGCATTGCGCACGAAGCCATGCGCGCCGCGATCGATGCGATTCTCGCTGGTGACTTCGAAGCGGTGGAACGCTGTCTCGATACTGCCTTGGCCGCAGGTCAAAGCCGCGAATCTGCTGAACGTCTGCGCGCGATGGCACACCTCGCACGGGGCAACGTGGGGGACGCCCTGCGCACGTTGCAGCACGCCGCGGATCAACGTGATCTCGCGCAACCAACGGCGCGCGACGCGATTGCGAATGCGCTCGTGCAATTGCAATCCGGTCATGCCGGCGAAGCCGTCCGTTCCGCGCTCGACGCCCTCGGCAACGCGCGCGCGCGATCCGACAAACCGGGCCAAGCCGCGGCGCTCCATGTGCTCGCTGCCTGCTACACGGCGCTCGAGCGCAAGGCCGACGCCGACTCCCTGCGACAGCACGCCGCGGCCTAGCCGTGTTTGTTGACGAGTCGACGTTCAGCGCGCGTCCACGAACACCGGGCTGCTCCATGCCATTTCGCCGTCGATCTGCACTACGCGCGCGTACACCACGTTCACCGTGACCTCCGCCTCGATCAGCGCGCTGCGCCGACCGATCGAAAATGACGCGACCAGGCCGTGGGCTGACATCAGATCGATACGCGCAATGTCCTCAACGCCCGTCGCCTCCACGCGTACAGCGAGTGGGCCGTCGCTGATGATCTCACTGCCCATCGGCGCGCCGTTGACGCTGACGTCGAGCAAGATCTTGGCGCCACTGGTCGCGTAGCAACGGCGCTCCACCAACGCCCGATAGATCGCGCTGCGTGTGCGGCCCTCGGAGTGAACCGCGGTGAGACCGGTGCGATACGGATCGCGCTTGCGTGATTCGCCGTGGTGCCAGATCAGGCCGTGGCTGTCGCTCGATGCGGTGAAGCCGAAGCGGTGACCGCGACGCAGCATCTCATCGATCATTTGATCGCGTAGGTCTCCGCGCTGACCAAGCGGATGATCGACGTGCTCGTAGCAACCGTGGACCGAGCAGATCTCCCACAGCGGCTGCGCGTGCGCCTGGTGTCCCGCCTCATCCGCACCGGTCCATCCAATGTGATGCGGCGAAGCAAACCCACCCAGCTCGGCGATGCGCGCGACCGCATCACGACCGACACCGATCTCGTCGCGCGAGACGAGCGGCGCGTCGCTGTCCGGGAAGTACACGCACTTGTGGCCGGGGCCGGGGTAGCGCGTTCCGGTCCATTCGTAAGCGATCAACGTGTTGAAACGACCCGGCGCTTCGTACCGGTCGGCCACCGCCTTGAGGTAGGCCCATTCGCCAGGGCCGGTGCGCTTGCCGAGGAACGCTTCGTGATCAGTGAGCGCGACGAAATCGTCACCGTACACATCGCGCGCGCGGAGGTACGCCTCGTCTGCGCTGCCCACGCCATCGGAGTGCGCGGAGTGCTGCTGGATGTCGCCGAACAACGTGACGCGGTGGTGCTTGGCGGCCGGATCGATCGGTGGCGGCAATGTGCTTGGTTCCGGGCGCGTCACCGACACAGACGCGATCGGTCGCAAGGACGGCGCGGTACCTTCGGGCGCTGGCAACACACTGAGCTCGATGCCCTTGCGCTCGCGACGCGCGATCAGGATCTCACCGCTGTCGATCCATGTGGCGGCGACAAAGCGACCACGTGACCCCCACTCACCGTCGCTGAGCGCGACTCGGGAACCGAAACCTGCCTCGTTGAGATCCTGTCGCCAGAAGTTGTGTGAACCGCGACCAAACACCGTCACAGCGCCACGCGGCGACACGAGCAAGGACGGAAACTCGAAGGACTGCTCCACACCTTCGCAGTCACGATCACGGTCCGCCATCGCCGCAGTCGGCTCGTGCACGACACCGTTCTGATCGATGAAGCGCAGCGCGATCCACTTCGCCACATCCTGATGCGCGTTGTCTTCGCGCAGGTTGTGATGGAACGCGATCCACGCCCCGTTCGCCGTCGCACAGATCGCGGGTGCCGCGGCGATCGCTTGCGCCTCGAACGCCGTCGCCGACGATCCGCTCGGCGAGGTCACACGCACGCGACTGACGCCAGCGTCGCGCTCAATGTACACGCGCCAACCCTCGCTTGCTGCCCACTGGTCCACGTCGGCATCGTCGGTGGGTGCGCCGCTGATTGGATCCCACGCGACGATTGCAGGTCGGATCGGACCCAGCACAGGCTCACCCACCACCTGGCCTTGGGTATCGATCGCGAACGTCGCCACGCGCTCCCCCGTCGGCTCCCAGGCAACCACGCTCAACGTTGCGCCGTTCCGAATGCGCGTCAGACGCGGCGCACGCAGGTAGCGATCGGGGTGCTGGGCTATCAACGGCATGCCTCGGTTGTGCCCCCGGCCCTCTCCGAGGTCCAGTTCCCCGGCAAACGGCGGCGCATGTCGCGAAACACCGTACGGACTGCCATGCTGCGCGCGATGTCGACCTCACCGCACGATGCGCCCTCGGACTCAGCGCCGCTGGCTGTGCCGCGATCGTGGAAGGAGCTCTTGGCCGCGCGTCTGGACTGGACGGCGCGGTTCGGGTTGGCGATCGCCGCGCTCACCGCGGTCGCGACGATCGTGGGCTCCGCGCTCGGTCCGTATCTGTTGGCGCAACACCCACTGTGGCTCGTGCTCCTGTCACCATTGCCCCGTCACATGTTGCTGGTGGCACCGAGCCTCGACTTACCCACGTATCTGGTCGCGGGGACCGCACGGCGTCTGTTGGCCACGAGCGGTGCGGTGTGCCTCGGTGCGCGCTTCGGCGAAGCGGGGATCGCCTGGGTCGAGAGTCACGATGATCGCGTGAAGCGCGGCGCACGCCTGCTGCGCTGGGCATTTCGGCGCGCGGGGTTGCTGGTGGTGTTCGTCTCACCCAATCCGATCGTCGCGGCAACCGCGGTCGCGCTCGGTGCTTCGATTCGCGCGGTGCTCCTCGTGGCTGGGCTCGGTCACGTCACGTGGCTGCTGGTCTGGTATCGCTTCGGCGATCTCGCAAGCGCATGGATCACACCGATCACCCAGTTCTTTCAGCGATACACCTGGCAGAGCACAGCGGTGTGCGTGGTCGCGGTAGCGATCTACTACGCGCTGCGCTTCACGCGACGGTCGGCAGGATGATGACGAAGGTGGTGCCTCGACCTGCTTCGCTCTCGACCAAGACCTTGCCCTTGAGCTGCCGCACGATTCCATAGACTGACGCGAGGCCCAGGCCGTGACCGGTTTCCTTGGTCGTAAAGTAGGGCTCGAACAGGTGACTGCGCACCTCGTGATTCATGCCGACCCCGTCGTCACTGACCTCGATCGCCACCCACCCACGACCGCTGGCTTCCTCGGCCAGAGGTGCGCGCACGCGTAGCAAGATGTGGCCCCGATCGGTGATCGCTTCGCCTGCATTGACGCCGAGGTTGAGCACGATGCGCTCGATCTGAGACGGATCGGCGAGCACGTCACCCTCCTGCGTAGTCTCGACCGACACGTCGATCCGCGCGCCGAAGCGTGTGCGCAGCACACCGGCCAGCGACGTCACCATGGACGTCACGCTCAGCCGTGTGGGCATTCCGGGCTCATCGCGTCCGAGCACGAGCAAGTCCTTCGCGATGCGCGAGCCAAGATGCGCCGCTTCCTGGATCGAAGTCGCTTGGCTCGCCACGTTTGGATCCTGGTGCTGACGCAACATCTCCGACGCCATCAGCACGACGCTGAGCACGTTGTTGAAATCGTGTGCCGCCGAACGCGCCAAGCGACCAACCGCTTCGAGCTTCGCCGCGCGCTGCACCAGCTCCTCTTGCCCGCGCACTGCGATCTCGAGCGCGACGCGCTGCGCCTGAAGCTCCACCAACGCCACCATGTCGGCGACCGATCCAGCAAAGTCGACCTCGCGCTGTGAAAACTCACGCGGCGTCGTCGCGTGCTCGTGGCACACCACGCCGACCACGCGGCCATCGACGATGATCGGCGCGTCGAGCAAGGACACGATGCCATGCACGTTCAGGTACGGCATCGCGAGCTCACGCGTGGTCGGATGCGTCAGGGCGTCTTTGACGGCGATCGCGCGACGTTCGCGCAGCGTCGCCACGTAGGTCGGGAACTGACGCGCATCCAGAATCTCACCGCGCGTGGCCTGTCCTGTCGCCGCGGTGAAGAGGCAATGGCACACCAGCCGGTCGTCGCCTTCGTCGAAGCGCCAAATGCCGACCCGTGCACACTTCAAGGCGTCGGCGCTGACGCGAACCGCAGTGGCATAGGCTTGATCGAGCGTTGCGTCGGGCGCGACGACCTGCCGCGCGAGCGCAAGCCGTGCGGTTTCGAACGCAATCCGGGCGCTGGCGGGTCCCGTCACACGGTCACGATAAACGACGACGCTGCGCGCCGTCACCCGGGTTACCTTCAAGCCCCTGAACTCTGTGGTTCTGGGGGCGTCTTCGTGGACCTATTCAGCGTGATTGGTGGGGGGCTCGCGTTGGCGTTCGGCCTCTGCGTCGGCTGGATCGCCCATGCGCGGTGGCAGGCGCGGCCCAGCGCGGATGCGGTCGATCGCGCGGGCCCCTACACCCTGCTCGACAAGATCGGCGAAGGCGGCATGGGCGTCGTGTTCAAGGCGCACCACGCTCGCTTGCGTCGACCGACAGCGGTCAAGCTGCTGCATCTGTCGACGCCTGATCCCAAGTTGCGGCGCGAGCTGCTTGCGCGCTTCGAGCGCGAGGCGACGCTCACCAGCCAGCTCAGTCACCCGAACACGGTCGTGGTGTTCGACTTCGGACAGACTGCTGGCGGCGACCTCTACTACGCGATGGAGCTGATCGACGGTGTCGACCTGCAACGCATGGTGGAGCAAGACGGACCGCTGCCCGCCGGGCGGGTGGTGCACTTGATGATGCAGGCTTGTGGATCCCTGAGCGAGGCACACAGCCACCACTTGATCCATCGTGATCTCAAGCCCGCGAACCTGCTCGTGTGCACGCGTAGCGGGATCCCCGACTTGCTGAAGGTGGTGGACTTTGGGCTGGTGAAGGATCTCGATGCGGTGTCGATCTCGACCACCAGCGTCCAAGTCGGCACGCCACACTATGTGGCGCCCGAGCTGTTGCTCCATCCCGACCAACCGAACGGCGCGACCGACATCTACGCCTTGGGCGCCGTGATGTATTGGCTCGTCACCGGCACCACGGTCAGTCGAGGGGGCAGCGGCGTCGCGGCGATGGCAGAAGCACTGACGCGCTCACCCGACCCGCCTTCCACTCGCGTGCCGAGCGTCCCAGTGGACCTGGAGCGAGTGATCATGCGGTGCCTGGAACGCAATCCGTTCGACCGTCCCGCGAGCATGCCGGACGTTGCCAGCGAGCTGCGTGCGTGCGCTGCCTACGGCAGTTGGACCGAAGCCCACGCCCACGCGTACTGGACCGAACGCGCAGCCAAGCACGCCGGAGTCGCTTCGTGAGCGACGTCGTACGTCGAAAGCCCAGCATGCTGTCGGCGACACGCTCCCTCCGACCGTCGCCGCTGGCGCTGTTCGTCACCGGTGCGGGTGTGTTGATCACGAGCGGCGCCTTCCTTTGGCATATGCACCGCGAGCAGGAAGCGCGGAGCGAAGCGTTCACACGGCGAGCCGAGACGTTGGTCACGACGATCCAACGCGGCTTCGAGCTGCCCCTGGAAGCCGTACGGACCCTGCCGGGCTTTCTGATGGCATCTGGGCACGTCACACGCGAGGAGTTCACGACTTTTGCTGCCTCGATCCTCGCGCGCCACGAGAACGTGTCCTACGTCGAGTGGGCGCCGTACCTCGAAGACAAGAACCGTGAGGCATTCGAGCAGCGGGCGCGCGTGTCGGGTTGGCCCGACTTTCGGATCATCGAGCCGGCAGCGAACGGAACGCTGGTGACGGCACCGCAACGCCCCTACTACATGCCGCTTTTGCACGCGGTTCCGGGCAAAGGTCGACGTGCGCTGCTAGGCCTCGACGTCAGCTTCGATGCACCTCGCCGCGCGCGCAACGACCACGCGCTGTCTCACCAGAGCATCGACATCTCGCCACGGTTTTCCCTGGTCGAAGATCCGCCCGAGGTGGGCTCGATCGCGATCCTGGTTCCCGCTGCAGACACGCGGGAGAACCTCGATCCGCTGGAGCCTCGACGTGGCATCGCCATTCTGATCTTTCAGTTGGACGCCACCATCCGCACCACGCTGCCGCGCGCTGTGCTGGACGACGTGGACCTGGTGATCTTGGACGAGTCCACGAGCAATGCACGAGAACGCGTGCTGTTCGAGTCGCGCCCCGGCATCGCGCGGGCAGACATGCAAGGCACGGTGGTCGATCACTTCGAGTTCCTGTCGCGCACTTGGTCGATCCACCTGACGTCCCGATTGCCTGAGCCGGGACCAAGCGCACTGTCGCTTTCGCTGGCTGCGCTGGGTGTTGCGCTGAGCCTCGCCGCCGGATTGGCCGTCACGTTGGCGCGCACCGTGGGCGCATTGCGATCGGAGGTGCTCGCGGCGCGTCAGCTCGGCCAGTACCGATTGCTCCGCAAGCTAGGCGAAGGCGGAATGGGCGTCGTCTACGAAGCGGAGCACGCGCTGTTGCGGCGACCGACCGCGATCAAGGTGTTGTCCGAACGCGTGCTTGCGAACGAAGGCATCGCGCGGTTCGAGCGCGAGGTGCACGCCACGAGCCAGCTGACGCACCCCAACACGGTGTCGATCTTCGACTTCGGGCACACCGCGGATGGCGTCTTCTACTATGCAATGGAGCACATCGCCGGCGTCACGATCGAAGCGCTGGTGCATGAAGCCGGACCACTCCCACCGGCGCGAGCGGTCCACTTGCTGCGGCAGATCGCTGGATCGTTGCGCGAAGCCCACGCTGTGGGTCTCGTGCACCGCGACATCAAGCCTTCGAACATCATGGTGTGTCAGCGCGGCGGCATCGCGGACTTCGTGAAGGTGCTCGACTTCGGCCTGGTGAAGCAGGTCGTCACACCGAGCGATGTGAAGGTCTCCGATGCCGAACGCTTGCTGGGCACGCCACAATACATGGCCCCTGAAGCGCTGCTGCGTGAGGGACCGATCGGCCCGTCGATCGACATCTACGCGCTTGGTGCCGTCGCGTACTACATGTTGACAGGCACCGAGGTGTTCCGCAGTGAAACGGTGGCCTCGATCGTCGCGCATCACCTGAACGAAGCCCCTGAATCGCCCTCGAAACGCTTGGGGCGCGCGCTGCCTGACGCGCTTGAAGCACTGGTGCTGCGCTGCCTGGCGAAGAAAGCCGACGCGCGACCGTCGTCGATGGACGCATTTCTGAGCGAGCTCGATCAGGTGGCGCTCGTCGACACGTGGACGCAGGCAGACGCCGCGAGCTATTGGCTGCACAGAAAGCAGCAGGCGCTGACGATCACGCACGACTTCACGCGCGACGAGTCGAGCGACTCCCTTTCGATCGATCTCAAGACACGCGGCGGCAACGCCTAGCGACCGGGCAGCGTGGTTGTTTTCGCGAGCACGACACGGTCAGCGGCAGTACGTGCGCCCGGGGTGCGGCTCGTCTTCCCATGCCTTGCGTCGCTCCAAGAACTGCTTGACCCGCGTGTGCCAACGGGCGCCTTCGACCACGTCTTGCGCGTGGGATTCTTCGTTGTCGGTCGTACGGGCATCAGCCGCCTCGCGCCGCGCCTTCATCCGCGCCTGGTACTCCGGCCACGCACCGACCATCGCTGGACGCGTTCCCTGCTTGCGCAACCACTGATTGCGCCACGGGTACATCGGATAGGTGTCGTAACAACCCGCCGCGATGTCGTCGGCAGAACAGAAGAAGCGAATGTGCATGTGATCGTCGTGGGGCGTCGCGGGCTGACACGTCACCTCTTCGAAGCGCTGCACGATGCGCTTGGGCGCCCGTGCCTTCTGGGCCTGCGCCAACAACAGCGTGCGCAGGTGCTCGACGATGAAGATGCGTTGCACGTGATCGCCATGCGCCGCCAACAGCGCATGCACGAAGCGCCACGTGCGCGGCAGATCGATCGCGACGCGCACGTCATCGCTGGGGTTTGCCAGGTCCTTGAAGTCCCATCCCTTGCCGTTCGGCTCCAACGGCACGCCGACCGCGGGCATCGGTTGGCCAGCGCGATCGAGCGCGTAGAACAGCACGTCCACATCGCGCCCGCCCTGATGCGATCCGTGCTGCACGATCGGGCCGCCCGCGGCGTAGCCAAGGTCGTTGATCACCAACGTGCTGCCAGGCATCGCGTCATTCACGACTGCGGCCGCGGCGACCAGTGCCTGGACCATCTCGACCGTACCGAAGCGAGCTTCCGGAGGACGACGCGGGTTGTGAATGAAACCGGGACCGCTGTCTGGCAACGCCACGCCGCGCTCCAAGCGACCTTCGTTGGCCGCGCCGATCGATGTGCTGTCGCTGGGTGAGAGCGCCAGGATCTGCTCGACCGACAACGCAACTGGCAGATCTTGAGCCGCCACCCATGACGCCACGCCCAAGCCGAGCGCCAGGCACAATGTACGCAGACCCATGCCTCATTCTGTTCGGCGGTGACCGGGCGGGTCAAAGACACGGTGTGTGGCGCGGCCGTACCTTCCCCCTTTTCGCACCTGCAAGGCTTCCGTTGCAGCGCTGCACGCCGGACCGCGCAGAGCCGTTGGACTGGGGCCGATTTCTCGCGGATCCGCGGTGGCACGTAGGGTGCTTATGCCCACGGGGCGCGCACACCGATGTGCGTTCATTGGAGCGTTCGATGATGTCGTCCGAGGTTCTGCCGAGCCGCCCGCGTCGCATCCTCGTGGTCGAAGACGACGCCACCGCCGGGTCGGCGATCCAAGCCAAGCTGGCAAGCGTGGGGGTGGTCACGCGCGCGCAGAACGGGATCGAAGCGCTGAGCATGCTGCGCCGTGGCTTCAAGCCCGACGTGATCGTGAGCGATGTGGTGATGCCGCAGATGGACGGCATCACGTTGTGTCGCTTGGTGAAGAGTCACCCAAACACGTCGCGCATCCCCTTCGTGTTGCTGAGCTCCGTCGACGGCGTGAAGAACATGGTCGCCGGTATCACCGCCGGCGCACGTCAGTTCATCTTCAAGTCCGTAGACGGTGAAGAGCTCGCGACGCGCGTCCGCGAATCCATGCGTCCGTAGCGCCGCGCAGACGCGTTTACAGAACGGCGGCGATCAGAGGCAGCAATACTGCCCGTCGTTCAACGGACAGCGATTGTTGCAGGCGCCGCAGTGGTCCGTGTTGAGCTTGGGGTTGGCGCAACCGGGCCATGGCGGGCAGCTGCCGCGGATGTCGATGCACGTGTCGCCACCGCAATAGCTGAAGCCGCTGGGGCAGTTGGGCGGGCCGCACGCGCCGTTGTTGCAAACCTGGTCGTTGGTGCAGAACGAGTCGCACGCACCGCAGTTGGCGGTGGAGCTCAGCTGCGTCTCACAACCGTTGCTCGTGGTGCCGTCGCAGTTGCCGAAGCCTGGATTGCACGCGCCCATGTTGCATGCGCCGTCGCTGCACGCGCCCGCCGCGTTGGGAAAGGCGCACGCCACATTGCAGGCGCCGCAGTCAGATTCGGTGTTGAGCGCGCGTTCGCAGCCGTTGCCGAGCGAGCCGTCGCAGTTGGCGTAGTGGTCGTCGCACGTGACCACGCACGTTCCAGTGCTGCAGGTCGCGGTGCCGTGTTCAACGGTGGCTGGACACGCCACACCGCAGCCACTGCAATCGGTGGCGCTATTCACCTGTTCGCACATCTCGTCGCCGTCGCAATCGGCTTCGCCTGCCGGACACGAGGTCGCGCGGCACACGCCCCCGGAACAATGAGGCGTGCCAGTGTCACATGCGTTGCCGCAGCTGCCGCAGTGTGCCGGATCGTTCAGCGACTGCTCGCAGCCATTGTTGGGGTCGGCGTCACAGTCGGCATGGTTCCCTAGGCACTCCCCTACTCGACACACGCCCGTCGTGCAGTCGGGCAGCGCGTTGTCACCGACCTCGCAGGCTGTGGCGCAGTCTCCGCACTGCTCAAGCGTGGTCAGCGAAGATTCGCAGCCATTGTTTGGCTGACCGTCGCAGTCACCAAACCCGTCGTCGCAGTCATCGGGCAGACAGAACCCTTGCCGGCACATGGCGCCCGCGTGCGGAAACAAGCACGTCGCCCCGCACACACCGCAGTTGTCGAGCGTCGCCAAGGTCGCTTCGCAGCCGTCCTGCGGCTGCCCGTTGCAGTCGGCGTAGTCACCCTGGCACGCAACCACGATGCACTCGCCGTTCGCGCACACAGCTTCGGCGTTCGGAACGTTGCACATGCCCGACGCACCGTTGTCGACCACGCCATCGCAGTCGTCGTCGCGACCGTTGCAGCGCTCGATGCACGTCTGGCCGCACGAAGATCCCGGCCCGACGCGACATTCGCCAGTGCCGGCGTCCCACGACGCATCCGGCGGCGCATCGACAGCCGCATCTGACACTTCTTCGATGTTCGGCAGCCGGTTCGGATCGATCGTCGCGCGGACACAGCCGCCCGTGCGACAGGTTTCGGTCCGTCCGCACGTGATCCCGAGGCAGCGTCCTTCGATCAGCAAGCGCAGGCGCTTCACCTGACCCGGAACGTAGTGCGTGATCGCGCGCACGGAGGCCAAGGTCTCGCCGGTGCCGTTCAACGCGCTGGCCACGATCTCAAGCGCCGCGTCGTCGCCCGGTCGGCGTGGGCTCAACGACAACGTACGCGGCCAGGTCAGATCGCCGTCGATCGCGGTGTACGTCTGCTCGAACGCCGTCGTGGCCGCGGCGCCTTCGCCCTTGTGCACCACGAGTCGCATTCCAACTGCAACGGCCATCACCGCAGGGTCCGCCTCGACGACCACCATCAGACCGGTCGCCCGCGCGTGGTGATCGCCGCAGCCGAGAGCGACGATGATCGCGAACACGAGCGCCACACAGAAACGCCATCGCATCATGGGCCACCCAAAGTCAGCACGACGACACCATCGCTGCCCGCCGGTGGGCGCGCCACGTCGTCATCACCGCCGCTGCTCACCGCGGCGATCACGATCACGGTGACGACCACCGCAGCTCCGATCCCGCCCCACAGCCACCATTGCGAATGCAGCGGCCTCGCCTCGCGATCCACCGTGGTCGGCGCGGCGGTTGAGGTCTGCTCAACCGCGGCCACCGGTGCCGGCCGTATCGACGGCGTGGGCTCGATCAGCGAGCTGCGTGCATGCGCGTTGTCGACCGCGATCTCCAATGAGGCGATGCGGTTCTGCACCATCGCTGCGTTGGGCGCGTCCGGCACCTGCTGCAAGAACATCCGGAACGCGTTGAGGGCAGTCTCGTCGCGACGCGCGCGATCTGCTGCTTGTCCGATGTTGTAGAGCAGCGCCGGACGGCCGCTCAGCTCGTGCGCCTGCAGGAAATACTCGAGCGCCTTCTCGAACCGTCCCGCTTCGTACGCGGACTGGCCGGCATGAAACAGCGCGCGCGCCTCGCCTTCCTGTGCGTCGGGCACAGACGCTGGTTCTTCCGTCGCTACCACCGGGGGCTCGCTCGTTGTCATGGCGTCCTGCGCCGCCACGCTGTGACTCGCCAGCAGCCACGACACCCACGCCATGAGAGACACCGCACGCATGCTCACCCCCGAACAACGCTCGCCCAGGGTAGCCGACAAGCGCGTCGGTGGCCTAGCCGTGCGTCATAGACAGCAGTGTTCGCCGTCGTAGAGCGGACAGCGATACCCACAGGCGCCGCAGTTGTTGTCGCCAGGCTTGCCCTGCAAACAGCCGGGCCACGGCGGACAGCTGCCGCGGATGTCGATGCACGTGGTGCCGCCGCACAGGCTGAAGCCGCTCGGACAGTTCACTTGGCCGCACGTGCCGTTGTTGCAGATCTGGCCACCGGCACAGGTCGTGCCGCAGTTGCCGCAGTTGCTGGTCGTGTTGAGCTGCGTTTCGCAACCGGGAGCCGACGTGCAATCGCCGAAGCCGGTGTTGCACATGCCCATCGTGCACGTGCCGGTACCACAACTTGCCGGTGCGTTCGGGAAGCTGCACGCAACGCCGCAAGCACCGCAGTCGCTCAACGTGGTGATCGAGCGCTCACAGCCGTTGCCCGGCAAGCCATCGCAGTCCGCGAAGCCCATGTCGCAGGTGGTGATCTGACAGCCACCGTTGCTGCACGTCGCCGCTGCCACGTTCATCAGGTCTGCGCAGTTGGTGCCGCAGCTGCCACAGTTCGAGGTCGACGTGTTGGTGTTGGTTTCGCAACCATTGCCCTGCATCCCGTCACAGTTGCCAAAGCCAGCGGTGCACGTGAACGAGCAGGTGCCGTTGTTGCAGCCGGCGCCGGTGGTGTTCGGTCGACCCGCGCAGTTGATGCCGCACATGCCGCAGTTGCTCGGCGTGTTGAGCGCCGCCTCGCAGCCATTGCCCGCCAGAGTGTCGCAATCACCGAAGCCCAAGTTGCATTGACCAAGGCCACAGCTTCCGCTGCTGCAGACCGCGCTCGCATTCGGGCTCGAACAGGTGGTGCCACACGCGCCGCAGCTACTGACCAAGCGCAGGTCGGTTTCACAACCATTCGCCGGGTTGCCGTCGCAGTTGGCGAAGTTGGTGTTGCACGTGATGACGCAGCTGCCGGTGCCACAACTGGAGGTGCCGTTCATCACGGTGGTCGGGCACGCCACGCCGCAGGTTCCGCAGTTGCTGGCGGTGTTCAGCGGCTCACACATGTCGTCGTCGTTGCAGTCGGCTTCGCCCGTCGGACATGCCGTCAACCGACAGCGACCGCCGGAGCAGTTCATCATGTTGGTTGGACACATGTTGCCGCATGCGCCGCAGTTGTCCGGATCACCGCCCAGGCTCTCGCACATGCCGTCGTCGTCGCAGTCCTCGAAACCTGGCGCACAGTCGACGAACTGACAGCTTCCGGTCTCGCAGCTCGCGATCGCATTGGGCATGGCGCACGGCACGTCACAGGCGCCGCAGTCGGTGGGCGTGTTCAAGGCGCGTTCGCAACCGTCGCTGTCAGTGCCGTTGCAGTCGGCAAAGCCGGGCTCGCAGCCTTCGTTCGGGGCGCTCTCGTCGATCGCGCAGGTCGCGCCACCACCGCTGGTGTCGCACAGGTGCGTCGCGACGTTCGGCAGGTCACACGCCATGCCGCACGCACCGCAGTTCTCAGCCGTGTCCAGCGTGGTCTCACAGCCGTTCGGGCTCAAACCGTCGCAGTCTTCGTAGTCACCGGTGCACACGAGGCCAACGCAAGCGCTGGCCATGCAAGTCGCTGTCGCGTTCGGCAACGATCCGCAGTTGAGGCCACATTCGCCGCAGTTCTCCGGATCATCCAACGGTTGCTCGCAGCCGTTCCCGGGCATTCCGTCACAGTCAGCGTAGTTGCCGATGCACTCACCGACTTCGCAGACGCCCTCGCTGCAGTCGGGCAGCGCGTTGGGGCCGACCGTGCACTCAACGCCGCATCCACCGCAGTCGGCCAACCCCGTCAGTGGCGTCTCGCAGCCGTTGCTTGGCTGACCGTCGCAGCTGTCGAAGCCGGGCAGGCAGTCGCCCGGAACGCAGCGCCCCTGCGCGCAGCCGGCCATCGCGTTGGGATAGCTGCACGCGGCGCCGCACAAGCCGCAGTTGGTGGGGTCGCTCAGCAGCGCTTCGCAGCCGTCTGATTCGAGGCCGTTGCAGTCGGCATAGTCGCCTTGGCAACGCACCAAACGACATTCGCCGTCATCGCAGGTGGCCTCGGCATTCGGTATGCCGCACAAGCTCGCGGCGCCATTGTTGTCGACCAGACCGTCGCAGTCGTCGTCTTCGCCATTGCAGCGCTCGATGCAGACCAGCCCGCACGGAGAATCGGGAACCATGCGGCACTCGCCCTCGTCGCCGCTGTCCGTGTCGCTGGCGTCGCCGCCTGATCCACCCGAGCCCGAGACACCGGTGTCGCCCTTCATGGGCAGAAGGTCAGGGTCATAAGGACTGCACGCCGCAGCCAGGATCAGCAGAAGAACGAACGAAAGACGCATGGCGCAATTACTAGCACCGAACGCAAACCCGCCGAAACGACCGGCAGGATGCGAGGCGGGGCTCACGCCAGCTCAACGCGCGTCTGGTTGCCCGCCGTCGGCGCTCTCGAGCGTACAGAGGATCGGGGTGGCATCGCCGCCCACCACCCGCTGACAACCTAGCTCCGCCGCCGTGTTGAGGGTGCCGCAGGTACCGTCCGACAAACAGCAGCCGGGCTCGAGCGCGCTACCGACTGCACGCGGTGGGCATTGGTCGTCCAGCGTGCCCGGACGTCGCAGCTGGACGCATGTGTCTGCCAAGGACTCGATGATCGCGCCCAGGTCCGCACCGCAACGTTGGCTGTCATCGGCCGCCCCGCGTCCGACGTCTGCCTGCACGGTGCAACAATGCGCTCCGACCAACGGTGAGCCGCAATGCGCAGCGCCACACATCGGCGCGGGGCCGGCATCGGGCAACGACTGACGCGCGTCCATCGCTGCGTCGGTCTCGATCATGGGCGCGCCATCGTCGTCGCCACATGCCAAGAGCGCGAGCACACACCAGGACACGAGCGCTCCGGGCGAGCGCCTCACTCTGCCACCACTTTCACGCGCGGCGTCTCGCCGGCGATCGCGTTGATGCGACCGGCATCGACGCCGGCATCCACCAAGCGCTGTTTGATGGCGAGCGCGCGGGTGAGGCCGAGCATTGGATCTCCACCTGCCTCGTTCGGACCTTCGACGCGGACATGCGCGAGTTGCGGATTGCGCAGCAAGAGGTCCGCGAGGTCGGCCAGCACCGGCGCCAACGTCGCGTCGATCAACGCTGCACCGCGCGCGAAGCGAACCGTTCCAGTCAATCGAATCTCGGTGCCGCGCAGCTCTGCCCGGCTGGGTGCCGCACGTGGCGTGAGCGTCATGTCCAGCGCCTTCGATTGACGCGTCACGATCTCGACATTCGCCACACGCAAGTAATGGTTGGGCGCGTCCACCCGCACGCTGTATTGACCAGCCGCGAGGTCGTCGCTCTGCGCGACCCCCTCGGCGTTCGTGTTCAAGCTCAGCACCACGGGTCCATTGAGCTGGATCGAGGCGCCATTCACCGGCGCGCCCCACACGTCGAGCACGCGCAACTTGAGAGAGCCCTTGCGTGGCAATGCGGCGATCGGACAGCGCACGCTCACCGTGCCGCCTTCCGGTTGGACCTGCGTCACGCACTCGCCAGCCGCGTAATCCGGATGCGTGATCTGCAAGCGCACCGCACCAGGTGGCAGCTCGTGGCTGAGGAAGCTGCCCTCGTCATTGGTTTGCACGGCGGAAACCGGATGATCGGCCACCTGAACGCTCGCGAGCGCCACCGGCGTGCCAAGGTTCTGATCGATCACGGTGCCTGCCACGCGCCCGACCACGGGTGCTTCCACGGTGGCTTCCACCACCACTTCGCGCTCGACGATCTGCACCGGCGCAGGGCGCGCGTCGTAGTCCACCGCGACACCGAGCAACACGGCGTACGGTGCAGTCGGAGCAAGCTCACGCACGAACGTAGAGGTGCCGAGCAGACCGATGTCGATGCCCGCGAACGCAGAGAATCCGCGCAACGGCGTCACCAGGCGCAGGCCCAAGGACAACACCATCGGTGCAGCGGCCAAGCCCTCGTCGTCGAGGCAGCTGTCTTCGAAGTCACCCGCAGTGCCGACGTCGGTCAATGCCAGGTGCGCGCAGTCGTAGCCTTGGCGGTTGATCGGAATGCCCCACGTCCACTCCGCCATCGGGTGCAGGTAGAAATCGTCAGCGAGGAAGAGCGGCAGCTCGAAGCCAAGGCCAAGGCCGAGCATGTCCACGCGGTTCATGCCGAACGCGAGGCGCTCGAAACGATTGGCCAGGTGCCGCGTTTCGTCGGCCAAGGGACGCGCGTCGTCGATGGTGGCGTAGCGCGCCGCTTCCCGATCGCCGGCGAGCTTCGCGGTGTTGTCGACGGTGTAGCCAAGGTTGAAGCGGGCGATGAACGGTGCCGGTGACGGTTGGCGTCGCAGATCGATCGCCGCGTTGGCACGCAGCACCATTCCGGTCGCTTCCAACTCTGGCGAGCCCTTACCCTCTCCGCTGTACAGCAAGACGCGCGCATCGCCGCCCATGCTGAACGGGCCTGCCACCACACCACCGACCTTGAGACCAAAACCGAGGTCGCCGGTTGCCGCCAAGCTCTGTGTCTGGTTGCTGCCGATCCTCACGTCATCGGGGATCTCGTAGCTGGACGCCCGGCTGGTCAGCGTGCCGAACAGCTCCATCGCATCGGTGGCGGTCCAGCTCATCGACAGGACGTGGCGTGTGACGTCGACATCGTCGCTGTCGTGCAGGTAGTCGCTCGACGAGAAGAAATCGGTCGCGAGCTGAATCCGAAACGCGCCCGGCATGCCGGTGCTGGGATCGACCAAGTGAAACCCGCCCGTCGCGCCATCGCGGGTGTTGAAGCGTCGGTATCGATCGTAGAAGGCGCGCCCATCGAGTGATCCGGCATCGATCGCTGCTACGATCTCGCCGCCGCCCGCCTCAACATCAGCGTCCGTTTCACTGGCAAACGCGGCCTCAGGTGGAATCAGCGAGCCGCTGCCGGC
>JACZCZ010084780.1_pt1 | contig 37867 bp, 30 predicted proteins | sample 8641811 | NCBI WGS metagenome assembly JACZCZ01 (sample SAMN15324610, study PRJNA640507) | soil metagenome | isolation source: intercropping peanut in the first line | place: China: Luxin town, Laibin City, Guangxi Province | collected 2019-07-25 | depth 10cm m | reverse complement strand
GGAACAGGCCGGTAACCGTCATCCCCAAGACGATGGGCTGCGCCGTCCACTCGACGCCGAGCGCCTGGCCGAACGGCGAAGCCACCACGAGCACGACCGCCGCAAGCGCGATTCCCGTCGTCGGCCATTTCCGCCACGAGAACCCTTCGAGCCACGAGGAGACGCTGATGATCCACGCAAGCAGGTGCAAGGCATCGAGTGACGAGATCACGCCCATCGAAGGCCGCTCGCCGAATAGAAACAACGTAACGGCCGCTGCCCACAGAAACGAAGCGCTGGTTGCAGCGACGAGCAGCGATGCTCGCTGCCCGCCGGGGTGATTGACCGCGAGCAGCAAGGTAATCGCCCCGTAACCGAGCGCAGCGATGCCGTAGCTCGCGACACCAAACCAATTAGCTTCCAAGGGCCCTCCGCAGTCGCGCCTTCGTCACGAGGCGCGACGATCTGCCCGGATCGATGGCCCGGCGTGTCGTCGGGCAGTGGCAGTGAGCAGGAGAATACTAGGGCAGACATCCTAGCGGCCGCCGGGATACGGTGCACGAATTCCACATCCACGCGACCACACGCCGCGCCGCACCGCGTGAGGGTGAGAACCGTCCGCTACTAATACCCCCCATTTGACCGTACTATCGCAGCGGGCGATGGGCCCCACTCCCCCTCCCAGGCACTTTCGATGTTGCGGCTCGGCTTACACCTCGTGACTCCGGCACTGCTCTGCACGGCTATCGTCGTGCGCCCGACACTCGCACAGCAGCCCGCGCAGCCGCCCGTCGTCGCCCAAGCTCAAACCGACGCGCCAGCCGTCCAGGAACGGCGGCTGACCCTATGGACCGGCCGCGTGCAGTCCGACAACATAACGCGCGCCGAATTCGGCTCGGCCGACGGCCATTACGACAGCGTCGGCCTGTTGCTGGGCTTGGGGAGAACGTCGCCGCGGCTGGATGCCAGCATCGCGAGCGACCTCGAATATCGGACGTACTCGGTCGATACGGTCGAGGACGAAACGGTCGGCACTCTCGAGGCTTCGGCCGACGTCGACATCGTGCCGGACCGCTTCAGTTGGCTCTTCACCGACGAATACGGACAAGGGTCGATGGACCCCTTCTTCGCCGAGCGTCCCGGGAATCGCGAAAGCTTGAACGTCGCCACGACGGGCCCGCGCCTCACCCTGCCCTTCGCCGGCCGCACGAGTCTCAATATGAGCGCCGACTACAGCGTGCGGCGTTACGACGAAGCGGTCACCGCCAACAGCGACTCCACGGAGTACGAGCTCGGCCTGTTCCGCCAAACTCGGCGCACGGTGCAGGTCGGCATCGTCGCGGCTACCAACGAAATCGAATACACGGAACTGACTGCGCCCTCACCGCAAATCGACCGGTTGAGCCTGCGTTACATCAAGACTCTCCCGTCCGGCACCATGACCGCGGAAGTAGGCCGCAACGAGGTGACGGCGGGCACGCTCGTCAACGAGGAGCCGCTGTTCGATTTCGCCTGGAACCGCACGATCGGGTCGCGCTCGCAGGTCAACGTCATTGCGGCTCGCCGCTTCACGGATTCCGGTGGATTGCTGACCACGGACGACGCGCTGCTCGTCGGCTCCGTCATCCTCTCTGCACCGAACCCGCTCGAGGCAAAGCGCGTGACGGCGCAATATCTGCTGACGGGAGAGCGGACTTCGTTCTCCGTCCTGCTCGGCACGGCGCAGTTTCGCTACGTCGGCGACACGACGCTCGACAACGACAGCAACGAAGCGCAGATCGACTACACCCGCACGGTGTCGCAGCGCTTGATGTTCGGCGCTAGCTACGAGCTCGTCGATCGAGATTTCCAGGAAAACGCGAGCACTGCGCCGCACGACAAGGATTCCACGCTGAGCGCCTGGGTCAATCGAGGGCTCGGCCGGCACTTCGCCGTCGGCCTCGCGATAGCGAAGTACACGCGCGGCGGCATTCAGTCGTTCGACGAGCGGCGCTACGAAGTGCGACTGGCGTACAGCCCGATACAAAACGCCGTCGACATGGGCACGCTGGGACGCTGACGCCCGAAGGCGCGGCCCGTCGAGATCAACGCGCGCCCTTTCCCCACAGGACCACTTCAGCGGTCTGCAGCAGCACCATTAAATCGAATACGGCGCTTTTGTGCTTGATGTAGTAGAGATCGTACTGCAGCTTCTCTAGCGCATCTTGATCCGATGCGCCGTACGGGTAGCTGAGCTGCGCCCATCCCGTGATCCCCGGCTTCACGACATGCCGGCCCAGGTAGTAGGGAATCTGGGTCGCGAGGCGCTCGACGAACTCCGGCCGCTCCGGCCGCGGGCCGACGAGGCTCATGCTTCCGACCAGGACGTTGAATAGTTGCGGCAGCTCGTCCAGCCGCGATTTGCGCAGGATGCTGCCGAAGCGTGTAACCCGCGAGTCGCCTTTTTGGGCCCACTGAGGTGTGCCGCCCGCTTCCGCGTTGCGGACCATGCTGCGGAACTTGCTCAACGTGAAATGCTTGCCCATGAGTCCGACGCGGGTTTGCCGGTACAGCACCGGCCTGCCGTCGTCGATCAGGATCGCGAGCGCGATGATCGCCATGACCGGCAAAGCGAGCACGACCAAGGGTATTGCGACCGCCAAGTCGACGACTCGCGTCAACACCTTCAGCCGCGTGGGGATCACGAGCGCGTCGGAAAAGATGAGCCAGGACGGATTCACGAGCTCGACATTGACCTTACCGGTCTCGCGCTCGAGAAAAGTGAAGAGCTCGACCACGGCGATCCCGGCGAGGCGGCACTCCTGCAGCTCCGCTATCGGAAATCCGGCGCGGCGGTCGTCCATCGCGACCACGACCTCGTCGACGCCATGTGCCACGGCGTATTCGAGAATCGGCCGATCCAGCTCAACGACCCGTGGATCGTCGAACGTCCGCTGATCGCCTTTCGCCGGCACGAACGCGACCACGTTGAAGCCGCGCTTGTCGCTACGCCGACGCAGCTTCAGAAGGCTCGCAGCACGCTTGCCCGCACCGAAAACGAGCACGCGCCGTTGAAAGACCTCGAGATCCAAGAAGCGCCAGAGAATCGCGCGCTCGACGCTGATCGTCACAAAGGAGATCGCGAAGCTGCTGATCCATAACCCGCCGCGCAACCCCACGTTGAGGAAGAAGTTCACGAGGGCAAGACAGACGGCGGCGATGACGAGGCCGACGACGATCCGCGCGAGCACGCCTTCGATCCGCAACCGCTGCTTGGCCTGATAGAGCCCGACGGCGGTAAGGCCCGCCACGACGGTGAGGCCGAAACCCACGGCCCAAAGCAGCTCCGCGACTAGATCGGCGGACCCGATCTGCAGCTGCAGCACGAATACCGAGCTTGCAAAGGCTGCCGCAGCCACCGCGAACTCGGCGACCGCGAGGAGAACGATCGGGAAATAAACATAATGTCCGAATACTTTCATCTTTCTTCTTAGCGTCCGCCGTTGCGGGGCGCAATCATGCAGTACCGCCCGGGCCGGCTACGTTGACGGGATCGGCGAAATTACGACAAATCGCATCCGCGACGGCGCGATAGTGCCACGAGTGGGGCGGCCGAGGAGCCGCGGACCGTCCGTCAGTGGGCCGCGATCGTGGATTCTCCCCGGCCGATCGCGAAGTACCGGAAACCCCGGTGTTTCAACAACATAGGATCGTACAGGTTGCGGCCGTCGAAGATGGCCGCGTCTTTCAGAGTCTCTTTCAAGGCGTCGAAGTCCGGGCTGCGAAACTCGCGCCACTCGGTGACGATCGCCAACGCGTCGGCGCCGCTCACGGCATCGTCCGCGAGCTCGCAGAGGACGAGGTCGGGTCGCTCGCCAAATACCCGCGCTGCCTCGTGACGCGCGACCGGGTCGTAGGCACGGACCTTGGCGCCGGCTGCCCACAGCGACTCGATCAAATTGCGGCTTGCAGCCTCGCGCATGTCGTCGGTATTCGGCTTGAACGCGAGCCCCCATACGGCGATCGTCTTGCCCTTCAAATTGCCGCCGTAGAACGCCTCGATCTTCTCGAATAGGCGGCGTTTCTGCCGCTCGTTGACGTCGTCGACCGATTGCAGAATGTCGGTCGTGTAGCCCGCCGCCGCGGCGGACGCTCGTAACGCTTTGACGTCCTTCGGGAAGCATGAGCCGCCGTAACCGCAGCCAGGGTAGATGAACTCGTAGCCGATGCGCGGATCCGAGCCAATCCCCACGCGCACGTTCTCGATGTCGGCACCGACTCGCTCGGCGACGTTGGCGAGCTCGTTCATGAAACTGATCTTCGTGGCGAGCATCGCGTTGGCCGCATATTTCGTGAGCTCGGCGGACCGCACGTCCATGACGATCACGCGCTCGCGGCTGCGATTGAACGGCTCGTACAGATTTCGCAGCAGCTCGGCCGTGCGCGGATTGCCGGTTCCCACGATGATGCGATCGGGCTTCATGAAGTCCTCGACCGCCGCCCCTTCCTTCAAGAACTCGGGGTTCGACACGACGTCGAACTCCACCGGCACGCCGCGCTTGTCGAGCACGCGCTGCACCTCCGCCTGAACGAGGTCCGCCGTACCCACGGGAACCGTCGATTTATTCACGATGATGCGGTAGTCGGTCATTAGCTCGCCGATGGTGCGAGCCACCGTGAGCACGTGCCGCAGGTCCGCGGAGCCGTCCTCGTCAGGTGGCGTGCCAACGGCGATCAATTGCACGAGCCCGTGCTTGACGCCGGCAGCGGCATCGGTCGTGTAGTCGAGACGCCCCGCGCGCCGCGCTTTCTTGATGATCGCTTCCAGCCCGGGCTCGTAGATCGGAATCTCGCCGCGATTGAGCGCCGCTACTTTGGCTTCATCGATGTCGACCGAGAGAACGTGATTGCCGGCATCCGCGAGACAAGCGCCCGTCACGAGACCTACGTAACCCGAACCGAAAATCGTCACCTTCATTGAATACTCTCTCCGCTAATGTCACTCGTAGGCTACTACAGGAACGGCGGGCCCTACGAATATCGGCGGGGAGAACGAAGCAGCGCGCCCGCGGGGTCGTTTGACCTCGCAGACGCAGCGCATCTAAACTGCGGCGGAATTCGAAGATTCGGGCGATTAGCTCAGCGGTAGAGCACTGCTTTCACACGGCAGGGGTCGCTGGTTCAATCCCAGCATCGCCCACCAACACCCGATACGACGGCCTCAGAGCACCTGCTTCGAAGCGGTGTTCGAGAAACTGCTTTCGATGCCGTTGCCGTTGACGGCCGTCAGCACGAAATACCACGTCGCCGGCGTGAGCTGTTCTACGACGTAGCTCGAAATTCCAGGATTGGTGATCGTGGCCGAGTTCGGATACGAGCCCTGGCTCGTACCCCAGTAGATCTTGTAGCCGGAGAGATTCGATAGCGCGGAGCCGTCGGTATTCGTCGTCGGCGGGTTCCACGTCAGCATCGCCGAACCCGTCGCCGTCCCGACGACCTGAATCGTGAACTGCGCGAGCGCGACCGTCGCCGTGCCGTCGGACACGCTGATCGTGATGTTCGGGTGGGTACCCACGGTCGTGGGCGTTCCCGTCAATGCACCGGTCGTCGTATTGAAGCTTGCCCACTGCGGTCTGTTCTGAATGCTGAACGTCAGCGTGTTGCCATCTGCGTCGCTCGCGGTCGGAGTGAAGCTGTAGGCCGAGTTTGCCAACACGGAACCGGCAGGCGTGCCCGAGATGGTCGGAGCGTTGTTCGCACCGCCGCCACCGCCACCGCCACCGCCACCAGGGGGTGGGGCCACCGCGGCAGCGGTTTCATCGTCGCCGCCGCCGCAACCCGCGAGCGCGAGCGCACTTGCCGCGAGTGCGATGGTCGTCAGCGTCGAGAGCGTGCGCTTGCGTAGAACGACAGCATTCATTTTCAGTAACTCCGGTCCTTGACCACAACGTCGTCTGAGCCGATCCGGCGCGCCGATGCGGAGCGCGGCCTTTTGTCAGAATCGGAGACGAGTGTGCCGAGCGTGCGCGAGGCCTGCAACGTGTCGCCAATGCGAGACGTGCGCAGTTGTGAACGACGTCACAAATGTCCGTCGGCGATGAAGGAGTTAGGTCAGCTTTTGAAGACGTTTCTCAGCATCGAGCGCATCGACGATTCGCTTCACGTCTTGCGCGCGATCCCGTTGCAGCACGAGAACGGCGTCTTTCGTTTCGACGATGACGAGGTTCTCGACTCCGACCGCCGCGACGAGACGACTCGTGGCCGTCACATGCGTGTTCCGGCAGTTGTCGAGGAGCGCGTCGCCTGCACGATAGTTGCCGCCCGCATCGTGCGGCAACACGTCGTCGAGCGAGGACCATGAACCCACGTCGCTCCACCCGGCGCCGAGCGGCACGACCGCGCCTCGTTCGGTCTTTTGCATGACCGCATAGTCGAGCGAATCGGCGCGACAACTCGCGAAGTCGGAGCCCAGTAGCCAGTCGCGTCCGCCCTGCTCGGCGGCTGCCAACGCTCGCTCGCAGGCGCTCACGATGTCGCCGGCGCAGCGGCGCATCTCCTCGAGCAAGCCCGCCGCGGAAAAAAGGAACATGCCGCTGTTCCACAAGTAATCGCCGGTGGCGAGCAACGACTCGGCGGTCGGCAAGTCCGGCTTTTCGACGAACCTGCGGATCTCATGCCAATGCCCGCGCGAAGCTCCGCGCTGAATATAGCCGTAACCCGTCTCCGCACGATCGGCAACGACGCCGAACGTGACGAACCGCCCGGCCGTCGCGGCGTCACGCGCAACGGCAACTGCCCTTGCGAACGCGCCTTGGTCGGCAATTACGTGATCGGCCGGCAACACTAGCAATAGGGGGTCGGCGTCGGCGCGCGACGCGAGCAAGGCAGCGAGCGCTACCGCAGGCGCCGTATTTCTTCCGGCCGGCTCGACGACGATGGCCTGCGGCTCGACTCCGAGCTCGCGGGCTTGAGCGGCGACGAGCTCGCGGTGCGCGGCGTTACAGACGATGATCGGTGCGTCGATGTCTTCGCCGAGTCGGCGAGCTCGCTCGAGCGTGCGCTGGAACAGCGTCGCGCCGCCTAGAAGCGGAACGAACTGCTTTGGGGTGGCTTGACGGCACAGCGGCCAGAGGCGGCTACCGGAGCCGCCGGCGAGGATGACGGGGATTAGGTGCATTGCTCGCTGCGGCGAGAACATTCGGTACGAAGCCGAGTATAGCAGCCATATATCGAGCTCATACCGAAGGGCCTTCTCGACGACATGCGCGCGTTTGGCTCAGTTTATGCTCCGCCCCGAGGAGCAAATGCATATAGCCGGCGTCCGGCGCGACTCAGGGCGGCGGCGATGCCGAGCTCGCAGCGCTGCGCCACTACGACGAGCCGACGCGCTTCGTTGCGGCAGCGCGACAAGAGTCGACCTTGATCGACCTGGGCGTTTCGAGCGGAATCAGCAGCGTGCACTGCGCTACGGCCCGGGCCGCTGCTAGGGTGAGTCTTCCTGGCCTACGAGCGGGACTAATCGTTTCGGCGTGCATTGAGCAACAGCAACCAGCGCGCGCCTGCGCTCAAAAAGTGGTCACGCGAACGGTCAAAGCGCCGTCGCCCTTTGCAGGCTCACCGAACTGCAGGCTCGCGCCCTGAGTTGGGAGCGACCGGGAAATAGCACAGTCGTTCGTCGCCACGGCGGCCGATTCCAACGCGAGATCGCGAAACCCGTTGGTGACGAAAGCCGCGGAGTGGGCGCGGAGACATGCTCAGATGCTGTTCTAGTCTCGGCCTGTCCTCGACTGCGTCATCTGCGACGCCTCGGGGTCGATAGCCCAAACGGTCCGGACGTAGCCGACGACGACAGAGGGGTATCGCATCATCTGGTAATACAGCGCGCCACCGACGAGCCAGGAGCTCAGCATCAGCCCATCCGGAGCCGCAAGCATGTCGCCGGCGACGCCTGCGGCTGCGAAAAGAAACGCGACACCCAACATGAACACGAGCGTAGCGCGCCGCGACAAGCCGTTTTCGACGAGGACGTGGTGCAAGTGCTCGTGATCCGGGGCGAACGGTGACTTTCCCTCCGCCAATCGCCTGAAAATTGTGCAAAACAAATCGAAGACAGGTACCGCTACGAACCAGAGGCCGATGGTAGGAGAAACTCGAGCTATAGGCGGCTGTGATAGATGCACACCGACGGCTGCAATGATCAAACCGAGCGTCGTACTTCCGGCGTCTCCCATGAACGCACGTACGGGTTTGTTGAAGCCGAGCGGCAGATTGAACAACAAATAGGCGGCGACGACGGCCGTAGCGATCCCGACGAGCGGAAAAGCCGGCGTTCCGATTCCGACGATCGCCATCGCAACCAGGCCAAGAAGCGCCAACCCGCCCGCGAGACCGTCAATACCGTCGATGATATTGAACGCATTTACTAACGTAACGACGAAAAGGACGGTAAAAATCAGCGAGAAGGCGCCAAGATCCACCCTAAAAAACAGCGGCTCTCCGAGACTCGTGACGACCATGTTCGAAGCAAGAACAACCAACAACGCCGCACACGATTGCGCGATGAGCCGAACATTAGCCGGCAAATCGAAGCGATCGTCGATCGTTCCGACGACGACGAGCAGGTAAACGCCGAGGAGCGCGGGATTCCAAAATTCGGGATGATCAACGAGCGTGGTGCCGAAACCTAGGCCGATGCTCATCGCTATGCCACCGATGATGGGCACCGGCACATCGTGACGCTTGCGACCGCCGGGAATGTCCACCAACCCCACGGCAACGGCGACGGGACGCAGGGCGAACATGAAGACGACCGTGACTATGAACGAGAGAAAGGTCCCCACGATCGTCATCGAACCCCCGAAGAACCTCTTCGACGAGCCGCTACCGATTACAGAATTGTCGCGCGGCCAATCGAGCGCCAGCGAATGTAATGTATGTCATTGGGCAAGACAATATGTGCAGTGTCAACAACCTGACACTGCGCGCTCAGGTAGGTTGTCGGTCACAAGGTCGCTGCAGTCGGCGTCTGCCGCAGCCTCCACCTGACCCCCAAAGCTTCGCAGATGCGAGCTGGAAGATCCGTCAGGGGGAATCGGGCCTGGTCCACCGGCTCGAGTCCGGTGTCGATAAAGTAGCCTACACCGTTGTGCTCGCCGTTCTTGATCGCGACAAAGACGACTTCGTCCCGGAAACCCTGCAACCGTGTGTCATTGACGGCGTAAGAAAAGTCCGCGCTGATGTCGCTGGACCAGGTAAGCATCACGAACAAGTCGCGACCACGGTTGTCGACCTCGAACAGCGGCTCACCCGTGGCTGCCCTTGCGGACAAGAGAAGACTTTGCGCGACCGAAGCCTCGGCCTCGCTAGAGCACTCGACGATGAAATCACGCGACATCAGTGTCGTGACGCGCGCGAATGGCACGCCGACTTTCCGCAGAAATCCGGCATGATCCTTCAGCCGCCAATAGAAAGTGACGTCCCGATGGGGGTCTTGGTGTAATCCCGTGGCAATCATCACGCGTGCTTGAGGGAATGCGGCCGCTACTTGACCTACGACGCGGTCATAGATCTCGTAGATCTCGCCGACCGGATCCTGGTCGGCTCGCACGTACCAAGTCGGGTTTCGTCGTTCGCCTCGATAAGCAACGGAGTTGAACATGTAGTGGTGTTGAATGTGCGCCGCTGCGTTCAAGAACAGTGACGAAAACTGCGGCTTCCGCCGTCGCACCTCGTCAATGAACGTATCGGCCAATAGAAGATCGAGGAACATCGACTTAACCCAAGGTTTGCGGCGGGCCGTTGCAGCCCAGACACCGTACCGAGTGTAGTTACTAGGCTGCATGTAGCGCATTGCTCCAAGCAGCAACCAAAAGGCCGATCTGATCGACAGACGCGCCTGCGCGTTGTCGTTCACGGCCTGGCTAACTGCGCGGTACATGCCCGCCAATAAGGGCGGCGCCGTCAAGCGGGTTGGAGTCCATGGATCCGGGACAAAAAAGGCCGCATTGCGCGTCCTGTTCTTGGCATTCATCGGGCTCATCGCGCCAACATGCAACCCGAAATCCTCGAGGACTTCCCAGATCTGAACGAGCTCGTGGTTTTCGATATCGCCGAGCCTGAAGACACCGTGGTCCGCGAGCGGGAGACCGGTGTGGGCACTGACCCACTGTATCCAAGGTTCGAGCTCGTCGTATTCCCGTTCCGACACGGTCTCGTACACGCCGTGCTGCCTGATCAGGCGCGCAAAATGCGGCATTCGCCCCTGGCTCACATAGAAGCGCAAGTGGTCGAAATTTACCTCGCTGAGTTCGAGTAATAGCAGCAACCCAGTGCCCTTTCGCCTATCCGTGACGTAGTGATTGCGCTTACTCGGGTCGCGGCGAGCCGGCGCACAACGGCGAGCATTCTTCGCCGAGCAGATGAGCGTGTAAAGGGCAGTTGCACAATTACCGGCGTTTCATCGCGCGATCGACCGGCGACGCGTCGACCACCGCTGTCTACCCTAACGCATTTCTCGCCGAAGGGCTCGGCATAGCCTCGTGACAGGCCGCATGCTAGGCGACGCCTCCCCTTCTCGCGCAAGAACACGACGGCATTCGGCGACTCGCTGACAACGGCCACGACCTCAGCCGGTGGCGCGGCCGGGAATCGAACTTTGAACCGGAACGCACGCGAAGAATTTCAAACGGATGGTGGCGCGTCCGCCGCGTCGACACGTATCCCGTCGAGGGGTCGTGGTCCACGGTCGAATACCAGACGATCTGCTTGAAAGCGACGCGGCCTCTCAGCCGTCCGGCACAGTCGACGGCCGCGTTCGACTTCAAGTAAAGTGCCACTCTGCCAAACCGGCTCGAAAGCGTGCGGCACACGCTATCGACTGCACCTCAGCCCGCACGTTGGAGGCCGAACGACCTTGCTACGCGACTGCCGCCGATGGCTAAAGCGTTTGCGGCAGCAGTCGGGAAAAATTGCGATGCTTGCAACCGCTACGCGCCTGGACCAATCCGCATGGCGCCACACCGCCGCGACGGTCGCGCACCGAAAAATTCGCGCAGTCGGCATTCGGTGGACCTTGCTTCACGGCCTCGAGTCTTGATGACGAGAACTATTGGAATGGAAGGTCGGGCAATTCAGCGCCTGTTATTAACAGGCGGCGCCGGATTCATCGGCTCGGCAGTCGTACGTTACGTGATCGAACATACGAACACGACCCTGCTGAATGTCGACGCACTCACGTACGCCGGAAATCTGGAATCTTTGAAATCGGTGAGGACGGACCCGCGATATCTATTCGAGCGGGCCAACGTCTGCGACGTGGACGCCATACGCCGATTGATGCTCGAGTTCCGGCCCGACGCGATACTGCACCTCGCTGCGGAATCTCATGTCGACCGCTCGATCGATGACCCCGCCATGTTCGTCAAAACGAACGTCGTGGGAACGTATTCGTTGCTGGATGCAGCGCTGCTTCACTGGCAGTCACTACCCCGAGAGGCGAGCGAACATTTCATCTTCCATCATGTTTCGACCGACGAGGTGTACGGAAGCCTGCCCGCGGACGGAACGTTCAGCGAGACATCAACCTACGAACCGAGCTCGCCTTATTCCGCGAGCAAGGCATCTTCCGATCACTTAGTTCGCGCTTGGAACCGGACGTTCGGACTGCCAACGGTGATCACGAATTGCTCAAACAACTATGGACCGTATCAATTCCCCGAGAAGCTCATCCCGCTGATGCTGATCAACGCGCTCTCCGGGAAGCGCTTGCCGGTCTATGGTGCGGGCGACAACGTTCGTGATTGGCTGTTCGTCGACGACCATGTCCGGGCACTTTGGCGAGTATTAACACGAGCGCTACCCGGGGAGACGTACTGCATCGGAGCCAGCACCGAGCGCACCAACTTGCAGGTCGTGAAAGCGCTCTGTGCGATCCTGGACGAGTTGCTCGATGATTCGCCTCATCGCCCGCACGAGTCTCTGATTTCGTTCGTCAAGGACCGCCCCGGCCACGACAAACGCTATGCGATCGACGCAAGCAAGCTTCGACGCGACCTCGGCTGGCAACCGCTGGAGACGTTCGAGAGCGGCTTGCGCCGGACGGCGCGCTGGTATCTCGAAAACCGGGACTGGTGGCAAAACATTTTGACCGGTAGCTACCGCGGCGAACGTCTCGGGACGGCAAGAACGCCCGAGGCACAAAAGACGCGATACGGCGCTTAGCACATGGCAAGCGTTTCGACTTCCAGCGCCAGGTCTCGCAAAGGAATCATCCTCGCGGGCGGCTCGGGCACGCGGCTCTATCCGCTGACTAAAGTCATCAGCAAACAGCTGCTGCCGGTCTACGACAAGCCGATGATCTACTATCCGCTGGCGGCGATGATGCTGGCGGGCGTCCGGGACATTCTCGTTATCTCTACCGCGCCGGACCTCTCACGATTCACCGATCTGCTCGGCGACGGCAGCGCGCTCGGCATCAGCATTCGATACGCCGAGCAGCCGAGACCGGACGGCATCCCGCAGGCGTTTCTCATCGCAGAACGGTTCTTTCCTGACGCGCCGGTCTGCTTGATCCTCGGCGACAACGTTTTTTATGGCCAAGGACTTCCGGGTATGCTGCAAAGCGCATGCGCGGAAACGAACAGCAGTATTTTCGGCTACTACGTCCGCGACCCGCAGCGCTATGGGGTCGTTAACTTCGAGCCGACCGGCCGCGTGCTGGAGGTCGAAGAAAAGCCGAGCGCACCGAAGTCCAATTACGCCATTACCGGCCTGTATTTCTTCGACGGCGACGTCGCACGGATCTCGAGGAATCTCAGGCCATCGGCTCGCGGCGAACTCGAAATCACGGACGTCATTCGCGTGTACTTGGGACTCAACAAGCTAAAGCTACAAGTGTTTGGGCGCGGAATGGCCTGGCTCGACATGGGCACGCCCGAATCGCTACTTGCGGCCGCCAATTTCGTTGAGGCGGTGGAAACGAGACAAGGGCTGAAGATCTCGTGCCCCGAGGAAGTCGCGTATCGTATGGGGTTCATCACCGCAGCCCAGTTATCGGACTTGGCTAGGCCGAATCGCAACAATAGCTACGGGCGCTACCTGCTGAGACTGTTGGAAGAACCGCCTAAGGGACGAGACGCTAAAGATCGTGCGTAAGGACTACCTGCCATTCGGCAAGCCGAACTTTTCATCCGAAGAAGAAGCGGCTGTCAGCCGCGTTCTACGCTCTGGGTGGATCGGAATGGGCCCCGAAACCATCGCGTTCGAAGAAGAGTTGGCTCGTTATTTAGGCGCCGAACACGTCGTCACGGTCAATTCGTGCACGTCGGCCCTGCAGCTCGCGCTGACAGTACTCGGCGTCGGCGCCGGCGACGAGGTCATCTGCCCTAGCTTTACCTGGTGCAGCACCGCCAACGCGGCGCTCTATGTCGGTGCACAGCCGGTCTTCTGCGACGTCGATCGGGAAAGATGGAACGCATCCCCGGAATCCATCGAACGATGCTTGAGCGACAAAACTAAGGCCGTTCTCGTCGTGCACATGGGCGGCCTCGCCGCGAACCTCGAAGCCATTCGCGCAGTAGTGCCGGCACACATCCCGATCATCGAGGATGCAGCGCACGCCCTCGGCACCAGGTATACAAGTGGCGCACGCGTGGGGTCTTCCGGAAACCTCGTGTGCTTCAGCTTCTACGCCAACAAGAATTTGTCGACCGGAGAGGGCGGTGCAATTGCGCTCTCCGACGCAACCACCGCAACCCGCCTTCGATCGCTGCGCCTGCACGCGCTTCCGGCGAATGCTTGGCAACGCTTCAGCGATGCCAAGGTGCACATAACACCGCAGATTCGAGACCTCGGCTACAAAATGAACTACACGGATCTGCAGGCGGCGATCGGCCGGGTTCAACTCCGTCGTCTGGGCGAATTCACCGCCACGCGACAGCGCATTGCCGAAGCGTATCTCGAAGCGCTGCCCGAGATCGTTCCCGGCTTCGGATTTCAAGCCGGGGTTGCCGACGCAGGGCATGCCAAACATCTGTTCGTGTGCGTTGTCCCCGACGACTTAGGGACTACGCGCGACGAGCTGCTGATCGCGCTTAGGGAAAGGAACATCGGGGCTAGCTTGCACTATCAGCCGCTGCATCAAATGCCTCTCTACTCGAGTTTCAGGCGCGACGAGATGGAGGTGACCGAGCATCTCGGCGCGCGCGTCGTTACATTGCCGATCGGCAATGCCATGTCCGATTACGACACGTCGACCGTTATCGACGCGCTCCGAGAAGCCTTTTGAGCCGCCTGCAAACGACCATGGATCCGCATCCCATAAAGCGCTACGGAATCAAGAAACAATCCGTCGCCATCGACGAGCTTGACATCAAGGTTCAGGAACTCGAGCTCCGGGGCTATACGACCCTGCAGAGCGGGCTGCCGCAATCAGAGCTAGAGGATCTTCGCCGACGACTCGACGACCTGCTCGAGCGCCAAGAGCAGCGCTTCGGCGGCCGCGCGGCTCTGGAGCGGATTAACGAGGCCGAGACGTTGCGGGCACCCTTGCTTTGGGACGAGGCGTTCCTGCGCGCGGCGACGCGGCCACAGATGCTCGCGCTCTGCACACGCATGCTCGGCGACTACTTTGTCATCAACCAACAAAACGGCATCCGCAACACGCCGGTCAAGACCGGGCATCACCACCAAAGCAGCTACCACCGCGACTTGCCTTATCAGCACTTCGTCTCTTCTCGCCCCCTCGCCATCACGGCACTCCTTTGCCTAGACGCGTTCACCGGTAAGAATGGCGCGACGCACGTGCTTCCAGGATCCCACAAGGTCGAATTCTTCCCCGATGACGAGGTGATTCGCTCTTGCGAAACGACGGTCGAGGCTCCGGCAGGCGCGTTCATCGTCATGGACTCGATGGCCTTTCATTGCGCGGGAATCAACACATCGAACGCACCGCGTCGCGGAGTGAACACCGTCTTTTCGTTACCTCTCCTCCGGCAGCAGATCGCGTTGCCCGCAAACGTCGACAGCAGCACCTTGAGCGATCCGGCCCTCCGGCGGCTGCTGGGTGGCGACGCCGAGACACCGCGAACGCTCGACGAGTGGTTCGAGGCCCGCCATAACGCGAAGCGATGAGCGCACCCACGCCGAGCGCGCAACTATGACGGACAAGACAGTGGCAGTCGTACAGTCGAACTACATCCCTTGGAAAGGGTATTTCGACTTGATTCGCGCTTCGGACACGTTCGTCCTGTACGACGACGTGCAGTACACGAGGCGGGATTGGCGCAACCGAAACCGCATCAAGACCGCGACGGGAGTGCAGTGGCTCACGATTCCGGTCGAGGTCAAAGGGCGCTATACGCAGAAAATAAGAGAAGTGCGCATCTCGGATGATCGCTGGCGTGACGACCATTGGAAAGCGATTCGTTTGGCATACGGACGCGCACCACATTTCAAGGAGTTCGCGGGGCCCGTCGAGCATCTTTACAGCACGGCCGAAAGCCCGTGGCTCTCGGAGATCAATCGCCACTTCATTGCAGGCTTGTGCGACTTACTCGGAATTTCGAGGGAACTGCGTTCGTCCTCCGAATTCTCGCTGAGCGATGGAAAAACGGAACGTCTGTTGAATCTTTGCCGATCACTGGATGCTACACGCTACTTATCCGGTCCGGCAGCGAAGGACTACCTCGACGTAGAGCTCTTTGCCAACGCCGGGATCGCGGTCGACTGGATGCAATACGACGGCTATCCAACCTACCCTCAACTTCATGGCACATTCGAGCACGGCGTGACGATTTTGGATCTCCTATTCAATACGGGGCGCGACGCCATGAGCTATCTGCGGCGCGTGCCCGAGGAGCGGCGGTGACCTCGCGATCGCGCCTGCTGAACTCGGTTGCGGACTACTATACGAGCAAGGTTCGCGAGCATGGCGCGACTGCTGCCGGAGTCGATTGGAACTCGCCTGGGTCGCAACGCTTGCGTTTCGACCAGTTGCTGAAAATTTGCGACCGTCCACCGCCCTTCGCGCTGAACGATTTAGGGTGCGGGTATGGCGCGCTTTGTGACTACTTGTCGGAGACAGGTCTGCGATGTGACTTCGCCGGCTATGACGTTTCTGAGGCCATGATCGCGCAAGCGACCAAGCTTTACGCTACGATTCCCGACGCGAAATTCGTCCATGCCGACCGCCCGAACCGCGTGGCGGACTATACGGTCGCCAGTGGAATCTTCAATGTTCGTGACAATATCGCGGACGAGGACTGGCGAGCCTACATCTTCGACACATTGGAAGTCATGAACGAGTCGAGCGCTCGAGGCTTCTCGTTTAACTGCCTGACCAGCTATTCCGACCCGCCGCGGATGCGGAAGAACTTGTTCTACGCCGACCCGGCCGAGCTCTTCGGCCATTGCAAACGAGCCTTCTCCAAGGACGTGGCATTGCTTCACGATTACGGGCTTTACGAGTTCACAATCCTAGTGCGGAAGACACTCTAGGCTAGGACGTTCACCGATCATGGCGGAGAAGGCGGAGATCCTTCGCACGATCGAACGCGAGCACTCTTGCTGGCTATGCGGCGGAGATACGTGGTATGGGCTGCCCGTCCCCCGCGTCGACGCAGCCATGTTGAGCGACGGCCGCATCGTTCCCGAACCACTGCGAAAGTGCACGTGCGCCACCTGTGGGCTCGTCCAGCACGTCGACCCGTTGTCTACAGACCGTGCGAAAGCAATTTTCGGATCCGCGTACGCACTCGGTGAACACACGCCCGGAGCGGGCTTCGAAGGCTGGCGGCAGAAGGTGTATGCCAGGTGGATTGCAGCCGCGCTCGCCGACCGGCCGCCGCGCTCGGTCCTCGAGCTCGGTTGCGGCAACGGCTCGCTCTTGCTCGCGCTCCGCCAGTTCCTACCAGCCGCCCACACGACCGGGCTCGGACCGTCGGAACAAGCGGTGGCTCGTGCACGGGCGTGCGGGCTCGATGTCAACCAAGCTTACATCTCGAGCGCCGAATCCGTCGCCGGCCGCGAGGCCGACCTGGTCCTAAGTGTGAACGTCATCGAGCACACGTCGACGCCCTCGGCATTCATGAGTGCGGTTCGTGCTGCGATGCGCGAGGGCGGCGTCGCGCTGATTGTCTGCCCCGACGGTGACGTCGTGGGATCAGAGCTGCTATTTTTCGACCACTTTCACTCGTTCGGTGCCGCCAATCTAGAGTCGCTGTTCAGCCGGATGGGGCTGATGACGGTTCGGCACGAGCGCTCGCCATCGACACTGCCGGGCTTTCATCTGCTGTTGGGCACACGCGATCCGCGCGCGAATGAACGCGCTACGCGAACAGCGGACGTGCCGGTGCTTCACGCGCGGCGTTGCGCATACCTCCGTCACTGGCAAGAGCTCGACACGAGCTTGTGCGCTGCCCTAAACGGCCGCAAGAAGGTCAGTGTTTTCGGAATCGGGGAAACGGCGCAGTTGATTCGAGCGTATGCGCCACGAGCTTGGGAGCGTATTGAGCGCTTCGTCGTCGACAAGCCGAGCAAACAAGAATTTTGTGGACGTCCATTGGTCGATTACGCCGACTTGACAGCGAATCGCGACGAGCTGATCTTGCTAGCCGTCTCGCGACGCTCCATCCACGACCTATATGTTCGCCTGTCCTCGGCCGGCCACCGAGTATTGCCGATAGACCTCGCCGAACCTCGAACCGCGGAGGGCGACCTATGACACGACCCCTGATCGTTTTCGGAAATAGCCAGATCGCCGAGATCGCGGACTTCTACTTTGCCAACGACGTTGGACGCAGGGTCGTCGCATTTACGGTCGATGGCGAGTTCATCAAAGAGAGCACGTTTTGCGGCCGTCCGGTCGTGCCGTTTGAAGACCTCCCAGCCGCATTTTCGCCCGATAGCAACGACGGCTTTGTCGCTTTGGCGTACACCAAGCTCAACGCACTTCGGGCTGCTAAATACGCGGAAATGAAAGCCAAAGGCTTTGCGTTGGCGAGCTACTTGAGCAGCAAGGCCACCGTCTGGCCCGGGTTTCGAGCCGGAGACAACTGCTTCATCCTCGAGGACAACACGCTGCAGCCCTTCGCCACCGTCGGTAACAACGTCACGTTATGGAGCGGGAACCACATCGGCCACCACTCGCGCATCGGGAACCATGTGTTCATCGCGTCACACGTGGTGATCTCAGGCGCCGTCGAGGTCGGAGACCATTCATTCCTCGGGGTCAACGCGACAGTCCGAGACAAGGCCAAGATCGGCGAGCGCTGCGTGATCGGCGCGGGCGCGTTGATAATGGAAGACGCTGCCGCAGACAGCGTGTACATCGGTACGAAGACGGCTGTGGCCGGCGTGCCGAGCTCTCGGCTACGCAATATCTGATGATGAGGTGGCTAAAGCGAGGCCGAATTTTCGTGCCGGACGCAAAGCACGAATGGATGGTCTCCCATGCCGCCAATCCAATCGCTGAGCCGCTCGATGGCGAGCGTGTTCGCGTTTACTACAACTGCCGCGATCGCGACAATCGCAGCTACATCGCCACTTTCGACTTCGAACCCGCTTCGCAATCGGTTTCCAATATTTCCGAAGCCCCGATTCTCGGACCGGGGCTCGTCGGACGCTTCGACGATAGTGGTGTATCGATCGGGTGCATCGTCCCGAGCGGCAAGCGACGTTTCTTGTACTATGTCGGCTGGAATCTCGGCGTAACGGTTCCGTGGCGCAATACCATCGGTTTGGCGATCAGCGATGGTCCCGACGAGCCTTTCGAACGATTCGGCAACGCTCCCTTGCTCGATCGCTCCCATGAGGACCCCTATTCCCTCTCGTACCCATGGATCCTTAGGGAGGGAAACCTTTGGCGAATGTGGTACGGCTCGAATCTCGAGTGGGGGAAAGATCAAAGCTCGATGAAGCATGTCATCAAGTACGCGGAGTCCGATGACGGAATCCTTTGGCGTCGCGAGGGCCACGTCAGCGTCGGCTTGAACTCCGACGCGGAGATCGGCCTGTCGAGACCGTGCATCGTGCGCAGCGACGGCCTTTATCGGATGTGGTACTCGATCCGAGGCACCCGTTATCGGATCGGCTACGCCGAATCGCTCGATGGCGTTCGCTGGACGCGAAAAGACGACCAAGCGGGCATCGACGTCTCGCCGACCGGCTGGGATGGCGACGAGATCGAGTATCCTTTTGTGTTCGAACACCGAGACACCCTGTATATGCTCTACAACGGCAATGGCTACGGACGAACCGGCATCGGTTTGGCGGAGCTCGAACGTGGGTGACAGAGCATCGCCGACGACCTCTCCGATGGGACAACCCACCCTGTCGAGGGACTCGTTCGATGCGGCGCTGATCCCCGGAATTCGAGAGCGCCTCGCGGAAGCCTATAAGTCGCTGCGCCGCAGCGAGAGCGATGTGTTCGCGGCGGTTCTCGACGAGTCGGGCGAGTTTCGCGCTGGCATCGCACATGTAAGGGACTGCCCGCTTTGTGGGCTCTCCTCGGATGGCGCCGCTATCCTTTATCGGGTGCACGGCATGCACATCGTGGAGTGCACGCGATGTCGTCTCGCCTACAGCCGACACGTGATCAACCGAGAAGCCGACGACTCGCGCTATAAGAATAGCGGGGCGATGGAAGCTTTGATGGAACTGCACGGCCACCCCGCTTATGCGGCGCTCGAAGGCGACAAGGCGCGCTACATCGTCGGGCGCTTGCTGGAATCGCGCTCTATTGTAGGAAGACTGCTCGACATCGGCTGCAGCACCGGGGCGATTCTCGCGGCGGCGGCAGAACGCGGCTGGCCTGCGCAGGGCATCGATCTCAACGGCACCGGAGTGCGTTTCGCCCGCGCACGCGGCTTCGACGCCGTGGAGGGCTCGTTCCCCGCAGATCTCCCGCATTCAGAAGGAGAGTTCGCCGCCATCACAATGCTCGACATCTTGGAGCACGCCGAACACCCGGTCGCGTTCCTCGAATCGGTAGCCGAACGCCTTGCTCCCGGTGGCGTCGTCGGAATCCAGGTGCCCAATTTCAACAGCTTGCTGATCCAAATCGAGGGCCAAAGGAACAACAACATTTGTCACGGACATTGGTCGTACTTCACGGCCGACACTCTGGCGAAGGTTGCCGATCGCTGCGGCCTGACGACCGAGTTCGTGGAGACCATCATCAGCGAAGCAGACAGAATCCTCGCATATCCCGCGCAGCAAGTGCTCGTTGCGGCGAGGCACCTTGTCGGAGGCGACGTATCCCTACCGACCATCGATCATCGCTGGATCCACCGGCATCGGCTCGGCTATAAGCTGTTCGGCGTATTCCGTAAACCAGCCCGCTGATCGGCTCACGCACCCGCCTGCTCCAGCTCCGTGAAGATCGGCTTCCTCGGTAATACGAACAACTATCCGTTTCGCCTGGCACGCGCTCTCCGCGCGCTCGGCCACGAGGTCGTCGTCTTCGTCGACCGCCCGCGGACGGAGCCACGCCATCGGCCCGAGTTCCACTACGCCGACGTGCCGTACCCGTATCCGAGCTGGATCGTAGAAATACCGCCGCTGTTGCCGATCAAGATGATTTTGCCGAGCCAGCATCGCAAACGTCTGCTCGACGTGCTGCGAAGCTGCGATGGCGTCGTCCTGAACGGCGCCGGGCTGAGCCTGGCCTCACGATTGACGTGTCCAGCGATCGGACTGTTGACGGGCGCGGATCTCGACCTCTATGCAAATCGGCAGAGGATCGACGCTCTCGCGCGCATCGCCGGGCCGCTACGACATGTTCCGGGCATGCGTGCGCTCAAAAGAGCCCTTTACGCACGATTTGTGGAGCACCAGCGCAACGGTATCTCGGCCTGCCGGCTCGTCGAGTATGCGATTCCCGGGCTGTTACCTCATGCCGACGCGATCTTGGACGACCTCGGAGTCCGCGCACCACGCCGCGTCTGTTTCATGTTGACGGACATCGAATCGCTGCCGAAACCGGAGATCAGCAGCGGGCAACCACTCCGAGTTTTCTCCGCGACGCGGATGCAGTGGCGCCCTCCAATCGCCGGCCTCAACCTGTCGCCACTCGACAATAAAGGGACCGATACGATGCTCGAGGGGCTTCGGCTCTTCGTGAGCCGCAACCCGAGCCGATCCGTCAGAATCGACCTGATAAGCGTCGGCATCGACGCCGCGGAAGCCGCGAGACAGGTCGATCGTTTGGGGCTTACGAATCATGTAGTCTGGCACGCCGAGCTCTCCCAGAGTGATTTCATCGCGGAGCTGGCCAAGGCCGACGTCGTGCTCGAAAACTTTAATCCCCACAGCGGGATCGGAATGGCAGCCCGCGATGCGTTGGCGATGGGCAAGCCGGTGATCGCTTGGGGGAACAGCGAGGCGTTCGAGCGCGTGCTGGGAGAGCCGTTACCGCTATTCGAAGCATTGACGGCCGACCAAATCTGCCAGCAACTTTCGACAATTTCGGACGATCCGGAAACCGTTGCGCGAAAATCCGCCGCGGCTCGGAGCTTCGCGGCCAAATGGTTCTCGGTGCTGCGTGCCGCCGAAATCTGCGTAGCAGCACTAACCGAAAATGCCTGACCGGCTTCGCACGTCCGTCGCAATAGCGAAGCTCGGTGCCTATCTCGGCGTAGATCGGGCAATTTTGTATGCCCTGCTGTCACGCGGCTGGCGGGCCCTCGCCGGCGCCGTGAGTATCGTGCTTCTCGCGAGACTCCTCACCGAGGAAACGCAGGGCTATTACTACACGTTCCAAAGCTTGCTCGCGCTTCAGGTGTTCGTTGAGCTCGGACTGTCGGTCGTCGTCGTCAACCTCGCGAGTCATGAGTGGGCTCGCCTCTCGTTGGATTCCGCAGGCCGCATCGTCGGCGATCCGTCCGCTCTGTCCCGCCTCGTAAGCGTCGCGCATAAACTAGCGCGCTGGTACGCAGGCGCGACCCTTTTATTCGTGATCATGGCAGGAGCCGGCGGCGCATGGTTCCTCGGCCAGCAAGGCCGTGTGGAGACCTGGCTACTGCCTTGGATCGTCACGGTCCCCCTCCAAGGCCTCGCGCTGTGGCTGGTCCCTTTCGTGGCGCTGATAGAAGGGTGCAACCAGGTCGTCGCGGTTCAGCGTCTGCAGCTTTGGCAGGGCATCGTCGGCAACTTTGCGCTCTGGATCGCGCTGAGTATGGGCCTCGGCTTATGGTCTATCCCGATATTGATCGCCACCCAAACCGCGGCAACCCTGTTCTTCATTTGCGCGGAGTATCGAAGCTTCGTGCGTCCGTTCCTGCAAAAGCCGCGCGGGGCGCTGATCGATTGGCGCGGCGAAGTTTGGCCGATGCAGTGGAAGCTCGCCGTCCAAGGCGTCGTTAACTACTTCGTCTACTCCCTTTACGTTCCTATCTTGTTCCATTATCACGGCGCAGCAGCAGCCGGCCGTTTCGGCATGACGTGGCAGATCTTCGTCGTACTCCAGACCCTGGCGCTGTCTTGGGTACAGACTCGTGTTCCCAGGTTCGGCAGCCTTGTCGCGACCGGGGCGCTGGCCGAGTTCAATGATATCTGGGCGCGGATGACGTTTCGCACATTAACCGTCTTCGGTGTCACCATGACCGCATTCCTGCTCGGCGATATCGTGCTTGAAGCATACGGCTTCGCGATTTCGGAACGCTTGTTGGATCCGGCATCCATTGCACTACTTCTACCAGTCGGTCTGTTGGCGTGCTGGGTTCAATGCGCAGCCTTCTATTGGCGAGCTTTCAAGACGGAGCCGCTGGGCTTCGCAGGCGCAATCCCCGGCGTCATCAATGGCGCGTTGGTTTGGTGGTTGGGCAGCCGCTACGGCGCAAACGGCGCGATTCTTGCGTACCTCTCGATACTTACTTTCTTGAGTCTGCCGCTTTCGATCTACCTCCGACATCGTGTGCGCTACGCGCACGCGGCTTGAGGTTGTTCAGCTATTGCCTCGCGTTGTTGTGGGCTCGAGGGACAGCTCGGCGTACTTTGCGAGCGTCTCTTCGATGACGTGCCGTTCATCGAACTCTGCAACGACGTGCTCGCGCGCGGCACGACCCATCCGCTCGAGGAGGCTCGGTGACTCCAGGAAGCGCTGCATGGCGCCAGCAAGCGCCACGGCATCACCAACCGGCACCAAGTAGCCGGTCACGCCATCTACAACGACATCACGGCATCCAACCGTATCGGTCGCGATAGCGGCGCGGCCCATCGCGCCGCCCTCGAGCAACGCACGAGGTGCCCCCTCGCGATATGACGGCAAGACGACGACGTCGGCGGACGCGATGATGGGGCGTACGTCGACGACTTCCGATAGCCACTCGACCGATCGGTCGTTCTTGAGGGGCGCAAGCTCAGCACGGCTGAGGGCGGTCGGATTGCGGCCATCCTCGCCGCCCAATATAACGAACTCCGCCATCGGAAACTTCCGCTTCACGATGTTCGCTGCTGCGACGAACTCGAGGACACCCTTCTCACGGATCAAGCGACCGACCATCAGAAAGCGGACCGGCTTGCGGTCGTGGATGGCAGGCAGCGGCGTCGGGTAGAACCGCTCGAGGTCGACGCCGGAACCTCTCACAATGCCGGTCGGAACGGCGTGCCGGACCAAGCCTGAGCGAACGAACAGGTCGCGATCCGTCTCGTTTTGAAAGTACACGAAGCTCGCACGCGCAAGAGCAAATCGATAGAGGCCCTCGACGATCGACCGCAGCCAAGGGGCTGCCGACGTGAACGAGTAGCCCAGCCCCGTGATCGTCACGACTCTCACCGGTACGCGACAAATCCAGGCGGCGACGGTGCCGAATATCGCGGGCTTTATCGTGAACGCATGGACGACCGATGGCCTCTCGCGCCGGAACAATGCGATCAGCCTGACGAGCAACAGCAAATCGGCCAGCGGCGCCAACCCGCGCCGGCTAACGGGGATAGGTCGAAAATCGACAGCGTCCGCGCGTAGCTTCGACTCGTAGCCGTCGCCGGCGGCTCCCAGGGCGACGACCTTGCTGCCGCCGGCGCCTACCGCCTTGATCAAGGACCGCCGGAAGTTGAACAGCGTCCATGCGCACCTCGAAACGACAAAAACCGTGTCCCGAGGTACGGGCGCCCGACGCGACGCTGTGACCGGTTCCGCCACTACGTTAGCCGGACGACGCGGCAACCGTCCGTCTGTCCACCGTCGCTGGCGGCAGCTGCTTCGCCTGCCACCACGCCTGAAAAACCAACACGTCCCAGAGGTAGTAGTGCCAACTGCGAACGCCGGCCGCGTGCTCGCGCCATTTCTCGCGAATAGGCGCGGGTCTAAAGAAACCTTCTCGCTGGAGGCGTCGCTCGTCTAACAAGTCCTCCGCCCACTCCTTCAATGGCCCACGGAGCCAAGTCTCCAGCGGAATTCCGAAGCCCATCTTCGGCCGGTCGACCAACGACCGGGGAACATGGCGAAAAAGGACTTCACGCAGTATCCATTTGCCAACCCCATCGCGCACTTTGACCGACATCGGGAGCCGCCACGCGAACTCGACAACCCGATGGTCGAGCAGGGGCACCCTCGCCTCGAGCCCGACGGCCATGGTGGCTCTGTCAACCTTGGTCAGTATGTCGTCTGGCAGATATGAGGACGCATCCGCGTACATCATCGCCTCCATCAAGCTCGGAAGCGAAAGCGGCAATCTCGAGGGACCCTCGGCCTCGGCTCCGCCCACGACGATCTCCGCAGGATTTTTCCAGTGAGAGACGAAGTGCCGATAAAATTCCGGACGCGTCTCGCCTTCAAAAAGCGAAGCGGCCTTCGAAAGCCGATCGAACAGAGCTGCGCGCCGCAAACGAGCCGGCAGTCGACGGTCCACTAGTCGGCCCATGCGCGAGAATGTAGCGCTCTTCAGAACGCGCCCGACCGTCGGCCGCAGCACGGACGGAACCAGCGATCGAGCACGCCACGCTCGCTGCGCGCGAAAGTACCTGTGGTAGCCACCGAAGAGTTCGTCGCCGCCGTCCCCTGAGAGGCTCACGGTGACGTGGCGACGCGTCAGGGCGCTCAACAAGAACGTTGGAAGCTGCGACGAATCGGAGAAGGGCTCGTCCCAAATTTCGGGCACACGAGGAATCACTCCCAGTGCGTCGGCGGGCGTCACGTAGAGCTCGGTATGGTCGGTGCCGAGGTGCGAAGCGACCGCTTTCGCATAAGGGGCTTCGTCATACTCGGCCTCGGTGAAACCGATGGAGAAGGTTTTGATCGGGCGCGCCGATTGCCCCTGCATGAGCGCCACGATGGTCGAAGAATCGAGTCCGCCTGACAGGAACGCGCCGAGCGGCACGTCCGCCTCCATTCGTCGTCCTACAGCGTCTTTGAGAAGTGCCTCGAGCTCGTCAACCAACTCGGGACGATCGACCCGCGGGCGGCCCGCGCCATCCGTCGCGACCTCGGCCAGCTTCCAATAAGATATCGGCCCGCCCGTCTCCCGACCACCCGCCGTTACGGTGAGGTAGTGCGCAGGCGGCAGCTTCGAGACACCCTTCCAGATACTCCGCGGCGAAGGCACATACCTGTAACGCAGGAAGAGGGTCAACGAATCGCGATCGATGTCGCGCACGAACGCAGGGTGCGCCTCGAGCGCCTTCAACTCGGAGCCGAAGAGAAAGAAGCCGCCGTGCCGCCCGTAGTAAAGAGGCTTTTCGCCGAGCCGGTCGCGTGCGAGATGCAAGCTACGGCGTTCCCTGTCCCACAGCCCGAACGCGAACATTCCGTTGAAGCGCGGGAGTGCCTCCTCGAAGCCCCATTTCTCGAACGCGGCGAGCATCACTTCCGTATCCGAGTGTCCACGCCAATGACGAGGTCCGGTACTGACATCGAGATCGGAACGGAGATCTCGATGGTTGTAGATCTCCCCGTTGTAGACGATCACGTAGCGTCCGGATGCGGAGACCATCGGCTGATGGCCCGCCGCCGAAAGATCGAGGATCGACAGGCGGCGATGCCCAAGAGCGATACCGGCCGCAGGATCCGTCCAGAAGCCCTCGTCGTCCGGCCCGCGATGCGCCAGGCTCGCAGTCATCCTGGCGATGTGCTCGGTTTCGACGACGCCGGCAGTCGCCTGTAGAAGTCCCGCTATTCCGCACATCGGTGGAATCCTCGCCGTAATATCCGTGCGCGCCTACAGGCCGACGCTCTGATAGAGCTCGGCGTACGCATCAATACTACGCGCAAGACTAAAGTGCTCCATGATACGCGAACGCGCGCGCGCACTGAGCAACGCACGAGCCGCAGGCGCCAGTTCGCTCGACTCGAGAATCGCGGAAGCGAGCCGGTCAATATCTCGCGACGGCACGACCCAGCCGGCATCACCGACGATTCTTGCGGAATCGCCGACGTCGGTGACTACGCACGGCACGCCACTCGCCATCGCCTCGCCCACGGAGGTCGGAAACGCCTCGCTCCGAGAGGAACTCACGAGCACGTCGAATGCGTTCAGCAGCCGCGGCACGTCGTCACGCTCCCCGAGCAGATAGACGCGTGACTCCAGCCCCGCACGGGAGACACGAGCCCTTAGCTCTTCGTTTTCTTGCGTCACACCCGCCCCAACCAAGACGAGGTAGGCGTGCTGGACTGATTGGAGCGCCTTGCCGAAGGCGGCGATGAGCAATTCATGGTCTTTCGTCGGATGGTATCGCCCGACATGGCCCACGACGAAAGCGTTCGACGGCAAACCGAGGCCTTCCCGAACCTCGATGCGAGCTTGTTCCATCGGCTGGAAGACGTCGCAATCGAACCCGTTCGGAATGACCGTGGCACGTGAGTCGGCGTAGCCGATAGCTTCGTGCTGAGCGCGACTGGCAGCCGAGCAATAGACGACACGCGCCGCCCTGGAGCTCATTCGCGCCAAACCAGCGATAACGCGCGCCGTCAAGAACCGCTCGCCGCGCAGATCGTGCAACGCGTGGTGGATTCCTATTACGTTACACCGCTCCGGCAGGGACACCAAAGCCAACAGCGCCGCGTGGTACATCCAGGAATGGATCACGGCGGGACCGAACCCCTTCACTACCTTCCTGAGCCGCCATACCGCCAACGGATTCGGAGTCCCGCTCTGCATTCCAAGACCGTGCACCGGAACACCGAAGCCGCGGAGCCGGTCCGCAAAGTACCCTCCGGATACCAGCGACACTACACAGCTTTGAAGGTTCGAACGATCCGCCTGCGCAAGCAACCGATAGAGCATGGTCTCGGCGCCTCCGCGCGAGAGCGTCGTGATCAGGTGGAGAACCTTCATACGCTCACCGCGATTGCGCGGCCGGCCGCACTATTCGATAGGCAGACGATGCGATGGCTCGCAGCGCGGCCACGATACCGAAGAACTGGTAGATGGCGATGGCGCCGTCGATCTGGACGCGGTGACGCGGACCTTGAAGCTCGCCGTAGGAGGCATAGAGAACGACGGCCAGAAAGAAGTAAATCGTGAGAAAGCGGCCGGTCAACGACTTCTGGCGCCAAATCTCGATGATTCCGCATATCAAGAATGGAAACATCAACCAGTGAAACACTTGCGGGAGATTGAGGAACGCGTACTCGCGGCTCGCATTGAACGGAATCGGCGTCAATGCGAAGCGCACGAGCCCGTAGATGGGATTGACGAAATCCTCCCTGAACAAGCGCACGATGTCGCTGAAGGTCGCTATCCCGATCGTAGTGACGACGACGGCGATTCCGCCCAGGACCGCGAGGTTCATCGCGAAACGGCGATGCCCGCCGCGGGACACGACGAGCGCGATGACGAGAGCCGCGAGCAACATCAAGGGTACGTAGTAGCGCGTGAAGAGCAGCAGCGCGCACGCGCTCCCACCGACCAGCACGGCGTACCGTGTGCGTTGCTGGCTTCCGCAGCTAACCGCATAGGTGAATGCACCGATCAGGGTCATCACGAGCACATCCTTGCCATTCATGATCGTCGACCAAACGAGAATGTCGGGATGCAACGCTACAAAGAAGAACGCCCCTCTCGAAACGGCTCTCGATGCGCCGAGTCCCTGCTCCAGGACGCGCATGATGAACCCGGCAGCCACGAACGTCAGACAGATGTTGAGCCCGACGGGCGCCCAGTACGCGTGTCCGAACAGCGCGATCGCTTCCGCGTTGTAGAGGTAGTACGTGAAGTGCAAACCCCGGCCGGCTTGGAACAACTCACGCACGTGCGCGAGCATGTTGAAAACCCGCACGCCGTCGCCAAGCAAGGTTTCGCCGCCGCGAAGATACGCCCAGTCGTCCAAGAAAGTAAACGTTCCGTCGAAGACACTATGATAGTAGAAGAGAAACAGTGCTGCCTTCAGTAACGCCGCGGTCAGACTCGCGACGGGGGATCGGGTAAAAAGAAAGGAAAGCACGGCACCAAAGACGGCGATCGTCGCGCACGCGACGAGCAGCTCTTCGACGGTCGACGGAGCCTCCATCTCTACTTGGAGCGCACGCGGCTCACCTGCTCGTGAAACGCTTCGAGCCACCGACGGCTGACGGTTTCCAGCGAGAAGCGCGCGACCACGTCGCGTGCGCGACGCCCGAGAGCTTCGCGCAGACGCGCGTCGCTCATCAGCGTTTCGATACCCCGAGCCAACCCGTCCTCGTCATCGGCGACCAACAAACCGTCCATACCGTGATGAATGATATCAGCGGGCCCCGACGGACAATCGACGCTGACACACGGCAGTCCATGCGCCATGGCTTCGAGGAGGGCATTTGGGAAGCCCTCGTAAAACGAGCTCAACACGAATGCGTCGGCGCTCGCATACCACTCGCCGACGTTGGCGACACGCCCCGGAAGATGCACTCGCGCGCCCAGCCCCAACTCGTCTCGCAGGCGTTCCAGCGTTCCGAGCTCGGGACCATCGCCAAGAATCACCAAGTCCCACTCGGTCAGGGCTTGGGCGCTACGGGCGAAGGCCATGACCAGGCGTGCGTAGCCCTTCTGTTCCACGAGCCGACCGATCGACAAGAGCACGCGCCGCCCGGTCGCGACCGACGTGGGAGACACATTACGCCCGCTTCCGGCGACGGGCAGCACGATGGGGTTCGGGATCACCGAAACTGGTGCGCGCGCACACTCACGCCTGATCCAACCGGCGGTTTGTTCCGTCTGGGCCACCACGAGCGCCGCACGTCGATATAGCACGCGGCAGAGTTTGAGCCAGATCGGCGCGATCACTTGCAACGGCGGATAAACGCGCTCCGAGACCACGACGGGGATGCGCATCCCCGCGGTCGCCAACAGCGCCACTACGTTCACGTGCGTCAAGAACGAGACCACGACTTCCGGCGACACTTCCTTCACCATCCTTCGAAGGGTCAAGAACCGGCGAACGGAGCTCCACACCGTCTTCCGCGAGGTCCCGACCCGATCCGCGAGATACTCGAGCTGGACCCGTTGATCGAGCGGATAAAAGCACGCGCCTCGCATGGAGAACGTGGGTATCAACGTGACGTGATGTCCTGCGGCGGCCCACGTGTTGACTAGCAGCGAAGCGACTCGTTCCGCACCGCCTTCGGTCATCGCGCTCACGAGAAACACGATCTTGAGCCGCGAACGTGCGTCTGCAGGATCGGCCGAAGTAGTAAGCGCCGCCTGTGAGCTCAACCGCTTCAACCGGGCGCGCGCCTCGGCGACTTGGCTCTCAAGGCGAGGTGCCAGACCGCTTCGAACATCGCATCGATGGATGTTCGCTTGGCCACGCGATTGTCCACTTGCGCGACGTCGCGCAGGGCCACGATCCGACCGGCATAACGCGCGAGATCCGCCTCGAGTCGCGCGAGGTTCCTTTCATCGCGCAAGGCGTTCGGATGCAAGCACACGGTCCAGACACCGAACGGCATCGACCGAAACCGCCACAATTGTTGAGGCACCCAGCGGCAACCGAGCCGCTCGACGACGCGAAAGCAAAACCCGTCGCTTATCGTCGTGATTTCAAGCTCTTTGAGCACGGTGACCGTACTCTCGTCGAACGAGTGTGCTGGCGCCACCCACGCTTCCACATCGACGCGTTCCTTGCGAAAGATTTCGAGAGCCGAAGTCAATTTGCGGCGCTGCTGCTCGATGGGTAGGCCGGCGAACTCGCTGAACGGATTCAGCCCCACCAAGCCCGAGTCACGCGTCTCGTATAGGTGCTGATAGCCGTGGATCGCAATCGTCCATCCGACCCTCTGCCAGTCTCGAACTCGCTGCCAAAAATCTGGCGCAGGATCGCCGCACATCAGCGACGGATCGCGGTTGTCCGGAACGACCGCGAGAATCGGCTTCACGGAGTGCGCGTTCAAGAGACTCTCGACCGCCTCCCAAGCGCGCCAATCCATCGTGGAGCAAATATCGTCGATGCGCACGAGATAGCGGGCGCTGCTCATGACCTATGCTGCGCTCGCACCAACATAATCCGATCGTTGTGCGGTGAGGTGTAGTCAACGAACAACTTCTCGACGGGCATTGCCGCGAACAGGCGCGCGAGCCGACCGTGGGGCGGAAACGGATGGCCGATCTTTAGACCGAATTGATCGTTCAACCAAGTACGAGCCCGCGCCGACCAGGGCAGCAGCTCACGTCGCCAGTTCGAATGCGTCGTATCGATGTACGCGACGCCACCGGGCTTGATCATCGAGAAGACGACGCGCGCAAATGAATCGTCGCCACGTCCGTAATTCCAGCAGATCCTGTTGAAGACGAGATCGAATTGCTCGCCCAACTTCTGCTCGGCCTCGTCGAGATAGCCGATCGAGAACTGAATCGAGACATCGGCGGCCGCGGCACATTCTCGAGCCAGCCGCTCGTAGTTGCGCGACACGTCGAACCAGGTGACGCGCGCGCCTCGTTTTGCGAAGGCGATGGAATAGTGCCCCGGACCGCCGCCCAGATCCAGTACTCTCTTGTCGTGCAACCCACCGGTCCACCCGGAGATCTCATCCAGGAGCTCATGATTCACGCCCTGTTCCCATTGAACCGAGGCGTATTCCGTCGCATGCGACGAAGGGACGGGATCCCACTGCTGCTCGGGGCGGGGCAACTGCGCATGGAGCCAATTGATCAAGCGCCCGCTGCCCTAAATGCCGCATCGGCGACACGCGTGAAGACGAACTCGTTGCAACCATGCCCGCCGGCGCAGGTTACAAGCCGGTCGAGGCGAAACCCACGCTCGAGGAGAAAGTGGAACACCTCTTCCGGCTTCGCTACCTCGAATGGCAATCCTCCAACCCAGTCCACGACGTCGCGCCAGGCGCTCATTCCTCGCGCACTTTCCTTGCCATAGTTTCGCCAGGTGTAGAACGGTCGCCCTTTTACGAGATCCCGCACCGTCGTCGGCCCCCACAGACGAAGGAATGACGGTCCCAGCACGAGCCAACGCAACGCGCCGGGCAGTGCGTTGTACGCTTGCTTGGTCTTCCTCCACATCACGCTCGCCCTACCTTGATCGTTGTAGAGGGCGATGAATAGCCTGCCGTTACCTGCAACGGCGCGAGCCGTGTTCTCGACGGCTTCCCACATCGAGCCCGTGTGGTGCAGCACCCCCCACGAATACACGACGTCGAACTGCCCCAGCGCGGCGACAGCGCTGCGATCGAGGACGGACGCGACCCGAACGCTCCACCCGGGATCGCCCGGATAGTAGCGCTCACGCAGGGTCTCGGTGCACGCGACCGACTCGGGGTCGTAGTCGAACGAGACCACTTTCGCTCCGAGGCGGCGCGCGGCCAAGCTGAACAAGCCGCTGCCCGAACCAATGTCCAAGAACGTTCGACCAGCTAACGTCTCGACGTCGAGCATCTTTCGCATCGAGGAAACGGCGTGTTCGATTCGGTCGTCGTCGAGCGTCTTGAGAAACAACCGCCAATTTTCGCCGAACTGGAATCGCTCGCCGGACGCGATTTCTTCGCTGTGCGTTCTCATGTGCCTCGCTGCAGCCCTCATCGTCGCTCGTGAGTTCGCCGCGCATGGATCAAAATTTCCCACGATAGTGCGAAGAAGGATCCCAGGAACACTCCCAGCAACAACGCGGACGCAACGATGAGCGTGCGCCGCGGGCGCGCTCGTTCCTCCGGAACCACGGCCTGGTCTATGACTCTGAATGCGTATTCTTGCCGCGCGTTGGCGAGCATGATGTTCTCGAGCTGAGTCTTCACGAGACCGAAAATCGTGCTTCGAAGATCGACAACTGTAGTCTTCTCGACTTCGTCGTCCAGATACGCGAGTGCGCGCGTCGCTTCCTGAATCGCATTGTCGCGTATCTGGTCGTTCGCCATGGCAACGAATGCCGACGCCCATTCGGCGGCCAGCACGGGGTCGCGAAACTGAAACGAAATGCGTACGAGTCCGTCTTCGCCGGTCTCCGTGACGGTCCTAATCTGTTCGAACTGCTTGTAAGCCTGCCACAAAGTCGGCTCCCCACCAGGCTTACGCCAACCTCGGTCTCCCGAAATCGCCGCAAGCCATCCCGACAAAGTCCGGCGCGCGCGCGCGCTCCAAGATGGATTGTCGGGCCGCCATGCTTGACGCTCGGTGTCCCATGCGTCAGCGAACAACTGTTGCATCAAACCGTGCGCGAGTATGAACTTTTCCCCGAGCTCGCGAGAATTGAGGATCGCCAGGTACTCGCCACGATCTGAACGACCGCTCGTCAAATCGATGCCTACGAGCGCCGCGGCACCCCCCAAGCGGTCCGCCAACCCCGATAGCCCGCCGGCGTCACCCTGCGTGAGAACCCGAGCCGTAACGCTCGCCACGTAGGTCGGCGTGGCAAACACCGCGTAGATGACACCCACGCCGACCGAGAGAACCACACATGCCATGAAGATTCGCCGCCGACGGACGAGAATCGCGATCACGTCCGCTATGCTGACCTCGCGCTGCTGTTTGGTGTCGGCCGTCATCGAAGTAGCGCGCTCACGCGACAGTGAGTTTGAGGCGACTCAAAGCGGACGCGTTGAATTCCATCCGAGCACCGTAGGTCCGAGCCGCTCGAGCACGGTGCCGCGAGTCCTCCTGTGGCTGCCTGCGGCCGGAGCATGAAACGCCTACTTCGAGAGTCGCCATGCAGAGCATCTTGGCGTCAGAAGGAGTTCACTGCAGCGGCAGCGATTGCAAGGTTGTAGATGATCTGCGTGATGGCCGTCCATCGCGCGAGGGGGTTATCGACGTCGATCGGCACTACGATGGAGTCACCCGGGCGGATGTCGCCCCCGTCGCGCTGAAACCATCCGCCGCCCGAATTCGCGACCACCTCGCCATTCGCTCGCACGACGTAGATGCGCTTGCGGTCGGCCCGCTGACTCAATCCGCCGCTGCGGGCGATATATTCGTCACGGGTCAGCCCACGTTCATACACGTGCGAAGTGGCGTACTGCACTTCGCCAAGCACGGTGACTTCCTGTTTCTCATCTGGGACGAGCAACGTATCGCCGTCCTTCAGGATGACGTCCGCGGCCTGGTCGCCGGCGACGAGCGCATCGAGGCGGATTACCCATCGGCCGGTGGCTACGGTGTCGCGTAGCTGATCCACGAGCGCTTGGCCTGCCGAAATCGCGGAGCTCGCACTAGGATCCGAAACCGAGATCGCAGCGAGATCGCGCTCGACACGCTGGGCGAGCTGCTCGAGCTGCTCGCGCTGGCGCTCCTGAATTTCGACTCGCGTAAAGACACCGCCGGCCGGAAAGGCCAGATCCGTCAGGCCGCCCGCACGTGTGAGGAGCGACGACAGCTTCTCTCCACGTCGAATGGGGTATGTCCCGGGAAAGAGTACTTCACCGCGGATGGTCACCGACTCTTCACCGCGCCAGCGCGAAACTTCCTTGATGTTCAGGTAATCGTACGGTCCTACGGCAATGTCGGCCAACGAGTCGCCGCGTAACAACGCCGCGAGATCGACCGCGATAAGCTCGGTCTCGCGGTATTCGCCGTCGATGACTGCATAGCGCGTCAGTTCCGCATCCGTACCGTACGCCGCAGCACTCAACCCACCGCCGGCTCGGATGAGGTCGCTGATGCGCATACCCGACTCGAGGGGGTACTCTCCAGGAGCGCGCACCTGTCCGCCCACGCGCACGACAGGAAGCGGCTGATGCGAGGCCGCTTGCCGCTCGAGCTCCTCGATGATGGGCGCTACGAACTCTTGCCGCCCCGTCTCGACGTGAAAGATGTAGACGGTGTCACGCGGCTGCAACAAGACGTTAGCTGGGCTGCTCGGCTGCCGCCACGCGGCCTGCAGGTCCGCCGAGACGGCCTCGACCTCCACGTTTGGCGACAATTCACGTCGAACCAGCACGTAATTGAGGTCCGACAGCGGCTTCACACGTTCCGGCGCCGGAACGAGATCCGTGAGTCGCATGCCCGAACGCCATTCATAAAGACCGGGCTGAAACACATTCCCGACCAGCCGCACGGAGTTTTCGAGCTGCGCCAGATTCGCCGGAACGCGCAACACATCGCCGTCGCGTACGGCAGTTTGGCCGCCCCCGCCTGGTCCAAGGTCAACGTCTTGGACCGTCGTGCCGCGATTTGGCACGACGCGCTCGAGCTTGAGGGCTCCGCGATTCGCTCCGGCATTCAATCCGCCGGCGAGGGTTACGAGGTCAGTAACCGTCTCACCACCTTCTACTTCATAGATCGCGGGTCGGCGAACCTCGCCATCCACGGTGACCTGCGCGCCGACCGGTGGTACGAAGATGGCGTCTCCAGGTTGCAGCCGCACATCGGCGCGCGTGTCGCCGCGCAGCAATAAGTCATAGAGATCGAGCGTCGACACCGTCGTACCGTCACGCCTGAGCGAGATATTTCGTAACGAGCCGATCGGCTTGATCCCGCCTCCTGCATAGAGCGCGCTCGTGATCGTGGAGAGCCCGCTGACACTATAAGAACCGGGTCTGACGACGTCGCCCAACAAGAACACTCGAATCGACCGCAACTCGCCGAGGGTGATGCTCGCCCGCACGCCGATCATCTGTTCCGCGATGCGCTGATTCAGCGTGTCGCGCATCTGCGTGAACGCGAGACCGCTTACGTTCACCGGCCCAATCTCCGGAAAATTGATCGTGCCATCGCGGTTCACAGTCAGGAAGAACTCGTTGTTCTGGCTGCCGAAGAGCAAAACGTTGATCGTGTCGCCAGGGCCAATGACATAGTCCGCAGGCACCGGAATGTCAGTCCCCGACATAAACCCGCGTCTCGATCGCTCGAATAAGTCGTAGCCGAACGGCTCGAGCGCCTCGCGCCCGACGGGTTCCAGCGGTAAGAATGTGATGATGATCGTGAACGGGCGCAGCGCCGTCTCGGCCTGTACGCGCACGGTCGCTTCGTCGGCGTTGAGTCCTGCCAATGGGATCGAGGGAACGCCGGGCAAGTACAGGCGGCCGTTGTCGTCGAGCTCGTAGGGGTTGCCCTCCTCTAATCGCTCGAGGAACTGCCTGGTTCCCGCGCGCTCTTCGGTCGTCCGCAGGATCTCGCGCGGATCGTCTTGGCGCGGCTGAAATTGAATAACGAGCGAATCACCCGGCTCGAGACGCGGCACCTCATCGACAGGTTCCGCTGCTAGGTCTTCCTGGCCTTCGATAGCCTCGCGGAGCGCAGCCTCGGCGGCGGGATCCAGATTCCCGGTTGCACCTGCCGCGCCATTGCCGCCCTGCAGCATCCCGATGATCGCTTCGCGCTGCGCTGGCGGAAGCGAGCGCTGCATCTCGCGAATCAGCGCCTGTTGCTGCGCCGGCGACATCGAGTTGAACAGGCGAATCTGCTCTTGAACCGGGATCGGCACCTGCGCGAGACCGGCTCCGGCAATCGCCACCACGACGAGGACAGCCGCCGCTTGTAGGACACGAAGCACGACGTCCCCGCGCAAGCTGATCATGTCGAATGCAACGGAACCAGGCGCGCGAGTGACGACGTCAGCGACCGAGACGCGGTGCGTGCCAGCATTCGACAGAGGGCTCCAGCGGGAAAACCGCATGATATCGGCGCCGCCCATGAGCGACAAGGCGCTACGCGGCTCGCGAACTCGTCGAAATTATCTCTTGAACGACCGCAATACGGAAAGCGTCTCGGCGATTACGAGCGGGTCGTCTGACCCCGCCCCAGCCACCGCCGGCGTCAACTCCGACGCCAACCGCTTCCCGAGCTGCACACCCCATTGATCGAACGAGTTCACGTCCCAAATGACGCCCTGCACGTACACCTTGTGCTCGTACAGCGCGACGAGCTTGCCGAGCGTCGCCGCATCGAGCCGCTCGAACAGCAGCAACGAGCTCGGCCGGTTGCCGGGGTAGCGCTGATGCGGGCTACGCGCCGCGCCGCCCCGCTCGCTCGGATCGCCAACGGCGAGCGCCCACGCCTGTGCCAGGCAGTTCGCGGCCGCGTGGTCCTGCTGGTTTTGCCGGCCGACCGCCGATAGCGCAGGCAACAGAAAATCGATCGACACGCGCTCCGTGCCCTGGTGCAGCAACTGATAAAAGGAGTGCTGCGCATTCGACCCGGGCTCGCCCCAAATCACGGGGCAGGTCGCACACTCGACGGGCTCCCCACCCCGCCGCACCGACTTCCCGTTGCTCTCCATCTCGAGCTGCCGGAGATACGCCGGGAAGCGGGACAAATGGTCGTCGTACGGCAAGACCGCATGGGTCGGCGCTCCAAGGAAGTTGCGGTTCCAAACGCCGAGCAACGCCACCAACACGGGCAGATTGCGAGCCAACGGTGCCGAACGAAAATGCTCGTCCATGGCTGCGCCGCCGGCCAGGAACGCCGCAAACTTCGGCCAGCCGACCGCGAGAGCCACGGTCAACCCTACGGCCGACCAGACCGAGTACCGTCCGCCGACCCAGTCCCACATCGCAAGGCGCCGATCGGGAGCGATGCCGAATTCGTCCATCGCGGCGTCGTTCGTCGACACCGCCACGCAGTTCGCGGCGACCGCGGGCTTGCCGCCGGCCGCGAGCAACCAGTCGCGCGCCGCCTGCGCATTGACCAGCGTCTCGAGCGTCGTGAACGTCTTCGAGCAGATGACGAACAACGTCGTCTCCGCGCGGAGGCGCCGCAGCACGTGCGCGAGCGCGACGCCGTCGACGTTCGAGACGAAGTGCACGCCGAGGCCCGACGGCACATCCTCCGCGAGAGCGCGCACCGCCATCACGATGCCGAGGTCCGACCCGCCGATGCCGATGTTGACGATGTCCGTGATCGGCTTGCCGGTGAACCCACGGAGCTCGCCGGCGTGCAGCGCGTCCGCCAGCGCGCGCATCTTCGCGCGCTCGGCTTCGACGAGCGGCATGACGTTCTCGCCGTACGCCGTTAGCGGCGAATCGGCGCGTCGTCGCAGCGCAACGTGCAGCGCCGGCCTGTCCTCCGTGTTGTTGATCGGATGGCCCGCGAACATGAGCTCGATCCAACGCGGCACTTCGGTCTGCGCGGCGAGGTCGAGCAAGCCCTGCAGGGCCGCAGCATCGAGGAGCTGCCGGCTGTAGTCGAGCAGCAGGCCTTCCGCATTGGCCGAGAACTTTTGGAACCGCGCCGGGTCGGCGTCGAACAGCGCGGCTATCGATTGCGTGCGAAGGGCGTCGGCGGCTCGCGTCAACGTCCGCCACGCTTTCGTTTTCGGTCCATAGGTGTCCATGGACCTAGGTTACCTCAGGGGCAGGCGCGGCTCAGCGCTCGACCTTGTAATACTCGAGATACCAGTCGACGAAATTACGAACGCCGACTTCGACGGGCGTGTTGGGGCGATAGCCAACGTCGGTTACGAGATCCTCGACGTCCGCCCAAGTGTCCGGCACGTCGCCGAGCTGCAGCGGCAGCAGGTTCTTTTCGGCCTTGCGCCCCAGGCACTCCTCGAGCACCTCGATGTAGCGCATCAGCTCGACGGGCTTCTGATTGCCGATGTTGTAGATGCGATACGGCGCCTGGCT
>JACZCZ010094993.1_pt1 | contig 38263 bp, 41 predicted proteins | sample 8641811 | NCBI WGS metagenome assembly JACZCZ01 (sample SAMN15324610, study PRJNA640507) | soil metagenome | isolation source: intercropping peanut in the first line | place: China: Luxin town, Laibin City, Guangxi Province | collected 2019-07-25 | depth 10cm m | reverse complement strand
GGGGCGAACTTCCCGATCTTGCGAGGGTCGTCGTCGAAGACGCACGCAACGAGGCGCTCTTGGTCCCGCGTGACGCCACTAGTGAGCGTTGTGAGCTTCGCCGCTTGCCCGTAGAAGGCGATTCGATCGTCTGGGCCGAGCCCATCGAAGGCCACCCAAAGGCGGCTCTCTACGGCCTTGAGGGCGTCGTAGAGGCGGGAGTCCCAATAACCCCGGCGTTGGCTACCGTTCTCAAGCCCACCCTCATACTTGGCTAGTTCTTTGAGGGCCGCCGTCGCCTTCCGAGGCGTAGGGCTCGCGTAGACCCGGATAGAGCCCCCTTGAGAGTCGATCCGCTCCGCGTGGCTCACGTAAAGCCCATGCTGTTGGAGCAGCACCATGAGGGGCTTCAGCGTGTGGTAGCTGAGGTGCTCGTGATAGATGACCCCTAGGTTCTGGGTCTTCACTACATCCGGGAAGTACCCGACCTCGAAGACGAAGGTACCTTCCAGGGTCAGAAGGCGACGGACTTCCTTGGTGAAGCCCTCCATGTCGTCAACGTGTGCGTAGACATTGAGGGCGACGATGAGATCGTAGGGCTCGCTCACAGCGAGAGGCGTTGCCCCGAAGTGTGCGATCGTCGTCGGAATGCCGTTCTTGATGGCAATTCGAGCGGCTTCGACGGCGGGGTCGACGCCCTCGACGTATTGGCATCCCCGGGCATGCAGATAGCCCAAGAACGTTCCGTCGTTGCTACCGACCTCGAGGCAGCGCTTCGGATCGAAGTCGCCCCAGAGCCGTCCAGCGAGGGCCAGGAGGTGCTCTCGCATCGTCTGGCTTGCACCGGACGTGTAGGGGTAGGAAGCCGGGAAGAGGACGGACTCTGGGAGGACCACGGGGAGCTGGACGGCCTCGCAATAATCGCAAGCTGAGAGGTAGAGCGGATAGACGGGTTGCTCCGCCGTCCCATCCTCTCGGAGGTCGTTCGCGATCGGGGTGTGCCCGAGGTCGATGAGCGGATGAGGCGGAAGGCCTCGCCCGCACATCCGACACTCGGTCCGGATCTTGTGTGCGCCTACATTCAGAACCACGGCACCCTCACTAGGTCGGCCTCGTGGATCTCATGGCTTCTGGGGAGGGCGCTCATGCTGATGAGGACCGTATCGGCAGGGAACACGGTCCAATGCTCGACCATTGGAGCTGTGTGGATCGAGCAGCCGTCCGGAACGATGTACTTCGTCGGTTGGGCCGTGGAACCTACAGGACGCTCGTAGTACTCCATCACTCCGGAGAGGACGTAAAGCCAGTGTGAATCCGTCTTGTGGTAGTGGGAGCTTCGACGAGAACCGGCATAGCTCTTGATGACGGAAACCCCGTTGCACGGCTCCAACAAGAGGTTGGTGATCGCGCCGTTAGCGTTCTGAAAGTCAGGTGATTTCTCGATGACTCGGGGCATCATGGACTCCTCTCACCACCCTCATATCGGGCGACGGCTTCCCACCGAGCCGACGGAAAACGGAATGCTCCGAAGACCTCCCAGCCGTAAGGTGCTCGCCAGTCCTCCCCGTTCACGAGATTTGAGGCCCTTTCTGCCCAAGCATCCCCTAGAGACGTGAGCTCTCGGATGTAGCCTTGTACGGAGGTTTGCCGGGCCTGGTAGAGATCCTTTACCTTGGTCGTGTACTCAAGGGTCCAAAAAGGATCCCCGGGCACAGGCACACAATCCTCAGCAAGGGTGTCCGCTACTTTTTCCCACCAAATGATCTTAGGTCCGCGGCTTTGCACCCACTGAGCACCGCACCATATATCGAACGTCCGAGCGTAGGTCTCAGCCAAGTAATCCTTAGCTCGCTCCTCGAGGGGCATCGGAGGGCCGGGTAGTACTCGGACTTGTTCGCCTCGTTTGAAGGCCTCCGTTTCCTCCTGAGTAGGGGCACGGCCGAGCGTCTCACTAAGGACTGATTCGAACACTTCAAGCTCTTCTGGGCGAGTCATCGCTCACACACCTTTGTCAGGCCCTCGGCGACGGCCTTCCACGTGAAGTCCCGGGCGAACGCCTGGGCTCTGTCGTTGATTTGCTCGCGGTAGGCCTCATCCGTGAGAACCTTGACGACCTCGGTCCGCCAAGACTTGATATCGCCCCGTGGAACCACGACGCAGGCATCCTGATAGATGTCCCCAAGAGCGTCCGTGTCGAAGATGACCGGGGCGGCTCGGGCCGCACAAGCCTCCAAGATGGAGCAACTGAAACCTTCTGACCAACGGACCGTGTCGCACGGATAAGCAAGGCACTCAGCCTCACCAAGTTCCTTTGCGAGGGTTTCACGTGATACGGCGTCATGTAGAACAACGCCGTAGTCCTTCAGCTTACCCAAGGCATTCTCGATGAAGAGCGCCCTTGAGCGTTGGTTCTCAATGGGGGGCCAGTAGGGCTGGGCCTTCATGTTCTCGATCCACGGCTTGACCCTGTAGTAGATGTGCAGAGTCGCGTGAGGGACCGCACGCTTGATATAGCTCCACTCTTGGAGCGCCCAATGGAGGCCACGGTCGGGGCTCGAAATGTGGACGACCTTGCCCGGAACCTTCGGGTAGTTGTAGGCGTCGGCATCGCAAGCGAGCGGAACGATGTGCCATGTCTCCGGGTCGGGCTTGTACGAGCCGCCCGCGTCGACCTGGTGCTCCATCCCGAGGATCATCTCCCTATGCTTCCGAGACGGGCTCACGAAGGCGTCAACATCCTTCCAGAAATCCTGGTGACAGTACTCGAAGCTATTTACGTACTGAATGAACACGGTTCGGGGTCTATTTGGACCGCGCGCGAGGCCCTTGAACGGTGCCGGCGTATTGAACGAGATGAGGGCATTGTGTTCGTGCGCTCGATGATGGAGAGCCGACTCGGGGCGGACCTCCATCCGGCCGAAGTTGGTCTCTTGCGCGGCCGTGTAGAGCGTTACCTTGTGGCCGAGAGCCTCGAGCTCTTGAGCGATCCGGGCGAAAGCAACCTCGGAGCCGCTGAGGCCACGGGGATCCGTCCAAATGTTGTTGAACATGTAGGCCCCACGATGCTGGAGGCCCCAAGAGTCGTAGATGACGCCTAGGTTCATTGAGCCACCTTCGGCTTGTAGAGCCCGTGAGCGATCGTGTGATGAGGCCGGCGGTCGACCTTCTCGTAGCCGTAGCTCTCGAGCAGAGCGTCAAGGCGGGCCTCACAGCCCGGCATCGTGAGCTCATGGTATTCGAGGATGATGGTGGGCTTCCGAAGTCGGATGAAGCTCTCCGCACCCTTGAGGATCTCTTCCTCGGAGCCCTCCGTGTCGATCTTGAGCCAGGCACTCGCCTCGAAAGGGCTTACATGTGGCGGGATGATGCCAACGGGGAAAGCCGAGCAATGTCCGGGTTCACCTTGGATCGCTTGGATCGCTTGAACGAATCCGCCATACCCACCATCACCTTGGATCGCTTGAACGAATCCTGAGCCCTTGTGGCCGTTGTAGAACTTCGCCGGCCGCGGGCCATCATAGGAAGCGAGCCACCCCACATCGCTCCAAAGACCGTAGTCGAACACCACCGAGTTGTCCGCCCAACCATTCGCAGCGATACTCAAACGCAGCGTATCCGCTTCCAAAGGGTTCCTCGGCAGCTTGAAGGGCGGGCTCCAAGAGTAAACCGTCGCACCCATCGCGAGAGCCGGAAGCGTGTAGCTCCCGAAGTCCGCCCCAACGTCGAGAACCAAGTCACCCGGCTGGATGTCCCACCAAGCGTCACGGGTCTCGACTTCGTCCATAAAGCTCCAGACGCTCGGGTGGTAGATCCCGTCGCCCTGGTAGCAGACAACCTCAAAGGTCTTTCCCTTGAAGGCGACCGTCATCCGGTCACGCATCAGGTTGAGATCGAACTTGTAGGGGGAGTCGGTCATTTGCAGGCTTCCTGAACCTTTCTCAGGCCCCACCACAGCCTCGACCACGGGCCGCTCGAAGGCGGCTTTGCATCCTCAACGCTCTGGATATAGGTCACGTGGTACGGATGCCAGCCGAACCCCTGATCATCCTCGCCCTGATGACGACGCTTCATTTTACCGTCATTCACGATTTTGAGAGCAACCTCGGGGCTAAACCCAAAGACGCCTCTGAGGATTGCGTAGGCGAAGCCTGGGCTCCGTGAACCTCCCATCTGACAATGGAGGTAGATCCGACCGCCTGCCTCGAGGGCTCGCATAGCGAAGGCGATGACGCTGAGAACCTTCTCGGCCGGGAAGGGTGCTCCAAGGTCGTCGACCTGAGCCTGGCAAAGGAACTCGGCCGGGACCTTCCCGGTGTCGTCATGTTCGGTCTCGACGTTGATCACGTGAGTGATGCCGAACTTCTCTTTGAGGTGTTCATAGTCGGCCGCGTCGATGAGGCTTCCACCAATGAGGATCGGGAAGGTCGGAAGCCACCAACGGCTCACCACAATGTCCGGTTGGTAGTGGTAGAGCGTGTTCTGATAGGTCTCAGCTACACCTTGGTAGTAGTACTCAGCTACGCCTTGGAATTCAGTCACTTTTCCTCGCAAAACCACAGTAAGAAAACGGTTATTTCCGGATCCTAGGCAACCCTCGGCTCAAAGTAGGCCCCAACCGGGTTCTCTTCGATCTCGCCCAAGAGCCCGCGCAGCATCACTGACCATTCTTCGGCGAGAGGATCCAAGCCGAAGGCCTCGATCGCGTGAGCGTGGTTACGAACCCGTTCCTCTTGGGGCCAAACCGAGGTCATCCAGTCCACAACGGCCTTCGTGAACGCCGCCTTGTATTCAGGGCTACGCCAATCGCCCTCGATCATGGTCCCGTAGGGCCCAACGGTCTCGTTCAAAGCCGCGATTGGACTCGTCACAACATGAAGCCCAGAGGCCAAGGCTTCCATTGCCGAGATACATGAAGTCTCCTGGAACCACGTGGGATAGCCCCAAACGCCGGCACCCAGCATGGCCTTGCGAAGCTCGGCCTTGCTGACCATTCCGTGAGCCGTGACGCCTTCTGTGTGTTTGATCTGGTGCTCGAGTTGCCGAACCGTCGAGAGTTGAGCTCGGTCCCCCAGAATCTCGATGCTCTTCTTCCAGTTCTCGAAGCCGTAGAAGATCTCAAGGGTCGCGTCCGGGACCCGAGCTCGGATCTCCGGCATCACATCCAAGAGCGTCTGAAGCCCACGGTCCGGGCTGCTCGAGTAGATGAGCTTGTGCGGATCGCGCTCTCCGAGAGGCCCGAACGCTTCGACGTCAATCCCATTCCTCGTCACGTGTACCTTGTTCGGGTTCGTGTTGGGGTAGACCTTGAGGAAGAACTCGCGGTGCCACTGGGAGAGCACTAGGTAGCGATCGATCTTGCTGTCACGCTCGAACGTCAAAGCGTCGCCACAGTGAATGTCATGGACCCAAAGCAACCGGGCCTTGGCCTCGACCCCCGGAACGTCGAACGCAGCAGGCATACGGCTCGAGATAAGAACGTCGCAAGTGATGTTGCCGAACCTATGAGCGTCGAACCATTCGACGCCCTCGTAGATGCCCTCATCGCTCGGAGTGGTGTGTCCGAATACTCGGACACGGTGCCCTAGTTTCCGGAGCCGCTTTGCGAGTTCCCAGAGCATCGTCTCAGAGCCGCCCATGCCTCGCTCTTCAACGGTCTTGGGGGTCCAGACCTCAAGGCCTCGGCCCGCGAAGAACACGATGTCAAGGCCGCCGGGCTCCGGGGATGTGGAGGGGACGGGGGACACATCCCCGGAGCCGACGGGAGTTAGAGTGATGCCGCCCTTGACGGCGTTCCGAACGAAAGCATCCGTCTGAGGATCGATCGCACCTAGAGCCAAGAGGTCTTGCGAGTCGCGTTGGATGCGTCGCTTCGCCAGCTCGGACTTGTAAGTCCGGATGTTGGCCTTGAGCTCTTCATCACCAGGGTTTAAAGCAAGGCCCGCTTCAGCGCTCTGGAGAGCACCCTCAGGGTTCCCGGACTCGTTCAGAGCGACATGGAGCCAGCTATGGATCGTCCGAGCCTCCGTAGGGTCATTCATCAACGCCGTGTCGTTCGGCGGGATGCTGAGCCCCAAGTTGATGAAGAAGGCTGCGCGGCGGAAGTTCTTGGCCCGGTTGGTTCCTGCATGGGCCAACGCGCTGTAGGTCTTACCCAAGAGCCAGAAGGGCTCCGGCCATTGCCTCTCTAGAGAGGCTTCGAGGGCCCACTGAATCGCATCAGTGTAGAGCCCGAGGCCGTTGTAGATCTTGGCCAAGGTCATCAAGGCGACGGCTCGCTCATCATCGAAGTCGGAGCGAGCCACATACTTCTTCAGGTGATGGATCGCCTCGGGGAACTGTTGGCGGGCCGCTAGCTCAAGGCCTAGGTAGAAGAGCGTGCGAAGGTCGTTCGGGTTCTCTTGGTGAACCTCACGGAGGATCCGGAGGTTCCTCTCGTTCTCTCGAGGCCTCTCCGGCCTCCATGTGTGTTTGACGAGGAAGCTGTCGACCTGCCGAGTCTCGATCGAGCCCTCAATGGGGTGCGTCGGGACCAAACTCTCGTGTACCCGCCCCTCCCAGTGGAACCTGTGCCGCGGATAGACCAGGCGCTCGCGCCACTGTACCGTGTTGGGGCTGTAGTCGTAGCGAGCCATCAAGATGAGGTTATCTCGATCGGGCATGGCCGTGAGCTCCCGAAGGCTCTCGAGGCCGTGCACCTCATCATCCCCGTCAACCCAGAGCACCCAATCATGACTACACAGACTGAGGGCGTGGTTCCTCGCTAGGCTGAAGTCGTAGATCCGACCCTCGGAATCGTTCGCGTCCAAGAAGATATCGAACTTGTCCGCGTACTTACGGGCGATCTCAGGGGTTGAGTCCTCGCTCCCCGTATCAACCACGACGAGCTCATCCACGTGAGGCTTCAGGCTCTTTAAGAGAGCCTCGAGTCCGGCCGATTCGTTCCTCACAATGAGGTGACAGGAGATCTTGGGGGTTGGATTCATCGACCTTCGCGCTCTCTCTTTTCGGCGGCTCGCTGGGCTCTCCAGATGACCCAGAGCCCAAAGACACCCACCCCAATCAACGTGGGCCCCACGATCCACAACATGGCGTAGAGGTGCCATGGAAAGGTGTTCGATGTGCCTTCAATGGTGGGGCTCATAACTCTTTAGGGTTGCGCGCTAAGTATGCGAAAACAGACTTGACTGAGTTACGGGCCGGATCAACTCATGGTCGTGTGCAAAGAGGTTTGTGTATACACGCCACGCGGCTTGTGGGTCCGTCCTGGGGTCATGAGGCCCTCCCACCATGAAGCCGTTCAACATGTTCCTCATAGGGGTGCGGAGGTCTGTGAGGAACCCGTTCAGTAGGTATTTCAAACCGCTTTGGGTTATCGTTCGAGCATCACCAAAGTCGAAGTCGAAAGGCAGTACCGTTGTTGTTGGGGTAGACCTTAACTCAACTCTCCGCGTCGATACCCCGGGCGCGGGGCTGTCATACCCTGCTCTACTGACGGTATGACCCATGAGCCGGAGTGAATCAGCGAGGGCCTCTCGATGAGGACCCCAGTCGAGGAGGCGATTTCCCATCGGGCTAGGACCATCCATCGTGATCCAGATATCCACATCCTGTCGCCTTATTTGGGCGAGTGCGCCCCGCCACGCCTGGAACGCCGAGCTCCAGAGATACGTGTGACAAGGGACCACGATCTCAGAGTGCTCGAGGATCTGCTCGACCTCGGAGAGGTCCATCCCGAGAGGTTTCTCTACGAGCAGGGGCATACCCCTAGGAACCCTCTGGACCATCGCCAGATGAGTTTCTGGGGGTGTGGCCACAATCACCCCCTCGAGGCCCGTCGGAACGCTCTCATTGCGTCCAATGGGCACAATCGTGTGTGTGCCGTGGTTCTTGGGGTCGAGCCAGCGTTGGCCCTGTTTCCCGCTCGCACCCATCAATCCGAATCTCATGACGCCTCGTTGGGGTCGTCGGGAATGCTCGCCAGGAAGTCCTCCATTTCCTTCGCGTCATCCTCGGACGTGTCGGGAGGGAGCTCCTCCAAGATGCCGTTCGGCTTTGGAGGGGGCTCCGTGTCGTTGATGACGGCCTCGAGAGTGTCGAGGTCTCCGATGTTGAGCGCGGGGTGTCGTTTGGCCGGCTGCGGCCTCTCACCGGACGCTAATCGCAAGAGCTGGACCTCGTCGAGGCCTAAGGCTTGTTCAACGCCGAGCCTCCAGCAAAGCCGAAGAAGCCGATGGTCAGGACCCTTGAGGCGGGCCTTGAGGAGCTCGAACCGGGGCTGATCTTCCCGATCGAGGATCAGCGTGTACTTCCGGACGGTACCCATTTCGGTCTTGAGTACTGACGACTTCAGTCCAAGAGATCAAGCCCTTAAAAGATACCAAAGTGCGATTTATTCCGACGTTTTACCCCATAGAGTTTCGATATAGGGCTTTAGAGGGCACTAACCACTCTTACCCTCTATGAACTCGATGAGCGCGTCTTCCATCTCGGATGCCGTGACGTGTGGTTGCTCGATGTCGGCGAGGTCGGCGGCCCAATCGACGTGATGTTTCTCGTAGGGCCTTCCTGACGCTCTAGGGGCCCTACGAGGCTCTACGGGTTCGCCGCGGGGTAGGCCGGGGATCCGGACTACCTGGGCCTCGTAATGGGCCCCTAGGGCCCGGACGAAGCCGTGGAAGAGCGGGTCATCTCGGAACTCTTGGTCGACCGCCGCCGCTCCGGTTCGGGTCTTCCTTCGCTGGTCTGAGCCCATCCCTCCAGGATGACCTTTAACGGCGCTTTGCCAAGCCGATGGCCCTCCGGGCCGTCCGGCAACGCAAAGCGCGTTAAACGGGCTCCTAGGAGCGGCGGGGCCCCAATCCTACTCGTCGCTTTGCTCCTCGGTCTTTCTTGCCAAGAGGTCTACGTGAGCCTTCGGCTCATTTCCCCTGAGGTCTTCTGACCTGTGTTTCCCTAGTTCTTGTCTATTGGCCTTACGAACCCTCAAAAGTCTCGAGAAAACCCGTCCGGAAGAGCGAATAAAAAAAACCGAACTCCTGTAGTATTGGCCTTACGTTCGTCGTTTTCTCTCGAGGATTTCGAGGCAAGATCCCTATTGGCCTTACGCTCGTCGTTCTTCCTATCGGTTTTCCTCGAGAATTCCTAGGCATACTCCTATTGGCCTTACGGTCTCCTACGGACACTAACACTGCTCCCGTCTTGTCCCTCCTATTGGCCTTACGCTCCTATGTTTCTTCCGTCATTTATCCATCAGCGTAAGGCCAATAACAGAACACATCACATATCCCGATCTCTCCCCCATTTTGACCCATGGGCCGTAAGGCCAATATAGAGCCTCGATAGTTTTTTTTAGGCGCCCTCCCTGAGGCCCTTCGGGCACAGCCCTCTTGGGATCTCTTGATCAAAAGATCATGGTATAGAAAACCGACATCCGCGCACCTTATCCCACCAAAGTTATAGAAGGCCTCTCAAAAGCCCAATAAGTCACTTTTGAACTCGCTTAGGTGCATGGCAAAGCCAAACAAACCTAAGCGCGTCCGAGTCATCACATCCATCTCCCAGGAGTCCGCTCAGATCCTAGAGGACCTGACGGAGCGAGCCTGGGGGGCTCCCAAGGCCACCATCACCCGAGTTGCCCTGGCCCGAGGCCTAGCTCTCATGGCCGAGGAGACCACAGCAGCCCTCTTGGTCCAGCCGAGGGCCGAGGACATCGAGGAGGACAACCTCGATGTCTGAGCTCAAGAGGATCTCTTGGGACAAAGTGATCCAGTTGCCTGGAGGGGGAGGTCAGGCAACTGGATCTGGTCAGCGACCGTTGGAGGGGGCCAGCAGGACCGCTAAGAGTGTGACCGATGTTGGTCTCTCTGACCAGGAGATCTTAGAGATCCGTAAGGCCGAGAGGCGTAAGGCATATGAGGCCTTTGCCGCCACGGTCGTCGAGCTCCAGGCGGCTCAGGACGCGGGCAAGGTTGATGCGGTCCTCCGTGACGGACACATCAGGCACCCCCAATACGAGGCTATGGTGAGGGCCTACCAGCACATGAGGCTCGTCTGGGTCCCGCCTCGTAAGCGCCTCCCAAGGCGGGCGAAAGGCGAAAAGCCCAGGCATGATCCCACCCTCGATCGTTGGCGCACCGACTCTGAGGCCTTCCGGGTATTTTTTTACGGCCCCGGGAAGGGCAAGCGCACATTCATCGGTGTTAATCCCGAGAGGGCCGAGGTCATCCAGACCTACGCCAAGCTCCGCAACAAATGGCGCAAGAAGACGCCGGAGTATCGAGCCTACCAGGCCAAGTATCAGCAGGGCTACCGAGCTCGTAAGCGGGGCTCCCAATGAGCCGTGATGATGAGGACTGGGGCGTTGGTTCCTCGACGCAGGGGGGCGCCTGCCTCGAGTGTGGAGCCGAGGTCTATGAGGGCGACTACTGCTCCACATGTGAGGATGCGGACGAGGAGCCCGAGGATAACGAGGAACCGCAACAACACCTTGAGACCCTCTCGGAGGAGGAGTCCGAGGAACCAGCGCCGGAGGAGTATGAGATGGCCGAGCCGAATGACGTAGAGGACTACTGTGATGACTGTACGGGCCTACTTGATGAGGAGGATCGCTGCACTAATAACCATTGCCCCTCGGCTCCCTGTCTCACGTGTGGGGGCGACCGTTCGGCCTGCCCATGTGCCGAGGTCAACCCTGTAGAGACCATGGAGCTCTCATGGAAGCGGGATCGAGATCGCCTCCATGAGGACATGACGGCGGTCCTCGAGGAAAGGCTCGACCGCCTCACGGGCAACGTCGACGACACTATGGATCGGTTCGAGAGCCCCGAGCATTTCGCTCGGCATCTCGCCCGCCGTCATGGAATGAACACCACTGGTGAGGGGGACCTCTCGGGTGGCCGCCGACCGGTCGACACCTCACGGTCCCAGGGCTCTTACACTGGAGAGTTCCTCGCCCGATATTTGGCCGGCGTAGAGGCCGAGACCAAGCGCATAAAGGGGGCCGCATGATCACACGACTCCGCTACGGCTACCTCAGCATCAGTATCCTCGGTAGGCCGATGCTCTTTTGCGACCGCAACGAGGCGATCCGAACCATGCGATCGCAAGCCTCCGAGCCCACGATTTCAGAAAGGGCCCGTGAGGAATACCTCACGGCTCTTCGGCTCTTAGAGGCCGACCCCCAAATCCAGATCCAAACCCAGATGTGAATTGAAACGGAAAGGGTGTCCATGCTGTGGACACCCTTTCCCATCCAACAAACTGGAAGGTACCCAGCTCATGGACACATCGAGTCTACACCAGGATATGCCCGCTCCGGGAGCCGATTTGTATTGGCTTCTCTTGGAGGCCCCGTCTCTTCGTGACCTTGCTGAGCTCATCGCAAGGGTTCCCGAGGGAACCAGAGAGCGTCATATGGAATGGCTCAGTGCGGAACTCAGGATCGTACAAAGCCTCCGTGACGTTCGATGCGGGCTCGTCATTCTCGCGCAAGCTCAGGCCCTCATGGGCCCCGGCTGGGCTCGGAGGCAAGCCGATCTCGGGAAGGTCGAATGGGATTGGATCCTCGCGGAAAAGCAAGGGCTCCCGAAGAACGAGGCCCGCCGACAAAAAGACGTGAAGTACAACGGTTCGGCGAAAGGTTTGAAGCGTAAGGCGCTCTATCGGTCGACCCTAAAGTCTAAGGGTGCCCGATGATCCGGACCACATGGTTGGTTGACGGGACCCAAGTCGACCCCCCTGAACCAAAGTGTTCGGAACCAGGGGGACACACTTGGGAACCTTATGAGCTCCCAAGATGGAGGCGGGGGGCGTTCAGGCTTTCCGCGGTGATTTCTACGGTTTTGACCCAGCGGTGTAAGAGCTGTGGGTTGGCCCAACGTGACTACTATTTGATTTTCGATCCAAAGGGTCGGCCGGTTCTCAACGCCACGGAGTATTTGCTATGCGTTCACTCGGATTGATTTTGGTCCTCTTGGGTTGTGCCTCAGAGGGTTTGGGCGATTCAGGGGATGATGACTCTTGTGGGCCCTCTGAGAGCTCGGATGCGGACACCTGTGCGGACCTCGCGCAGCAAGAGCTGGACGTTCGGGAGGCTTACGAGACTCAACAGATCCAGGCGACGGCAAGGAACGAGCTCATTGCCGAGATCCAAAAGGCCAAGGTCAAGAACGGTTGCACCCAATGATCTGGCCCGCCCGGATCGCGATTGCCGGAGGCCCCCGGGTTGGCAAGACGACCTTGGGCCTCCGGCTACATGAACTACTTCCCGAGAGGCGTTTACTTCACACGGACGATCTCATCGATCGCATGAGCTGGTCTGAGGTCTCGGACTTCATCGTTCGAGACCTCGCCGGGGACCCTTGGATCGTCGAGGGCGTTCGGGTTGCCCACGCCCTCCGGAAGGGCCTCCAAGCGGACCTCGTCATCTGGCTGGACCGGCCCTGGGTTCCGCTCACGCCGGGGCAGGCCTCAATGAGCAAGGCCGTCCGAACGGTCTACGAGGAGTGGCGTCGGAACCGTGGGACGACGGAAGTCATTTCCGGCTCCGAGGCCTGGGAGCGGTTGGAACCAGACGCAGGAGCTCTTTGAGGGCGGCCTCGTCGTCGGGCTTGCGAGGCAACTTCTTGGCCAGGTCGGCCAAGGCCTCGTCGAGGGTCGCCCCCTGGCCCCACGTCCAGGGCGTCTGCACATAGGCAGCACACTTCTTGGGATGGCAGATGAGCGAGACGTTGTAGGGGAGGAGCCTTACCGGGAAGGTGACTTTGATGGATCGGGTCATGCCCCCTAGAACAAAAGTGGCTCGGACAAAGTTCAGGCGGGCGAGGAAATCGGCCATAGAGCCGGTGTAGAAGAGGAACCATGGAACTCGTAGAGGCATCTCTGGTGACGGTTGCCGTCGCCCTGGCTTGGCTCCTGTCCTCCGCGGTTCGGGAGCGGAAGGCCTACCGGAGATGGCTCCGGGTGAGTCGCCAGCTACGGAGCTAGGCGACCTTCGCGGAACGCTCCCGGTCCTGGGGCCTGACTGGGGCCGGCAAGTAGAATACATACGGAATCCCGCTGATTTCCGCGGGAGAAATCGGACTAAACGCCCCCGCGCAACTACCGATTTCTCCCGCCTTTCGGGAGATTTCCAAAGGAAGGATGGCCGACTCCGCAAGGTATCGGCCATCCGCCATTGGCGTCATCTTTAGGGTTCCCCCGTCGAGCATGCGACGCAGGACCTCGCGGGCTCGGACGGGGTCATCCTTCAGACGGGCCTCGATGTCCGTCGCCAAAGAGGTGATCTCATCGACCGTGGGGACCTTCGGAGGCCTCTCCGGCTTCAAGGAACCAAGCCGCCGCTCGATGGCCTTCTTCTCCGTCGTGAGCCGGTTCAGCTCGTCGACGATGGCATCCCTGGCCGAGTCGGCGTCCGAGTCCGTGATGAACTCAACGAGGCGTTCGACCTGTCTCGACACCTTGGAGAGCGCCCCCTGGAGGGCCGCCCTCTCACTGTCGACCTGAACCTTGTAGCTCTTGAGCTTCGCCTCGATCCGAGCTCGCATCTCTTCAAAGAGCGTCGTCTGGGTCAACACCCGGTGGAGCTCTCGGACGGCCTCCCTGGTCAGGATGTCCTCCCGGACCCCGAACTTGTTGGAGCACATCCGGCCGGCGTGATGGCCTCCACACTTGTAGTAGATGCCCGAGCTCCCGCCGGACCGGACCATGGACCGGCCACAGAGCCCGCAAGTGAGGATCCCCGAGAACGGCCGAGGGGCCTTGGTTCCACCGACGCCCCTCTTCGACCCCTTGTACTTCTCGTCGACGGCCTTGAGCCGAGCCTCGACGGCATCCCAGAGGTCATCCGAGATGATCCGAAGGTGCGGGCGGTCCTCCGTGAAGAACTCCTTGGCCTTCCGGTAACGGCGCTTCCTCGAGATTGGGTCTTTGGTCCACTCTCGACGGCCGAAGCTCCACTCACCCAAGTAGGCCCGGTTCCGGATGATTTGCCGAACGGTTCCCTTTCTCCAGTACTTCTCGGCCTTCCCTCTCGGAGGCGGAACCTTGTCGAGGTTGAGGCGCTCGGCAACGGCCAAGAGAGAGTGCCCGTCCCGGTACAGTTCAAAGATGTGAACGACGACCTTCGACTTCTCGGGGTCGATGACGATCTCATAACCGTCGGGCTCTCTCCCACCCTTCCAGATCGCCCGTGACGTGTACCCGTAAGGATGCCCACCGGTTGAGGTCCCGGCTTTGGCCGCACCCATGAGGCCTCTCCGAGTCTCTTTCCCGAGAGCCGTCAGGTACTCATCGGCCATCAGGGCCTTGATGTTGTACTGGAGACGGCTCCCAGTAGCGGCCGAGTCGATGCCGTCGTTCACCATCAAGAGACGAACACCCTTGAACGCAGCGAGCTTCCAAAGGCGGTCGGCGTCACCAATGTCCCTCGAGAGACGGCTCCCGCTCTCGGTCACGACGACGTCGACCGAGGAGGCTTCGATCAACTTCAGAACTTGATCGAAGCCCGCTCGGACCCTAGAAGCCCCGCTCACGGCATAGTCGGCAAAGATCAACCCGTCCGAAATCTCACCCCCAAGTTTCTCGATGTGCTCTCGGCACACCCGGACTTGGTCGTCGATCGATCGGTCATGCTGGTTCGCCGAGCTGAACCGAGCGTAGACCGCGATCCTCAGCCCTGAGAGCGTTGCCATTCTTCTAGGGCCTTCTCGACGAGGTAGTCGATGACGTGGAGGTGTTCGGGCTCATAGTCGGCGACAAGGATCGGATAGGGAGCACCGGCTTCGACCGCTTCACGTTGCTCCGGGGTGAGCGAGGCCCAGGCGGGGATCGTCACCCAAATCCTTTGGGCGAGGATGCCGCCTGGGAACTCTCGGGCTGTTGTCTCGAACTGCATGCATGGACCTACACCGATCGGATGACTTCGCCGAAAAGCTCAATGATTCCGACGTTCGCGCACATGTGAGCGATGTGATCAAGCGTCACATCGCGAAAAGCTCAATGATTCCGACGTTTGCGAGATTCTTCGCGCACGTCGGAAGGGGGTAGATACTATCTACCCCCTGGCAGTCCGAGCCGTGTAGGTGGTCCCTCTTCGAACACCTTTGGGTTTGACCGATTTGTCCGCCTTCAGCTTGTCGAGCGGTAACGCGAGATCCTTGGTCGTGAGCCCGAGCCCTTGAGCGATTTGCTCCGCTCGTTGACCCGGGTTCTTCTTGACGTAGGCGAGGACCGAAGCCGTGAGCTGGGCTAGTTCCTCAGGGCTTCGCTTGGCGCCCTTCTTCTTAGGGAGGCTGATCCGGAGAGGGGCGCTCTTCTTGGTGGTCGAGACGGGATTAGCGCCAAGAGCGGCCGAGAAGGCCTGAACGCCTTCCTCTCGGATGGCTTCGGTGAGCTCGGCGACGAACCTTTGGATGATCGAATCGATTCTAGGGGTCGGCATCCTCCGACCCTAGCCGGGATCTTTAGGGTCGCCAAGCCTAGCTTATGAGGACCCCGTAACGGGTCTCGGCGTAGCGGCACAAAACATCCCGTTCCGCCCCGGAAAGCGCGTCGTTGTAGAGGAGGATCTCCGCTACGCTGATCTCCGTTTGGACCGACCCATAGTACTCAAGGCCCTGAGCCGCGTTCCCCGTTGCCGGGGTTGCGGCCTCGCTTGCCGTGATGAGTGAGCTGTGCCCGCGCCACATCTCGGCCTGAGGGGACCGGGTCGACTTGTGTGTGGCGATCCACAAAGAGGGATCGCTTCGCCTCGGAACGCCGTCGATCCCCATGTCGAAGACGGTCGACGTTCCGTTGCCGATCCGAAGTCGTATGAAGCCCGAACCTCCGGGACGAAGATTGGCTCCGACGGCCGTTGCTCCGCCCCCGTTTGTGTTCAAATGGATCGTTGCCGAGAGCGCTCCGATGACGACGACCGTCATTCCGGTCCCGTCATGAAGGAAGCGCCACTGGGTCCCGTTCCCGCAAATCATCCGAGAGGATGCCGAGGTGAGGTTGTTCTGGATGACGGGGCGGCCTTTGAAGCCCGGATGCTGAGCTACATAGAAGAACTCGCTCGACCCAGGGGTTACCGGTGCGAACGTTTGTTGGCCAACCGATGAGGTCCAAGAGTTGATGGTGTTGCCCGTGAGAACCAAACCTGAGTCGGCCCTCCAACGGTAGGCGAGAGCCCTCGTCGGAGCCGTATAGACCCGGTAGCCCGTCGGCGTTCGCCTCGTCGGAACGTGAGCTCGTCGGATCAACATCAACCCACCACAATTCCCCGACTCTGCCCGAGGCCCCTTCTAAGGTACTGGCGTTCGCTTGGCGTAAGAGCCCGGTTGTAGACGAGGAAGGTTCCCATCGCCGTCCGGGAAGATCCGCCGGTTCCGAAGCTGAAGAGGCGAGCCGTCGTTGGAGAAATGGTCGCTCGATCGTTGGTCGCTCCGTTCGGGCTCGGGGCCTTGCCATCCAACGTGATGCTCACCTTTATCCCGGTGAACCAAGCTTCGACAACGTGAGGAACGTTCGCGCCTCCATGGATCGCGGATTGGTTGTCGGTGAGGACCCCAAGAGAATCGACGCGACGAATTGCCCAAGGCCCGATCCCTCCGTTGTCCTGGTAGATGACCGTGAGGTTGTCGGTCGAACCAGAGAACGCGCTGAAGACGGAGTTGCTCTGTGTCGCTACGTTGTGCCTCGGGATGACCGATCCCATGATCGTCCATGGGCGGTTGAGGCCCGAGAAGGTCTGAACGACCTTCGGCTCCGTGCTCTCCAGGAACTGTGAGGAGTAGCTCCGGATGGTTGCTAGACCTCCGAGGCCCGCCGGCTCGAACCCAGGCTGATTGTTGGCGGTTCCTTGCGCCCACCAAATACCCGTCGCCTTGTTCAAGAGCGAGGCTACGCGAGGCTGTGAGACCGCTACCGACTTCACGTAGAAGAGGATCCCGTTCCCCGGGTTCGTGGTGACGCCGTCGCCTCCAACGGCTCGGATCGTGAACTCCGGAGCGCCCGAAGTGGAGTTGAGCTCTAGGCTGTAGCGACGATAGCCGTCACCGTCCTCTGCCGAGATCACTACGTTCGAGATCCCAGAGGGGGTGGTCCCTTGAGTCCCGGTCGCGAGGTCCAGCCAAATGGTTCGGCCCGTCCCGCTACAAGTGTCGACCTCAACCCATGTCGCCGTTCCCGCCTTGAGCTCGAAAACGAAGTAGTAGGTCGGGCAAGCCGTCGCGTTCTGTGAGGCGTTGCCGAGCGTTTGCGAGACCCAATTGTTGGTTCCGCTTCCGCTCGTCGTCGTGACCTTGTCGCCAACACCATCATCGTTCGGCGAAACGCTCGCGATGGCCCCCTTGGACCAAGAGCCCTGGCTCAGGTCGGTCCCATCCGCGATCGTTGCCGTCGTCAAGACGCGAGCGTTCGCGTCCCCAGGGTCGAACCAAAGGGTCAACCCGTCGACAAGCCTAGGATCGAAACCACGTAACCGATTCGGACTCGGGCTCCGCCTAGTCGGATAGGAGTTCCGACGAATGATCACGGAGCCTTGAACGCCTCAGAGCCTTGGTTCGGGCCGACGCTCGATCGGTAGATCCGGAGGTAGCCGGTACCCATCCCCGTCGCGGTTTTGTAATGGAGGATGTTGTAGTTCACGAGGGTGCCAACGCCGGTCGCCACCTCTTTGCCGGATAGAAGTTGGAGCGGGAGGTTCTCTCCATCGGCAACCGGCCACGCAACCGTGTTACCGTTCCCGGTTGCGGCTTCGTCGATGGTTCCCGCCGACGATCCGAAGGCCAAGTAGACCTTCACTCCGTCGGCCCTCGCCGTGTAGTAATGAGCGCTGTAGGTCGACCCAAAGAGAGCCGCCAAGTCCGCCGTTTGTACCGCCTCGCTCACACCAAGAACGGCAATGCACTTCATCGCGTTCGAGTTCTTGAGCGGTGCCGTTACGTTCGCCGCCTCGTATTCCTTCTGAGTACTCATTAGACTGCCTTTGCCGTGAGTTTCTGGGAGTAGGTTCCGTAGAGCTGGGTCGTCGAAGGATTCGATCCGCCGCCTCGACGTCCGCCCTGGCTCTGCTGGGCCTGAGCCTCGGCGAGCTGGCTCATCGTTTGTGAGACCATCGGTGAAACCGTATCGGAGAGGGTTCCTTCAAAGCCGAGCGCATAATCCAATTGCGTGAGCGACCCTTGCGGGATCGAAGCTCGGGTCGACTCATCGAGCTGGAACTGAATCATGTCGATGACGCCGGCTTGACAGGCCTCTTGGAGCCCTGGGTATTGCTTCCAAGCGTAGGCCGACTTGTCGGGGTTGAGACGCCCTGAGGCCAAGTCGTCGAAGACGCTGAGAGGGTCCATCGTCGCTTCCCACATGGCATTTGCCGTGCGGAGCTCCGAATCCGAGAGCGTTTCATAGGCCTTGCCTCGGATGTCCTCACGAGGCTTCGGCATATCATTCAAGAGGCGCTTGATCGCCTCTTGTTGGGCCTGGAGAGCTTGCTCGGCTAGCGCGGGGTTGAGGCCTGGAACCGAGTTGGCCCCGACCGCGATCGACTCCGTGAGGTCCGGGTTCGAGAGCGTTTCCGTGAGGGCGTCGAGCCGCTTGTTGTATGTCGCAACGCGCTCTTGCCGAGTCTGTGTCTCGTTCGCAGCAACCGCACGGGCGGGCTCACGGTCAACGGAGACTCGGCCCGAGCTCCGAGCCAAGGATCGGAAAATCATCCGAACCTTCGGAGCGACCGTCGCCGCTACAATGTCGGTCGGGGCCGGAACCTTCGAGGCTTCCGGAGCTTCCTCAAGATGTTTGAAGACGCGGCCGGCGGAGGAACCATCGAGCGTTACCGCTTCCTCGGCTCGAGAGAAAAGCTTCTCGGCCCGGCGGAGTCCCTCGGCCATGCCGATGGGCGGCTTCGTTCCGGAGAGAACCCTCGCGGCTTGGAAGGCATCTTCGATCTTCTGAGCCTGGTCACGGACGATCGTCGGGAGCGAGCCCCGTTCCTTGAGATTGACGAGAGCCTCACGAATGGCTTTCGGATCCGTGAGCCCGATGAACTCCGGGGACGGGCTCGGTGTGACCTTCGCGTAGAGGGCTCCGGCATCGCCGAAGGCCGGGTCAACCAACGCCCCTCGAACCTCTTGGATCCGGTTCTCGAGGAACTTCTGTGTGACCTCATCCGGTGCGTTCTTGGCGAGGTCGTTGAGCTCACGGATGAGCTTGTGCCCACGTTCAAAGCTCCCAACCAAATCCGTCCGGTCGAGATCGTTCGCCGCCCTTCGAAGAAATAGGCCCGCTTGGTCCCCTTGAACCGAACGCGGCCCTTGTTGAACACGACGAACCGCCTCTTGAAGGTTCTGAATCGCTAGCGGGCCGTCGGCGTTCTTGAGCTTCCTTCGGAGGCGCTCAGGGTTGAGATCGAAGTCGAGCTCCGGCGTTGCCCTCTGGAGGCCCTTCGCAGTGAGGGAAGCGTCGGCAGCGACGCGGTCCAAGATCTCATCCCGTCGGAGGATCTTCTGGAGCGGCTTGAACTTCCCTTCGGACCAAGTTCCGACGTCGAACGTTTCGTCACCGAGGCCGGCCTTGGCCTTCTCGATGAACTCTTCCCGCGCCTTGTTCCGTAGCGTCGGGTTCGACCCCGCAGCGTCGGCGGCTGCATCGGCCTCCGCCCGGAGCTTCCTGAACGCATTGACGGCGTTCGCAGCCTCGATGCCTCCGGCCTCATCGACCGTGATCCGGGCGAACTTCGGGCCGGCCTCTTCGACGGTTTCGGCAACGACCTTCCCGAGCTTCGTCTTGATCGCTCGAGAGATGGCTCCGCCGACGACGGATCCGATCACTCCGTGGCCGAGCGTGGAACCCACAACTCCGCCAACGACCGTTCCCGTGAGGTCTTCGCCACCTCGCTTCACGGCTTCACGGGCGAGGTTCCGGATCTTGCCTCCAACGTTCGCCTCCCGAACGAACCTCGAGGCCCGACCGAGTCCAACGCCAGCAAGGTGACCAGCGCCTCCCAGGGCTCCGCCAACGGCGGCACCCGTAAGGGCCGAGGTCAGGACATCCCTTAGAGGGGCATGTTCTTCATAGGCCGCCTGAGCGCCGGAACCGGCACCTTCGAGGGCACCGAGAGCGGCGACGGTTCTAAGGCCTCCGGCAGGGCCGCCCGCAGCAAGGCCCGTAGCAACCATGCCGGCCCCATGCGAAATCGCCGAGAGCATCGGCCAGGCCTGCTGTTGCTTCTCGAGCTCTTGATGTGCCGTCGTCTTCTCGTGGCGGCCCTCCCCAAAGATGAAGCGTCCGGCCTCAATGGCAGAGGCTCCGGAAGCCGACTCACCTAGGTTGCGACCGAAGTCCTCGAGGCCTCGCCAACCCGTAACGTTGCCGGTTCCTTCGAGGGCCGCACCCGCTAGGGCACCGCTTCCAAGAATTGCGTCCAAAACGCCCCGGCCGAATTGCGTACCGGCCGTTGCGAGCTTCGAGGTCTCGGCTTCGAGCTTCTTTTGCTCGGCGGCCTTCCGATCCATTTCGGCCAGCAGGGCGTCGACAACGTTCGGCGGGCGTTCGGTCTCGTTGGCCCCTTTGACGGGGTAGACCCCACCCTGAGAGGGTAGAAGCTCGGCCATTCCACCCGACGGGGTGAAGACATCGGGGCCGCCCGTGATCGAGTCCGATGGGCCGCCCTCAATGTCGAACGGTGAGGCCATCAGAGCTTGCCTCTGACGTCGGGCGGGAGGGACTCGATGACGCGCTTCTTCTGAGCCGGGGCGAGCGAGTCGACGTAGGTCTTGACGTCACGGATCGCACGCTCACGGGCGGCCCTTGCACCTTGCATACGGGCTTGGCCGCTACCGTTGCCGGTCGCCATTTGCTCGGCGAGCTTCGCGTCATTGTCGGACTTACCGAGGCTTGTCTGAATGCCACGGGCGAGCCGCTCCGTGTTCTTCTTGAGGTTCCCGACGTCGGGCGAATCCCCGAAGACCTGGTTATCGACCCAACCGCTCGTCGGATCGTCGTAGGTGTTCCCAGCGACACCTTGATCGGCAAGCTGTGTGATGACGGCGTCGGCGGCCGAGATGGTCTCGATCGCACCGGCGATCTTCTCGGTGGTGCCAACTTCCACGTTACCCTTGTCGACCTCGGCACCTTCGCCCCGAGCCTTCTGGATGGAGGTGACTTGCTCCGGCGTGAGGTACCGACGGCCGCCCGGGGAACCGGCAACCGTAGTCGCCCGGACGTGAGCCTCGTTCTGTTGACGACGCTTTTCTTGCTCTTCGAGTTGCTGGCGCTGAAGGTCGGTCATGAGGGCCTGACCGCGAGCCTTGGCCTCGTTGCTCTTCGCGTTGGCCGTGAGGGCCTCGGTCCTCGATGCCGCCTGGGAGAGTAGGCTCTGGCGGTAGACGCTCTTCGCTGTATTGAGCGATCCGAGCTCAACGCGAAGCCTAGAGAGGGCGTTGTCGGCTGCCCGGCCTTTTACGGCGATCTCGGCCTCTTGGGCTCGGATCGAGTTGTCGATGATGCTGCCGATGATCTGAGTAGACCGGCTCGGCTGCCGAGCAAAGAGCGCCCCGAAGTCCATGAGGATGACCCCGAGGGCTTGGGCAACGCCGAAGTCTTTCTTAGGGTCGACCTTGGAGGTCGCGTAGTCGTTCGCTAGCTTCTCTTGCTGTGCCGACAGGGCATCGACTCGCGTCTTGATCTGCCGCTCTTCCTCCGCGTCCTGAGCTACCTGAAGTTCCGCCCGTTCCTTCCGGGCCTGGTACTCCGCTGCCTCACGATCGGCGTTCTCTTGGGCAACACGATGAAGCTCCGCTAGGTCATCGGCTTGCTTCTTCTCGAGCTCCGCAACCTTGTCCATATACTCTTTGGAGTACATGGGGGTTCCTTTGCGGCCTTTGGTTCCCTTCGACTCGACGATCCATTGTCCGTCGGCGTTCTTGTATGCGACCTCACCCGGCTTCCCGGTTCCGAAGCGGAGTTGATGATCCGGCATCGGAGCTTGAGGGGTTACCGTGGGCCCGTCCTGACCATCATCCCAAGAGCCTGAAGCCCCTCGGCTTTCCCGAGCGGGAACTTGAACCGACGGGTTCGGAGCCGCGAAATCGGCAACCGAACGGTTAGGCTCTTCCATGACGGGCGGAGCAACCGACATGATGGGATCGGGAGCCGTCGACATGTTGGGCTCGTTTTGAGCCGTCGGTTGAGGCTGTAGAGCGTTGTACCGATCGATCCTTGATTTGAGATCTTCGGCGGCCGGACCAGTGAACGGAATGGTTGACCCGTCGGCCCGGGAAAAGTTGTAGCTCCCAGGGATTGACCCTGGCTCGTAGCCGGTGAAATTGCCGTAGGCCATTCCTAGATCCCGACCTTGATGCTCCCAGCCGTCGACCCGTTATTGGCGAACGCCATGAGTTGGGCCATGGCGAGGCGACGGCGCTCAGCTTCAACAGCTTTCCTTTGGCTGGCGTTACTCGACAATTGTTGACCTACACTAGATGTAAGGCCTCCAACCGACTTTATGGAGTTTTGGTCTTGTCGTTGTTCGGCGAGCTTCGCCTTCAACGCGCTTTTCATAGCCTCATCGTAGAGGATTCCACCTGGTCCTTGGATGGCCTGCCCAGCACCTGGTGTGGGACTCACACCTTGGAATGCTTGACCTCGTTGTTTCTGGACTTCCTCGAAGGCCTTTTTTACGGCTTCTTTGTCCATTGCAACCTCAGGCCCGATATATGTCTCAGGATCGTTCCGCTGCCGTCCGGCGATGTAGTCATCCCATCTTCCGAAGCGTTGAGTGTATCGACGCCCTTGCATCGTTAGTACCTCGCCCTGTGTTCGAGACGATCGAGCCTCTTCGTGAGACCGTGAAGCGCCGCCGTGTTGACGAGCGTGAGCTTCCGGGTGTCGACGAGCTTCATGCCCGAGCCATCCTCGAAGACCGTTGAACGGCCCGCCGGGGTCTTCTCGAGGTCTTGAGCCATCGGCCCGAAGTGACGCTCACCGTCATCCCATCCGGAATCGCTCTTGTAGTCGTAAGAGAAGCCCGGAGCGTTCCGAACCGTGTCGAGAGCGTCGTCCGAGTCGAGCGGCTCAATGTTCTCTTTGGTCCTCTTGTCTGAGAGGGCCGCGAGAGTGACGCCTGTACCAACCGCTGTGCCCAAGGTGCCTAATAACGCCATGGCGTCGATACCCGCCGGTGCAACGCCTTCATGTGCCGCGTAGTACTGGAGGCCGAGCTTCCTTGCGTCTTGAGCGATTTGAGAGTCGATTTGGGCCCTCTGTAGATCTAGGGTGTTACTGCTGAGAGCCATTTGGCCTTGAGCCTGGATGAGGGCTGCCTGCTCTCTGGCTGCCTGCATTGCCTGTTCATTTCCGCGAAATCCAATGTCCGCGGCTTGCCCGGCGGCTTCGAGACCAAGGCCCGAGTAGAACTGTTTGTAGGCGTCGTTGAGCTGACGCTGGTCCATCACGATGTCCGCGCTGGACCCAAGGTTTGCCGCCTGACGTTCTCGCCAAGCGGCGTTCTCGGATGCTCGGAGCCCCGCCGATGCGTTCGCAGCGTCGATGCCCATCCTGGCGTTCGCATCAACCGCCTGGTTCAAGGCCGAGGCAGAGCCGCCCCATCCACGGCCGGACCTCGCAAGGGAGAGGTTCGAGGCACGGGCCGCCGAGAGCCCTTGCATGAGCTGGCTCTGTGCCGCGGAGGGGCCCTCGAATTGCTCGAGAGCCGCAAGAGCCGCCGCTTGCTCCGGAGCGTTCCGATACGTTTGGCTCACGGTCGGCGTCGTATCGACGGGGTTCTTGAGGATGTTCTGGCCGACCTGGATCGGCGTCGGCAGAGCCGTGGTGCCGTCTTGGATACCGGTGCCCCGAAGTTCCGGTTGCTGGATTTGAGGACCAGGCTTGAGGCCCGTGGTTCCCGCACCGTTCGGAGAAACGCCCGTGACGGTTCCCGTCGAACCTGAGACGGCTCCGCCCATACCAGCGAGAGGCGGAACCTCGCTCCGAGAGTTTGTGTCCCTTGGTAGTGTTGGAGCCGTCGAGGCCGTCGTCACCGGGATCGGTTGCGACGGCTTTACTTGCGACGTGACGTCCGCAAAGTTGACCTTAGGGAGGGGGCTCGTCGTCTTTGCCGAGGTCGGCAAGGTCGTGGCGCTTGCCGCTGGCGTCTTGGCCGAGCTCAAATTGGGAGCCGGCAAAGAAAGGGTCGAGACCGTGGAGGGCGAAGCGGTTCGACCTTGATAGGCGCTCGATGTAGCGGGAGCCGAGAGAGTCGACGATGATGTCGCCGCCTTGTTGCCCAAGAGAGTGTTGACCGACGCCTTCCGAGGGTCGGGAGCGTTCGAAATCGTCGAGGGCTTTACGGCCGTCGTGGTGCTCGGAGGCGGTGCTGTAGGTGCCGCTGGAGGGAGCTCCGCTGGGCGGACCGTAGGCCTCGCTGGCAACGTCTCACGATTCGGTGGAATACGAGGATCGCTCGTCGTAAGAGGCGGGTTCTGTACGGTCGGCGTCGTGGGCTGGGTTGTCGTCGGCGGAAGAGGGAGCGTCGTCGGCTTCGGAGGGAGCGGCTCCGTCTGTCCCGGATAGGTCGTCGGCTTGTCGATCTTCGAGAAGTCGACGGGCGGAGGGGGAGCGTAAGCCGTCGGCGTGTAACCCGTAGGGGCCGCTGCTCCAGTGAGCGGAGCTCCGTACATGCTGGTCGAGTAGGTCGGATCAACGAAGTTCGCCTCGTTGAGGGCCATACCAGCGATGTTGTTGACGTTCGCGGCCCCTTGGTTTCCAAGGGTGGACCCGTATTGGCCGAGGGCCCTCGTAGCTCCAGCGGCCTGCCCCATCGCATCCCGGGCCCCTTGCGTTGTCTCGTATGCGCTCGAGAACGGAACGTTCAGCAGGAGGTCTTGCTGAGGGAGGTTCGTCGCCGGGTCGAAGAAGGCATACATGTACCGGGCATCGCCCGTGTACTGGGGTGGAGCCGTCCCTGTGCCCGTCCCCGCTGAAGGCGGAGATGCGTTAGGGTCATAGTCGGGAGACCTCGGATCCCAGACCGGGTACTGACCCGGATGCATGTAGTTAGGGTCGGTTGCCATGTTAGGCCTTGTGCTCGAGAGGGATCAGACGGACGCCGCCCGAATCCTCTACCTCTAAGACAAATCCGATAAGACCAAATGTCGCGTTGCCCGCGGCCGAGTCGTCTTGGACATAGACCTTGATGGTGGAGAGCTGGGGGACCCCAAGATCCATCTCTCGGTACCAAGGGCTTTTCCCGTTCACCGTCTCGCTTTCGATGGTCCAGGAGGCCGTTTGAGGGCCCGTGGTAGCCCCGTCCTGGTAAACCAAGAGCGTGATCGCTAAGTCACCCCCTGAGACGAGGGTGCTCCCAACGCCCACCAATATGACCTTGCGAACGTGACCAAAGCCGCCGATCCCGAACGGATGGATCCACCCCGTCGCGATCTGACCTCGAACCGCGGTGCCACTCAAGCTGTTTGTGTCGTTGATGGCGGAGTTCAGACACATGTAGCGGAGCGGTCTGGTAGCGGACGCATCACTACTGTTCAGGCTGTAGTTGCAAGTGACGAGGCCTAACGGCCAAGCTCCAATGGCCCCAGTGCTCTCAACGGAGTCACGGAACCACTCTCGCTGGTCCGTGTCATAGACCATAATCTCGCTTGCTGAGCCTGGTATGAGCCCCGTACCACTGGTGTCGCCCATGAGGAAACATGCGTAGGTGGCTTTGTACGTGTTGTTGTAGATCATTGGCTGGGTCACAACCGCAGCGCTGATCACGAACTTAGGGCGATCCGTGAGGCGGCTTGTGTCATCGCGAACCGGGAGCCCGATCGGCTCTAGAGGCCCGAAACCCCGCGGGATGAGTTGAAACCCAGAAGCGCTCTGGAAGATGACCCCGATCGGAGTCTTGAGGATGCTCCGACCGTTGATACAACCATTACCTTGGACCAAATACCTCGTCGTGAACGAGCCTTGCCCTCGATCGTCGGGACCATCGCCGGAGATCAAGAGGATCGAGTTCTTGGAGAACGCGATGATGGCGCCATCCATATGTACGATCCCGTTGACAGCCTCGTTCAAGGTGACTTGGAACGCTGGGTGGTCTGGAACCCCAACTTGTTCCTCGGGGACAATGAGCTTCGAGCAATAGACGATCGAGGGATCCCAACCGCCCGCGAACCAAACACGATCCTCCGAGTAGGCGATCCACGTCGAAGAGGGCGCCAAAACGTTCTCGACGACGCCGCCGTCCGTATAGAGCGACTCGTTGCCGGCGATTTGTGCGTCCGTAAAGTTGTCCGCGAAGTTCCTGTAGGTCGTTACGGTCGTTGCGGCGCTCGCCTCATACTCATACGGGAGCTTCCGATAGCTCGATGAGTCCCCATTGATCGTTCGGAAGAGCTCGATCCGAGTCCCTGTATTGAAGCCCGAGTAACGCATCGTCATCGGCAGGGATGCGACCGTGATGGTAACGGTCTTGGGTGTGCCGGTGACGACGACGGCGAACGGAGGGGACGGGGCCGATTGATGCTTGCGGCCGTAAACATCAACCCAACGGTAAACGGCTCGGTAGAGGTAGGCTCCAACCGGAACGTTCCCGGCAGCGGTTGAGCTCGCCGCAATGACGGGCGAACCTAAAAATCCGACCTCCGTAGAACCCGATGAGGCCTGGTTCGGGTAGGTTTCTGGGATGCCGTGTTGCTCAACGGGCGAACCCGCGAAGAGCGTCGAACGGCTCAGGACGCAAGTCTCAACGTGTGGCTCAAGTTCGCCCGTCGTGAACTCGTAGACCTTCTGGGCGAGGATCGGGATCGAGCTTACGGTGTTGAGAACTTCTTCGGCCGCGAAGAGGGTGCTCTTGTGCCGCTCCGCCGTGACCGTGTTGTCCGCCGGCTTGGTCCCCATCGAGTGGAACCACATCGAGGAAGACGAGGGCGAGTAAGAGGCCCCGGCGTAGGGGAACCTAGGGGTCGAGAGCTCGATCTTGTGTTTCCCGGGGAAGGCCTGTCCCGCCTGAATGACCGCGTATTGGGCCGTCGTTGCGTTCGAGTGGTTCGTTGCGACGACGAAGCGGTTGTAGAGGCCCGGCTTGCTTACCGGGAGGCATCCATGGATGGGGTCGAGCGGCGTCTCACCAGTTCCAACAATGTACTCCGAAACGTAGGTCGTTCGAGCGAGGCCGTTCGTCGACTCAACGCTCCTATAGAGAAGGAGGAAGCCGGTCGAGATCTCGGTCCCCGTAGCATCGTAGCGAGGCCCTATAAGGGCGGGGCCGTAGATGTTCGCGGCACTGACGATTGTAGTCTTGTTGACCGTGAGACCAAGCGACCCAGTGAACTGAATGAAGCCTACGTTGCCGGTGACGGTCGGAATGTCGTAATAGCCGACCCAAACACGGGCGGGGCGACTTCCGGTCATAGTGGCTCGAGAGCACGCGATCGAAAGAGGGACGGTCCCCGTCACGGCAAAAGTTGCCGAGCCGTCGACCGTTGTATCCGACATACGAGCGACGGTGCATTGTGCGGCCCCGTTCTGATAAACGAGGTACCAGTAGACACCTCTCGCGCACGCCGTGTCCCAATGAGCGCTTGAACTCGTGAGCGTCGCAACCGTCGTTACGCTGCCAATCTGCGGGCCGTTGCTGTCGCCCGTGATGGCAACCGAGGCCGCTCGGATCAAAGTCCCCGACTGGTAGATAACCCAGAAGGTGTCCCCAACCGCTACGGCTTGAACCTTGGTGATGTCCGTCGCTCCGGCTCCAACAGTTCCGCACGAAGAGAACTCGGAGCCGTCCGGAGAGCGGACCGTAACCCTTGCGTTGTAGGTGGTCCCATCACTGATGATGCAGGCCGTGAGAACAAACCCGTCATCGTTGATCGCCACGGCACCGGGAGCCGGAGCAACCGCGAGGCCCGTAAGGTTGATGCCCTGGTAGAGCCCGTTGGCGAAGGTTTGGACCTTGATCGGGCGACACGTTGAGTGTCTGCCAATACCCCAAAGATTGACGTCCGTTGTGGTGCCAACGGGCTGTTGGCTCGCGTCCATCGCGTAGTGCCAACCGTCCGAGCTACCAACGACGGGGACACCATCGACCGTCGTCAGACAGTCCGGGTGATAGACCGTGTTCCCCGCAAACTTGAAGGCCCAAACGAGGGAATTAGTAGCGCCCGAATACCCGATGTAACCACAACGACGACGAAGGAAGCCTCCGGCAGAGGTCCTCATATTCAGGACCGTGCGGAGGTTCTCCATCGGCGAGAGGTACTCATCGCCCTCTTGGTGGATCCCTCGAACGCAAGGGATCTGATGGAGATTTTTAGAAGTGTCCCTCACGGCGCGTAGGTCATCCCGCTGCTAGAGGCCCAGTAGTTCGTCCCATCGAAGAGGACCGTCGTGAGCCTCGGACTCGAGTCGAGGATCATGTTCGCCTGCCCGTTGATCAAAGCGTCGCCCGTCGGTTTGATGACAACGGGGCCGCCGACGGCCATTTTGACGATGTGGATCGATCGCCCGATATTGAGCGAGCTCGGCTGAGGCAAAGCCAAGAAGACGAGCGTTGAAGCCGTTGAGGGCTTCACATAGTTGACGGCGTCGAACTTGAGGTTGTTGGTTCCCTCTTTGGCGATCGTCGTCTCGACCGTCGGGATCGGAACCACGAGGCGCGTAAGCCCGTCGATGTAGCGCTTGAGGCCGGCGGCCATCCGCTCCAAGTCAGACTTGAGGCGGGTCGGCTGGGCCGGCGTAAAGACGCTCGGAATATCGATGGAGCTCGGAAGCGTCATGGAGGTGGTAGCCACCCTCTCCGTGAGCCTCCGACGTAACTCTCCGCGAACGTGTCCCTCCCCGTCCGTGAGCCACCCTCACTGGTGACCCGGCGAGCCGCGTTCATGAGGTCATCCCAGATCTCGTTTCGAGTCTGGACGGCCATTTGATAGGCGTTCGCGTACTGATCTTTGACGATGAGCCGCGTCACCACATCCCACGTGACGTATTGATCCCAACCCGGGTTGATCTCCCAAGTGTCGGCATCGTTGACGAGCGGAGTGAGAGCCGGGAGGTAATAGAGAACGTAGGGGTAGGACTGATCCGCGGTCGGGAAAACCGCGATCTGCTTCGTTTGGTAGGTCGCCCAAGCGACCGGAACGCCCCTCGAGTTGGGACCTCCATACTTGTCCCGGTCCGCGAACGGAACGTGAGCAAGGCGGAGGTTCTGCCCGTTCACCACAACGTCAACGGAGATGACCCTCACGAGGGAGGTGACGGCCGAGAAGTCTACGACGGTGAACGAATGAGGCGACGTGGGACCGGTTTGAATGGTCCCCGTCGCCACACTCGTGAAGTGAGACTCACCCTCGAGGGCGAGCTTCTCATAGAAGCGGTCACGCGCTTGGTTGATCAGGCGCGTGATCATCGTCGGGGTGTACCTTACGGTAGCCCCGGCAATGTCGGCCTGATCCACCACATCGGCCTTGGCTTGACCCAGAGTGATTGTCGTCACTCTGGGTCACTCCTTCTTCTTTGGCTTCCCGCTCCCGAAGATGAGGGCTAGGTCCGGGCCTTTGCTTTTGGAGGGAGGCCCCTCGAGGTCGTCATCATCCTCCGACTCGTAGTCGGAGTTCATGCAGACCTCGATGGCCGACTTCAAAGCGGAGAGCCGAGACTCATCCCAATCCTCGTTCGGAAACGCCTCCTTGATGAGGTCCTCAAAGTCACTCATGGAAGTACCTCGCGGACTCGATCAGTAGGGGGTTACCGGAGCGACGAACCAGAGAAGGTTCAGGACGGTTCCGCTTGCGGGGTTGTAGGGCGCGATCCTGAGCGACGGAGTTCCGGCCGCCGAAGGCACGGGCTGGAACCAATTGACTGCGACCTGAGCCGTTCCAGAACCCGGATTGACGTTCTGGATGTTGACCGCGTACTGAGTCCCGGTCGGCCCTTGTATACCTGGGATGATGTCCACCGACGGAGCCGGTGGGAAAACCAGGTTGTAGAGGCCGGTCGAGACTCGAGTGGCAACGACCCCGGGAGCTCCGTAGGTCGTTGCCACCAGCCCGGTGACGCCAGTGAAGAAGGTCTTGGTGAGGCCAACGAAGGCGCTCTGACCTTTCGGCATCGGCGATCCGAGCTGCCGATTGATGTCGTATGAGCCCCAAGGTGTAGGCATGGTCGTTACTCCCTAGGGTGGAGATCAGTAGAGGGGGATGCGGACGAGGTTGCGGGGCTTATTGCAGGCGAACCCGGGGTAGGAAATCCAACGAGCCTCGTAGTCGGTCGTCGACGTCTGACGGAGCATCTGAAGCCCGTCGCCGTTCTGCATGCTGACGAACTCCCCGAGGCTGAAGAGCCACAAGTTATCCATGTTGAACGCGAAGAAGGTCCCCTTCGGGCAACGACGATCCGGGTAGATCTTCACCTTGCCCGCGCTGGTCTCGACGCTCACAGACGAGTAGCCGAACTTCGCATCGGTCTCGGAGACCTCACGGATCACTCGGCTCGAGAGCGAAGTGATGAGGACCTCGTAGTCCTCGTTGTTCATGTACGCGGTGTTGATCCCGCGAGCACCGAACCGAGAACCCGCAATCGCGAGACCGATACGGATGCGCTCCTCGATGCCCTTGTTGGCGAGCTCGACGGCGCTGATCCGGATCCCGCCGTAGTCGGCCGGGAGAGTCTGACGAGTCGCCTGAGTCACGCCCCAGAGGTCCGGGAGAGTGTCCGTCGCCGGAATGAACGCCTGAACGCCGCGAAGGATCTGGACCGTCGTGTCGCCCGCGAACTCGCTCTGACGGAAGAGGTAGTCACCAACCGCGAGGCCGGAGATGTCCGCAACCGTGATGGTGAGCTGACCCGTCGAGGGGTTCACGGCCGTGACGGTAGAAGCGTCGCCGGAGTCCTTGAGAGAGTCGGTGGAGGCTGCGCCGCTGTTTGCCGACGCAACGACCTTCATGTCGAGGAAGAAGTTCACAATGTCCGACGCCTGAGTGAGCGTCAGAACGTTGCCCGTGATGTCCGCGATCTGACCGAGAGACCCACCACCGTTGCCCCAGCAGAACTGGTGCATGGACTCGGCGATCTGGTCCAGCTTCAGGTCCATTTCGACCTGCTTGTCCTGGAGGAACGCGCCGTTGTTCGACCGCGAGGCCTTGATGACCTTGTCCGAGATAGTGACTACACCGAAATAGTCGCCCGGCGTGATCTGCCATTTGAAGGACTTGGACGGCGTTGCGTTCGCCTGTGCCGTTGCGAAGACACCACCCTGGCCCTGCGGCGCGTTCACGAAGATCGGAACGGGAACCACGTCACCGGCCATCGCCTGATCGACCTTCTTTTGAAGGGCGCCGTAGAACGGACGGTCGGGGAAGAGCAGAGACTCGACTACATCTGGCGTGTAGTACTCTTTGAGCAACGCATCGAACGTTGCCATTGTTGACGATGCCATGAGAAAAACTCCGCGCTCTCAGCGTGAGAGCCGATAACGAACCCTGGTTTTTCTCGGGCGATTAAGCTCCCCGGTTGAGCTCGCTCGTGTTTAAAGGCCCACGGTTAGCCTTGGCTCATGGGTTTTGACGCCCACGGTACCTAAGAGATGACACAAAGAGATTAACCGGGCAACCGGTTAGGAACTCTCTCGATCGCGGTCCTCTTTGACCGCCTGAGCCATCCGGGCTTGGAAGTAGCTCCCAAAGTCCTTCTTGGACCTTTGACCATTGGGCGCGGCCTCAGCCTTGGGCGGAGCACCGTTAACCCTCTTGGGAGGAACCTTCCCGTTTGGCTTCTTTTCGGACGGTTCCGAAGAGGAACCAAACGCAAGGTTGAGCTTCTCTCGGAGGATCTTGAGATCCTCGAGGAAGGCCCGATTGGAGTTCCGGGCGCCGAGCTTCAGCGCTTGCTCGACCGTGACGGTCGAGTTGGTCGTCGAGTCGTAGTTCTCCTCGAGGATTTGGTAGATGTGCCCGACGAACTGCGGGAGGTCGTGTAGGGCACGGACCACAGGGTCCTTCGACTCTTTCATCTGGGCCGAGAGGCGTTGCTTGTATTCGACGACGGCCGCCTGCCGCTGCTGGAACCTCTGCTGTTCCTCCCACTGAGCCCGGGCCTTGGCCTCACGCTCGTCGCGTTCTCTCTGGGCTTGCTTGAGAGCTCGGATCTCCTGGTAGGAAGGGTCGGAGTACTTCGCGATGAACTCCTCATTGAGCTTGCCGAAGTTCTCGAGGCCGGCGAGCTGTGCGAGGGTCTCCCCATCACGACTCTTGAAGGCCTCTAGGATCTGCCTCGCTTGACTGAGTTCCCCGTTGAAGGCCGATCGAGCCTCGTTGATCCGACGGTCGAGCTCCCGGTTCTGGGCCTCAATGTGTTCCCGGAAGCGAGCCTTGGCCTTGCGGAACTCGACCCTTTCGGTTGCCGAGACCTTCCCGTCACCGTCCGTGTCGGCCTCGGGATCCGGCTCCGTGGGCTTCGGAGGGGCCTTGGGCTTCGGGTGGTCGGGCTTGGTCGGCTCCTCACCGGTCGGAACCTCGGGCTCTTCCGACGGGGCGTCATCCGTGAAGCCGTTCGCCTTGGCGATGCGATCCATCGTGGCATTGAAGCCCTCCTTGGGTCGGAGGTCCGCGGCGGTCTTCACGGCCGGGGTTGCTACCGGCGTATCGATTACGGGCCCGCTAGTGTCACTTGCGTCAGACATTCATCACGCTGCTTGTTGGGGTGCTGGGGCCGCCTGAGGCGGTGCCCCTTGAGGGGGTTGAGGAGGCGCCGATCGGGCCATGAGCTGGATGAGTTGCTTCATCCAATTCTCGAGCAATGAGATGTTGAACTCGGCCTTGGCCGCTTCCTCGGGAGGAAGGCATCCCTGGTCGATCTTGGCTCGGCACCAAGCCCCAGTGAACTTCTTCAGGGCTCCCATTTTATTCATCAAGAAGCCCTCGGGGGCCTGAAGGTCGCCGTCGCTCCAAGTCTCTTGATCGGCGTCGAGGTAGCGCTCGATCAGCATATCGATGTACTCCGATTCCGCGTTGTCGGAGTCGAGCAAAGCATCGACGTCGGGCCAACCCGTTAGGGTTCTCGCGTCGTCGGGGCTTACGAGTCCGCTCTCTTGGAGGCTCGCTACCATTTGCTGCCTTCCCGCCGGCTCTTGCGGAAGGTTGCTTGCTGGCATCACGCTCACTCGGATGTCTTGGTCCGGAATGTCCGAATCCATCCATTTGTAAGTCCGAGCCGTGTTGAGGCCCGGCCAAGTAACGGTGAAGTCCGGATCGGTATCGGCGAGCTCTCGGAGCCGCCAAACGATCTGCCTCGCGAGGTCCACGAAAGCCTCTTCAAAGCGTCGGGCCTTCATGATCTGCCTCGAGGCCTTGGTATCGTTCAAGGTCATCAAGGCGACGCCGGAGCTCAGGCCTTGCTCACGACGAGCGGCGGCCGAAACCTGTGAGACGCCGATCGCATCCCAATAGGCCGAAACTTCCCCGTTGAAGAAATCAACCTCCATCGGGCTGAACGGAACCGTGTTCTGGATGACCGGAGGCTGTGCTCCGTCCTTCATCGCAATCGCGATCGTCGCATCGTTTCTTACGAGCTCATCGGGATTGACCGAGTTAGCCTCGTAGAAGATGAGCTGACGGCTCGCGACTCTCTCACGCTGGTTCAAGCGGATATCGAGGTCGGAAATCTCGCGGGCTCGGCGTCGGCCAATATTGCCGATGCCGCTACCCCAGAAGCCGTCACGGCAGGGTTCCCAATGGAGGAACACGATCGGAGGCTCGGGAGCCGTCCACTCCCCATGCTCGACGACGACGCCGTTGATGACGATCGCGAACTTCCCAGGGTTGTCCTCTCCGTTCGCAACGCGCCAGGCGTAGAAGGTCTCGATCGTTCGGTTCACCCTCGGAGTGATGAGAACGTTCCCCGTGAGCGTAAAGTCGTAGTCCTTCGCGGCGTCGATCGCCTTCTTCTGGCTCGGCCATCTCTCGAGGGCCGCGTATTCGTCCATCGGAACCCTCATGAAGTAGTTCTTAGGGGTCCGCCCTTCCAAAGGGTCGACGAAGACATCAACGTGCGGGACCTGTCTTAGGCCGATCCTCTTCTGTTCGAGATCCGCGTAGGTCCAGATACACGCGGTCCCTTGAAGGGCGGCCTCGGTCCCGGCGTCATGCATCAAGGGCCACACTGAGGACCATTTATCTTGCCTCTGAGAGAGGATCCCCTGAACGATGCGATCGAGTCGGTAGACCCGACGACGGAGATCCCAGGTCGCGCCCGTCGTTTGAAATTGCGGCTTGGGGTGCTGCGGGCCGTAGATGCTCGCTGCGGCGGTTTCGACGCTCGACCTGATGAGGCCCCGCCGGTCCTGGTCGAAGCCGTCAAACTCGGTTTCCGTGCCGCCGTAGTAGGTGTGGGCCGAGTAGCCCGCCATCCGACGGCACTCGAACATCTCGAGGTTCTTGACGTAGTTCGTCCGCCGGAACTGTTGGTCCTTCCGGTAGGAGTCGACCAACGTCTGGACGGTCTTCCCCATCTCCGACGGGGACTCTTTGAACCAAGGTTTGGCGGCCATCAGTCCCTCAAACGCCTTTGGTGTGCGGCCCGGATGGCCTCTTGCTTGAGCTTCTTCATCTCGGCTTGGAGGGCCTCAGGGCTGCCGGGTTTCGGGGGTTCCTCAACCGGGACATAAGAGGGCCTCAATCTACGAGAGATATAAAGAAATGCGTCACAGCAGTGCCGGACGTAACGGGTGTCCTCTTTGCCGGTCTCGGGGTCCCATTGGAGGCTCTTGGCCTCATCGAGGAGGGGTCCGCATTCGCCCCAGCGGACCAAGACCGCCCCGCTCGCGATCATGTGGTGAACGTAGTCTTGGGTGACCCTCTTATCGGTCTTCTCGGCGGGGCGATTCCCTACCCCGTCTTGCCTCATGAGTGCTCCGAGAGCCTTCCCGATGGCGCCCTCATCGACGACAACGACGGGGCTTTGACCCGCCGTCTCAATGACGGACTTCTCGAACGCGAGAACGTGAGCCGAGAGGGCTTCGCCGGCTAGCTCTGAGCGCGTCCAGGCCCTCAAGACATAGAGGTTTGGGGTTCCTTCATGCCGGGCAACGAAGACGAACGCCGTTGAATTCGCGGAGTAACCAAGGTCGATCCCCAAGCCGAACGTGTACTCACCTTCGGGGAGCCCATACGGGCCCGGCCCGTCCGGCTTCCAGTAGTTCTTGTCGTAGGTGAACGGGTAGATGAGCGACTCAGGATCGTCACACCACTCGCCGAGCCACTCCCGGATGTAGGTCGGGTTCTGTTCGGTCCACCCGTTGCGCTCCCGGGTTTCGGCGAGCTCTCTCTCCCAGTCGGGAAAGAACGGATTGTCCGCAATGGTCCAGTGATGCCCGGTGCTCCACCCTGCCTCACGGCCCGTGGTTACCTGCCAAAAGTAGCCGGCAGCCGCTGCGCTCGGGGTTCCAGAGAGGCAAATCGAACCCTTCCAGTCCATGAGCGTCGGTTCCAAAGCCTCTTCGATGGCCGGCTTGAGCCAGTCGCCGAAGGCCTGGGCCTCGTCGACGACGATCCGGTAGAAGGGTTCCCCGCGGAACTTCTCGATCTCACTCCTGTCCTTGCACCCGACGAGCCAGATGGAACTCCCATTTGGGAAAACCACCATGTTCTGACCCCTAGGTTGGGAGAGTCGGCAATTGACGCCGAGCCTCGTCGTCCAACCCGAGAGGATGTTATCCCAGACGATCTGCTTCGCCTTCGCGGCGTTCAAAGTGATGAAGAGGCTTCGGGTCTTTGGCTTCTTCTCACAACCGTCGACGAGCCAAGCCGTTAGGCCCGTCGTTTTCCCCGAGCGACGGCCACAGAGGGCGCTCTTTCGCTTCGAGGGGTCATCAACGAGGGCCCTCTGTTTTGGATGCAGCTCACGGAGGTACTTAGGACCGTGCTTAGCGGTGAGTAGAGCCTCGTAGAGCGCTGCCGGGATTTTGATTATTGGGGCAGACAATCAATCTTCAACGACGGCCAAAATCTCATCATGTCGGACAATGCGGAACTCACCCTTGAGTCCCGCGATCTCCCCCAAGTTCGTCGGCTTGTTGTGCCGCGGAACGCTGATGTCGAGCACATAGTCTTGGCCAGCAAGGCGATCGACAAGAACACGGTCCCCCTCTTTGACTTCGTTCGCGTGGAAGAAGCCTTGGGGGAACTTCCAGTTGGGCTTTCCGTAGTAGCCCGGCCCGCTCGCAAGAACCTTCGCGGTCTTGGTTCCTTTGATCTTAGGACCCACGTCGGGGGTTAGGATCCCGCTCTTGGTCATCTTCTCTTCAGGCTCGAAGACCAAGAGAACGTTGTCCTGGTACATGCGTACGGAGCTCATAGGGGGCACCCCGCTTGGAAGCCCTCGCCCCAAACCAAGAAGGACTTCCGAGTCTTATCGGCTTGGGTGACCGTGACCTTCACCACTCCCGAGGGTAGGCACAAGACGATCTTCTCGACGATGCCTCGATAGAGAAAGGTCCCGACGAGGTTTTGGCCCACCGTGAACCCGGTCGACCCAGAGTGCTGTGAGAAGACCCTCGGGAGCCAGACATTGTCGAGCTCGATCTCATGACCAAAAGGTCCGAGCCTAGTCGGTTGGTTCGGAGTCGTCGTCTTCGTCGTCTCGTTCTTTTCGCTCATTGGTTACTGCCTTTGGAGTCACTTCGAAGCCGAGTCCACCAAGAAGCTCGGCGAGCTCTTTGACGGGGACCCCGACCTCCGCGGGCGATTGCCCGTTTGGCTTCACATCTCGGCAAAGCCCATGAACCTCACACTGAAGTTGGAGGAACGAGTGGAGAGCTCGGAGATCGGGGTCCGGCGTTCTAATGAAGCTCTGGCTCTTCTCGCTGAAGACGATCTTGTCAGCATTGAAAGCCGCTCGCTCGGCCCGATCGATGCTGAGTAGGATCCGATTGTGAATGTCTACGAGGTCGCCCCGGCTCATCCGAATGAACCGGCTGGCATCGCTAGCGTCATCCTCAGCCGTAAAGGCCGTGATACCGAACCGCTGCATGACATCCAAGGTGGACTTCCCGAGCTGCCATTCCCCGCCGAGCATCAGGTCGATGATGTATTTGAGACGCTCATCTTTTGTCGCCGACCAGTGACGCCCCCTAGAACGCTTCGATCGATTGGCTTTCGCCGGGCGCTCGATGGAGCTCTTGATCTTAGGTCCTCGCTTAGCGGCCATGTTTCACGGTCCTCTCTAAGCCCTCTTCGATAGATACTTGTGGGAGCCAGCAAAGGTCTCGGAGCCGCTTGTCGTCGATGCCGTATCGAAGATCGAAACGGGGGCGGCCCGACGCTACCGAGTCGAGCTCGTAGCGGAGTGGCATCCCCATCAGCCTTGCGAGCGTTTGCGCAACCTCGAGGTTCGAGCAATCCGAATGCCCAGAGATGTTGTAGATCCCGGAGCGGGAATCCTCCCGAAGGCTCGAACCCGTCGTCAGAATCGTCCAAACAGCTCGGCTCACGTCATCGACGTAGAGGTAGTAGCGAGAGCTGACGACGCCTCCCCTCGTATGGATTTGAACCGTTGCGCCCCGACGGATCTTGTCGATCGTCATGGGGATGAACTTCTCTTTGTCCTGCCCGGGGCCGTAGATGTTTGTCGCCCTCGTTACGACAACATCGAGGTTGTAGGTATTGACCCACGCCGGGGCTAAAACCTCGGCAGCGGCCTTGCTCGCTGCGTAGGGGTTCGTCGGCCAAAGAGGCGCTAGCTCGTCGTAGGAGACGCCGGGAGGGGCCGCTCCGTAGACCTCATCGGTACTGAAGAGAAGCGTTCGAACGCCGTCGAGCTCACGAACCCACTGGAGAACGTTCGCCGTTCCAAGAACGTTGTCGAGAACGAAGCCGATCGGATGCTTCACGGAGCGATCCACGTGGGAAGCCGCTGCCATGTGGACCACGTAGTCGAAGCCTCCCGACAAGGCCTCGCCACGGTTCGGCGCAATGGGGGATTTCAAATCGTGATAGACAAATCCCCAACGGTCCGGATACTTCTCAGCGAAGCCGCCTAGACGCCCCAGGGAGCCGGCTTCGTCGAGCCGATCGAGGCCCACGACGAACCAGTCCGTATACTCCAAGAGCCATCGGCAAAAGTGTGAGCCGATGAAGCCGGCCGCACCGGTTACGAGGATCCGCGTCTGTGTCAGAGCGACACCCATTCACCCTGGTAGTTCGGGTGCCTTGCTTTGATTTCGTCGATCATGTTGGGGGCCGTGACGACGACCCTCTTGGGGTTGATATGTTCGAGCTCGGACCCGCTCTTAATTCGCCACGGGCGGCCCGGGGCG
>JACZCZ010202760.1_pt1 | contig 38447 bp, 37 predicted proteins | sample 8641811 | NCBI WGS metagenome assembly JACZCZ01 (sample SAMN15324610, study PRJNA640507) | soil metagenome | isolation source: intercropping peanut in the first line | place: China: Luxin town, Laibin City, Guangxi Province | collected 2019-07-25 | depth 10cm m | reverse complement strand
TGTCATGGCAGGCGAAGCATTGCTGCGGAGTCGGTGCCACCGCGAGTTCCGTCTTGCTGTCCTTCACGAAGCGCTGAAATCCCCAGCCGCCCGCCGATGCGTAGCGCTGCGAGTCCCTGACCATCACATCGACCTGGCGCCTCGGCCCCTCTTCGATGCTGCCGTTCTTCTCGAGCCACTCCAGCCATTCGAACACGATGACCGATCCCTCGGGAAACTGGCGCGTGCGGTAGCCGGCCATTGCCTGCGGGTTCGCGTAGACGTGATGAATGCCGCCCATGCTCGAGAAGTTCGCGTGCTGCGGACCGATCACGCCGCTCTTCACATGCGACCAGGTCCGGAAATTTTCGGGGTACGGAACGGACTCCCCGCCAGCCAGCGCGAACTGGCCCGCGCAGAAAGCGCCCATTGCCAGCGCAACCAGTACAACTGCAGGACGCTTCATGGTCGGGCTCCCGAATGAACACTCGCCGAGGGGGTACGATGGCGGCTATCGTACGGCGGTCGCCAGCCCAACACCGGCCACATTCGGACACGATCAGGCATGCAGAGCCGGAAAACAGCATCCCAGGACCTGCAATCCGGATTCCGCGTCGGCGAGTGCCTCATCGAGCCCCGACAGAATCGCATCGTCCGTGGCGATACCGAGGCGCGCGTCGAACCCAGGGTCATGGACGTTCTCGTGTGTCTGGCGCAACGGGCCGGTGAAGTCGTCTCGCGCGAAACGCTGAACGAACAGGTTTGGGGTAACGTCGTCGTCACCGACCAGGCCGTGACCAACTGCATTTCCGAACTGCGCCATCATCTCGGCGACGACCGCGCTCATCGCATCATCGAAACGATTCCGAAACGCGGCTACCGGCTTACCGCGCCGGTACAAGCGATCGCTGCTCCGGCATCGGGCAACGAAGCCCCGCACCCAGGCGGTGGAGAACATTCCGTTCGCAAGCACTGGGCGTTGCCCGCCGCAGGGCTGGTGCTCCTGGGCGCGGTACTCGCCGGATCGGCGTGGTGGTGGAAGACCACGGCGGCATCGTCGCTCACCAGCGTCGCGGTGCTGCCATTCGAGAACGCTGCTGGCGACGACAGACTGGACTATCTCAAGCTCGCACTGCCCGATGAGATCGCGACGATGCTGACCAAGTCGCGAGACCTCGCCGTACGCCCGCTCGACTATGTCGATGCGGACGATCCTCTGCGCTCGGCACGGGCACGCGGCGTCGATCACATCGTGAGCGGTCGCTACTACCTGGAAGATGGCGACGAGCTCAGTCTCGCTATCGAGGCTCAGCAGGTGAAGCACGATCGGGTCGTCTGGCGGACCCGCATCACGGTGCCCTCTGACGATCTGCTGGCGATGCGCCAGCTCATCACCCAAGGCGTGCGGCAGGGGTTGCTCCCCGCCCTCGGCGCGTCGACCACCGCCGCGCCCGCGGCGATTCCCACCAACAGCGAAGCCTATCTGCTCTACCTGCGCAGCCTTGCGCTCCCCAAGCAGCCGAAGCCCACCGAGCGCGCGATCGAAATGCTCGAGCATGTCGTTGCCCTGGAGCCGGACTTTGCACGGGCCTGGTACGCGCTGGGCTTGCGCTACTACGACTACGGAACCTACGGAGGTGGCGGCGCGCCGGCCCGACAGCGATCGCTCGCCGCGCATCGCAGGGCACTCGAGCTCGATCCTGAACTGATCTCCGCTGCCCGGGAAATCGTCACTCACCTTTCCGAAACCGGCGACCTGGAAAACGCATTCATGGAAGCGCAGGGATTGCTGGATCGCTTCGGCCCGCATGCGGAAACGCACTTCGCTTCGTCATATGTCTACCGCTACGGCGGCCTGCTGAAAGAGTCGCAGCGCCAGTGCGAGCTTGCGCTGAAGCTCGATCCGCAGGATCCCCGCCTGCGCACATGCGGCTATAGCTATATGTACGATGGCGAGTTGTCACGGGTGACGCGCTGGCTCGCGCTCGATGAGGGCTCGTACATCTCTCAGTGGGGAACGGTTCTGTACTACCTGCGGCTGGATGATCGGAACGCCGCCCTGCGCATCACCCGACAAGCTGCCGACGATGAGACGAGGCGCCTCATGGAGCCATGCCTCGAAGGAGCGAGCGGCGAAACGCTCGATGCACCCGTCGCCGATTTCGTGCGCCGATGGTCGGGCGCCGGCGATCCGGAAGCCTTCTATGCCGTTGCTCCGATGCTCCTGTATTGCGGGCGACCGCAGGAGGCGCTGCAGATGCTGGAGCGTGCCGTCGACGCCGCTTTCTGTTCCTTCCCGGCCATGGACCGCGACCCGGTTTGGAAGCGTTTGCGTGACGATCCGGAGTTTCAGCGCATTCGCACCAAGGCGATGAGCTGCCACGACAACTTTCGAAGCATGGTCGCCGCCCGCAGCAAAGCCAACTAGCTGCATCTTCGCCCTGGATTCCCTCCCCCGCTTCCGCGGGGGAGGGCCAGGGAGGGGGCTCTCTACTCCTCGTATCGTCTGCCCGGCAAAGGTACGAGCGCCGGCACCTCCTGACGGTAACGCCGATAGCGTTCCCCGATGTGCTCCACGAGGTCGCGCTCCTCGAAGCGCATTGCCACGAGGATGTAGCCGCTCATGCCAGCCGTGAAGAGCAGATGGCCCGCCGTCATGGTCGGCGCACCCCAGAAGATCAGCAGCCAGCCCAGGTACTGCGGATGGCGGACGATCTTGTAGAGATACGGCGTCACGAACGCGGGTGCATGAAGCTCCCTGCCGCGCAATGTGCTCCAGCCCTGCCGCAATCCGAGCAACTCGAAGTGGTCGATCAGGAAGGTCGCCCATAGCAGCACCGCAACGCCCGCCCCCATCACAGCCCAGCCGAGCGCGACGCTCCAGTCCGCGCTCGCATGCCACAACACCGGCGTTGGAATCGGTCGCCACTGCCACATGAGCAGGGCCAGCACCGCGCTTGCGATCAGCACGTAGAGGCTTCGCTCCAGTTCCTTCGGGACGACTCGCGTCCAAGCGCGCTTGAAGGCGGGACGGGCCATCACCGAGTGCTGCAGGCCGAAGAGCGCCAGCAATCCGAGATCCACGAGGATCGCGGATGCCGGCGAGCCCATGTCGCGACCGAGATCGATGGATCTCGGCACCAGCACTGCGATCAGCGCCATCTCGCCCGCCAGCGACGTCGCTTGCAGATTTCCCAGGAAGGCGAGCAGGTACAGAAAGACCAGCAGGAACGCCCCATAGCTGAGCACGCTGAAGAGGAATGCGCTGGTGCGATAGATGACGACCGGCATGGTTACTGCTCCTCACCCTCGAACGCTTCGCAGGACACATCGGAGTGCCAGTTCACGAAGGCGCCCGTCGGACTCGTCTTCCACGCCCACACATGCAGCGTGTAGAACGCCGGCAGGCCGTACCGGTTAGGGCTGTCGATCAGGTGCATGAGCTGACCCATGACCTGTGGCGTGGCCGTATTGGTCGCATGCCATGTTTCGGCGAAGACGAGGAAGTCCGCGCCGATCAGCCGGCGGCCGCCATTGGGCAGCGGTTCGTAGATGACGATCTCGGGACGGGCCGGATCCAGCACGCCATCCGCCACCAGTTCCAGGTTGACGTAATGCATGCCCATCGCACCGTCGTCAGGCCCGCTTACGCAGCCGAAGAGCAGTTGGTAGCCGGCGGCCTTGGCCTGGTTGATGTCTTTGAAACGCCGTGTGCTGTCGCGAACGGCCCGGATCAGTTCGCCGGAAGGCTGCTTGTTCGACGCCCCATCCCCGTGGCCATGCCCTTCGGTCGAATGGTTGCCGATTGCCGGGGACGACAAGGCACCGACCAGGGTCACGGCGAGAGCCGACGCGGAAAGAAGGACACTCCATCTGATGCTGCTCATGATCACGACCTCGTGTAGCGGATCGGGAGCCGACCCATTCGTCTCCCGTGCGTCGACTACAGCCGGCGACACGCTCACGAGTCCTCATGAAGAGGTCAGGATTAGCTACGGGTTTGCAAACGGGCGCTCAGGCCGCCCGTTCCCTGCACTTTCGGGCATGCGCTATTTGACCGCTCGAACGTGCGGCCGCCGGCAAGCCGCTAACGATTCGTAGCATTCGATTACAGCCGGCCCGGCACCGATCGACGATAAAGCCGCACGACTCGTCGCTTTCGGCTTCATTCAAGGAGGTTTCCCATGATCCGTTCGTTCGCCCTCTGCTCGCTGCTGCTCGTTTCCGCCGCCGGCTTCTCCGCGGAACCCGCGAAGACACCGGAACAGGTCGTCCGCGAATATACCGATGCGGCCAATCGTCACGACCTGGAGGCGTTCCTTACGCTCTATTCGCCAGCGATCCGGAAATTCCGCTTCCCGGGCGAACAGACGTCCGAAGGGCTCCAGCACAACCGGGAGGTGTACACGAAGGCGTTCGCTGCAGCGCCCAATCTGAAGATCGAAATAGTGGAGCTGATCGCGCTGGCCGACAAAGTCATGGTGCGCGACCGGGTCACGGGCAGGCCTGACGGCAAGACCGCCGAAGAACTCACCGTGTACCAGGTGCAGGACGGCAGGATCACGAACATTCTTTACGTCGAACGCCAGACGCTCTGACGGCAGGGCGCGACTATGACCCGAGGTCATGGATCGGCGACAGGAAGAGTTGCTTCTCTCCCGCCCGACCGGAACCTACGCTGCTCCTGCATGACAGAGGAGCAACGTATGCAGGTCACAGCAGACGACTACACGTCGGAGCCCGTTCGATATCCTGCACTCGAGGTTGTCGACTTGTTCGCGGAAGGCGCCGCGGTCACCGAGCGCTACCGGAACATGGTGATCAACCGGGTGAACGACAGTTGCCTGCGCCTCGCGGTGTTCGAGGAGGTGTATCGCTGGCACTTTCACCCGACATCGGACGAGCTCTTCCTGGTCGTGGAGGGACTGCTCGTCATTGAATTCGAGAATGGCGAGGCCGGGCGCGAGTTGCAGCTGCGACCCTGGCAGTGCGTGACGATTCCGGCGATGACGCGTCATCGCACCCGCGCCGTCGGTCGAACGGTGAATCTGTGCTTCGAGAAACTGCGTGCGGAGACGGTCTTCGTTGATTCGGGCTGATGCGGGCAAAGCCGGTTCAGTACACCGTTCGCTTGAGCTGCTTGACCTTCGAGTCCCGCGGTTTTCCGCGATCGGGAAAGCCGCCGGCGGGAGTCTTCTTCTCCAGCGCCTTCTTCATCGTGTCCGCCCAGCTGACCTTGGCCGCGGGGGCTTGCTTCTTCGTCGACTTCTTCTTGGTCGCCATCGGGTTCCTCCTGATGTCTTGCCGGCGCCGCGCCGGAGCGGCTCGGGCAGAGAATACCGCAGATAAGGTGAGGCCGCCGCGTAAGTACATCTCCGGTTCGGTCGGCGCGTCGGGCATCGCCCTGCCGGGCCCAGGCAATCAGCCCTTCTGGCGCAACCCCGCATACATCGAGAACACCCACGGCCGCATCGCCAGCATCAATCCCATGCTGCGTTTCTCATCCCTGTCCGGCAGGCTGGCGTCGAGCGCTGCCAGATCGGCAAAGTCGCGCGCGAGGGCTTCGAGCTTGCGGACGATGATGTTGACCGATGCAGCCGAAAGCTCCGCCGAGCCGAAGTTCAACAGCTCGTCCCTGTTCTGGAAGGCCGCGCGCAAGAACTCCCCCTTCACCTGCTCTTCATACGCGCGACGGACAGGTCCGTCGGATCGCCATGCGATGACGTTCGACGTTCGCAGGCGAACCTTCAGCTTGGTTCCGAGCTCGATCAGCTTCGCCGCATCGAGCTTGACCAGCAGGCGACGCAAGTCCCGGTCGTTGAGCCCGAGCTCGGCGGCGATGCTCGCTGAGTCATAGCCGTTCAGCAGCAGGTGGAAAGTCGCAAGCGCGCGCGGATCGCTGGCCAGCGCCTCCTCCTGGTCGATGGTGAGTTGCTGTCGCCGCTCGAGCGGCTGCGGCGCCGATATCTGCACCACCTCGGCGATGCTCATCCCGAGCGCGCCGCAGATCTGCTCGAGCCGCGCCAGCGAAAACGTCTCCTGCGCAAAGATGCGCTTGACCGAAGCTTCGCTGAGCCGGATGCGACCGGCGAGGTCGGCATACGTCATGCCGCGCGCCTTGAGGCTGCGCTTGAGCATCGCCACGATCTGCTTTGATTCGCTCATCCGTCCTTCCTCGTCGCGGGCCGCGCCGCCCGCAGTATCGCTTTCTGATACTAGATCAACGCCAGTTGCGCAATCCACTCCAGGCCCACAGTCTTCGGCGCGCCCTAGGCCACCGGAGAAGAGAAGCATGGTCATGCAGCTTCGAGCAGCAACAGCGTCGATCGAGCGCCCCGCGCTGGTCCACAACGACACTCACTCGCGCCTGAATGCCACGACGGTGCGGGGTCATCTCACTCCGAAGCACACGCAGGATGTCGTTCGCGCCGTGCAGCTCGCGCGTGCTCGCGATGAGCCCATGAGTGTGTGCGGCTCGTGTCACGCGATGGGAGGCCAGCAGTTTGCGTCCGACAGCTGGCTGCTCGACATGCGAGGCATGAAGCAGGTACTCGGGTTCGATGCCGAGCACGGCCACATCAAAGTACAGGCTGGCATCACGTGGCCCGAACTCATTCGTCACTACGTGATCGCCCAGCACGGCAGGTCATCGCAATGGGGAATCCGCCAGAAGCAGACCGGTGCGGATCGCCTCACCGTCGGTGGCGCCGTCGCTGCGAACATCCACGGACGCGGTCTGACCTGCGCCCCGTTCGTTTCGGACATCGAGAGCCTCGAAGTCGTAACGGCCGACGGATCTGTCGTCGAGTGCGATCGCCGTTCGAACCCGGCGCTTTTCCGTCACGTCGTCGGCGGCTATGGCCTGTTCGGTGTCGTCACATCCGCGACGATCCGGCTGGTGCCGCGACAGAAGGTGCAACGCATCGTCGGTCTGTGCGATATCGCCGAGATCGGCGAGGCCTTCGACAGGCGCATTCGCAGCGGTTACCTCTACGGCGACTTCCAGTTCTCGACGGCACCGGAGGATCGGCGGTTCCTGACCCGCGGCGTCTTCTCGTGTTATCGGCCCGTCGAGCCCGAGACGATCGTTCCCGATCACCAGGTTCGTTTGTCGCCCGCCGACTGGCGCCGATTGATCTATCTCGCGCATCGAAACAAGCTGCGCGCGTTCAACGAATTCGCCGACTTCTACCTTCGGTCCTCGGGGCAGATCTACTGGAGCGATACCCACCAGCTCAGCCTGTATCTCGACGACTACCATGGGCGACTGGATCGCGTGTGCGATGCCCGCGTTCCCGGCTCCGAAATGATCACCGAGCTGTACGTGCCGAAGGACCGGCTCGCCGCTTTCATGGACGATGTGCGACGCGACTTCCTCGCGCACGAAGTCGATCTCATCTACGGCACGGTCCGACTGATCGAGCGCGACGAGGAAACCGCATTGCCCTGGGCGAAAGCCTCCTGTGCGTGCGTGATCTTCAATCTGCACGTCGATCACGATCTCAAGGGCATCCACCGCTCCGCGAGCCACTTCCGCCGTCTCATCGACATCGCCATCCAGCATCGGGGCAGCTTCTTCCTCACCTACCATCGACACGCAACCGCGGAGCAACTGCTCGCGTGCTATCCGGAGTTCCTGCAGTTCCTGAAGGCCAAGCGCGCTCTCGATCCGCAGGAGACCTTCCAGAGCGACTGGTATCGACACTATCGTCGCGAACTGCAGGGCATGAAATGAGCACGGCCGTGGACATCGACCGCGAACGCATCGTCGTTCTGTGGGTGTGCCTGATCCTGTTTCTGTTGCGCGTTCTCGGCCAGATCGAAGTGTGGCTGCTCGCCCCGCCCTGGCTGCCGTCGATGGAGGACTGGTACTCGGGCCTGCTGCCTTACCCTCTGCTCCTGCCGGCGCAGATCATTCTGCTGATGGTGATGACAGCGATCACGTCAACGCAGGGACGCATCCCGTGGCCGGTCTCTTCCCGCGCGCGACGGTGGCTGCGAGTCGCTGCTTTGTCTTACTTCGCGGTGATGGTTTCGCGGCTCTGCATTCAGTTCGCGCTGGGCGCATCGGATGTTCTTGCGGCGGGCGGCATTCCGATCGCGTTTCACTGGATACTTGCGCTGTTCTTCTACACGCTCGCCCGACCGAACGGCGTCGCGACGACATCATGCGGGCAGCGCCACCGCCGGTTCCTTTCGAATGCGAGAGTACGCGCGGCAGGGCTCAATGCGACCCGAGCCATTCGTTCAATGAACTCACCGTCATGAACTCTGCCCGCATCGCCTCTGGCGCATTCGTCACCACCGCAGCGTGGCCCGCCCAACGCAACAGATCCCAATCGTTGTAGTCGTTGCCGATCGCCCATGCCTTCTCGCTGCCGATATCGCGCGCCCGGGCAATCCACGCGGCAGCCTGCGACTTGGAGACACCGGCAGAGAATGCTTCGATCCACATGCTGCGGCCATCGAGCGGCGAGGTTGCGCGGATCACGCTCAGATCCGGGAGCTCGCGTCGCAACGTCTCGAAGGGTTCAGCCGGGTCGCCGCCGGGACAGACGGCCAGCAACTGACTCGCAGGGTTGCGCCACGCCCCCTGTTCGAACACACGACCATCCGCGGCATAGCGAGCCAGCCGCCGTTCGAAATCGGGATTCGCTTTTCCGGCGCGATGGAAATGAAAGATGTGCTGCCCGGGGATCGGCGCATGAATCATGAAGTCGAGCTCATGGGCGAGAAAGATCTGCACGGCACGTTCCGCCTCATGGGGCCACAACGTGTGCGACACGAGCAGCTCCTGCGAGCGCCAGTCGAGAATGCCGGCTCCTGAAGAGAAGATCAGATAGTCGATCGGAAACTCCACCGGGATCACTCTCTTCGCGGTGGCGAGCGCACGGCCGGTGGCTATCGCACGGACCACGCCCTTCTCGCCAAGCTCATGCATTGCGCGTACGTCGCGCGGGTCGAAGGGCTCATTCGCCATGAGCAACGTTCCATCGAGATCGCATACGAGCATCTGGAGCATTTTTCGGAAGGCATCTTCATTCGTGAACCCTTGCCCGCAGAGTTGGCCGACAGGGGTTCGGCAGTCAAGCCACGCCGCGTCGCGCTGCCCGGCGGCGCCGGAGTCGATATGAATATCCCTATGGTTATGTATCAATCAGCTTGAGACGGCTCCATAGCTGATTAGTGGCCTATTGACTCGCATACCAGGCAATGGTTATATAATTAACTCATAGCTATCTGGTTATCTATATCGAATGCAGGACGCCCGCGACACACTCTTCCGGACATTGGCAGATCCGACCCGGCGGGCGATCTTCGAACGCCTGTGCCGCGAAGGCGAGCAGACCGTCGGCGCCCTCACCGCCCGGGCCGGCATCTCGCAGCCCGCTGTCTCGAAGCACCTGGGCGTTCTGAAACAAGCCGGACTGGTGAGCAACCGCCACGAAGGACGTCAGACGCACTACAGCGCGCAGGTCGGCGCTTTGAGTCCGTTGATCGACTGGACGCGGCAGATGGCCGGCTTCTGGCAGAGCCGCTTCGACCGTCTCGAAGATCTATTGCGAAGGATGGACCAATGAATTCACGATCGTTGAACGAAGGATCGAGCGAGACGCGCAGCGTCGTCGTCGAGCGGGAGATGCCGTTTCCGCCTGAGAAGGTCTGGCGCGCGCTCACTCAACCGCATCTGATCGAGGAATGGCTCATGAAGAGCGATTTCAAACCCGTCGTCGGGCACAGATTCAATCTACGCGGCGACTGGGGCGGCGTGCTGGATTGCGAGGTGCTCGCCATCGAACAGCACAAGACGCTGTCCTACACGTGGGACTTTGCGCACGACGATCCCGCCTTCGCCCTGAAGAGCGTGGTGGTCTTCACGCTCACGCAGACGAGCACAGGAACGCACCTGCGCATGGAGCAGTCAGGCTTCCGGCCCGACCAGAAGCAGGCCTTCGGCGGTGCGAAGCATGGGTGGCAGCAGTTCCTCGGCAACCTGGAACAGCTCCTGGGCAGGACGGATTGAAGTCGCTGCAAGTCATCATCAGGGAAAATCACATGAACAAGTGGATTCGACAGATTCATCGCTGGCTGTCCATCGCCTTCACGCTGGCGGTCATCGCCAACCTCGTTGCGCTGGCGCAGAAGGAACAGGCGGTGTGGGTCGGACTTCTCGCGCTGTTCCCGCTCATCCTGCTCATGCTCACGGGCTTGTACATGTTTGCGCTGCCCTACTTCGCCAAGTCGCAAGCGCGCCGACCGGAATGAACAAACCTCGCACGAAACGGGCCGCTGCAAAGGCGACCAAACCGCGCAAAGCGCCGGCCAGGAAGCAATCCGCCAAGGCCGGCAAAGTGGTTCTGCTCTCCGGTGGAAATCCGCAGATCGCGAAAGGCTATGGCGACGCTCCCGTACAGGCGTACATCGCCGCGATGCCCGGCTGGAAGAGCGCCATGGGACAACGTCTCGACAGACTCATCGTGCGCACGGTCCCTCGCGTACAGAAGGCGGTCAAATGGAACTCGCCCTTCTACGGCCTCGAAGGCGAAGGCTGGTTCCTGAGCTTTCACGTCTTTGCGAAGTACATCAAAGTGACCTTCTTCCGTGGAGCATCGCTGCGCCCTGTGCCGCCCGGCCCCTCGAAGCACAAAGACGTGCGCTACCTCGATATTCGTGAGGACGACTTCGACGAAGCGCAGTTTGCTTCCTGGGTCGAACAGGCCAGCCGGCTACCCGGCGAGCGCCTGTGAATGGATCCCGATACATCGAATGAGCAAAGGATGAAGTCATGAAGAAGACGACAACCGCCCCGAAGAAGAAGAACACGGCGAAACCAAGCGATGGCGCTTCGGGTGCCAGGCGCATCGACGCGAAGATCAAGGAACTCGGCGGCTGGCGCGGCGACACGCTCGCCCGCATCCGCGCAGTCATCAAGCAGGCCGATCCGGATGTCGTCGAGGAGATGAAATGGGGTGACGTCCCCGTCTGGTCGCACGACGGAATCATCACCACCGGCGAAAGCTACAAGAGTGCCGTGAAGATGACCTTCGCCAGAGGCGCATCGCTGCAAGATCCGTCGGGCCTGTTCAATTCGAGTCTCGAAGGCAACACCCGGCGCGCGATCGATTTTCACGAAGGCGACAAGATCGACGAGAAAGCATTGAAGGCGCTCATTCGTGAAGCCGTGGCACTGAACACAGCGATGCAGGCGGTGCGCTCCGCGCCCAAGGCGTCGAAGAAGAAAAGCGCCTGAAACTCTCGCCGCGGGTCCGGCTGAAGCCGGACCCACAACCACCCTCAGCCCTCACTTCCGCAGATACACCTGCCCGCCCTTCATCACGAACTGCATCGTCTCCATCGCACGGATATCGGTCAGCGGATTGCCGCTCACGGCAATGATGTCGGCGTAATGCCCTGAGGCGATCGCGCCTATCTCACCTTTCCGGCCAACTGCGTCCGCGCCGACGACAGTTGCCGCTTGCAGCGCCTGCATTGGCGTCATGCCGTACTTCACCATCACGGCGAACTGCTTCGCGTTGTCGCCGTGCGTATAGACCCCGGAATCCGTGCCGAAGGTGATCTTCACGCCAGCCTTCACCGCTTTCTGAAAATTGTCACGCTGGATCTGCGCGACTTCGCGGTCCTTGCGCAGGAACTCTTCCAGTTCGCCGCGCTTCGGTCCTTCGGCCTGCGTGTACTCGGTGTTGTAGATGTCCATCGAGAGAAACGGGCCATTCTTCTTTGCGAGCGTTATGCCTTCGTCATCGATCAGGCTTGCATGCTCCACGGTATCGACCCCGGCGCGAATCGCGACCTTGATGCCATCCGCGCCATGCGCGTGCACCGCGACCTTGCGGCCGTGCATGTGAGCTTCGTCCATCAGCGCGGCAACTTCTTCCGCCGTGTACTGCTGTTGGCCGACTTTCGTGCCCTTCGAGAACACGCCACCCGTGCCGCAATACTTGATCACGTCACTGCCGTATTTCACGTTGCGGCGAACAGCGGTACGAACAGCATCTGGTCCGTTGGCGACACCCTCGGCCTCGTACTTGAACTCGGGCGCGAGCATGTTCGAGTCGCAATGTCCGCCAGTGATGCCGAGTGCAGGCCCGGATGCCAGCACTCGCGGGCCAGGGACATCACCGTCGTTGATCGCATCCCGCAGCGCCACATCGCTGTAGCCATCGGATCCGACATCGCGAACTGTGGTGACACCGGCGAGCAGCGTGACCTTCGCGTTCGCTGCCCCTTTCAGCGCCATGCGGGGCACCGAAATGCCATAACCGTAGTATGGCGGCAACGTGGGATCGCCCATCAGATGCGTGTGCGTATCGATGATCCCCGGCAACACGGTGCTGGACGACAGGTCGATGACTTCTGCGCCAGCAGGCATCGATGCACTGGCCGCGGGACCGACCGATTCGATGCGCTCTCCCTTTATCACGACGACCTGATTCTCGAGCACACGTCCGGCGGCGACATCGACGAGTCGTCCTGCCCGAATGACCTGCACCCGATCGGCGGACTCCGCCGCCCCAACAGCGGCGGCAGAAACAGCAGTCAGCAAACCGGCAAGGCAAACAATATTGATCGTCAGCGAACGCATGGAGACCTCGAACACGAAGGTGAGAACGCGTAAATGGGTTACAGCGGCAGCGGCGAAACACCGAACCAGCGCACATGCAGCCAGTGGATCATCACGAAGTACAACGCCAACCCGAGAACGACCGCGATCGCGTCGTTGAATCTGCCCGGCGGCGCTGTCTTGATCCGCTGCGGCGGTCGCCGCTTGAAAGAGATCCGGTCTGCAACGGCCCACGCCAGGAAGCCGCCGAACAGCAGCACGTCCGCAAGCGTACCGTTCGCGAACAAGTGAGCCAGTGCCCAGAATTTCACGGCGGACAGCATTGGATGCTTCATGGCCGTCTTGATGCGCCCGGGCAAGTAGGCCGCAACCAGCAGGATGAACACGGGCAGCATGAGCAGAGCCGTGACGTATCGGGTCCAGACCGGCGGCACATAAAGAACGATCGGCTCCTGTCTGGCGAGGCCGTAGCCCCAGATCAGCAGCACGAATCCGACGATGGAGATGACCGAATAGATCCCCTTCCACGGCTTGTCGCCGAGTCTCGAGATCATCGACTCGCGCCAGCCTCCGGCCACGATGGCCACGGAGTGCACGCCGAGGAACAGGACCAGGCCGAGTATCAGGATGCTCATGACAGTACCGCCGCTCGTGTCCGGGGTGAGCATACTGAAGGGCCCGGCCCGCGAGAATCAACCACCGGCGACGGGGGCTGCCGCGACCGGACCTATTGCGGCAAGCGAGCTCTCCCTTCCTCGTCGTTGACCGAAGAGCGTGTCATGGCCGATCAATCGAACTGGCGATTGCCGCCTGCCGTCCCCGTCCCCGTCCGGATGAAGCCATGACAGAGGTCGCTCTCGCACCGCCCGTGCAGTCCTGCAGTCTGGGCGCCAGATGAGTCAGAATCAGCGGCAATTCCGACCGGACGAGCGCCGGGAGCGCCGCTGATGACTCCATCCGTCCCGACGTCACCACAGCTGGAGTTCGCCCTGTATCGCGTGCTCGGCAACAGCCTGCCGCCGCGGCACGGAGCGGAAGAGATGCTGGCTCATCTGCGCTTCACGCTCGAGCACGAGCCCGAGCTGCGCGGATGCCGCAAGCACTGGGTACTCAACCGCATCGCCGATGCCCACGTGGAGTCAGCCTGCGTCGAGCTGATACGCCAGGCCGGGCATGAGTGCATTCGTCTGCCGTTCGAGATGCAGCGCTATGCGCGCTGCTTCAACGACATGTCCGACCTGCCTCCGGGAGTCGACCGCGTCGATCCGAAGCACAGCGACATCGCGTTCGACGCTTCCAGCTTTGCGCTCGAATGGAAGTATCGACACAAGAACCTGTACGCGATCGGGCTGAACGAAGCCCGCAATGTCGCACTCGATGCGGGTCGCGCCATCGCCCGATGGACGCTGCCATGGGACGGCGCCTGCTTCATCACCAGCGACGCCTGGGAACAGATTCGGCGTCTCGCAGAGAGCGATGCTGCGGCACTCCATCTCATCGTGCCGCTCGCGCGCATCAAGGACAACGCTGGATTGCTGCGACCGGGCTCGGTATCAGTCACTCTCACCGAACCGCAGATCGGCTTTCGCAACGACAGCCGGGCGCGCTTCGACGAGGGCCTGCGTTACGGCAATCTCAACAAGGCCGCACTGCTAAGGAGCCTCGGAGTTCCGGGACCCTGGCATACCTGGCGCACTGCTTCGTGGGATGTGCAGCCTACGGCGGTCAGCGCCGAACGTGATCGCTTCGTCAAGGGGGCGTGGGTCGCGCGGCTGACATCAACCACGGAAGAACGTATCGAAGGCAACGAACGACTGCGCTGGCGCTCGCGCTTCGAAGGCGTTGAGCTGCTGTGTCGGCAACTCGACACGCGCCTCGTGACCGAACGCAATCCATCGGGCCGACTGCTCTGCTACGACGAGGCAGCACTCGGGAACTGGCGCGGACATCCGCAGGCCTCAACTCTCATCGCGCGAGCGCGAGCAGCGCTGAACCGACCGTTACCGAGCGTCCGGAACAAGACCGGCTGCGCTGCGAGCGCAGATCCGGCGGATTACGTCAGCATTGCGCCGTACTTTCACGCCGATGCAGACGGCACCGTTCGACACCTCGATGGTCAGCGCAATGACATCTCTGCGAGCGCATCGAACGATCGCGCCGCCCTGGATCAGCTCGTGATCGACACGTGCGGCACAGCGTTGGCCGGGACGATCAGCGGCGACACGACGCTGCTCGATCACACCGCGCGCATGCTGAGAGCCTGGTTCATCGAACCCGACACTCGCATGAATCCACACATGAGATTCGCCCAGGTCATCCCTGGACGAGAACAGGCCGGCAACGCGTGGGGCATCGTGGACTTTCGCGGCTTCTGGCCCCTGCTCGACGCGATCACACTGACGGCTCGAACTGGCGCGGTGAGCGAGGCCGAACATGCCGTGCTGAAAGCATGGTTCGAACGATTCCTCGACGATATCGACGCACGACGGATCGGTGAGGAGCCGAACAACATCGCGGTGTGGCACGACCTGATCGTTGCCGCACTCGCAGCGTTCGTCGGGCGACACGCAAGGGCAGCGGCCGTGCTGGCCGATCTGCCGTTGCGATTGACGAGCCAGCTCAGCGCATTCGGCGTCCCGGTCAACGAGCTCAAGCGTACGCGTCCGTTGCACTACGGCCTGTTTCTCGCTCAAGGCCTGATCCATTGCGCATCGCTGGGCCGCCGCCTTGGCATCGACCTTTGGGCCTACACAGGTTCGCAGCATCGAAGCATCGCGATGCTGTTGCGCTTCCTGGCGCTGAACAAGCGATTGCTGGCCGACTACGCCTCTAACCCGGAACGCTTCGATTCACGCATCCTCGCAGCCTGCGCGCAGATCCCACCCGATGCGGTTCATGCCGAGGCGCTCGCGGAGGTTCGCTCGTCGTTTGACGAGACCGCTCGCGTCGACGAGGAAGACATGAGCGAAGGCACGATGCCCTTCCTCGCTGCTTTCGGAACGGCGCACCGCTTCCGCTAGTGATGCACGCCGCAGTCGCAGCTGCGGCATGCTTCCGGCTCACATCAGCGCCGACCTTTTCGATGACTCAGGAAGATGTCGCCATCGCGACCGAAGTACAGGCGCTTGCCATCCTGCGACAGCGTCGCTCGCTGCTCGACACCGGCGGTGTTCACGGCAGTGCCGAGGTTCTGCGGCGCTGTCCAGCCTTCAGTGGGGCACCATGAGTACGAGACATATACATCCTGCGCGCCGAAGGCGACCTGCTTGCGTCCCCAGGTCGATCGGTTCGAGCTGAAGACCATCTCGAGTGCGCCGTCTTCGCGCACGCGTACATTGGGCATGATGTCTTCGAAGTCCGGTGTACTGAGCGCGGCGATCCTGACTCCGGGGCCGAAGGTGCCGTCGCTGCCGAGCTCGCTGACGTAGATATCCTGGTTGGCGCTGCCGCCATTGGTTGAATAGAAGAGGAACGTGCCGTACCACGTCTCCACCAGCGAAGGGCTGCGTTCTGCACCAGCCGTGTTCGGCCCTTCGGGCGCGCACTTCAACATTTCCGGCGCGCTCCAACCGCCTGCGGGACTCTGACGCGAAAGATACATGTCACCGCCCCCGCAAGGCGCCGGACCCGCTGCATCACCCGGACGCTCTGAGACGAAGAAAAGCCAGCGCCCCATGACCGGGGTCGGACAGAAATCCGCCGACGCGGTGTTGATCGGTTCACCGAGATTCCTGGGTGTTCCCCACGGCGAGTCGATGCTGTCGCGATCTGCTGCCCAGATGTCGTTGCTGCCGAACCCGCCGGGCCGGGGCGAGGCGATGAAGATCGACAGCCCGTCTTCCGATTCGATCGGACAGCCATCCGCGACCGGTGAGTTCAATGCTGCGATGGTTTCGGCCGGTGTCCACTGGGACCAGTCGAAATTCCCGCCCGCCTGGAGCGGAGTCGACATGAAGCCTGCGACGGCGACCGCGACCAGCGAGTACCGGCTTCGGGTCAATGCCCTTTGATTGTTGCTCGTGTTCATATTCACCCTCGATTCTTCGTTAGTGGCCTGCGCACCGCCGGCGCAGCGAAAATCGAAACCGGCGCCCGGCGAGACAGCGGTACAATCGGCGCAGACAGCCTCAAAACTCGTTGGAGGCAGCTCAAAAGTTCTAAAAACACGCCGCGGCAAGCGATATGAGTCAACGGCAGACGTTTCTCTACGAGTTCGCCGACTTCCGGGTCGACGCCCAGCGACGAGTGCTGTTCTCGCGGCTCGACGGCCAGCCGCTGCCGCTGACTGGCAAAGTTTTCGACACTTTGCTGTATTTCGTGGAACACGCCGGGGAGCTGCTCGACAAGCGCACGTTGCTGGAGGCCCTGTGGCCGAACGTCGTCGTCGAGGAAAGCAATCTCACGCAAACGATCCATACCCTGCGGCGTACGCTCGGCGAGCGACCCGGCGAGCATCGGTTCATCGTGACCGTCGCGGGGCGGGGCTACCGGTTCGTTGCCGATGTCACATCCGTCGACGAGCCATCGCGACCCGCTGCAACCTCGCATCGACGAGCTGCGACCTCGCACCCGGCCGTCCGCGTACTGGGCATGCTCGCCACGGCCATCTTCGTTCTGGCCGCAGTGGCGTTCGTTGTAATGCGAATGCAGTCCGAGCCGCAGCGACCTGCATCCGCCGCGCCGTCGGCGCCGGCCGTTGCCGTTCTGCCGTTCGTCGACATGAGCGAGGGACAGAATCAGGCGTACTTTGCCGATGGATTGTCAGAGGAGATACTGAATCTGCTCGCCCAGTCTTCCGCGATGCGGGTGATCGCACGCACCTCATCGTTCTCCTTCAGGGACCGGCACGAGCTCGACATTGCAACGATCGCCCGCAAGCTCGAGGCAACACATGTCCTGGAAGGCAGCGTCCGTAGATCGGGCGATCGCGTCCGTATCACCGCGCAGCTCGTCGACGGCACGACAAGCGCTCACCTCTGGTCGCAAACCTACGATCGCAAAGTCACAGATATCTTCATCGTGCAGGACGATATCGCTGCGGCAGTCGCGGACTCGCTGAACGCCACGCTGAACAAGAACGGCCACCCGCAACGGGCCGATACGACGAGCGAGCAGGCGTTCGAGCGCTACCTCCACGGACGATATTTCTTCAATCGGCGCGGCGAGTCGGACATCGTGCTGGCCAGGGAGTACTTCGAGCAGGCGCTGAAGATCGATCCCAATTACGCGCGCGCGTGGGCGGGGCTCGCCGGTACCTACTACGCTTCCCTCGATTCTGCTCAGCCGCCCGCGCAGGACGCGGAGCGCGCATGGGTAGCAGCGGTCGAGCGAGGACTGTCGCTCGGCCCCTCGCTTGCGGAAGTGCATGTGAGGGCCGCGCAGTATTACTGGTGGCTCGGCGATGCGCGCACATCCGATGAGCACTGCAAGCTGGCGATCGCGCTGAATCCATCGGACTCACTGGTCCTCAGCGTGTCTGCTTCCAAAGCGATGTCAGCCGGGCACGGGCGTGAGGCTGTCGCTCTCCAGCGCCGTGCGGTCGCAGTTGATCCGCTATCGGCACCCGGCCGGGCCACGCTCGGCGTCTACCTGGCAGCCATCGGCGAACTGCAGGAAGCCGAATCCCAGTTCAGACACGCTCGCGAGCTGAGCCCGATGTTGCCGGGAATCAGTGCCGAGATCGCCAGAGTCCTGGTCCTGCAGCGTCGTTTCGTAGAGGCAATGGCGCTGACAGATGAAATGCCGGCAGGTGCGTGGCGGGAGCAGAGTCTCGCACTTGCCCACGCCGGGATGGGCAAGGGACAGGCCGCGGATGAAGCGACAGTACGGCTCATTGCGCTGGCGAACGCCGCAGCCGCGAATCCGGCTTTGCAGCTTGCCGTCGCGGAGATCCATGCATTCCGCGGTAACGAAGATCTCGCGATCTCCTGGATCGAGAACGCGCTGCAATCAGCCGCGGCCTCAGGAACGAAGGCGGCCACGGTATGGACGAAGCATGAAATCCGCTGCTCCCCCTTCCTCGACTCCCTGAACGACCATGCACGCTGGCAATCGCTGCTCGCCAGCGCGAACCAGCAATAGTCGTCTCGACCACCGTCCGGGCTCATCCCGGGTGCGCTACTGCCGCGCCGCGGCCAGCGCCTCATCAAGCATCTTGACCAGCTCATCGCGGCTGTACGTGAATCGCTGGTCCTCATTCATCTGCACGAGCTTCTCGAGCTGTTTGCGGATCACGATCTGCGCCTCGCTCTCGACCGGCACGACGAGATAGCGACGCTTGGGATTCGCGTCGAACAGCGCCTGCTCGACAGCGGCTGCAACGTCGTCCGGCTTCGGGAACCGGCTGCGATCCGCCATTCTCGAAGCCGTACCGGTACGCTCCGCGGCGTTCCTGCCGATCTGCGTGTCGTAATTGCCCGGTTCGACCACGTTGACCTGCACCCCGCGTGGCGCCAACTGCCCTGCCAGCGAATCGGTGAAAGCTTCCATCGCGTGCTTGCTCATCGCATAGGCCAGCAGATCGGGCATGGCAACGGTTCCGGAAAGAGAACCGATGTTGGTGATGCGTCCCTTCTGCTCGATGATCAGCGGCGCCATTGCCCGCGTGACCCGGTAGGTTCCCTGCACATTCACAGCCATGACGAGGTCGAACTCCTCGGGCTTCATTTCCTCGAGCGATCCGAGCGTCGCAATGCCCGCGTTGTTCACGAGTCCGTAGAGGCCCCGGCCCGCCTTCGAAATCGTATCGACCGCGGCATCGATCTGTTCCTGGCGCGTGACATCCAGCTTGATGCCCTGGACGTTCCTCATGGTGTTGAGCGCTTTCAGATCCTCGTCCTTGCGCGCACCCGCATAGACGAAGTAACCCTTCGATGCGAGACGCTCGGTGATGGTGCGACCGATCCCGGAGCTCGCTCCCGTCACCAGCACCGCTTTTGTCGCGCTCTGCGCCGGCGCTGCGCGAGCCGACGAAATGCAAACCGCAAATCCCAGAATCGCCGCGAATAGCGCGCGCATATCGAACCTCGTTGGAGCCGTTTGGCGGAAGATAGCACTTGGCCGCGCCCGCGCATGCGGCGGCATTCTTCGGCGGACTGGTGAGGACGGTCGACGATGCTCAATTGACCGCGCGATGACGCCCTTCCCAGTGGGGCTTGCGAAGCTCTGTCTTCTGGATCTTTCCCGCACCGGTCATCGGCAGCGCATCGCGAAACTCGAAACTGCGAGGACACTTGTAGCCGGCGATCAGGGCGTGACAGTGCGCTGACAACTCCTCGGCGGATGCGCTGGCTCCCGGCTTGAACACAACCACGGCATGAACGGCCTCGCCCCATTGCTCACTCGGGACGCCGATCACTGCGTTGGCCGCGACTGAAGGATGGCGGGCGAGCGCGTTCTCGACCTCCGCCGAGTACACGTTCTCTCCTCCGCTCACGATCATGTCCTTCAGCCGATCGACGATGTACAGGTAGCCGTCTTCGTCCATGTAGCCGCCGTCGCCTGTATGCATCCAGCCATCGCGCACCGCCTTGGCAGTTTCCGCCGGCTTGTTCCAGTAACCGAGCATGACGGTCGGTCCGCGCACTGCGACTTCGCCGACCGTACCGCGCGGAACCTCCGTGCCCTGCTCGTCGACCACTCGAACTTGCGTCGCGAACGTCGCGCGACCCGCTGAGCGCAGCAGCTCCGCCTTGCCGATGTGGTCTTCCGGACGGAGGTAGGTGGCGCACGGCGCGAGTTCCGTCATGCCGTAGGCCTGATAGAAACCGGCATTGGGAAAAGCCTTCAGCGCTCGACGCAACACCGCATCGTTGATCACAGACCCGCCGTAAATGAGCATGCTCACGCTGCTCAGGTCGTACTTCCCCGCGTCGGGATGATCGACCGTGAGCTGGACCATCGTCGGCACCAGCAGCATGTGGGTGATGCGATGCTGCTGGATCGCCTGCATCGCCGCGATCGGCGTGAACATCGGTGCGATCACGCATGTACCGCCGATCATGACGTGCCCATGCATGAGCGCACCGACCGCAACATGGAACATCGGAGCGATCAGCAGTGCCATTCCATCGGCATGCGTGATGTCAGCGGCGACCAGCGCGAGCGAGTTCGAGACCAGATTCGCGTGACTCAGCATGACACCCTTGGGAAAGCCCGTGGTGCCGCCGGTGTACATGACTGCCGCCAGATCTGCTCCGCCGCGATCGGCGTCGACTGCCGGCGCTGTCTGCGCCAGCAGCTCCTCGTAGTTCAGCATGCCTTCGGGCGTGGCTCCGTCGCCGGTGTAGATCAGCGTCTGCAATGCTTTGCTGCGACCGCGCAACTCGGCGGCAACGCCTTTGAACTGCTCATCGACCAGCAGGATGCGCGTATCGCAGTCATCGAGCGAATAAGCAATCTCGGCCGGGCTCCAGCGGATGTTGATCGGATTGACCGCGCCGCCGCCCCACCACGTGCCATAGAAGAACTCGAGGTACCGGTCGGAGTTGAGGGCGAGCATTCCGATGCGGTCGCCCGCCGCCATGCCCAGTGCCCGCAAGGCTGCGGCCAGTCGCGCCACGCGATCGACGTACTGACGATATGAATGCCGGCGGTCGCCGCAGATCGTCGCGACGCGATCAGGCCGGCATTGCAGCGCGCGGTGCAAACCCTGTGTGAGATACATGGGCGCTGGACCTCTTCTCGTGTAGGTTCTCAGTCGACGGGCTACCCCCCGATCCGCACCGAAGGTAGCACAGAGGCCTGTCTCAGCCGAACGGATCGTTGATCGACGGCGGCGGCACCGAGAACCACCTGGGTCCGCTCGGTGTCATGTATACGCAGTCCTCCAGCCGAACACCGAAGCTGCCGGGAATGTAGATTCCCGGCTCATCCGAGAAGCACATACCCGGGGCCAGTCGAGTCGTTTCGCCGTGCACGAGATTCACCGGCTCATGTCCGTCGAGACCGATGCCATGACCGGTTCGATGAGAGGTTCCCGGCAATTTGTAGCCTGGGCCGTAGCCCGCCTTCTCATAGGCCGAGCGAACGGCGTCATCCACCTCGCCCGCGGGTGTTCCGACTTTTGCCGTATCGAACGCGATCTGCTGGCCGCGCCTGACGAGATCAAAGACGGCGCGCTGCTGCTGCGTCGCTTCTCCGAGCACCATCGTTCGCGAGATGTCGGATTGATACCCCTCGACCGAGCAGCCGCAATCCATGAGCACGATCTCGCCGGATCTCACTTCCTGCGGCTTGCCGGAGCCATGCGGGTAGGCGCTGGCCTCGCCGAGCAGGATCAATGTGAACTGCGGTGTGCCGCCGTGCTTCGCCGTCGCGGCAGTCATGATGTTGCCGATGTCGGCCGGCGTCATGCCACGTGCGATCTGCCGTGCCGTGTCACGATACGCAGCGATGGTGATATCGCTCGCGGCCTGCATCAGCGCAATCTCCGCCGAAGACTTGGTCACGCGACACGCGCGAACCACACCTGCGTCGCTGCGTGTCTCGACACCGAGGGCTCGCAGACCGTCGAATGCAAAGAAGCGCACGGTCTCTTCGACACCGACCGGGCCTGCGCCCCACCCACGCTTCTTCAGCCAGCCCACGATCAATGCTGTCGGGCTCTCGTGCTCGTTCCAGACATGAACGCTCGCGGGAATCTTCAGGCTCTCGCGCACAGAAGGTTCCTCGAACTCCGGCGTTACGATGATCGGTTCGCCCTCGGCAGGAATCAGGGCAGCAGTCAGGCGCTCGCTGCGCCACCACTGAACGCCGGTGAAATAGACGAGTGAGCTTCCCGCCTCGACCAGCACGGCCTTCAGCCCGGCGGCGCGCATCAACTGCTGCGCCTTGGCGATGCGCTGCAGATATTCAGCAGTCTGAATGGGAGGCGGCAGCGCGATGCCAGGGGCCGCCTTGCCGACAGGAGGAGGTGGCGTCGTCTGCGCAAGGAGGACCGACGGCTTGAACGCGAGTGCGGCAGTCGCCGCCGTCATCCCCAGGAAAGCTCGCCGGCCTGAACGCATTGCAGTCCCCTGGTTCTGATGCTGACAGGGCCGCAGGATCGTACGACTACCGGGCCCTGATCAACCCCTGCTTCTCGAGCTCCGCGGCCGCAGCCACCGAGAGCTCTTCGATCAACTGGGCAAGCGTATCCGGGTCCTTGCTCGTGCTCAGTCCGCCCCAGACCAGCTTGTTCTGCTCGAGTGAATACACGAGTGTTTCGACGTAGACGACCATCTTCTCGTCCACGGTCGCCTCTCTCGGCGACGAATACGACAGCGAGACACCATATCCGTAGTAGCCGCCCCAGAAACTCGCGTACGTTTCCGCTTCGTACGGCTCTGTGACTGTAACGGTCCGGTCGACATGCACCGGTCTCATCACAACTGCACCCTTTACGCCGGCTGCTTCGAGAGCCGCTTTCGCCTGAGCCTCATTGCCTGGCGTTGCATCCGGGACCAGTGAGTACAGCGTTCGACCTTCCGCACCGCGCATGGAAATCTGCATCGCCAGCCTGTCTTCCGCCAGCTTGCGCGCGGCGGGGTCTTTCATCAGAACCGCGGCCACCACCTTCTCGCCTTTGAATCCCAGCGGCGTCGCGTCCGGGGTCTTCCATGTCGTGGTGAACGTCGATGATGCGCAGCCGGCCAGCGAAAGGACGCAGAGGAGCGGCAACAGTCGGATACCCGCGGTCATGGCATTCTTCCTTATGGTTATCCGATGAGACTGCCATCGTCGCGAGAACGCTGCTACTAGGTAGTCACCACCGGGTGGCCAGGGCAGGCTAGATCGTTGCGCTCGACCGTGCAACTGGACGACGCGGGGACTCCAGGCAAGCAATGTCACTGCGGCGTTCCGTCAGACCCGCCGCCTGGAACCGTCGCGTCAGTTCCCGCACGCCTTCGTAGTGATATCGCGCGATGAAATCACGGAACAGCGACTGCTGTTCGTCGGGCAGGAAGCGGGGTTTGTCGAGCTGCTCCAGCCAGTAAGCCAGGCTCGCCACATCCCGCACCGAGATCAGCTTGACCGAGACGTAGTGATTGATGCTTTCCAGATAGCCGAAGTACCGATCGAAGATGTCGCGGTACATCATGTGCTGCCAGTCCCAGTCGGCCCGATCCGAATCTTCTTCCGGCAACATCGCCTCCTTCATGGTCTGCCAGTCGTGCATGAAGGTCTTCTCGTTCGTGACGGCGCGATACTTCTCCGGCACCGACGATACGCGACCCGCCCAATCCAGCAGCTTGCAGCACAGCTCGAGATCGGGGTCGCTGGTCAGCAGCTCCAGCTGGCTCGCCGCGAACTCGGCGCGTTTCCACTTCTGCGCGATGTAGTACTGATATACGCCGGCAGCCAGAGTGCCGACCGCCAGAGTCGTCCCGAGGATCTCCAGCGCTTCCCTGAGTGCCATATCGCCGTCGCTTCAGTGGGAGAGAGGATCGACGGTGCTGTCGTGCGCTGCCGGTGTCACGACGGCGGCGCCGTAGAGCGTTCGTCGCGACAGGTAGCCCTGGATCGTTGCATGCTGCCCGAGCAGCGGTTCGAACACCGGGCGACTGCGACGCCATATGTGCTCCCAGGACATCTGCACGTACATCGCGTCCCTGACGAGGGCAATCAGCTGGCCGTCGTCCGTCAGCAGATATAGACCGTCGTTCGGAGAAGGCGCGATGCCGATCTCATCGCCGGGTTGCTGGGCGACTACGACACCGCTCAAGGTTGCTTCGGCCATGAGGAGACCCTCGTCGATGAAGGTTGGTTATACGGCCGAGTGCGGTCACACAACCACTAGACAAAGGTCCATGCCGCGTGTAAACGCCGCCGACATCGCGGACGTGTGACGACGTCCGCGGAAATTCAGCCGGTCGGGCAGGACCATCGCACCGCAACGCCGAACAAGGAAAAGACACCGTGCCCAACTATCGCAAGCAGTTCTTCGACGACCCCCGGGCGTTCTTCGAGCGCTATTCGATCAACCTGCCGGGCAATCCCGAAGAAGCCGGCAAGATCGGACAGCTGGAGCTGATGCAGGGCACGTTCAACAAGATCGAGGGCGCGCAGAACCATCTCGCCGGCTCCTCGGTTTCGAAGTCGTTCCACAAGTTCAAGGCCGGGAAGTCTTCCGTGCATGTGAGCGCCCTCGCCCACAACGCGGCGTGGCAGGTCGACGAGCTACAGAAGAAGGCAACGCTGGTCGTGCGGACCGCTGCGAAATCCGTCACGCGCACCGAAGCCGAGAGCACGAGCCTCCAGTGGTTCCTGTGCCTCATGCTGCCGTGGATTCAGAACGGCGTAACGACCATGCAGCTACGCAAGGACTCGCGTGCCGATGCTTTCTTCACCGGCCAGATGAACGGCTGCTCGTTCGTCGTGACCGGCGATCCGCGCGAACCGTACGTCAGTCACATCAACTGCGATGACTCGAGCGAATACGAAGACAAGTATCACCAGGTGCTCAAGGATTCGGGTGTGAAGACGAAGAACGCGCTGCGACTCGGGCGCGAGGACTACAAGCTGGACGCCGGTGGCGTTGCGCGCGAAGAAGCAGCAGTCCAGCAGAACCTGTCCGACCAGAACCGCAAGCTCCAGGGCGGCATCCTGACCGACACCTTGTGCTTCGTGATGGGCCGGCGCGTCGAGGGCAAGTGGGAGTTCTTCTACCAGCGCGTCATCTCGCAGAGCTACCAGTACAAGAACCGCCTCGGCCGCGCCGGCGGACTGATCAAGTTCCTCGGGCGCGACAATCGCCAGCTCAACAATGTCACGGTGTATCGGGCGATCACGCCGTATACGAAGTTGTGGCCGGAGGGTCCAGGGAGACTGACATCGTGAGTGAGCCGGCCAAGCCAGCTGGAAGCTGGCCAGAAAAGAGAACGAGGGGCGCGCCTGCTGCGGGTCCGGACGTCATGCGAAGCATGCCTGTCGGCATTACGTCCGACTGAAGTCGGACCCACAGACAGAAGCGAACCCGTCACTGCCGCACAAGCGGGGCAACCCGCAGCGGCCAGCGCGAACGCAGCGAAGTTCCTGCAGGAAGAAACGAGTGGGGGTCGATCCAGCCCGGGCTGGCCGCGGACCTGCTGATTCTCGACGGCGGCCCGCTCACCGACATCATGAACACCCGAAGAATCGCGCACGCCGTTCAACGGGGAACGCCGGTAGATCGTTCGGCGCTGTGGATTCGATAGTACTGTGGGTCCGACTTCAATCGGACGTCAGGCCGAAGGCCCGGATCGCTGACGCGATGACGTCCGGCTAAAGCCGGACCCACAGCAAGAAACCTCTCGCTCTGCTCTGGCTAGCCAAGTGGCTGGCTGGCCCTCAAGGCTTCTCTTCCCCATACACCAGAATCCAGTCCGATTCCGCCTGCACTCGCGCGAAGAAGCTCCACGTATCGATCTGCATGGCCCGGCGCAGGTGCTGCTTCGCTTCAGCCGCGCGACCCTGGATCAGGTAGTAGTTCGCGAGCGAGAAGCTCGTGCTCGACTTGATGCCGTCGGAGGTGCTGAACGCCTTGCCGCTGTCCTTGTCATCGAAGAAGGACGATGGGTCGCGGCGATGCTTGAAGAGCTGCAGGCCCTCGAAGTAGTTGTTCGATTCGAGGTTGTCCTTGAGATCGACCAGATCCATCGTGTAACCGTCGAGCAGCGCCTGGGCAGCGTCGAACTGCGTGCCGCGAGCGAGAGAGATGTACTGCCAGTAAGTGCCGGCAGTGATGCTGCTCGCTTCACCGACACCGACTCCGACCTGGCGCGAGCGGTCGAACCAATGCGCCGCCTGCTTGTAGTCATGCTTCGCGAGGAATGCGTGGCCGAGGTGGTAGTAGAGATAGAACTGGACGACGTCGGGCGTGCTCGGGAAATAATCCGGGCCCAGCTTCTCGCGCTCGAGCGGTTTGTTCTCGTACAGCGCAGCGGACCGCAGTCCGTCCTCGACCGAACGATCGAACTCACGCAGGTTGAAATAGCGATGGGCTCGATGACGCAGCAGCTTCGCCGAGTTCGGATACTTCTTGAGGCCGGCGGTGTAGACGGCGATCGCTTCGCGCATCAGTCCCTGGTAGCCCAGAAGGCGTCCGTACCAGGTCGCCGAGTCGATCGTGAGGTTGGTCTCGTAAGCCGTCTTTGCTTCCGCCACGGCACGCAGCAGCGTATCCGTGGGCGCGACGTTCACCGGATTCGGGCCGGTCGTATAGAGCTGCTCGCCGAACAGTGATTTGCCTTGCAGTACGCGCGGCCCTTGCTCGGCAGCAACCGCGGATCCCATCGCCGCGAATGCAGCGACGCCGATGAACAAGCTCTTGCTGAATCTCATGCTGAATTTCCTCTTGTGCCTGGCGCGATGAACTGCGCCGCGAATCGATTCTTCGAGGACACGGATGCGAGATTGGATTCCCGCTTTCGCGGGAATGACCCGGGCCATCACTTAGCCGACGACTTCCTTGTAGAGCCGATACACATTGCCGCCCATGATCCTGTCGATGTCCGACGCCGAGAACTTGTGCCGCTTGAGCCCGTCGTGCACGACCTCCATGCGTCGCGGCCCGTTGAGCTTCTCGAGATACAGCGGCCAGTCCGTCGGCTTGATCTGCGATCCCTCTTCCTGCAGCAGGATCTTCAGCTCCTCCTCGGTATCGGGAATGACGCGGTGATCGCGGTCGCTGCCGATGCCGATGTGCTCGATGCCCGCGACCTTCGCGGCATGCACGATGTGCTCGAAGTAGACCTCGAGGTTCTCTGTTTTCGCATCCGTCAGGAAGGTGCGGATCTGCGTGATGCCGACGACACCGCCCTTCTGCGCCACTGCCCGCATGTTCTCGTCGGTCGTGTTGCGACGATGCGGACGCAATGCCTTGCACGCCGTGTGCGAAATGATCATAGGCCGCTTTGCAGCCGCAACGGCGTCGGCCATCGTCTTCATGCCCGCATGCGACAGGTCGAGCAGCACGCGTTCCTTCTCCATGCGCGCGATGAGCTCGCGGCCGAACGGGGTGACACCCGGATCGTTTTCCACGAAGCATCCGGCGCCGGAGTAGTTCTGCGTATTGTAGGTGAGCTGGATGCTCGTGAGACCCAACCCTCGCAGCACGGCCACGCGATCGAGATCGCGCGCAACGGGATTGGAGTCCTGGATGTTGTAGAACACCGCCAGCTTGCGCTCGCGCGCTGCGCGATCGACGTCCGCAATGCTGCGAGCCAGGATGAAGTGATTCGGCAGCGACTTCAGGTAGCGGTTGTACGCCGAGATGTCCAGAAGCAGCAGATCGAGCGCCTCGTCGACACCGACTTTCGGATCCGTCAGCGTGATCGAAATTGCGCGTGTACCGCTCGCGATGATGTCGTCAAGCAGTGCGGGCGTATAGACCGTGCGGATCTCACCAAGTGCATCGAAGATCGGCGACCCACCCTGCCCGCTCGCAGCCCACAACGTACGCGGCGCTGATGCAGCAGCGACTGCTCCAGCGATGGCGCCTAGCGCGGCGCGGCGCGTCCACGAACCACTCATCTGGCTGCTCATTTGGCACCTCGGCGTGCCCGCGAAGCGAGCAACTCTGTCTCCGCGGGCCAGAAGCCCTGCGGCGTCTTCGTGATGATGTCGGTCCACATGCGTTCCGCCTCGACGTGCTGGCCGCGGAAGTGCTGGTCCATGGCGACGGCGAACGAGCTGATGGCGTCGCCCTTCGCGATCACGGTCTTCGCATCGAGCGCGCCCTGCATGAACTTGACGCCGTCGTAGTAGCCGTCGTTCTCGAGCAGCTGGAGATCGCGGGGAATCTTGCGAACGAGCTCGTTCGCTTCCGCAGTTCGCCCCAGCTTCCGCAGCGCGAGATACCGCCAGTACGTCGTTGCGACCATGTGATCCGGGTTCTGCACCAATGGCTCGCTGATCGATCGCTCCATGCCCTGCAGCGTGCCGGCGTAGTCCCCGACTGCCCAGAGCGTCTGCCCCAGGTAGTAGTGCATGTTGCCGCGGTACGAACCGAGGAACTGGTTGCGCTCGTTGACGATGCCGTCCGGCTCGTAGCTGTCTTCGATGCCCTGCATCAACTCGACGCCGCGACGATAGTCGGCAATCGCAAGCTCGAACTGGCGCGTGCGTGCGTACTTTCGCCCGCGAAAACGCAGCAGCTTGTAGCTGTCCGGAAATTTCCCGAGACCGGCCGTAAAGACGTCGATCGCTTCGTCGAAGCGATTGAGATAGGCGAAACGGCGGCCCAGCCAGATATAGGAGTCCTCCCGCTCGGGCGCGATCTCCATCGTCTTCTGAGCGATCAGGAGATCCTTCTCCAGCATGGCGCGCGTGGCCGGGCTCCAGTCCGGATCGCGAAGCTCAGTCCCGATCAGGGATTTGTGCTTCGCGACCGGCTCCGCCGCGGACGAATCCGCGAAGCTCGTCGCCGCGAGTGCGGCGACGAGCGGCAGCAGGGTGCGCATCGATCAGAACTCCACCGAGGCGCCGAGATAGAAATAGCGCCCGATGACGTCGTAGGTGTTCTGGTCGGTGTTGCCTTCGATGGGCGAGGACAGCAGCGGCGCCTGCTTGTCGAAGGCGTTGCGGACACCGCCGTAGACCGAGTACTTGCCCATGTCATACGCAACATTGAAGTTGTGATACCAGTACGCCGGCACTTCCGGATTCGTGATACCTGCCGTCGGATTCGCGCTGCCCGCTGCGAGCGCATTCGCGTACTTGCGATCCTTTACGGACGAGAGGTACTGCGTGCTCCAGGTGAACCGCATGTCGCCGGTCACCCAGGTCACGTCCGTATTCGCTCTCCATTCCGGAATCGCCGCGGTATCGCCGCCGACCGTGCCGACGCGATCGATGACCGGCGCATCCGGGTTCGCCTGGAATGTGTTCTGCTCGACCCAGGTCGCGAGTGCCGAAACATGCAACCGCGATCCGGCGCCGCCGAATCCGAAGTCGAAGTCCCAGGCGTACTGGCTGGCGAGGTCGATGCCGGACGTGCGCAGCGCACCTACGTTCGCGAGCGGTACGCGGAAGTCCGCGATCTCATAGTTGCTCGGCGAGCGACGGATCGTCTGGCAATACTCGCTGTTGATATCGAGGCTTGCGAAGCAGGCGTTCAGCGTGCCGATCGCACCGCCGGCGAGACGCTCGATGGCGTTCGAGATCTTGATGTCGTAGTAGTCGAGGGTCACATTCAGGCGTGGCAGAGCCTCCGGCGTGTAGACGACGCCGAGCGTGACCGTATCCGACTCTTCCGGCTCGAGATCCGGGTTCGACACCAGCAACCCGGAGATCGCGGCACCGTTCTGCTGATAGACGCCGATCTGATCCGCCGGGATGCCTTGCGCGATGCACAGATCGCGAATGGCACCCGTCGGATTCGCGGACGCCGAGCAGGGCTCGATCGTCTGCGGGAAGGTTTGCGTCGCACCGCCGAACAGTTCGTTGATGTTCGGTGCGCGAACGGCGCGCTGGTACACACCGCGCAAACGCCACGTCGGGTTGAAGCGCCACTCACCGCCAGCCTTGTAGGTGTTGACGCCGCCAGCCAGCGAGTAATCGGAGTAGCGTGCAGCGACTTCGAGGCCGACGTAATCCATGAAGGGCTTGTCGGCGATCAGCGGAACGATCGCTTCGCCGTACACTTCCCACACGTCGAACGAGCCCGAAGTTGCGCTGCGCTCGCCGAAGCCGGCAGAGATGAAGTCACGCACGATCGGTGCCGGGTTGTCCTGGCTCGAGACCTGGCGGTACTCGGTACCGAACGCAGTCGAAAGCGCGCCTGCGGGCAGCGTGAACAGATCACCCGTGATCTGCGCAGCTGCGATCTCTTCCGTCCCGCTGATCGTGCTGACGTTGTCGGAACGCAGGTACGCAACCTGCTCCGGCGTCCAGTCCGTCAGGCTCGTGATGAGCGAGCAAGCCGGATTGCCATTGGCGCAACGGGTCGGATCGTTCGGATCGGGCGTCGAGGCTTCGACGATCATGCGACGCGACACGTCGCCCTTCTGCACTTCCGTCGTGTTGAGGTGGCTGTAGCTGTAGCTCACATCCCACGCCCAGCCTGAATCCCACTCGCCCTTGATGCCGCCGATGCCGCGGAAGATATCGCGTGTGAACGCGATCTCACGCTTCGGGAAGGAATCGGGCACGAGGAAGCGCACTGCGAACGGAGCGTTCGGATTGGGACGCGCGTCGAGCAACTCACGGATCTCAGGCGAGATCCACGATGCATTCGCAGGCATCGCGGGCGCATTGAACGTCTGACGCACGTTCGGTGCCGACGGCGACAGCGCGGCCGCGGAGAAGATGCGGTTATACGTCGATTCGAGATAGACGGTTGCCCGATCGGTCGCATCGAAGGTCGCGCGACCGTAGACATTGGTGCGCTCGAGCGGCGTCTGGATCGCGTAATCGCCGGTCGCATCGAAGAATGCGTCCTGAGCCGCGACGTACGGACGTGGCACGAGGTCATCCAGCGCGTAGTCGCGATTCGTGAAGCCGCCGTTGCCGTTGGGCGTCGGAATCGCGAGCAGCGTGCCGCCGCGACGGCTTGCCGAGCCCGTGCGAACGAACGTGGTGCCGTTGTCCGTCAACGCATAACGCGACAGTTCGCGCTGGTTACCGCGGAGGAGATCACGCTCCTCGTGGCTGATGTGCAGCCAGCCCGAGGATCTTTCGCCCGTTCCGCCGATCGTCGTCGAAGCGCTCCATACCGAAGCGTCGCCTTCGCCGGAGATACCGTACTGTCCCTCGACCTCCATGCCGTCGAACTTGTCCTTGAGGATGAAGTTGACGACACCGGCCATCGCGTCCGAGCCGTACACGGCCGAACCGCCGCCGGTCACGATCTCGACGCGGTCGACGATAGATGCAGGAATGTTGTTGACGTCGACCGTGCCGCCGGGGCCGGAAGCGATGAAGCGCTTGCCATTGACCAGCACGAGGCTGCGCTTGGCGCCGAGGCCGCGCAGGTTGAGCGTCGAGGTCGCATCGGCGTCGCCGAACACGTTGCTCGACTTGGTATTGCCTGCAACGAGCTGCGGCAGCGTGTTGAGATACGCTTCGACCGACTGCGTTCCGGTCTGCTTGAGGCTCTCCTGATTCACCGTGGTGACAGGCGATGAGCTAACGAGGTTCGTCGTGCGGATGCGCGATCCGGTGACGATGACTTCGGCGACAGGTGCTTCCTCGGCATCCGCGCTTGCGGCTGCGGCGGCACGTTGCGGCACTGTTACCGCGCCGGATGGCGAAGCTGCCGATGTATCGAGCTGTGCGAGGCGAATCGGTCGCATCTGCGCCGTGCTGACGCGATCCAGCTTCACTGCTTCGCGACCGCGCTCTCCCGCCGGCGCCGGCCGCAGATCCGAAGGCGTCAACACGATGTACGCGCGATCATTGAGTGCGCGCCACGTGAATCCGCTCGGCCCGAGCAGTACTTCCAGCGCCTTGTCCGCGGCGTAGTCGCCGCTCAGCGGACCGACGAGGGTTTCATCCTGACCGGCATCGCTGAAACGACCGACCTGAAGGCCGGTCTGGCGTGCGAGTTCCTGCAGCGCCGCGTCGAGCGGCTGGCGCGAAATGTTGAGGTTGTAGAGCTTGGCATCTTCCGCACTGGCCATGCTGGCCATGAGGCATGCCGCTACCGCAGTGGCGATTGCAATCCGCATCGTTGGTCTCCCCGCCCAGTACGATCTGGTGTCGAAATACGTTCTGATCAAGTAAGACCGGGCGACCTCGCGACCTTCCCCCCTCGACAAATCGAATCAGCCGCGCTCAGGGAGCGGCTGCGACAACGATGTTCTGGCGATCCGGATACGTCACGCTGACGTGAGCGCCAGCGCCGATGAAAGCGATCAGCGTTTCGGGATCGGATGCCTGGAACACGCCGCGCACCGGACGCTGTCCCAGGTCTTCGCCTTCGATATGCAACTGAACATGGTTGTAGCGATTGAATTCTTCGGCGACATCGCGCAGCGGCACACCGTCGAACACGAGTCTTCCTTCGGACCAGGCGAGCGCACGCTCAGCGTCGACTTCGCGCACGGGCTCGGCGCTGCCGGAAGATTGCACGATGACTTGCTTGCCCGCAGTCAGACGCACTTCGCTCACACTCGTCGATGCGATTCCTGTGCTTGCGGACTTGCCGGCCGAGGCGCTCTCGCCCTGCTGGGCCATCGGAAGGATGGGAATCTTCGGCACAACTGGGCGCACCGCGACTTCGCCCTCGGCCACCGTCACGATGATCTCGTCCTTCTTGTGCTCGACGCCGAAGGCGGTGCCGATCGCGCGGACCGCGGTGTTGTTGGCCGCAACGATGAACGGCCGGTTCGGATCCTTGCTCACGTGGAACAGGGCACGTCCGCGAACCAGCGTGATGTTGCGTACGTCATCGCTCATGCTGGCGCGGACCATGGACTCCGGTTCGAGCCGCACGACGCTGCCGTCGCTCAGCATGACTTCGCGCCGCTCGGCGCGATCCGTCACAATCACCTCGCCGCGACCGAGCCACATCCATGCGCCGCCCACTACGAGTGTGCACAGGCCTGCTGCGAGTGCGGCCGGCAGCCATGCGGAGCGGCGACGGGGCGCTGGCTCCTCGCGCAGCGATGGCTCGCGCAACGTCACGACGTTGTCGTTCTCCTCCGCGCCGTCCGTAGCGATTTCGCCCCAGCCTTTGAACCTGCCCAATGCATCGTGAACGTGCGCAACGTGCAGCATCGCGGACACGTGCAGAGGTGATTCGCGCAACCATTCCGTGAATTGCCGCTGATCGTCGGCCGACAAAGCGTCCTCGGAGCGGGCGTCCATCTTGATCCACCACCGGCTCGCCTCTTCCGTGGCGAGCCTGCGCCGTTCATTCGCTTCCATACTTGAGCGCTCCTGTTTGCTGCAGCTTCAGCTCGCCGCGCAGTTTGCTATAGCTTTTCTCGAAGTCCCGACGCACGACCCGCAGCGTCACGCCGATTCGCCCGGCGATCTGCGCATGCGTCAGTCCTTCCTCGAAATACAGTTTGATGATCTGGCGTTCGCGCGGCGTCAGGGTATCGACGGCACGACGGATTTCGTTCTGAGCGGCGGCGCTGTCGAGCGCCTCCTCGACCTGATCCTCCGCGACCAGCGAGTCGAGCCAGTGGGGCTCGTGCTCGAACCGGTGACGCGCGCGAATCGCCCACTCCGCGGCAACGTTGGACGCGATCTTGAACAGATACGCCTGCGGCTGACTGACCACCTCGCTGGTGCGATAGCGCAGCAGGCGCAGGAACACCTCCTGGGCGATATCGTCGAGGTCGGCGACGCGCACGGCGCCGCGCCCGACGAGAAACCGGCGCAACGGGGTGCGCAGGCGTCGGAACCAGTCGGCAACGTGGCCTTTGGAGCCCGGATCGGACATGAGCGGTGAGGCTGCTCGCGGAGTCGTACCTGAGGGTTAAGACCGGGTATGGGCATCCGCTTCCCCCTCCCGAACGGCGAGTGCGGCCGGTTTCGTTGCGAATATGGCCGGTCCATCGATCGGGACGGCCACATATATATGAGAGAGGGAGGGTTGGCGATCGGCAAAACCCCGCTGCCGGCGGGGCTTACTCTTCGTACAGAAGTCCCAGAGCGCGCGTGTCGCGAGAATGACGGCACCGTTCCCGGTCTTCGCATTGAACGCCAGGTTGACGCTCTGCCGGATATCCCAGGTCCCCACCCTTGCCCGAGGATCCGCTACGATGGGCGTGGTCCGTTCGAAGAATGACCGAACGTCGCGCATGACCCAGCTCTCTGTTCAATGCCTGCTCAGCACCGCCACGGCGACGATCAGCGATGTGATCTGCCGGGGCGATTGCCGTCATGCCAGCGCGGAAGAGTGCGCAAGCACGACACACCTCGTGTTTCCGTATCGCGGTGTCTATGTCCGGCATGCGCGTAGCGAAGCAACAGTGGCCGAAGCGAATCAGCTGCTGTTCTTCAATGCCGGCGAAGGCTATCGCATCAGTCATCCGCTTTCCGGCGGCGATGCGTGTCTGTCCATTGCAATCGGCGGAGACGGATTGCAGGAGCTTGCGCCGCGTGAGCACCTGGAAAACCCGTCGCACATCACCTTCAAACCCGCACGCTTGCGCATCGACTCACGCGCTCAGGCGCTCGCGGCGCAACTGCGCTACGGCCTCACCCGAAAGATCACCGAGCCGCTGGAAGCAGAAACGGCCACTGTGGCGCTTGTCCGGCGTGCATTGGGATTGAAGACGTCTCACGTCTCCCGCGGTACCGCGGTCCGTCGAAAACTCGTCGATCGCGTGAAGCTTGTGCTGTCGTCCGATCTTTCGCGTCGCTGGTCGCTCGCGGACATCGCTGCGGAAGTCGGCGGTTCGCCGGTCTACCTGACGCAGGTATTCCAGCAGGTCGAAGGCATGCCGCTGTCGCGCTATCAATTGCGATTGCGACTGGCGCGGTCGCTGGAGCTGCTCGGTCAGTACCATGACCTGTCGCGGCTCGGGGCGGATCTGGGATTCTCGAGTCACAGTCATTTCAGTGCGGCGTTCAGACAGGCGTTTGGAAGAACGCCAGGGGAATTCCAGCGGTCCGTGGGCCATGGACTACCGCGTTCGCGGAAGTGACCGATTACCGTCGCCGACAGCACTGCTGTCAGCTAAAGATTCTGACAGCGCATCAGCGCCGCAAATGATCTGCTACGAGCTCGGCAAGAGCGGTGGGGATCATGACGAAGAACAGCGCGAACTGGCGACGGGCGGCATACGTCGCACTCCTGTCGATGAGCGGCTCGTGTCCGTTGACGGCGTCCGCCGCCAACCACCTCGACACACCCACGACCGTGATGAATCCGCGCGCCGATATCGGCGACGTTTTCTCGTGGATGTCCGCCGACGGCAAACAGCTCAACCTGGTGATGACCATCGTGGGTCAGTCCTTCTCGGAGGAACTCACCTACACATTCCACATCGACAGCGGCAGGCAGTTCGGCAAGACGACGGCGGCAACAGCGATCACCTGCAAGTTCGCGTCGATGAGCGCGGTCAAATGTCTCGCGGGCAGCGCGGATTTCGCACAGGGCGACCCGAGTACCGCGGCGGGCCTCGTCAGCAGCAAGGGGCGGTTCAAGGTGTTCGCCGGACTGCGCGACGATCCGTTCATCAACAACGTGAAAGGTTTCCGGGCGGGCTACGAGATTGCCGCCGCGAAAGTGCGCGCAGGCTCGCCCGCGGACGACTCGGGTTGTCCGCGCTTCGATGCGGACATCTCCAGGCAGATACTCACGAAATTCCGTGAGGTCGACGGCAAGCCGGCGACAGATTTTCTGCGCGGGTGGACGCCTTCGTCGCTTGTGATTTCCGTCGACCGTGAGATCGCGGCGATCGGTGGCGACCTGCTGGCCATCTGGGCGACGACGAGCAACGCGAAGCGTCAGCTCGATCGGATGGGCCGACCGCTCACGGAGAATGCATTGCTTGCCACGCTCGGCCCGGCGGAACACGCCGATGAGCTGAAGGAACGGTTCAACGAGTCGACACCTGCAACGTTCGCCGAGTTCGTGGCCGAGATCCAGAAGGGCCTCGCCCTCTACGATGCTTTCGATGCCCGGTGCGGCAATCAGTTGCTGGCAGATCGATCGACAGCGGCGGGCGCCCGGTACTTGCAGCTTGCCCAGGTGCTCGCGGACGACCGACTGTGGGTCAACAGCGCTTCCTCGGTCTGCAACCAGTTCTTCGCAGTAGAGCTCGCGCACGCTGCCGGTCGCAAGGCACTCGCCGCGGACTGCGGTGGACGAACCATCGTCGACGATTCGATCGATGTGTATCGGGCGTTGCTGGTGAACGGCACGACGAGCGGTGTGGAGGATGGCGTCGATACCGACGATCACGCGCATTCCCTGACGGCCTTTCCTTTTCTGGCAGCGCCTGGACCCGCTGCAGGATACTGACGATGTCGCGCGATACGGTGATCCGATCGCTTGCTGCGATCGCAGCGATTGCGACCAGCTTCGGCTCGAACGCCCACGACTTCTGGATCCAGCCGGGAACGTTCCGGCCGCAGATCGATGAAGCAGTGTCGATCACATTGCTGGTGGGAGACTCATCATCGCGGCAGCGCTCGCAGATCAGGTCGAGGCGCATTACCCGCTTCGATTCGATCGGGCCCGGCGGCGAGAGAACCGATCGGCGCAGTGCGCTGACACTGCATGAGCCGCAGCACGATGGCGAACTGCGCTGGAAGACCGCCGGAACACACGTGCTGATCCTTGAAACCGACAATCGCGCCGAGAGCTACTTGCCCGCAGAGAGATTCAACGCCTATCTCGCCGAGGAAGGACTGACGCCAGCACTGCAACATCGCCAGCTCGCCCGGCGGACTGACGCGGAAGGCTCCGAGCGGTACAGCCGCCGCGCGAAAACGCTCGTGCAGGTCGGCGGCGCAGCCGAGAGCGATTCGTTCTCGATGTTCACGGGGCTGTCATTGGAACTCGTGCCAGAAGCAAATCCATACGCGACGCCTCGCGCTGCCCGCCTGCCGCTGCGGGTGATCCATGAAGGACAACCGCTGGCGGGTGCGCTGGTAAAGATGATCGACCTGGGCCGCAACCTGACAGTCGTTGACAGGTTTACGAGCGATGCTGAAGGCCGGGGGAGTTTCGCAATGCCGTCGGACGGAGAGTGGATCGTGAGCGTGACGTGGACCAAGGTGCTGCCCGAAGCCGAGGGCGTGGATTTCGAAACCGTGTTCTCGACACTGAGCTTCGGGTTTGCCCAAGGACAGTGACGACCATGGCCGGGTTTTCGGGACGCGACAATCAGGCGGATCTGTTCTCGGTGCCCGCGGCGCTGGCGATCGATACGTCATTCACGACGGCGAACCGGCGCAATCTCGACGCCACCTCGTGGCTCGAAGTCGTGCCCGGCTGGATGAGTGGAGCGACGGATCTGTTCGAGGCTCTGCGCAGGGAAGTCCCCTGGAAGCAGCATCATCGCCGGATGTTCGAACAAATGTTCCTCGAGCCGCGACTCACTGCAAGCTATCGGAGTATTCATGACGCGCCGCATCGCGCAATCATCGAAGCCGCGCAGGCACTGTCGGATCACTACGGCGTGAGGTACGACAGCCTCTGGATGAATCTCTATCGTACGGAGGAAGACAGCACGGGCTGGCATCGCGACCGGTTTTCCTGCCGGCGCCCACTGTGCATCGTTCCGGTGCTTTCTCTCGGCGCCACCCGACGCTTTCAGATCAAACCGCGCTCAGGCGGCACCTCTGTGAACGTGAATCCCCGATCGGGTGACCTGGTGGTCATGGGCGGGCGCAGCCAGGAAGACTGGGTCCATGGCGTGCCCAAGAGCGAGCGTGCCTGCGGTGCCCGCATCAGTGTGAATTTCCAGAGCGCGGAGCAGGCACGCCGGCCACACAGCTGAGACGATTTTCGAGCGATTTACGCTACCCCGGCGGGCACCGCAGCACGGCAGTGCATGGCAGAAAGTTCACAGGTATCCTGCCTTGCATGAATCGCACGCTGCCAACCCTGGTTGCGCCTTCGATATTGCTCTGGTCCTGCGTCTGCGCCGGGGAAGCAAAGTGGCTGGATGAACTCAATCCCGCCAACTGGAACAAGCCGGGCATGACGATTCCGGCGGCACCCACGAACCAGAAGGACACCGTTCTCGCCTGCGAGGGCTATACGCGGCCGCCGCAGTTCCTCGAGGACCGGAACGTGCGTGAACAGGGATGGAATCTGATGGGCCCTTATCAGGGCGGATGGAATGTCCTCGTGATCGCTGCCGCGGCCGGCTATGACGGGATGTGCCGGCCGCTCCAGTACCAATACTTCGTCTTCGTCCGCGGAGCGTTTGCGGGAACGCTCTCGCCCGGGCCCATGGACAGCCGCACCGACGGCGCACTCAACAAAGTGTCATTTCACAGCAGCGGCGAGAAC
>JACZCZ010155104.1_pt1 | contig 38555 bp, 42 predicted proteins | sample 8641811 | NCBI WGS metagenome assembly JACZCZ01 (sample SAMN15324610, study PRJNA640507) | soil metagenome | isolation source: intercropping peanut in the first line | place: China: Luxin town, Laibin City, Guangxi Province | collected 2019-07-25 | depth 10cm m | reverse complement strand
GCGCACCGAGAGCCGATCCCGGCGCTGGTGATCGCGAGCCACCGCAGTGAAGGCGCCGCGGACAACCCGCGTTTGCAGCAAACACTACGCAACGCGCGAAAGAACGATGCGATCGACTCCCGTTCACTGGCGGTCGAACGACTGTCGCCGGAAGCCGCGCAAGCACTGGTGCAACGCTCACTGAGTGACCAAGCAGCGGAACATGCGGCTGCAATTGCCGCCGAGTCGCAGGGCAGCCCCTTCTTCATCGGCGAGCTGGTGCGACAGGTTCGTGCTTCGGGCGCAGGCCACGCGCCTCACCTTGCATCAGGCTGTGCTGCGACACGTGCTCGACCTCGGAAGCCATGCCCGCGCGCTGATCGACGTGCTCGCCGTTGCTGGTCGTCCGCTGGCGGTTCAGCTCGCGCTGGACGCCGCGGATGCCAAACACGACACAATCGATGTGTTGTTGTCGGAACGCCTGGTGCGATCGGCCGGCGCGAGCCACGAACGCACAATCGAGTGCTACCACGACAAGATCCGCGAAACCGTTGCGGACGCGCTCGACGACGCAGAGCTCCAACAGGTGCACCAACGACTCGCCGTCACACTCGCAAGCGACACCGACGCCAACCCTGAGCACCTCGCTTTGCACTGGCACGGCGCCGGCGATGCAGCCCTGGCCGCGGCCCACTATGAGCAAGCGGGAGATGTCTCCGGTCGCGCCCTCGCGTTCGACTACGCCGCGCGTCAGTACGAACAAGCCCTTGCATTGTTTGAAGGCGACGCGATCAGCGTTCGGGCGCTGCGGATCAAGCTAGCCGGTGCCTTGGATGCTGCGGGACGCGGGCGCGAGGCAGCACGCGTGTACCGAATCGCGGCAGAAGGCGCGGCGCCGGATCAAGCGTTGGAGCTAACGCGAGAGGCCGCGCGCCTATTGATGACGTCGGGCTATGTCGATGAAGGCAGAGAACTGGTGCGGGAAGTGCTGGCCGCGATCGGTCTGTCGCTACCGCGATCGCGACGGGGAGCGATCGCGCGCGCACTGTGGTCGCGAGCGCGCTTGAAGCTGCGTGGTCAGGCGATGCATGCAGCGCCAGACACAGGGATCGATGCAGAGACGGAGCGCCACCTGAGCGCACTGTGGGCCGTCGTCCAGGGAAGCATGGGCAACGACCCGTTCCTGATGGTGGACATGCTTGCCCAGTACTCGAGGCGTGCATTAGACGCTGGCTCGCGCGAGCACACGGTTCGCGCGCTCGCTGCTGAGAGCTACCTGCTCAGCTTCGACGGCGCCGGAACAGAGTCGCGCACCGATCCGCTGATCACTCGCGCCCTCGCGCTGGCAGCACCGCTCACGCAGCCCGGAATCATCGGCTGGGTAAAGACCGTGCATGGCGCGGTGTTGTGTGATTAGGGACGTTTTTCTGAAGGTCGCGCTCAACTGGCAACCACCAGCGCGTGGCTGCAGGAGCGCTGCACCGGAGTCCAGTTCGAGCTGAGTAGCGCGCGCATCTACGATCAGATCGCGGGCGCTCACCTAGGTCGCTTTGCGGAGCTGGCGGCGACCAATCCGCTGGTCTTCGAAGACGCGCGGCGGCGCGACGACATGTTTTCCACAACGATGCTCGGCGCAGGGTGGATCACGCTGGCCATGCTTGCCGTGCACGGCGACGCGCCAACGATCGCTCGTCTGGCCGAAGTCAAAGGATGCCACTCCCCTCAGCGCACGTACCAGTGGCCAGACTTCTTTCGTCTGATCGGCGATCTGAACCTGGGCCTGTATCAGGGAACATTCCGCGGAGCCTGCGAAGCTGCCGAAAGGCAGTGGCAAGCCATCGAGCATGCACAGTTGCTTCGCCTGCATATCGCGCGCGGCCCGTTGCACTACGCCTATGGCGGCTGCGCGCTGTCGATCGTCCGCGGTGCCTCGGGCCTCAACGACGGCCAGCGTGCGACGGTTGACGCAGCCGTCAGAAAACTTCGTGCCACACAGGTTGGTCACGCGGCGGCGATGGCATCAGTGCTGGAGGCGGGGCTTGCGCTTCACGAGCGTCGTGATGCGCTTGCGGTGCAGAGGTTGCGGTTTGCGATGAGCCGGTTCGATCAGAGCGAGATGCGGATGTACGCGGCGGCTGCGCGGAGGCGGCTTGGTCAGTTGATCGGAGGAGACGAAGGTCGCTCGTTGATCGCGGCCGGTGATACCGCGATGGCGAGCGAGTCGGTGATCGATCTGGAAGCCACCACCGAAATGCTCGTTCCCGGCTGTCGCAGGTAGTTGAACCGCAGATGGCAAGAAGGCCACCCCACGCAATCGCGAGGCGGCTGACCTTGCGGTGCACTCTGGCGCTTCAACGCGGTTGTGCGAACAGCTGCGCGGGGACGCCGAGCTTCGCGAGTACTTCCTTGTGCGCGGCCGCGAGCGCTGGGCCTTCGCCCTGCTGCCGCCACGCATGAGCTACAGGTTCGAGCACCACAATTTCTGGAATGGCGTTGTGGAGTGCCAACACGGCGGCATCAAGGGCTGCAATGCCGATGTAGATGAACGGCCACGGGACGAATGAGACGCCCACCGCTTCTTCCGCACGAGCACCCGCGTCGCTTGCCAATGGCTGAAGGTCTGGCGCCAGCTCCGGCGCTGCGATCGCAGCCGCACTGAGTGCTCCTTGTGCCGTTCGCAGTGCCGATGACGCTGAGATCAGGAACGGTGGTCCAAAGGCATAGGCTTCTCCAATGAAGGCCCGCGCCGCCGTGGTGGCCAGCCTGGCTTGCTTTGTCAGTAAACGCGCTTCGATCAGTCCCACGGTCGTCTCCTTGGATTCGTTGTTGAACGGTACAGAAGGACTTCAGCAACGTGATGTCACCGAGGCTCGCGTCCCGCGCGGGTAGAGTGCGCGGACCGCCGTTGTGAACGCGTGCAACCGCGAGGTCGGCCCAATGGCCGCGTTCGCCACAGGAAGGCGAGCGCCTCGTCGTGTCGTATGACCCCACGCAGTGATCCAATGGCGCGCGTGTCAGCTCAGCGTACGCAGCGAACGTAGCCCGCGGCCGTGACATCGGTGTAGTTCGATTTGCCCGCGTCGAAGTAGACGATCCAGCGCTTGTCGCTGGCCGCGGCGTAGCGCGTTGAGGACCAGAAGAACGATTCGCTCGGCGTTCCCGGGAAGGCGTTCGAGTCGATCGCAGGCAATGCTCGGGACTCATCCGCCAGCGTCAGCAACTCGCCACGTGTGGGTAGACGCCAGCCGGTGCTCTGGACAGAAAGGGCGGCGCAGTGGTCGACCGCGGCGTCGTGGATGAACGTTTCACGCGCGACAGTCGCTTGCCAGGTGAGGCCGGTGAGCTTGTCGTGCACGGTGCCCGAGGCGGAGACGGCGAAGCGACGCTCCGTGATCGTCGGGAGCTCGCCGCGCACACAACGCACGCGCGCGACACTGCTGGCATCGCTCGGCACCGAATGACCGTTCTCGGTGACACCCCACGCCGCAGACGCACCGCGCGGTGATGACGACCAGAACACGTCGGCCGGTGTGTCGGGAAAGGCTTGCGGGTCGACCGCTGGCTCAAACGTGGTGTCATCAATGATCGACTCAAGCTCAGGCTTCGTGGGCAGGTGCCACCCACCACCCGCAAGGGGAAGCTCTGCGCAGTAGACAATCGCGTGCTTCCAGTCGTGAAGCTCGGCGCCCACTGCGCGCTGCCACTCCAGCCCGTTGCGCGCATCGATCACCGTGTCGGCGTCGTGATCGGCAAAGAACGAAGCGCGCGAAGGGACGGGCGACGTCGCGACGTTTTCCGACGTTGCGACCCGCGGAAGCGCGTCGTTGCGCTGGCGAGGAGCACGAACGCTCGACTCGCCGATTTCCGCGCCTGCTGGGTCCACAGGCTCCGCTTGCTCCAAGTGCGACATGCCGCAGCCGATGCTCATCGATCCCACCAACAACCCAGTCCACAACATGCGCGCCATGCTCCTATCTCCCGTCTCGTGGTGCGGCCCTTGCCGCCGGAAGATCGAGATGACGGGCCTACGATGTGAAGGACGATCAGCACGCGCGTAGGAGTCTCGGTTTCACATCGCGCGGGTGTCCGCTCTACCGTGCGTGACCCCACTTTCCCTGCATCGAAGGCATCGAATCTCCACGTGCGGACTGCTGGCGCTCTGTTTGGCGTGCAGCGTGGCCATCGAGGTCGCTGCCCAGGCACCTGCCCACGACGCGCCAGTGACCGTGCGCACTGCGGCCGAGGAACAAGCGCGTGCGCACTACGGCACCGGAAGCATCGCGTTTGGAGCCGGGCGCTTTGCGGATGCGTTGGCCGAGTTCCAGAAGGCCTATGCGCTCTCCCAGCGGCCGCAGCTGATCTACAACATCGCCGTCGCCTACGACCGGTTGCGCCGTGATCGCGAAGCGCTCGAGGCATTCGAAGAGTACTTGCGGCTGGTGCCCGATGCGCCGCAGCGGGCTGAAGTGGAAGGGCGCATTGGACTGCTGCGCGAGTCGTTGCAGTCGCAGGCTCGGTTGGCGAGTACGAGCGCCACGCCTGCACTGGCCTCCGCGCCTTCTGACGACGAGGCCCACACGCCGACCACCATCACGGCGAGCACGAACGTCACGTTGGAGTCGACTGTGTCCCGGGCATCGCACGCGCAACGCGACGAGCAGCCCGCGCATCCGAGCACGGGTCAGTGGTTGTTGCTCGGCAGCTCCGGGGCGTTGGCGGTGACCGGTGGCGTGTTGCTCACGGTCGCGCTGATGGACAAGGGCGCGGTCGAGCAACCCAACGATGGCGTGCGTTTGAGTGACATTGAGTCAGCGCACGATCGCGTGCCGCTGCTGTCGACCTTGGGTGGCGTGATGTTGGGCGTTGGGCTCGCAGGCGCTGGCGCAGCTGTGACGTGGATGTTGTTGAGCGGGCCAAGCGCCGAGGTTGAGACGCAGCTGGGTGTCGGTCACGTGAGCATTCGGGGGAGGTTCTAATGCGGCGCGCGATGGTTGGAGCATGGGGGCTGGCGTTGCTCGTGGGATGCGGCGCCGACTACGTCGAGGGGAAGATCGCGTGTGAGGGCGCAGACGATTGCCCGAACGGCTGGGTCTGCCTGGCTCGTCCAACGGACGGCGCCTTGCGCTGCTACGCGTCCGACCAGAGCAGTGTGAGCGACGGAAGCGTGGACGACGGCAGCGTGAACGACAGCAGCATGAGCGACGGTGGCGTGAACGACGGCAGCGTGAACGACGGCAGCGTCAGCGACGGTGGCACAACCGATGGCGGCTGTGACGGCGGCGTGGAGATCTGCGACTTGCTCGACAACGACTGCGACGGACAGATCGACGAAGCGCTGGACTGCAACGAGCCCGTGACGTGCACGCCGAGTTGCTCCGGTGACACACCGGTTTGTGTGATGGGCCAATGCGTGGAGTGCGCGACGGATACCGGTCGCTGTGCAGACAGCGTGCAAACGCAGGTATGCGTCGACAACCGTTGGCACGACGCGAACGTGTGCAGCGGCGACACGGGGGCATGCACGGGCGATGGCGTGTGCGCCGCGTTCCGTGTGTCAGGTGGGCTCGTCACGTTGGGCAGCACGCCAAGCGGAACCACGCTGCGACTGCGCGATCACGGATTCGAGTACACGGCGCGCACATGCGCGACCGTCGGTAACGGGCAGATGTGCGTCACGGGAGGCTTTACGCAATGAAGAAGACACGAGGCATCGCAACCATGATCGGCAGCATCGCTGCTGTCGCCATCGTCTTGGCCACACTGCGCGTGTGGGCCGCCGGCATCCCCAACTCCAACGCGCTCCACTACTCCGGTGTGCTCGAGAACGCTGCAGGCGAGCTGATCACCGGGACGCACGACATCGAGGTCCGGTTCTGGGATGCAGCGTCGGCAGGCTCAGTGTTGTGCTCGACCACGGCGGACGACGTCGCCCTGCAGAACGGTCGCTTCTCAGTGCCGCTGTTGGATGACTGCACCGACAGCGTTCACGACGCACCCGACGTTTGGGTCGAGATCATCGTCGATGCGACATCACTCGGGCGTTCCAAGATCGGCGCTGTTCCGTACGCCGTCGAAGCAGACCGCGCGATCGTCGCCGAGTCCGCCGCAGTCGCCGACACCGCCAATCGTCTCGGCACACTGACGCCATCCGCCGTCCAGCAACGGGTCAGCGGCGTGTGCAACGTGGGCTCCAGCATCCGCACCATCAACGCGGACGGAACCGTCGGCTGCGAGGACGACAGCGTGCTCACGGAATCGCAAGTGGACGCATTCGCGGCCAACAACGGCTACGCGCTCGCCACCGACCTCGCGAGTGGTCTCACCACAAAGCAAAACCGCATCACCGGCATGTGCGCCGCCGGTCGCTCGATCCGTGCGATCGCGAGCGACGGAAGCGTCACGTGCGAGGACGACAACGACACCACATACAGCGCAGGCACGGGGCTCTCTCTGAATGGCACGACGTTCAGCGCCGGACCGCTCGATACCCGCATCAACGCGCTTGAAGGAGTCGTGAACGGTGTCGGCACCGTGTTGGAAGGCAACGCATCAACGCGGCAGGACGGCACCTACACCGGGAACCTTGTCTACAGCCACATCACGGTGACGCTGACCCCGGGCACCTGGTTGGTGCAAGGCTTCGCAGGACTGGCGACCACGGACAATCCGGACATGGTCCAACTCGGCCTGTGGAACACCACGACCAACCAAGAGGTCTCTAACGCGCGCAGCGCGCCCGCGAGTACCATCCCCGGCGTCGGTACAGCCGTCGCGTTGACCACATCCCGCACGCTGGTGATTTCGGCTGACACCTCGGTGCGCCTCTACGCGATGCGCAACGGAAGCAGCACGGTGCGCGTCGTCGGAACCGCGGATGCGACCTGGACAACACCCCACGCCCGCATCATGGCGACTCGCGTGAAGTGACGCGGGCTCGTCTTCACATTCGAATGGAGCCCGCTCTACCGAGTCGTTGGCGAGATTGGGAGGTGATTCGTATGTCGCAAGTGTTGGAGCTGTTGTCCCCTCGTGGTCGCATCGGATGGGCAGGATTTTGGCAGGCCCAGCTGATTCAAGCGGCAACGTTTGTAATCGGAGCAGGCGCTGTCGCGATGACGCGAGGTGAGGAGCCAAGTCCGCTCGCTGTCACACTCTTTCTGGTGACATGGGGCGTTGGGCTGTGGGTGACCATCGCCGCCGCCATCAAGCCATCAAGCGCTTTCACGACCACGGAAAATCCGGGTGGTGGCTGCTCTTGATGTTCGTGCCTCTCGTCCAGCTCTGGCTGTTGCTCAAGCTTGGCTTCTTCGAGGGAGAGGCCCACACGAACCGCTTCGGCGCGCGCCCCTGAAACGCCTTGCGCGTCGTCCTCGCCCGTTAGCCTCTTCGTTCGACGATCTCGATGCCCCCGAACATCGTCGTGGAGATCGCCTCGACACGATCGCCGTGCAGACACGCAATGACGGCTTCAGGGTCGCCGAACGATCCGATGTGCTTGTTGGCGCGGGCGCGCTTGGCTGTGGAGCATTTTTTCGTTTCACAAACGGAGGCCGTCGTCTCTACCCGTCGATATGAACAACCAATCAATGTCCGAAACCACGCGAGCGCAGCTCGACAACTTGATGCGTCATTTTTACGAGGTGATCTCCTTCGACGAAGGACAGGCACCGGACTGGCCCCGCATGCAGAGCCTCTTCTCGTCGCACGCGCGCATCACCCGCGTCACACCCGAGGGCATCGACTACATGGACCTCGCGCGCTTCCGCGACATGGTGGAGGAGATGCTCGAAGTCGGCGCGTTCACCGGCTTCTACGAGTGTGAGATCGCTCGACGCGCCGATCGCTACGGCAAGGTGTTTCACGTCGCGAGCGCGTATGAGGCCAAGGTCTCCCCGAGCGCAGTCGACTGCATCGCACGCGGCGTCAACTCGCTACAGCTGATCTGGGAAGACGGTGGCTGGAGGATCGTCAGCCTGTGCTGGGACGATCACGCGCCCGTCGGTCTGGCCGGACAGCAACAACACCAACGTGAGGGATCATCCGATGGCACGAATTGAACGGTTTCGCTTTTCACACACACGCAAGATCGACAGCGCGCACCGCTATGTCACAGAGGCTGCGAACGCTGGCGTCATCATGAACAGCGGCAGCGGTCCGAATGGGCGCGACGTGGTCGTGGACGGCACGCGCATGAGGAACTTCGGCTCGTGCAGTTACATGGCGCTTGAGGCGATGCCGCAGCTTCGAGAGGCAGCGCATCGGGCGATCGACGAATACGGGACACAGTTCCATTTTTCGCGCGCGTACCTTCAGTGCGATCTCTACCTGGAGCTTGAGGGCCTGCTGGAGAAGATCACCGGTCGTCCGGTGGCGGTCGCCGCGTCCACCAGCCTCGCGCACCTGGCGGCATTGCCGGTGCTCATCAAAGACACCGACCACATCGTGATCGACCAGTTCGCTCACGCCAGCTTGCACACGGCCACGCAGCTGGTGCCGGGCGTTCCGCTCGAGATCCTCCGCCACAATCGGATGGACAAGCTGGACGAGCTGCTCACGCGGATGCCGGCTGGCACGGGCAATGTCTGGTACCTGTGCGACGGTCTCTACTCCATGCTCGGAGACTTCGCGCCGTTCGAAGAGCTGCGGGCATTGCTCGATCGACACGATCGCCTGCGCCTGTACATCGACGACGCGCACTCCACGAGTTGGAGCGGGCGACGTGGGCGTGGCATCGCGCTCGATCACTTCGGCAACGACGAGCGTGTAGTGGTGGCGCTCTCGCTCAACAAGGCGTTCTCGGCTGCCGGCGGCGCGCTCGCATTGCCCAACCGTGAGCTGGTGAACCGCATCCGCCGCTGCGGTGGGCCGATGCTGTTCTCCGGTCCGATCCAACCCCCAATGCTTGGCGCCGCCGTCGCCTCCGCTCGACTCCACATGAGCGAGGATTTCCCGAAGCTCCAAGCGGAGCTCGATGCGCGTCTGAGCCTGTGCATGCGTCAGCTCGAAAAGACCCAGCTCGATCTCTCAAGCCTGCAGCGCTCGCCCATCTTCCAAGCACAGTGCGATTCGCCGCGCATCGCCTTCGCGGTGGCGAACAAGATGCGAGCACGTGGCTTCTACTGCTGCGTCTGCGTGTTCCCGGCGGTGCCGATGAATCGTCCTGGCTTGCGCTTCACCGTGACCCGGCACAACGACCTCGAAGACATCGGCCAGTTCGTGTCGACACTGGCAGAGAGCTTCGACGAAGCCAAACGGGAGCTCGGCGGAAGCGCCATCGCTTTGGAGTCGGGCGCGCTCTAGACCGAGGCGAACCAGGCCGGCACGCCCACGCTCTTTTTCTTTTCACATCCCCGGTTGGCCCGCTCTACCGACCGAAGCGAGGTGTTTGCATGTTGCGGGTGCTGTTCAATCGGGATGATCACGCGACGTGGGTGCTCACCGAGGATGAGTTTCTCAGTCGCATCGATCAGCTTGCGGCGACGGACTTTGCCGACGCGCCGACCGGGCCCGTGGCCGTGGAAGGCGTGGACGAGCTAGACCGGGTGAAGTGGCGTGGGCTCTACCCGAACGCCGCATCCCTGATCACACTGGCTCGGGAAATTCGAGCGGGTCGCGGAGAAGCGATGCGACGCCGGGCCTAGGAGTCGACATGTCGGACGAACCAACGGAAGCGGAACAAGCCATCCACGTGGCATTCAGCGCCGGCAATATGGAGGCCGCAGCCACCGCCACGCTCGATGCCTATGGCGACGAGATCCTGAGCTTCTTGGTGTCGCGGTTGCGCAGTCTGAGCGACGCACAGGAAGCGTTCGCGATGTTCGCCGAAGACCTGTGGGTCGGGCTGCCGAAGTTTGCCTGGCGTTGCAGCATGCGGACGTGGGCGTACTTGCTCGCGCGCAACGCAGGCACCCGTTACGCCACAGCGCCGCAACGCCGGCCCGGGCGCAACCTGGCCCTGCCACGCACCGGCAGCTTGTCGAACATGGTGGAGCGAATGCGCAGCGCGACCGCCGTGTACAAGCAAACGGAAGTGAAGGATCGCTTCCGCGCCTTGCGCGAGCAGCTCAGCGCCGATGATCAGATGTTGCTGGTACTTCGGGTCGACCGCGACATGGCGTGGCGTGACCTGGCGATCACCATGGGCGGCAATGCGGAGATGGATGACGAAGAGATCACCAGAGAGTCCGCGCGGCTGCGCAAGGTCTTCGAGCGGATCAAGCGTGACCTCAAGGCGATGGCCGAGAAGGAAGGCTTGCTGAAGCGCGAGCCTTAGGCCGCGCGTCAGCGGAAGACGTAGGCCGCGCCGCTGTCCTCGACGCTGTCGTGCGCAGGGTTGCCGTTGTTGCCCGTGCCGTCGCCATCTTCGCTGCGTGCGCCACCCACCACCACGCCGTCGCTGAGGGCCACACAGTAGCCAAGCTCGTCGCCCGCATCGGGTGACAAGGCCTTGAGATAGGCGATCTCCGACCACTGGTTGTCGCTCCGCGCAAACACATAGAGCGCGCCCGAGCTTGGTGCTGTGTTGTCGCCGGAATCTGCATCGAGCCCGCTGCCGCCACCCTCTTCACCGATGGCACCGACCACCAACGTGTCGCCTTCGAGCGCGACATCGCTACCGAAGTAGTCCACTTCGTCGCTGTTGCTCGCCTTCAAGTACGCGGTCTGCGCCCAGCTGGTGCCGATGCGTTCGAAGACGTAGGCCGCGCCGTTGTCGTAGCCGAGCGCATTCGGCGTGGTGCCCACACCCCGCGTGCTGCCATCTTCGCCGTAGGCGCCAACCACCACGGTGTTGCCGGAGATGGTCACGGAGTAGCCAAAATATTGCAGCGCGTCTGCGTTGGTCGGCTTGAGATACGCCTGCTGCGCCCAGCTGTTTCCGCTCCGCACGAACACATAGGCTGCGCCGGCATCGCCCGCGCCGTTGTTGTTGCCGTCGCCGTTGATCGTGGTCGCGTCGCTGCTCTCGCCGGCAGCGCCCACCACGATCGTGTCGCCAGAAATCGCCACGGAGTGACCAAAGTAGTCATAGGCGTCTGCATTGGATGCCTTGAGGTACGCCCGCTGCGTCCACACGGCGCCGCTACGCTCGAACACGTACGCCGCGCCCGAACGCTGCGCGTTGTCGTTGTTCTGATCGCCATCCACCGTGCGCGCCGAGCTGCGTTCGCCATCGGCACCGATCACCAGCGTGTCTCCCTCGAGCGCCAAGGCCTCGCCAAAGTAGTCGCCGGCACCCGGAAACGCCGCTTTCAGATACGCCTGCTGCGTCCACGTCGTGCCGCTGCGAACGAACACGTACACGGCGCCGGAAGAGAACGCGCCGTTGTTGTTCGGGTCGCCGGGGACCGCGCTGCTCTCTTCATCGGCGGAAACCGCGATCGTGTCGCCATCGATCGCAACTGCCCAACCAAAGTAGTCGTAGGCCTCGCTGTTGTGCGCCTTGAGGTAGGCCTGCTGCACCCAGGCTTGCCCGTTCCACACAAACACGTAGGCCGCACCGGCATAGTCCTCGCTGTCGTCGCTCTGGTCGCCGTTGATCGTGGTGGCCGCGCTGCTCTCGCCACTGGCGCCGATCACCAGCGTGTTGCCATCGATCGCCACGCTCTGACCGAAGTCATCGTAGAGGCCGGTGTTGCTTGCCTTGAGATAGTCGATCGGGCCACCGCGCGTCACTGTCAGCGTGTACTGGCGCGTCGCGCGTCCGGCTTGCGCCACCTCGATCTCGAAGACGTTGTCTCCCAACGTGAGCGTCTGGGTCTGCCAACTGGCACCTGACGTTGCAGGTGCATGGTCGATCGCGATGCTCACGTCGGCCGCGACGGTCGGGACCAAGCTCACGCGATGCACACCCACTGGAACCGTTAGGGTGTAGCTCGTACCGCTGGGGTTGAGCGCGGGTGAAAGGCTGCCGCGCGACGGAACCAAGCTGAGCAGCACCGGATCGCACGTGGCGTCGCCGTCGCCGATGTAGCCGGCGGGACAGTCGCCACAGACCCGACCACCGAGGCTATCGGTGCAGGTCACGAGCGGGTCACAGCCACCGTGGTCGGTCGCACACTCGTCGATGTTGGTGCAGGTCACGCCATCGCCCGTAAATCCGTCGTCACACGCGCATGCGAAGGTCCCGCTGCCGGTGGCGTCGCAGCTCGCGTGTTCGGTGCACGTGGTGCCGCATTCGCCACAGCTGGTGTCAGCGTCGCGACGCGCTTCGCAACCGTTGGTCTGGTTCATGTCGCAGTTGAGAAACCCGGTGTCGCAGACGCCGACGGTGCACTGTGTGGGGCCGGCGGTGCAGCTCGGTGTGGCGTTGGGCACCGAGCACATGCACGCGCCGCAGAACAAGCCGTTGTCGATAGTCGCTGCCGGGTCGCAGTCGTTGTCGAGACCGTCGCAGATCTCTTGCAAGCCCGCGTGGGCGGAGGCGCGATCGTCATCACAGTCGTCGCCACAGCGCTCGACCTCGTCGGGCCCCGTGTTGCAGCAACGCGCGTCCACATGCATGTCGCCATCCACGTCGCGGTTGCCGAACGTCGTTGGGTCACAATCCTCGTCGCGCGCCGCAGTGTGGTTCGCGGGATCGCAGACCTCGGTGTTGTTGGGAAACTGACTTGGATCTTCGTCGTCACAGTCGTCTCCCAACGGCTCTCCGTCGGCATCGCGGCAAATCGCCGCGCGGTAACCATCCCCGTCGTCGTCGGGCGCTAGCGAAACACAGGCACCACGATCTTCGTCGCAGCGATCGGTCGTGCATGCCACAGAGTCGTCACAGACGACCGCAACACCGTCGACACAATGCGTCACCGGATCGGCGTCGGGGTGGCTCGGATCGCAGACTTCGGCGCCGTCGCAGTAGGTGCCGTTGTCGCAGTCCTGGTTGGTCTCGCATGCCAGGCGCTCCTGGGCGTCACCACCGGCGTCCTCGTTCATCGGCGTCTGTGCGTCGCCTCCACATGCCGACAACGCCAACACCAACCCGAAACACAAAGTCGTCCACTGAAGGATTCTGTGCATCGGCGCTGCATGGCACGGCTCCCGAGCGCTGTCTACGCGAGCGATCGCGACCGAACCTGGGTACGATGCGGCGTCATGGGTGACGAGCTGAGTTGGCTGGGAGCGCTTTGTGCAGACGTCGGTCTGCTCTTGCCGCAACTGAGCCCAGAGGTCCGCCAACGCTTGAGCTTACTTGCAGCGCACACCGAAACCGTCACCGACGGGCGCCGCATCGCCACGCTCGCGCGCGCGATCTTCGATCACTACGCAGCACACAAGCCCGAGCGCCAATTCAGCGCCTTGGAGCAACGCATCGTGATCATCGGCAGTCTGTTTGCCGACATTGGCAAGACCGGACCGCTCAACGCCGAAGCACCGGAGCAAGCGCTGATCGTCGAGATGTTCTCGGTGGAAGGCGTGCGCGACGACCAACAATCCGTGTCGCAGTTCTTTGCGACGTACTTCCCTGCGGACGCAGAAGAGCGCGAGCGTCGCTTCACCAGCCTGGGCCTCGATCCGCGGATGCCGATGCGCGCGTTCTGGAACTTGCACGCCGCGTGGACGCTCGAGATCGCGCAGCACAGTGGGCTGCCTGAAGAGACGATCGCCGCGGCAGCGAGCCACCACCTGTTGGAAGACATCAACCCGCGCCAGATCGTGAGCGACGATGGCAGCTTCGCGATGGACTTCGGCGACAACCTTGGCTTCGACCGCGCCGAGAAGCTCGTGATCCTGCTCGACAAGTACGACGCGCTGGTGCGACGCGGACGCCGCAGTCACCGTGAAGCGATCAGCTGGCTGCGCAATCTACTCAGTCAGCATCATCAGTTCCGCGACGATGCCGAGTTCGACACGTTGCTCAGTGACCTGGATGTGGTCGCGGAATCCCTGGATTGACGCCGCCGGATGCCGCGGGAGTAGACTCGCCACCACATGACCAAGCTCAGCTTTCACTTCCGTGACGACGGTGCGCGCGACCAGCCTCCGATCGTGTTCTTGCACGCCTTCCCGCTGCACAGCGCGATGTGGGACGCACAGCATTTGGCGCTGGCTGGCTCGGCACGGTGCATCTCGTTCGACGTCCCTGGTCTCGGTCGGAGCCCGCTACCGCTCGCGCCCAACATGTTGGAGCACTGGGTCGATGACGTGTTCGCGCTCCTGGACTACCTGCACGTCAGTCGCGCGATGCTCTGCGGTCTGTCGATGGGAGGCTACATTGCGTTGCGCGCGGTCGAGCGCGACCAGAGCCGCATCACCGGGCTTGTCCTGGCCAACACACAACCCGGCGCCGACAGCAACGAAGCCAAGCTCAAGCGCGCCGATGGCATTCGCAAGTTGCGGCACGACGGCGTGGTCGCCTACGTCGACAACTTCATCAAGGTGGCGCTCTCGGAGCACACGCGCAGCCACGAGCCCACGGTGGTGGCACACGCGCGCAAGCTGATGCTGGACTCGAGCATCGACGGCATGGTGAGCGCATTGACGGCGCTCGCGACGCGTACCGACACCACGCAAGCGCTGCAGACGATCGCGGTGCCCACCTGCGTGATCGCCGGCGAGCATGACGGGATCACGCCGCCTCACGTGATGCGCGCCATGAGCGATCAGATCCGCGGCGCAGCGTTTCATCAGATCAAAGACGTGGGTCACCTGTCCAACTTGGAAGCACCCGAAGCCTTCAACCGGCTGTTGGTCGATCACGTCAAGCGCGTCGCCCAGCGCGCAGGCTGAGCACGCGGCTCCACATCGGCGCGTGAGGGATCTCGGTGACGCGCTGCCAGAAGGCGGCGAAGCGATCCGGGTTCATTGCGGGTCCGATGAAAGAGATCGAGCGCACGATCCGGCGGAGCTGCTCGGCATCGACCGGTGTGTCGTCGCGAAACACCACGGGCTCCGCCAGCGCGACCTGCGCCAGTGCCGAGAGCTGAGCGATCGCCGGTTGCGTCTCGCGTGGTCGGCGCGGCGCAGCATCCTCCATCAACTGCACCAGCGCGCGCATGAACGGCGTGTCGCCGAGCTCGCTGGTCACGATCGCCAGCGCACCGCGCGCGTCCAGGATCCGCGCCACTTCGATCCCGGTCAGCTCCGCGTCCAAGAAATGGAGCGCATCCGCGATCACCACCAGATCGAACAAGCCCGATTCCACCGGCACGGCTTCGGCGGCGGCGTGAATCGTTTCGATCACCACTCCGTGGACGCGCGCGTGCGATCGCAGTTGCTGCAGCATCGCGCGCGCCGGCTCCACCGCTGTCACCTGAAATCCGCGCTGCGCCAAGGGCAAGGCCACGTGACCAACACCCGCGCCGAGATCCCCGACGTGAGCACCCGCCGGCCCCGCCAACACAGCGAGCGCATCGATCAACGCCGTCGGGTATGCGGGGCGCGCGTCATAGACATCGGCCATCTTGTTGAAGACCCAGGCGTCGTCGTCCTGGATCGATGTGCCGCGGCGTCCCAGTCCCATGTCTCGCGGTGTAACGCGTCGACGCGCACTTGTGGTCGGCGTTGCGAAAGGTTAGTTCGCGCCCATGCCGACCCCGATCGTGATGCGCCAAGATTTCTCTTCCTCTGCGGAGCGCGTGTTCGCTGCGCTCAACGACCACGCCAACATGGGGCGCTGGCTCGGCGCGAAGATCACGCTGGTGAAAGCTTCGGAGACGGGTGGTCTGGGGGCGGTGCGACGCATTCACCTGGGCGTCTCGACGCTGGACGAAGAAATCGTGGAGTGCGTCGCGCCAACCCACATCGTCTACAGGATCGTGCGCGGTCTGTTTCCGCTGAGCTTTCACCGCGGCGAGATCAACCTCACCGTGATTGATGCCGCCCACTGCCGCGTGGATTGGCAAATCGCGATCGATTCCAAGATCCCGCTGGTCGCGCCGATCGTGCGCGCCGCCCTGAAGCTGGCGATCGGCAACGGACTGAAGCGCCTCGACCGACAGCTCGCGGGCTAGACCCGCAACGGCTGGTGCCACCAGCGGTCGGATCTCACCAAACCCCCCCGGGTGGTGACCTGGGACGGGTACGTGGTATCCCTGCCCCACTTCGGTTCGACAGTCATGCGCGGACGCACTGGGTGGTGGTGTCCGGCATCAAGCCGTCGGGGGTGTCTATGGGTGGCAACCAGAGAACGTGGTTTCTCTTGTGTGGAGCGCTTGGCCTGGCCGCGGGTGGCTGCGGCCAGGGTTCGATCGCAAGTGAACCAAACGATATTTGCGTGGAGTATTGCGACGATCCGGTCGATCTCACGCGGCCGGACGGCGGCACCACGACACCGATCGACCCGAACAACCCGAACTCCAGCTCCACCGTCCTGGCCAACGGGACCGGGCAGAGCACGCGTTTCCCGCGCCTGAGTCATTCGCAGTGGGAGAACACGGTCCAGGATCTCTTCCATTTGGACGCGCGAAGCGGCCTGGCGGCATCGTTCTCACCCGACCCGACTTCGCGCTTCGACACCAACACCGATTTACGCAAGGTCGGCCCCAACCAGTGGACCGACTACCAAACTGCCGCTGAGACGTTGGCTTCGCGCATCGTCGATGATCCGGGGCAGCTTGCGCGCATCACGCCGAGCAACATGCCGACCGATCCGACCGAGCGCGCACGTGCGTTCGTCGCGGAGCTCGGGCCACGCGCGTTTCGCCGTCCACTGACCACCGGCGAGATCGACAGCTACGTGGCGCTGTTCCAGGAGGGCGCCACATTGATCGGCGGCGACGCGTTCACCGCGGGTGTCGAGCTCACGCTGCGCGCGATGTTGCAGTCACCGCACTTCCTCTATCGCGTCGAAGCGTCGACCACGATGCAGAACGGGCGCGTGTTGCTCAACGGCTACGAGATGGCGACGCGCCTGTCGTACGCGCTGTGGAACACGATGCCCTCGGACGCGCTGCTGACAGCCGCCGGCAATGGCGAGCTCGACTCGCCCGCAGGCGTCGAGAGGTGGGCACGGATGCTGCTCGAGGACCCGCGCGCCGAACAAACCATCGTCTCTTTCCACGACCAGCTCTTCCGCATCGCTGGCTACGGCCAAGCGGAAAAAGATCCGACTCGCTTTCCGACGTTCACCTCCGACCTGGAGTCGGTGCTGCAGCAGGAAGCGCTGCTCTACATCGGCGAGGTCGTGGTCACGCGCGGTGGCGGCATCCGCGAGCTGCTGACGACGCCGATCACCTTCGTCAACGATCAAACCGCCAGCTTCTACGGTCTCAATGGTTCGTACGGCTCGACGCTCCAGCAAGTGGAGCTCGACGCCACACAGCGCGCGGGCATCCTGACGCAGATCGGGTTCCTTGCGAAGAACGGTGGCTTGATCCAATCCGATCCGATTCACCGCGGCGTCTTCATCAACATCGACTTGCTGTGCGCGCACCTCAGCCCGCCACAGTTCACGTTGCCGCCGCTGCCCGCGCAGATGCCTGGGCAAACCAACCGCCAGCGCGTCGACTCGCACACCGGCACCTGCGGACGTGGTTGTCACGATGTGTACATCAACCCGATCGGCTTCGCGTTCGAGCACTACGACGCGATCGGCCAGTGGCGCGATAACGACAACGACAGCCCGGTCGACTCCGCCGCCACCTATCGCATGGACGGCGAGACGCTCACGTACGCGAACGCGGTCGACCTATCGCAGCAGCTTGCAGAGACACCGCGGCTCCACGCTTGTTACGCGTCCACGTGGCTCGAGTTCATGCTCGGTCGACGCCCGGTCACAGCTGAGCAAGCGATTCTTCAAGGCATCGCCGACGCGTCGCTGGCGGGTGACACCGCCAAGGAACTGCTCGCCAAGATCACCGCGCTCGAATCGTTCCGGACCCGCGTGCAGGAGGGCATCTAATCATGGGCAACCGCAAGCTAACGCGCAGACTCGTCCTCGCCGGTGCCGGCGCCCTGGTGTCGTTGCCGTTCCTCGAAGGCCTCGGCTTCCGACGCTTCCAGCGCGCGACCGCGCAATCCACACCACCCTTCCGCTACGCGATCTTCGTCCGCCAAGCCAACGGCGTGCAGCAAGGCGTGGTCGACGATGAGCCGGAGCGCTTCTGGCCGTCGCAAGTGGGTCCCTTGACTCAGCAATCCCTCCTGGACGATCTGGCGGCCGATCGCACCGTGGGCGCGCTATCGGATTACGCGAGCCGGCTGCTCGTGGTCAGCGGATGTCGCTACAACCCGTTCCTCAGCGCTGCATGCGGTCACTCCGAAGGCGGCCTCTTGTGCTTGACGGCGTCGCGCCCCGATGGGCCGAACGTGCAGCACGCGCTTGCCATGGGCGAGTCGATCGACAACCGCATCGTGCGTGACCTGGGCGAGAGCGGAACCGAGCCGCTCACGCTGTACGTGGGTCAAAAGAGCGGCTATCTCGACGATGTGCTGTCGTACCGCGGCCCCCGCGATCGACGCGCGGGCGAAGGCAACCCGTTCAACGCCTACCGACGCCTGTTCGGCACGCCAGTCACTGATCCCAACGCCGAAGCGATGAACCGCTTGGCGCTGGCACGCAAGAGCGTCAACGACTTGGTGCGCGGCGAGATCCAGGCGCTGCGCAACCGCACCGACTTGTCGGCGGATGACCAGTCACGCCTCAAGCTTCACTTCGACGCGATTCGCGATCTGGAGATCCGGATGGCGACCTGTGAGCTGCCGATGGAGCGCTACAACGAGATCGAAGCCGTGCCGAGCAACACCGTCGACGACAACAATATGGTGGAGACCATCTCGCACATGCAGATGGACATCATCGCGCTCGCGATGTCGTGTGGCGTGGTTCCGGCCGCGACGCTGCAGATCGGCAACGGCAACGATCAAACTCAGTACGTGATCGACGGTGTGACCCAGGAGCGCTTCCACCACATCTCACATCGCATCAACGGCGACGGCGACGTGGGCGATCCGATCCCGAACGCGGTCGACAAGCACCACCGCATCGACCTGAAGTTCGCCGGCCTGTTCAAGTACCTGCTCGATCGTCTGTCGTCGTACACGACGGCCGAAGGCAACCTGATCGATCAAGGCGTGACGATCTGGACCAACGATCTCGCCAACGGCCCACCGCACGGCAACCGCAACCTGCCGTACGTCTGCGCAGGCAGCGCGGGCGGCTACCTGCGCACCGGCCAGTACATCGATGCGCGCACCGGCAGCGGGTACAACGACTTCACTACGCACAACAAGTCCCTCAACACGATTGGCGCCGCGGTCGGCGTGACGAATGCCAACGGCGATCCCCTCGATGACTTCGGCGACCCCGAGCTGGAACGCGGCCGCATCGACGACATGATCGCGTAGGTTCCGCCAAACGAACCCAGTTGCATCAGTGGCGCGCGCTGGTCATGGTGGCGCGCATGTCTTCGTTACGTGAGATCGATGGGCCGAAGCCGCGTGCGGTGGTGGTCGGCGTGCAACTGCCCGGGGAGAGCGATGCCCAGGCGGCGGCGTCGCTTTCCGAGCTGTCGCGGCTGGCCGACACGCTGGGACTTTCGGTGATCGGACGCGTAACGCAGAAGCGCACGGCCTTGTCGCCCAAGACCGTGGTGGGCGCAGGAAAGCTCAAGCAGCTGGCAAGCTTCACTGGCGGCGATGGCGTGCTCTTGCCCTATGCCCCGCCCGGCGCTGCGCGTGACGACGAGGAGGATGAGGAAGACGACGACGCCCCCACCCTTGCGAGCGATGAGTCCGAAGGGGACGACGATCGCAGCGACGGCGCACCGCGCAGCGACGAGAAGGCAACGGTCATACTGGTCGATCACGATCTGTCGCCTTCGCAGACCCGCAACTTGGAGAAGGCCACCGGCGCCGAAGTGCTCGATCGATCGATGGTGATCCTTTCGATCTTCCAACGGCACGCGCGCACGCGTGAAGCCCGCACCCAAGTGGAGATCGCGCGCCTCACGTACCTAGCTCCGCGCCTGCGTGAGACCGGCGGCGGACAGGACCGGCAGCGCGGCGGTATCGGCGGCAAGGGCGCAGGCGAGTCAGCGCTGGAGCTCGACCGGCGACGCATTCGCGATCGGATCGCGGAGCTCAAGCGCGAGCTGGAGATCGTCAAGCGCGAAGCCGAGACACAGCGCAGCCGGCGGATCGGTCAGGAAACCAGCACGGTCGCGCTGGTCGGGTATACCAACGCCGGCAAGTCGTCGCTGATGCGTGCGCTGACCGGCGACGAGGTGTACGTGGCGGACCAACTGTTTGCGACGCTCGACACCACCGTGCGCGCGCTCAAGCCAGAGACGCGCCCGCGCATCCTGGTGTCGGACACCGTCGGTTTCATCAAACAACTGCCCCACGACTTGGTCGCTTCATTCCGCTCGACGCTGCAAGAAGCGAAGGATGCGGGTCTCCTGCTGCACCTGGTCGACGCCTCAGACCCGGCATTTGCCGATCAACTACAAGTGACGCGCGATGTGCTGCGCGAGATCGGTGCGCACGAAAACCCGACATTGCTCGTGCTCAACAAGTCCGACCGCCTCACCGACGATCAACGTCACGCGCTCGCGGTGGAGCTTCCCGATGCCGTGATCATGTCGACGCGCTCACCGGAGGACGTGCAACGTCTGCATCAACGGATCGTAGCGTTCTTCGAGCAGAGCATGGAGCAAGCGACGTTCGTGGTGCCGTATGCGAACCAACGCGCGGTGTCGCTGATGCACGAACGCTGCCGCGTGCTGGAGGAGCGCTACGAGGAGGACGGGGCCCATGTCCAAGTCCGCGCGCCAGCGGCTGTGATCGCGTCGCTACGTGCCGAGATCGATCAAGCGTAGCCACGGCTCATCGCCCTTGCGACGGTCGGACAGATCGATTTCGACGCGAATACGCCAGCTGTTGTCTCCATTGGGGTCGACCAGGATCTGATCGGCGCGGAACAGCCGTGGCCCGAGCTCTTGCACCAAGGTCTTGTCTGCGAAGCGCGCGGTTTGATCGAACACGATGCGTTCATGCTCACCGTAGAACGGCGCGAGCGCCTGCTCGAAGCGCTCCTTGGTCCACGGGTCGTCTTCGCTCGCACGCACCATGCTGACCGCTTCGTCGTAGTCCTTCTCGGCGAGCGCCTTCACAAGCAAATGGAGCTCTGCGCGGATCGCGGTGCGTAGCGCCTTCGGATCGTGCGGGAGATCGTACGCAACAGGCTTTTCGGACGCCGCGCTCGCCGCATCACCTTCACCGACGAGCAGGCTCTCCCATTCTTGCACCAAGCTGCTGTCGACCCGCTGCAGTGTGGCGCGCAGGTACGCGACCAGGTCCGTCAGCTCGTCGTTGTAGAAAGACGCCGGGATGTTCTGCACCAGCGTGCGGTAGATGTCGCTCAGATAGCGCAGGAGCACGCCTTCGGCGCCCGCGATGCCGTAGCGCTTCACGTACTCGGTGAACGACGCGTAGCCCTCGAACATCTCGCGCGCCACCGCCTTGGGCCGAATGTTGTCCTCCTTCAACCACGGATGCTTGCGCACGTACGCGTTGAACGTGCCGTAGATGAAATCGGCGTTGGGCTTCGGGTAGCTGACCTTCTCCAGCTCCGCCATGCGCTCTTCGTACTCGGCGCCTTCGGCTTTCATCCGCGCCATCAGCTCATCCTTGGCGCGTCGTTCCTGCGCGTACAACACCGGTCGCGGATGCTCCGCGATCGCCTCGACCAAGCTCAGCACATCGAGCGCGTACTTGGTGCCACCGGCTGCGACCGTCGTGGTTTCACTCGATTGCTCTGCGACCAACGGCAGCGTCTCCACCAAGTACAACGACAACGATTGATTCAATGAGAACTCGCGCTGCAGCTGCTCGCTGACCTTCACCTCACAGCCACAGCCCGACACGCGGGGCCACACTTCCAGCACCGCCGCCTCTCGCAGCGACTTGAACAGCGCTTTGCTCTCACCCTTGAGGCGACGCTTGATCACCGGCCGCTCATGGCTTGCGGCGATCAGCTCCGTCAGCGCGCCATATCCACCGTGGCGACGATCGGCATGGGAGCGCATCAAGTTGAGCATCATGCCGTGGCTCACTTTGAACTGTGAGGTGAGCGGCTCCGGTGGACGCTCGACCAATTGTCGGAAGATGCCCTCGTCCCAATGCACGTAACCGCGCTCTGGCGGCTTCTTCTTCACCTGCTTGTTCTTGACGTTGGGATTCTTTGCCGCCTTGGCGTCCAACACACGGTTCTCGATCACGTGCTCCGGCGCTTGGCACACCACCGTGCCCTGGACATCGAAACCCTTACGCCCGGCGCGCCCCGCGATCTGCTTGAAGTCGCGGACCGCCAGACGCTTCACATCCTCCCCGTCGAACTTGCACAGCTTGGTGAAGCACACCGTTCGGATCGGCACGTTCACGCCCACGCCCAGGGTGTCGGTGCCGCAGATCACGGTGAGCAACCCTTGCTGCGCCAGGCGCTCGATCAAGCGTCGATACTTCGGCAGCAATCCGGCGTGGTGAATCCCGATGCCGTGACGCAACACGCGCTTGAGATCGGTTCCGAATGGACTGTCGAAACGGAAGCCGGTGATCGCGCGCGCGATCGCTTCCTTCTGCGGCTTGTCGCAGAGCTCGAAGCTCGTAAGGCCTTGGGCGAGCTCGGCGCATTCGCGCTGGGTGAAGCTGACGACGTAGACCGGGGTGCGCTTCTGTTGAAACAGCTCGCGCAAGGTCTCGTGCAGCGGGATCTCTTTGTAGACGTAGTCGAGCGGCACTGGACGCTCGTCGGATCGCACCACGCTCACATCGCGCTGCGTGCGCGCCTTGAGACTGTCGGTGACGGTTTGCACATCGCCGAGCGTCGCGCTCATCAACAAGAACTGCGCGTCGTTCAGGGTGAGCAGCGGGATCTGCCAGGCCACGCCACGTTCGCTGTCACCGTAGTAATGGAACTCGTCCATCACCACGCAGTCGATCACTACGTCGTCGCCGTCACGCAAGGCCAGGTTGGCGAGGATCTCGGCGGTGGCGCAGACAATCGGCGCATCGCGGTTGATGCTGGCGTCGCCAGTCAACATGCCGACGTTCTCGGCGCCGAACAGATCGCACAGCTCGAAGAACTTCTCGCTTGCCAGCGCTTTGATCGGAAACGTGTACACACCACGCTCACCGCGACACAGCGCGCGGAACAGCAAGCCAGTCGCAACCAGCGATTTGCCTGACCCAGTCGGCGTGTTGAGCACCACGTGCTTACCCGCCATCAGCTCGAGCAACGCTTCTTCTTGTGCGGCGTAGAGCGTGACGCCGCGATCGCTGACCCAACCGAGAAACGCATCGAGGATCGCATCGTCATCGCACGCATCCCGAGGAGGCATGCGGGACAAAAGGTCGGCCACTGGGGTCATGGCTGAACCGGCCGCCCGCACACTCGTATCGGGGCTCCATCATCGAGGCAGGTGCCGATCGCGCCGCCAGGAAACGGCTCCACATCGCCGACAACGAACGAGCTGCAGGCGACGATATCGAAGGTTGGACAGCGCCCCACCCGGCTTGGATCCTGGTCGAAGACGGCGCGGGCCACCTGCGCCCGCTCGGTACCGAGGAGGTACGCGACAAGCAGCCCGTCGATGCTGGTTTGCTCGATCACGAACGGGCGTCGCGCCGCAAGCGCGTCCGACACACACTGGCGGGTGTCGCCCGGGACTTCGTTGACGCTGCAGTCGATCACAGGACCCCCGGCGAACGTCTCGGCCTCGACCCGCCCATCGCAGTCGCAGCGAACACCGGTCCCGCCCGCGTCGCCGGTGTCAGCGGCGTCGCTAGCGCAGCTGGTCGTGCACAGCATCGAGATGGCGACGAGCATCACCATCGTTTGTGTTCCGTCGTTCATCGGAGGCGATCCACGCGTGGCACTTTCCTCGCTCCACACCGCGGCAGTCAACGACGCTGCGCGAGAATCACGTTAGGGTCTCTGGCATGGCGGCAGCGCCCACTGCTCGAGATGTCGTCGCGTGGGCGTATCGCTCAAAGGATGAAGCGGTTCCGGCCACAATCCTGGACGCGATCCGCTATCAGCACGCGCTTGGCGACGCGCGCACAGTCGGTCGCTTGCGGGGTGAGCTGCTTGCCTTGCTCGCGTTCGTCGGTGTGATCGGTTGTGATCGCAGCGCGGACGTTCGTGCGCAGGTGCTCGCGACCCTGGTGTTGGGCCAGCTGCCGACGCATCCGGTCGTGCTGGACGTATTGCTGGAAGCGGAGATCGCGCGCTATGCAACCCAACCGTACTCGCCCACGGTGAGCATGGCCTCTTCAGAGCTCGGGGCGGACATCAGGGCCGCACACGCGGAAGCTCTCGCGCGAATCGAGGCAGAAGAAGGGGGAGCTGCCGGGAAACGTCACATCTTGGATTTGGAAGGTGACGCAGCGCACGACATCGAGCAGCGCGCATGAACCGCTGCCACCACTCGGATCGGCATCGAAGTTGCCGATGAACACATTGCCGTTCGCGTCGCCGACGAGATAGTTCGCGATTCGCGAGTCGACGCCCGCAAGCGTGTCTTCGACGACGAACGGCGCGCGGCGTCCGACGGCATCCGAGACGCACAGATGCATCACCTCCGGCATGCCAGGCGCGCTGCAATCAATCGGATCCGGACCAATCAAGGACTCCATCTCGGCACGGGCATCACACGGACATGGCGAATCACCCGCATCGCCGCCGCGCTGCCTCTCGCCGCCGCCCAGACATGCCGCGAGCCATGGTGCACACAGCACGATGGCAACCCCTGTGCGGAACATGCAACGACATACGCCTGACATGGTGAACACCCCCTCAGTCGTGGCCACTTTGATCGGCACACGCTGCGATCGTCAACCCGCGATGCGCTCGCTTTCGACCTATGCTCAGGGTCATGAAGATTCTCTACGGCGTGGTGGGCGAAGGCATGGGGCACGCGATGCGATCACGGGTCGTCGTCGATCACCTGATGCAAGCCGGTCATCAGGTTCAGATCATGACCTCGTCGCGCGCGGTGGACTACCTGAGTAAGTATTTCGAAGGCGTGCATCGCATTCACGGATTGCACATCATTTATGAAGACAACCGCGTACGCCGCGGCAAGACGTTGTGGACCAACGTGCGCGATGGGCTCGCGGCGTTGCCGGGACAGATCAAGTCGTACTTCCACCTGATCGAAGACTTCGCACCGGAGGTGGTGGTCAGCGACTTCGAGTCCTGGAGCTACCTCTACGCCAAGGCCCACGGCTTGCCGGTGATCTCGGTCGACAACCAACAGATCATCAACCGCTGCACCCACGCGGCGGAGATCCTGGAGGGAGAGCGCGCCAACTTCGAGCTCACGCGCGCGTTCGTGAAGAGCAAGCTTCCGTTCTGCGATCAGTACCTGGTGACGACGTTCTTCTATCCGCCGCTACGAAAGGAACACACCACGTTGGTGCCACCGATCTTGCGACCTGAGATCTTGCGCGCCCGATCGACGCGCGGCGATCACCTGCTCGTCTACCAAACCGCCGAAGGTCACGACACCTTGGTCGATGCGCTCGCCAGCACCGGCTTGGAGTGTCGTATCTACGGAATGCGCCGCAACCTCAAGACCGAGCAAGTCGAGGGCACGCTGCGCTATCAGCCGTTCTCGGAGGACGGGTTCATCCGCGATCTCGCCAGTTGTCGCGCCGTGATCGCGGGTGGTGGATTCACCCTGATGAGCGAGAGCGTCTACCTGCACAAGCCGATGCTCGCGGTGCCCGTGGCGGGTCAGTTCGAGCAAGTGATCAACGCGCGCTACCTCGCTGCAGAAGGCTTTGGCCACGCGGCTACCGAGATCACGGATGACGCGGTGCGCGGCTTGGTCGCTTCACTCGATGCCTGTGAAGCGCGCCTGGCAAGCTACCGACAAGACGGCAATACGCGTCTGTTCGACACCCTCGACGCTCTGCTCGATCGCGCCGCAGCCGGCGTTCTGTAAGGCGCGTGCGGAGCTCAAGGCTTGGGCTCGGGAATCGATCCGCGGAGGCCCAAGCTAAGGATCGGACCATAGACGACCGGGTCGCGCGTTACCGGCCACTGCAGCATCGGAATCACGCCAAGCCCCTCGGTGATCGTCACGTCCACACCGACGCCCAGGATCAGATTCAACGGGCCTGCGTCCACGTCCGACGATGCGCTCGGAGACGCGATCTCTTCCGCGTTGGTGGGATGGTTCAGGACGGAGATCGCGAACAGGCCACGCCACGTCGGATCGAAGTCGAAGCCGTAGATGAGGGACAGATTGCCTTGAAGGATTCCCTCATGCCGTCGACCGACTCGATCGTCTCCACCGCAAGGTCCACTCGTGCATGTCGCCTCGAAGAAAGTCGGTATCGCAAGCAGCCTGAAGTCGAGCGTCAAGTTGAGGTGATGAGCCTCTTCGTTGATACGCACGTCGAGCCCCGTCCCGATCCCCCAGGTATTGATGCCCGGGTTCTGCAGCGTGGTCGGCGCAGCGGCCATTGCTCCCTCCGACAGGCCATAGAGCCCGTTGAGGCGCAGCGCGAGCCGCTCATGGATTGCAACGCTCATGCCCACCTGAAACAGATGGCGTGTGATCCACAGGCCGGCGTCACTGTTCGGCGCGCGCTCGGGACGCGCTAGGAACGTGACCGTGGAATCGCTGGCGTGAAGGTTGATTACGCCGTCGCGATGCCCTGGATTCGGCAGCACCGCTGCGGGCACAAGGGCCGACTGGCGCACCGTGAACGTCGTGCATCCGCCGATCGCCAAGCACGAGACCGCGCTCCACACCACGCCAAGCCTCAGCGCATTGCGCACCCAACCGCACGCCATCACCACCCCCAGCTCACCCGGTCGCGATCACGGCGTAGGCGGTGAAGCTGCGATCGTCAACGTGGGTGGATCCTCACGTTCGCATGGAGCACATGTGCGCAGCGCCGAAACGGATGCCCGAGGCCTTAACCCCTCAGACCCCAGAAGCCGTTGCTGCCTGAGGTGGCAACCACCATCACCAAGAACAGCACACCTGAGATGCCGGCGGCCCACGCAGCCGCATCGCCGCCAGCTGCGAAGGCGACACTGGACGCAAGAATCAGTGAGACAACAACACAACCGCAGCCCTTGGCGCCGTTGCGCACACGCATGGGTATCGCGTCATCGCTGCCTTGGGTGGCAGGCGCCTCGGGAGAGATCGGGGTGGGGGCTGAGTCGTTCATGGGGTCGTCCTAGAGTCCCTTCGGCGAGCTTGACCTAAGCTTTGCGGGCATGCTCGTATGCGCGCCTATGCCAAAAAAATCCAAAGCTTCTAAGTCTAAGTCGAGCGGTCCAACCAAGGGTGGCGTCAACAAGAGCGCGTTCATTCGCTCGATCCCCAGCTCCACGCCTGCCAACGATGTGGTGAAGTTGGCCGCGGAGAAGGGCATCAAGATCAACGCCGGCCTCGTGTACGCAGTCCGCAGCTCAGACAAGCACAAGGGTGGTGCGCCGAAGCGCAAGCCCGGCCGTCCGCCAAAGTCCGCGAACGCCCAGCCGAACACATTGAAGATCCCGACGCCGCCGAAGGGCGATCTGCGTCATCAATTCGTCTCACTTGCCGTGCGCATCGGCACCGATGAAGCCCAGCGCTTGCTGGACAGCTTGGTCGATGTGCAGACCCAAATCGGTCGGGCGGTCTCGAAGTAGTCACGACACATCCGGGGGTCACCCCGAGACACATGCAAGGCCGGTGGGACATGTCCCGCTGGCCTTTGTGCTTTGTGGCCATGGACCACGCATCGGCGACAGCGGGCTTGTTGAGTCGAACGATCGTGCTATTTTGAGACCATGGGCAAAGGCGAAGAGACACGGCAGCAAATCGTCGCAAGCGCCCTCGCCTTGGCCAGCGAGATAGGGCTTGGCGCGATCAGCATCGGCGCCTTGGCAGAACGTGTCGGGATGTCGAAGAGCGGGTTGTTCGCCCACTTCGCCTCGAAGGAGAATCTGCAGGTCGCGATCCTCGACGACGCGATCGATCGCTTCGTGCGCGTGGTGGTGGCGCCAGCGTTGAAGCAGGCACGCGGAGAGCCGCGGGTGCGCGCGATGATCGACGGCTGGATGCGCTGGCTCGACCAGGACTTCATGCCGGGCGGCTGTGTGTTCATGGCGGCAGCGGTGGAATTGGACGATCAGCCGGGGCCCGCGCGCGATCGCTTGCTGGCGTCGCAACGCGACTGGATCGAGACATTGGAGCAAGCGATCCGGATCGCGATCGAGGAGCGTCACTTTCGTTCCGACTTGGATCCCGCCCAACTGAGCTTCGAGATCTTCGGCGTGATGGAGAGCTATCACTTTCGACGTCGCCTGTTGGCTGCACCTGATTCGGCGCAACGAGCACGCACAGCGTTTGATCGACTCTTGAAGGACGCGGCTTCAACAGCGCGTCCGTTGACGGGCGCCGCCGCGCGTCCACGTCGTCGGTAGGCAACCCACGGATCGAATCATCAAGGAGGAGAGCCATGGTCACGTCACAGGTCAAAAAAAGCACGAACGTTCGGCCGACAAAAGCCCCGCGTTGGATGCGCAGAGCGCTGCGATTTGGCGAGCGGGTGGCACCGGATGTCACGGCGCGCTTCGCCGAACGCGTGTTCCTTTCGCCACGGCGCTTGCGACGACCGATCCCCGAGGAAGCGGTGTTGTTGTCCGGTACGCGCAGCAGTGTTCGCTATCAAGGCATGGCGCTGCCGGTGTGGTCGTGGGGCGAAGGCCCGACGGTGTTGCTCGTGCACGGCTGGGAAGGACGCGGCAGCCAGCTCGCACGCGCGTATGTCGAGCCGTTGACCGAACGCGGCTACCGCGTGGTGGCGTTCGACATGCCGGGGCACGGAGACGCGCCGTCGTCGCCCATGTCGGTGATCGATTTCGCCGAGGTGATTCAACGCGTCGCGCGCGCGCTCGGCCCGATTCACGCGATCGTCGCGCACTCGGTGGCGGGAGCAGCGGCGGTGATGGCACAAGCGCGCACCCACTTGGCGGATCGGTTGGTGATTATCGCGGCTCCGTTGCACCCGCGTGACTTCTTCCGTGGCTATGTGGATGCATTGGAGCTGAGTCCGGCGATGGAGAGGCGCGTGCTGGCGCGATTGACGGCGCGTTACGGCATCAGCCTGGTCGATGTGGACACACGACACAGCGCACCGTTGATCGAGGTGCCGGTGCTCGTGGTGCACGACGAAAGCGACCCCGCGGTTCCGTACAATCACGGCACAGCGCTGGCTGCGGCGTTACCGAGGGCGAGTCTGCTCTCGACCCAAGGCCTGGCACATCAACGGGTGCTGCGCGCCGAGCCGGTGATCGCACGTGTGATCGCGCACCTTGGACCGGCACGACGCAGGTCATTGGCAGAGGTGATCGACATGGAGCTATTCACGCCTGCGCTTCGTGGAGTTGCTTGAGCCAGCTTGTTGAGCCGGTGCGCGGCGGCTGATATGCGATGCCGCCGTGCCCGAGCTCGCGCTGTCTCACCCCACCCTCGCCTTGCTGGTCGGCGCCGCATTTGTCGCAGGTTGGATCGATGCCATCGCGGGTGGTGGCGGGTTGATCACCGTCCCCGCCCTGTTGGCCGCTGGCTTGCCGCCGCACGTCGCTTTGGCGACCAACAAGGGGCAATCCGTGTTCGGCGCGATCACGTCCCTTCTCCGCTTCGCGCGCTCAGGCCTGATCGACAGGAAGCGAGCGAAGGTGGCGTTCCCGACGGCGTTCGTCGGGGCGCTGATCGGCGTGCAGTTGGTGCTGTGGGTGTCGCCCTCGGCGCTCAAGCCGGTGGTCCTGGGCTTACTCGTCTGCGTCGCGCTGTTTCTCACGGTACGGCGCAACCAAGTGGCGACCCATGCTCGCGTCGCGTTGCGACAGCCGCTGCGCTGGGCTGCGATCGTCGCGTTCGTGATCGGTGCCTACGACGGCTTCTTTGGTCCTGGCACCGGCACGTTTCTGATCGTGGCGCACGTGTTGTGGTTCGACGTTGATCTCACGCGCGCGTCCGCCAACGGCAAAGTCGTGAACTTCGCCTCCAACCTGGCTTCGGTCGCGCTGTTTGGTTGGAGCGGCACGATCGCGTGGCGGGTCGCGCTGCCGATGGCGGTGGCACAGCTGATTGGCGCGTACTTGGGCGCGCGTCTCGCCGTCAGCGGTGGCGATCGCGTGGTGAAGCCGGTGGTGCTCAGCGTCGTGCTCGCGCTCGTGAGCAAGCTCGCGTACGACCTACTGGGCTAGATCGGTTGCCTCAATCCTGGCCGGTCAACATACGCAGCGCCAAGTAGCTCAGGCTGGCAACTCCGGCGGCCGCAGGGATCGTGAACACCCAGGCCCAAATGATGCGACCGGCAACGCCCCAACGCACCGCATTGAAGCTGCCCGTGGCCGCGCCGACACCCACGATCGAGCCAGTGATGGTGTGCGTGGTCGAGACCGGGACGCCCATGAAGACAGCGAGCGCCAAGGTGATCGCACCGCTGGTCTCAGCGCAGAAGCCACCCACCGGTTTGAGCTTGGTGATCTTCATGCCCATCGTCTTCACGATGCGCCAGCCACCGCTCAAGGTGCCGAGGCCCATCGCCGCGTGACACAGCAAGACCACCCACAGCTGCGGCTCCACGTGGTCGGTCTTTTCTTGAATGCCCGCCGTGATCAGCAACAGCGTGATGATGCCCATCGTCTTCTGCGCGTCGTTGCCGCCGTGACCGAGCGAATACAACGCAGCCGACACCAGCTGCCCGCGCCGAAACACGCGTTCGATCTTGCCCGGTCGCCAGCCACCAAAGAGCGCGCGCACGCCGCGAAACAGCAGCATGCCGATCACCATGCCGATGGTCGGCGCCAGCACGATGAACAACACCGTCTTGCCGAAGACCTTGGCATCGAGAATCGAGATGTGCGGCACGTTGGTCAGCGCTGCGCCGGCGAAGGCACCCATCAGCGCGTGCGACGACGACGACGGTAGGCCCCACCACCAGGTCAGCAGGTTCCAGACGATCGCGCCGATCAAGGTCGCCATAATCACGTTGTACGTGACCGACTCGAGCGAGACGCCTTTGGCGATCGCTGCCGAGACGTGGGTCGGGAACACCAGGAATGCGACGAAGTTGAAGAACGCCGCCCACGCCACGGCGACACGCGGCGACAGCACGCGCGTCGACACCACGGTGGCGATCGAGTTCGCTGCGTCGTGGAAGCCGTTGATGTAGTCGAACAGCAACGCGACCGCGATGATCAACATCACATAGGTGGACATCAGGCGTGCTCCAGCACGATTCCTTCGATGATGTTCGCCACGTCTTCGCAGCGATCGGTGGCCGTCTCGATCGACTCAAGGATGTCGCGCCACTTCATGACATCCATCGGGTTGTTGTTCTCCTGCTCGTTGAACAGGCGGGCTAGACCGCGCCGGAAGATCTGATCGGCGTCGTGCTCATGGCGATTGATGTGCATGCACAGGTCCAACAACGGACGCGCGTCCTTCAGGTTCTGCAGCATGCCCATCGCCTTTTGAATGTCGGCACAGGAGCGCGCCAAGATCCGCGCGAGGTCGATCGCTTCCGGGCGAACGGTCTTGATTTCGTACAGCATGATCCGCTCGCTGGCGGCCTCGATGAAGTCGAGCACATCGTCCAAACGCGAGATCAAGCCGTGGATCTCTTCGCGATCGAGCGGCGTGATCCAGGTCTGATGCAGCGCATGCACGGTGTCGTGCGTGATGCGATCGCCTTCGTGCTCCAGATCGGCGATCTCTTGCGCGAGCGCAGACTTCTTGTCGGGTTGCTCGAGCATCAACAGCAGCGTTTCGGCCGCCTTCGACGTGCGTTGCGAGTGTCCGCTGAATGCTTCCCAGAACTCTTTGTCTCGTGTGCGCGCCATGGTTCCTGCCTTTTGGGCGCGGAGGATAGCCAGGGCGCGCGACTTGTCACCCTCGGCGCGAAAAAGCGTCGCCGGTTTGTCACCATCGCGCGCGCGCGTGGCGCCAATCGCCCACATCGGACCGCTGGATCCCGCGGATATCGCTGGCTTTCGACCGCTGCGCGGACGCGTGGCAGGATGCGCGCCGTGAGCCGTTCGAAGTCTCGCGTCGATGTCAGCGGATCGTCCGCGCCCTTGAAACAGTCTCTGTCGGGCTTGGCCAGCTTGCGTGATCAGCTGCCGGCCGGGCCGAGCGCAAGCGCAACCGTTGCGCCACGCGATGCCGTTGCCGAGAAGAGCAATGCGTATACGCGTGCCAGCAAGTTGGTGGTGCGACGCGAACGCAAGGGCCACGGCGGCAAGACCGTGACGCGGATCGAAGGTCTGAGTGGCAACGCGAACGAGCTGGACGCGATCGCGAAGGATCTCAAGCGTGCGCTGGGCTGCGGCGCGACCGTCGAGGCCCAAGACGTGTTGGTGCAGGGCGATCAATGCGAACGCGTCGTCACGCTGCTGCAGGCGCGCGGCGCAACCAAAGTCGTCCTCGGGAGCTAGAGAAAGCATGAGTAACGTTCAGCGCGTGTCGATCGGTGCCCTCGCCGCATTCGTGTTCGGCGCCGGCGTGATGCACTTCGTCACACCCCAGTTCTTCATCGACATCGTGCCGGACTACCTGCCCGCGCCGGCAGCGTTGGTGGCGGTCAGCGGCGTGTTCGAGATCCTCGGCGCCATCGGCTTGCTCGTGCCCATGACGCGACGCTTCGCAGCGTTTGGCTTGATCGCGCTGTTCATCGCGGTGTTCCCGGCCAACGTGCACATGGCGCTGCATCAGATCACCCCCACCGGTGCGCCGACACTCCCCGCGTGGTTGCCCTGGGCACGTTTGCCGCTGCAAGGCGCATTGATCTGGTGGGCCTACACGATCGCGCGCGCTGCCAAGCCTCGCGCTGCGTAACCAATCGTCTCGCCGCGCGTCCCGATCAGTGCGCGGTGTGTCGGATCTGTTCGCCGTTCACAAGCAACGATTGGATCTGCGGTTTGCCGCTCTCGTCGATCGCCACCTGCAGCAACGCCTTGTTGTCGCGCGCCGCGTCACGAAACTGCTGCTCCAGCTTCCACGCCTCTTCTTCCGGGATGTAGTAGCGACGGAGCTCGGACAAGTAGCGCGTCTGCAGGACACCCTCGCATTGCGCTTGGGCGCGCGCGCATGTCGATCGCTGCACCCGCGGCGGCTTGTGTGCACCTGTTGACGTGAGACAGAGACAGCAACGATCGCTTTGATCGTCATCGCAAGCTTCGAGCGCCGCCTCTTCATGTAGGTCCAAGCGGAACTGGATGTAATGACCGCGCAGCAGATCGCGTGGGTCGTAACCATCGACTTCAAACAGCCACGACGTTGAGTGCGCGAGGTGCTGTTCCGCACGCACGATGCCGAGGGCGATCACCAACAGCGGCAAGAGCAACGCCGCGATCAGCAGGTTACGCGGCATGATCGTGACCTCCGGCGGCGAAGCGCGCAGCAAGCTCGGGTGACTTGCGTTTCCAGACCCAGGCCAAGAGCAACGTCAGCAGGCCGCCGCTGATCATTCCAACGCCGGTGTCGAGCATCGATCCGAAGACTTCGAAGTACGTCACCAACACGCGCAGCGCGATGAGCCCGGTGATCATGTTGAACAGACGCACGCGTCCGAGCTGTAGCGCTGTCCACGCGGCGACAGCGAGGATCAGCACCTGGGCGATCGCGCCGATTGCCTGCAGCTCCTCGCGAGCGATCGCTGTACCGAGCACGAAGACAGCGCCGATCGCACCGAGCAAAACGCGCAGGCCAAGCACCGAGCGTGGGCCGAGAACCGGATACAAGCGTGGCAGCGCCGCGATCAACCCACCCAACACCACCAGCACCACCGCCAGCGACCAGGTGAGCACGTCGCTGCGGTCGATCTCGACGTAGAACAGGAAGCCAAGCGAGACACCGCCAAGCCACAACAGCGTCCACACCGTGTTGGTCCATGCCGCGCTCACCGCGGGGCGCTCACGCACGAGCCAAGGAATGCGCGCAGCAAGCAGGTACGCTGCGAACGACAGTACGATCTCGCTCGCGACCATGTTGCCAAGCAACGCGTCGTCGTAGCGGCTGTGCTCGTGCAAGCGATCCAAGTAGAAGGCTGACGTGTCGATCTGGGTCCACAGCAGCCCCGACAGCCAGACGAGGGCAAGCAACGGCGTGCGCGCCAAGTGCATCACCGGCAGTGTCGACAGCGACCAGGCCAACAGCGCGTGATGGGTCGGTGAGCCGAGTTGGTAGATCTGCCCGATCAAAGCAAGCGAGGCGATGGCGAAGCCGTAGTAGATGCCGGTCAACACCTCGGTCGCCCAATGACGTTGGCGCGTGACGCTGGCGTACAGACCGGCCGCCAGCCCCGCACCGAGCAGCAGATCGAGGCTGAGCTTCACGCCCTTGCCGATGCCGTCCCAGTTGGCGGCGACGATCGACACGATGCCAATCGCGACGGTGACCGCGCCGAGGGCTCCGAGCGTGTACAGCAGCAACGGCTTCTCATTGGCGCGCTCGAAAGCTTCGATCCGCGCGCGCGTGTCAGCGTCGATCACGCCGGCCTGCTGCCAACGTTCGAGCTTGGATTCGAGGCTCATGGCGGCAGGCTACCAACAACCGATCGCGCGGCCCAAACGGGAGGAGCGAGAACGAACCGCTACAAGTCCAGACCGGCGATCGGATCGTCGTTCATTTCGGCTTCGCGCGGCTCAGGACGTGCGGGTGCGCGCTCGGCAGGCGTTTCGGCCTTGGCGCGTTCTGCCCGAGCGGACCGAGCTGCGCGCGCGGTCACGGCGCGCTTCTTCTTGGTCGCCTTGACCTTCGCCCGCGCCACCACCGGGGCTGGCTTTGCTTCGGCGGCAGGTGCCGCTTCCTCCGCTTCGACGGCCGGGGCCTGTGCCGCGGTCAGCGTCGCCACGTCGGCCTGCAGCTTGGTGATGCTCGCTTGCGCTTCGGTGATGGACGCGCGCGCCTGATCGAGATCCTTCAGGAGCGCAGCGCGTTCGCTGTCGAAACCGCGCGTCAGCGTGACGCGCTCTTGCTCCAAGTGCGTCGCCAGCGCGCTGGCCTGTGCCGCCTTCAATTGCAGCGGGCGAATCAGACCGAAGAAGGTCGCCATGAACGCGCCGAACAGCGCCAATACGGCGAAGCCCGACAACAGCAGGCGCACGCCGAGCCGACGCGGTGCGAGCTTTTTGATCTCGTCTTGAATCGAGAGCGCGCTTTCCAGCTCTTCCGCCTGCATGCGCAACTGCTGCTGCGCGATCGACACGCGCTCCTCCGCTGCCTGCACGCGGATCTCACTGATGCGCGCCTGCTCGAGCGCTGCCTCCAGCTCTTCGGCATGACCGTGATGACCGAAGCGACGCCCGCGATTGCGATCGACCGGCACCGACTCTTCGCGGGTGGTGAACGCGATGAACGCCAAGCCCACCGACATCACCGACAACACGAAGCCATGCAGCGCAGTCCCAGACGACAGCGTCGTCAACGCCACCGCGACGCCGCCCGCCTTCTGCGCGTGGGCGCCAATCAAGGTGATCAGCGGCACAGCGGTCAGGATCGATCCCGACACCACGCCCGGCCAACCACGACGCTGCAAGAGCGCGCCACCACCAAGCAGCACCAGCGCAGACGCCACGTAGAACACCGGCTCCGCCATCGGTAACGGCGGCGCGATCCGCATCCGCATCATCACCGCCATACCGAACCCGAGCAGCACCGGCGAAAGCCACAAGAACGGCGCGCTCTGGACGCCGCGTCCGAAGCCGACCAGCACGAAGATGGTGGCCGAGGCACAGGCCGCCGCCACGCTCGCGCGCAACACCGAGTCACCCCACGCCGCGACCTGACCGGTGGCGCGCAACGAGGCGTACGTGCGGCCGAGGTCGTGGGCGATGCTCGGCTGCAGCAGCACCACCAGGCCCGCGACCACGATCAGGATCAGCGACGCCCCACCCAACGCCGGCAACACCGACGTGCCCTGCGGCTGCATTCGCAACTCGTGTGCTCGTGCCATCCAACACCCCCGGTTCAGGCCGCATCGACCGCGGCTGGCTCAGGTCCCTTGCGACCTGCGACCGGTCGGCAGTGTACAAGCCTTGCACACCGACTGGCCACCCCCCGTCGCGGCACGCCCGTGCCTACTGTAAAGAGGAATGATCTTCGCTACTTGGCGGCGTGGGTCGCGAGCAGGCGCTGCATGTACGCGGGCGCGGCGCTGTCCCCTTCTGCGGGCGCCCAGGTCGCGAAGGCCTTGTCCGTGGCTTCGGTGTACGGCCCGGTCTTGGTCTCGAAGATCACGGTATCGGGCGCGATGGCGATGAACGTATGGAACACGCCCGGGCTCAGATCGACGCCGAAGCGCGCGCTGCCCGCCGCCAGGTCCACGCTTTGGGTGACGTTGCCGATCTCGTCGAAAGTGAAGAACACCAAGCTGCCGCGCAGCACAATCCACGCCTCGGCCTTCGGCGGGTCGAGATGACGATGGGGCCGCACGTAGCTACCCGGCTGCACCGCGTTGAGCATGCGATGCAACGGATCGGCCGCCTGCTTGTGAAACGGCAAGATCACGCGCCGCCGCGGACTGGTCCGCGAGTACGCGATCGCCTGCTGCACCAAGTCATCCCCGATCAACACCAGGTCACCATCAGGCGCTTCAAGCGCACGCGCGTAGCCATAGGTCATGCGTTCTCACTCCGTTTGGACACGCGCACCGTAAGGATGGCGCCGGGTGTGGGCCAGCGCTTGACAGATCCGGCAATTAATCTGAACGGATGTAGTTGTTCACTTGAGGGAGGGGCCATGCATCGCATGCACGAGTTGGGCTTGTTCGTTGTCATCGCGCTCAACTGTATCGCTTGTGCATCGGCAACCCGAAACGATGCCGGCAGCGGTGGTGCGTCCGGCGCTGCGGGCGGCGGAAGCGGTGGCATGGGTGCATCCAGCGGCGATGGCGGCGGCGCAAGCTTCGGACCCGACAACACGGTGTCGCTCTGCGGAGGCCTGCGTTGCGCCAGCGGCGAGATCTGCTGCTTCGCCAATCACACCTGCTTCAACCCACGCACCGAGCCCGAAGTCTGCGAGGTGCCCGACGACCACGAACCGAGGGATCCAAGCTTGGTTCCGTGCGTCTCCAACGCAGACTGCGCCGCCAATCAGTTTTGTCACAACGAGGCATTCGGCTGTGGCGGTGTCGGCCACTGCGTCGCACGAAACAACTGCGGCAGTTGCGGTGGAGGCCCGGGTGACTGCCGCGTGTGCGGTTGCGATGGCGTGACCTATGAGAGCTCGCAGGCCGCTTGTGCGGTCGGCGTGCGGGTAAGCCACCACCGCGGTGGCTGTGGCGAGCCTATCCTCGAGGGCGTTGATGAACCGACCGACCGCATCTCATGTGGTGCCGATGGCCAGTGTCCTGAAGGACAGCTGTGCTGCGCCCTGTACGGCGAGTGTTACGACGCGAGCAAACCGCGACTCTGCGAGCCTCCGCCCGAAGGCACGCGCCGCACCTGTTACCTCGATAGCGACTGCCCCGAATACACCGTGTGCACCGGCGAGGGCTGCGATGGCTTCGGTGGTTGCCGGTATGCAGAGCGGGATTGCTCGCCAGTGTTGAGCCCTGTGTGTGGCTGCGACGGCATCTCGTACACCAGCGAAGCCTGCGCCAACGAAGAAGGTGTACGCGTCGCGAGCGAAGGCGAGTGCATGTAGACCGAGCCAAGACGCGTGCATGCAGGGGCGTGGTTCGTCGCGCCCGCATGCCGTGGGCGCTTCACTCCGTGCAGTGGTGGGTGCAGAAGCCGGCGGGGATGCACCAGGGGCTGTCGATGCTGGCTGGACCCGCCAGGTTGGCTGCCAGCTCCATGGGCCGACAGCGTCGATCGAAGCGGCAGTAGCTGCGCGGCATGCCGTTGTACTCGGGGTCTTCTTCTTCGCCGCCAAGCCAGACCGAGCAGGTGCCGTCACTGTGGGGAATCACAAGCGCAAAGGCGCTTCCCAACGGCAGGTAGACCTCCCACAGCAACCCCGAGCAGTCGTAAGGATCGACCGTAAACGTCGTGGGCGGGGTGCTCGTGGCAGGAACGCTGGCGATCGCCGCCATGTACGTCGCGCGATCAGGCGCAACGATCGGAACGCCCGGCAACACGGCACCCGGTCCATCACACGCGATGCGCATCACGGCGGCATCGGACGTGAGCGCATCGCGCGCGTTTGCGTCGATCAACGCCGCGGCATCGCCCGCGGCATCGGCAACACCGCTGTCCAAACCGCGCGACGCATCGGCAACACCACTGTCTAAACCGCGCGACGCATCGATCGAGAGCTCCGCGTCCGGGCTCGCGTCATGTCGCGCCTCAACCTCGGGGCCCGTGCTCCCGCAGGCCGTGGCGCACACCGCCAAGCAAGCCGCAACAGCTCGCAGTCGATGTGTCGCGGAAATGGGAGCCACAATCAGTCTCACAAAACTGCCGAGGAGGAACTACGCATGATGATGCACAGCCCACGACCGATCGCGATACTCCTGTGTGCCCTGGCGTTCGGATGCGCAGACAGCAAGACCAAGCACGAGACCCCAGACGGTGGCGCAGGAGGCATGGGCGGGACCGCTGGCAGTGGCGGAGCTTCAGGAAGCAGTGGCAGTGGCGGAGTGGGAGGAAATGGCGGCAGCGGCGGCGTTGCCAACACCGTATC
>JACZCZ010303450.1_pt1 | contig 38705 bp, 36 predicted proteins | sample 8641811 | NCBI WGS metagenome assembly JACZCZ01 (sample SAMN15324610, study PRJNA640507) | soil metagenome | isolation source: intercropping peanut in the first line | place: China: Luxin town, Laibin City, Guangxi Province | collected 2019-07-25 | depth 10cm m | reverse complement strand
TTTGACACCATATCTGCCTCTTCGTTGGTGTCCACGGAACCGGATCAAGCTCAGTCGGTCATAGGATGAGGCAACGACACACAAACCAAACGTGCAAGGGAAGCCTCCGCGGAACCTTCCACCGCACATGCCCCCAGGGCCTAAGGAACCGTGCGTGGGTCGGCGGACAGTGGCACGGCTTCTCCGTCCGCGTTGAAGGCTGGGCCGTCGGGAAGGCCCACGATGGCGTTGCCGAGTTGCACAACGGTCTCCGTGAGGAATCGCGCTGGTTCCTCGCCGATCATGGTTCGAGCGAACGGAATGGTTGCGTTGCCGAAGCGATCCGCAGTGACAGACGCCAACGCTGCACGTTCCTCAGCAGTGAATCGGTGAACGCCAATGACTTGTTCACTCTCGCCGGCTGTATCGAAGCCGAGCACGTCGCCGCTGGCGCGATCGAGCGCGAGGTGCGCCCAGTAGACGTAGTCACCCTCGGCTGCGAGGAACGCGACGATCAGCCAGCGGCTTGAGGGAGAGGCCGCGCGGACGCTGGCGGGCTCAAAGCGATCACGTCGAACCCCGAGGCGAATCCGGTCGGCCGTCTCCTCGCCGGCGCGCGCGAACATCCCTGTGGGTTCGCGAAAGGCGAAAGGAAGCGCTGCGGTCGCCGTCCATCGCGTTGGCTGCAGTCGTGGGCGTGCCTTCGCTGAGCACACTCTGCTCGACCAACCCGCGGAGTGCGTCGCTGTTTCGCCCATCCACTCCGCTTGCCACTGCACCACGCCGCTCTCCACGCCAACCGCTACATCGACAGCCACGTCGGCCATGTTGCGATTGCGATCGTGCAGCCAAAGACAAGCCGTTCCGGTGCGCTCCTCAACCCAGAACGCGTCTTGATCGGTCAGGTACACACGAAAGGTTCCGTCGCCGTCGGCAGCGTCGCTTGCACGCGGCGTGAGTCGTTGTTCGACCAAGTCAAACGCGAGCGGGACCGACGCCAGACGCTTCTCTGATCCGTCCACCGCGAGAATCGAGAGCTCGCCATTGGCCCGCAGCAGAACGGTCCGTCCATCACTCATACGACGCGCAGCCTCCGCAGGCGTGGATGAAAGCGCTCGAACGCGACGCCCCGCAGCGTCCAGCTCAAAGACCTCAGTCGCGCCCGCAACCACAAGCACCGCTGGGCCCAAAGCCTCCGCCGCCGCGCTATCGACAACCTGCGTTGGCATGAGTTCTTCCGTGGCCTGCAGAGCGAGCGCAGGCGCAGGGATCTCTTGCAGCAACGTCGGTTCCTCAGCAGGAGGCACCTCACCAGATGTGGGAGCGGCTTCGGCTGCTGGCGACATCGGCTGCTGTGCGCGTTCGGGAGGCTTGGCCGTGGCGCAAGCAACCAGACCGACGCTTGTGCTCAGCACGTAGCGCAGGAAGCGACGGTAACGATGTTGCTCGTAGACGTTTCCCACAGCGAGACTCTGCGTCACGCAGCGCTTGGCGGATAGACGTAGTGCTCGGAGTCGCCGTCGCCGCGATCCAACAGGCGCCACTGTTCGTCGATCGAATCGTCCGGGAAGCCTTCGAGCGCAAAGGACATTGAGAGCGCGAGGCGGAAGGCGCCGTGGCGTCCCATCTCCACGCTCTCGACGACCAGTGGCGCTGCAGCGTGCGCTTGCAGCAGCGCTTCGATCTTTTCATCGCACAGCGTGCTGCCTGGAACGTTCCAGGCGAAGCCTTCTGGGACCTCGTCCGGATTGCCGCGCGGTGTCATCCGATCACGCGACCCGACAACAACACCATTCGCATCCGTGATTCGCCACGCGCACTGAATGTGCAGCGCGTAGCGGCCAACCTCCACACGCGTGCCATCGCGACCCGTGAACGGCACCGGCCCGCCGAACTGGAGCGAGTGCAAGTTGAGGCTGCGGTTCGCCTTCCACCAGTGTTGCCCAACAAGATTCGCGAGCGCGTGCGGTGTCATGGGCTTGGGTTCCGCGTTGCGGGGACTTGCAGGCCGTGCGCGTTGAGCCAGGCGACGATCGCTTGGTCCGCCATGACGCGTTCATGACGTTCGTTGCCCAGATCGAGCACGAGATACTTTTCGCCGTCGTGGAATCCGATCGAGACGTTTCGAATCGCGGTCGGTTGAATGCGAGACACGGCCCACGCGCCCCAGTGGCGCAGCACCATCGCGTCCGCCTCGATGACGACGGAACGCAGCGTCGCACCGATACGGTGGAGGCCCGCCAGTAACATCGGGATGCCCAAGATGAGTTGCTCCCACCCGTGGCGCGAATACCAGATCGCATGCACGACCGTCGCTGTCCCTCCAACAGACAGCAGCCATGCAAACAAGCGCTGTCCCAGCGACGGGTCCCCGAGGCGCACCGGCCGCAACGCAAACATCGACGCGACATCCAGATCGTCCTGATCGATCACCCGGCGAACATCTCACATCACATCGAACGAGATGTACCCCGGGCCTAGCGTCCCAGCGACGCGCGAGTCGAAAGCTTCCAGGCACATTTCTCCCGCCCGTTTCCCCCCCCGCTTGGGTGAGAAAGTGGCGGGGCGTGAGGTTGGTTCCGTAGGATCGCGCGCTTGGATTTCGCGTTACCGCTTTCGAGCTGCAAGCTGGAGTTGATCTCCGGGCGCGCCCACTACGAGCGTGTGATCGCTGCCGTGCGCGAGGCTGAGCGCAGCGTGTGGATCGCGACTGCGAACTTGAAGGAGCTGATGGTCGAGGATCCGCGCGTACGACCGGGTCGGCGGCGCGCGATGGGGCGCTCGCCGTACTGCTCGGTGCTGGAGGTCTTCAGTGAGCTGGCGGAGCGCGATGTCGAGTTGCGCATCTTGCACGCGAGCTTGCCGTCGCGACCGTTCCGCGAGGAGTTCGATCGACAGAAGCGGCTGGTGCGCGGCGGTCTCGAGCTGCGGATGTGCCCGCGCGTCCACCTCAAGACAGTGATCGTGGATGGGCGTTTCCTCTACCTCGGGAGCGCGAACTGGACGGGCGCAGGCCTCGGCGCCAAGGGCGAGCATCGCCGCAACTTCGAGCTAGGCATCGTGACCGAAGACGAAGCGGCGCTCGACGCGGTGCAAGCCCTGTACGCGACCGTCTGGAGCGGCGCAGCCTGCGCGAGCTGCACGCTCAAAGACGTATGCGAAGCCCCCCTGTCCCTAGGACGCACGGGCTGAATACCCGGACTTCAGCCCGCGCCGCAGATGCTCGTCACGGTGATTCCGAGTCGACATGTGCCAGGACGTTTTTTACCGCGGACCGGATCCGCTACAACGCTGCAGCGCGCGAAGACACCACAAGCTCGCGGCTTCCCACGGAGATTCCCTGCAATGCGCCCCGACTACCTCATGTGCCTGTCCCTTGCTTCCTATCTTCTCGTTGCCTGCGGATCGGGATCCGCTGCGAGCGGCCCGGTATCGGGAGCACAGCCGCCTGCGACTGCTGTCGAAGTGCCTGCTCAGGGCGAGTTGGTTGTTCACTATGCTCACGAGCTGTCGGTCAGCGGTCAGCCACTGACCCATGAGACCACGAGCGACGAGCTCATCCAGCGCGTCGGACAGCCGAGCCGCACTGTGGCCAACCGAGGCGACGAGGTCAGCTACTTCTACGACGACGCAGGGATGGTCTTCTTCGTGAGCGACGGTCGCGTGGGCGGAGTGGGCTTCAACTTCAACTGGGATGGCGACGAGCGCTTCCCGAGCAAGGCGTTCACCGGCACGTTAAGTCTCGGCGAGCGCGCAGTGTCGATCGACACCACGCGCGAAGACGTTGATGCCATCCAGGAAGTGGGCTTCACGTGCCCAGCCCCCGTGATCTGCGCGAGCGAAGATCGCAACGCGCGGGTCAAGGTGACCGTCGGATTCAAAGACGGAAAGCTTACCCAAGTGTTCTTCATTCTTTGAGAGCTGTTCGGCGAAAGCTTCCAGGGCTTCCAGGGCACTTTCTGCGTGGCTACGTCGAGCGTGCGACGTCGGCGAGCACCGCGTCCATTTGGCCCATGGCTTGGCGCATGCCTTCTTCCATGCCCATGTCGAGAAGCTGTTGTAGTGCTTCGGCGGATGGGAAGTGCGTGGTCGTCGTGACGCGCGAACCGGTGGGGATCGCTTCGAAGGCGAAGACCATGCGCATGCTCGGCATGTCGTTGTTCGGGGTGCCGTCGGCGTTGGCGAAGCCGTCGCGCACTTCGAAGCTGCGTGGTGCGTCGACGGCGAGGAACTCCCAGTAGCCCGACGATGCCGCGCCGTCCGAGCCGCGCATCGTGTACTCAGAACGTCCGCCGACGGCCATGTCGTGACGCGTGAAGGTCGCGGGCCACGTGGGTGGGCCCCAAAAGCGCTCGAGCGTGCGCGGGTCCGCGTAGGCGTCCCACAGGCGTCGCACGGGCACGGGGAACTCCGCGGTCACCTTCATGGTGAGCGCCTTGGGATCTTTGATCACGTTGATGACGGGCATGGCTATCGCTCCTTTTTGGAAATGTGTTTGGGTTCGGACAGCAGCGCGTCGAGGCGCTCCATGCGCGCCGTCCACAACTGCTCGTAACGGTTAAGCAAGGTCTGGACCCTGCGGATCGAATCGAGCTTGCCGCGCACCATGCGCTCGCGGCCGCGCACGTGTTTGGTGACGAGGCCCGCCTTCTCGAGCACCGCGACGTGCTTCTGCACCGCAGCAAACGACATCGCGTAGCTCTCGGCGAGGCCGCTCACAGACTGCTCCCCGCTCAGCACGCGCTCCACGATGTCGCGCCGGGTGGCATCCGCCAGCGCCCGAAAGATCCGGTCCACCTGCGCAGCCGGCATCGCATGATATGCAACCATATGGTTGTACGTCGTAGCGCGAGACAATGCGCGGCGCAAGCCCGGGTGCGTGGGATCAAATCCGCACGGTCACGTCACGCTGGCGCTCCAGCTCGAGCGCAGCGAATCCATCGACGAAGCGCTATTCCAGCAAGTCGTTGTGGCCGTAGGCGAGTTGGTCGGGTTGGTTACAGAGACCGCAGTTGTCGCCGACGAACATGGCTTTGGCGTCTTGATCGCCCTTCAGCCACCAGCTCCACCAGGCGACGGTCATGTCGATCACGCGCTCGGGTTGCTCCATCAACACCAAGTGGCCGGTTGAGCTGCCGCCTGTTTCGAGGACCTGACGGTAGTACACCCACGCGCCGGGTTGGGTCGCGGCGTCGGCGCCGCTCTGCATGCTCTCGGGCGTGTTCGATCCGAGGTCACGCTCGCCGGAGACGTTGAGGTAGGGCTTGTCGTTGGAGTTGCCGGAGTTCCAGAGGATCACGGCGTCGATGCGCGGATCGCTGTCGGCGTTGTTGGTGGCTGAGGCGCCTTGCGAGTGGCCCATCGCGCCGATGTGCTCGAGGTCGAGGCGGCCGTGAAGGACGCTGTTTGGATCGGCGTTGAGGGCGGCGGCGTAGTCGAGGGCGCGCAGCTGTACGTCGTTCGTCACGCCGGTGTTCGTCCAGGTGGAGTTCGAGGCGACGATCACGAAGCCGTGGGACGCGATGCTGCCGAGCAGCGCGGTGTAACCCGCCATCTCGCCGCACGTACCGTTGGCCCACGTGATCACGGGGTACGTCTCGCCTGGTTTCATGCAGGCGGGGTGAAACACCGTGTAGAGGCTGTGGTCCAGGCCGCGCAGATTCTTGATGTCGTCGGAGACGGCGGCCGGCTCGTTGAAGGTGTCGATGCCGACCGGGATGCAAACCGCCTCGGACGGGTTGACCGGGTTCACGAACTCGGTGTCGGCGCCCTCGTTCCACAGCACTGCTCCGCCGTATTCGCCGCCTTCGAGAACGACCGGGCCGTGCATGCTGCCGTCGCTGAGGGGAATCGGGATCATCTCGGTCGCCAAGCAAGCCGACTCCATCGATTCCTCTGTCGTGCGCTCACTGGCCCTGCACAGTGGCTCGAGCGTCGCGAGGCAGGCTTCGAATTCGCCACCCGAGGCGTCGTCGTCACCACACGCGCCCAGCGTCAACACCACGATCGCAGCACCCATCGTCACTCGTCCGGTCCGCATCACGACACCTCAAAGGTTTGGCAGCACCCTGCTCGCTGTGGCGCATGCGGTAAACCCGGAACGATGCCAAAAGCACTAGCTCCAGAGGCCAACCTGACCTGCTCAATGGTGGCGCCGCGGTACTGCCGCAAGTCGTCCTGCCATCACTCGCGCGCGCGCAGCCTCACAAGGCCAGCGCTGCGCGGGCGGCGATGAAGAGCAGTGTGAGTGAGCTGAGGACGAAGACGACGAAGCGGACGGGGACGAAGTTCCACAGGATTTGAACCAAGCTGTGGGCGATGCGCAGGGCGACGTAGGTCCAGGCGAGCTGCACGTTGAGAGGATCGGCCACGCCGGCCAAGTGGCAGTAAACGACGAGCGCGTAGAACACCGTCGGCTGTTCGTGCAGGTGGTTGTAGTTGTGGGCGATGCGCTGAACTTCGATCGGCAGCACGTTCAGCTCGCTTGGCGCTTGGATCTTGCGCGCGTCGATCCGTGCACGGCGCATGGCGGGCAAGCGGGTGGCGTACATCCAAGCCCAGACCACGAAGGTCCACAGGATGAGCGCGAGCATCGGGGTGAGGATGGGAGTGTTCATCGCGGCAGCATACGTGGGCTTGGCGAGGCGTCCGTGTCGGCCGCGATCAGCGCACCCTGTTGGCCGCGATCGGCATGCGTCCTGGCTATCCGGGCGAAGTGCTCAAGCCTGTTCCACGCGCACGACATACCTCACGCCCGGCTCGTCACTGCGTTCGAGCGTGAGACGTGAACGGAACAGCGGAAGGTGCTCGTCGGCGCGGTGGCTGACGAAGAGCAGTGTGGTGCGCGAGAGGCCGGAGAGCTGTTCGATGAAGTGGAGCACGCGGCGGCGGTTGTCGTCGTCGAGGCCTTGGGTGGGCTCGTCCAAGATCACCAGCGGTGGTTGCTTGATCAATGCGCGCGCGATCAGCACCAAGCGCTGCAGGCCATAGGACAGGTCGCGAAAGGATCGGTTGGCTGCGTCCGACAAGCGCATCAGCTCAAGCCATTGACGCGCCAAGTCGAGCTCCGTTGGGCTCGGTCGTTGGTAGAGGCCGATGCTGTCGTACAGACCTGAGACCACCACCTCGAGCGCCGACGCACCGACGCGATGGTCGCGATGCAGCGCGGGCGACACCAACCCGATGTGGCGCTTGATGTCCCAGATGCTCTCGCCGCTGCCGCGCCGATACCCGAAGACGTGCAGGTCGTTGACGTAACACTGCGGGTGATCGCCGGTGATCAGCTGCAACAAGGTGGACTTGCCGCTGCCGTTCTCGCCGACGATCAGCGTGTGGTCGCCCGCGCGCAGCGTCCAATCGAAGGGCGACAGCTGCGTGATGTCGCCGTAGCGCACCGTGCACGCGCGCATCACCAAGAGCGGATCGAAGCGCTCTGCGGCATCACCCGTCTCACCGTGCTCACCGTGCGGAGGTGGCGGAATCAGCGCCGAAGGCACCGCAGCGTGAACGATCTCGCGATAGGCATCCGAGGCTTGCAGCGCCGCGCGTGGCCCTTGCAACACCACGCGGCCGCCGCGCAACACAGCCAGGTGCGTCACGAACGGCGCGATGTCGGCTTCGCGGTTGACCAGCAGTATCAGCGCCTGTCCATCGTTCACGAGCTGCGTGATCAGCTGCACCAGTGACTCGCGCGACGCCACATCCAGGCCCTCGAACGGCTCGTCGAGAATCAGGAGCTGTGGCTCCGACGCGAGCGCACGCAGCAACATCACGCGCCGCGCTTCACCGGTGGACAGGTGCCGAATCATCCGGTCGAGCAGGTGCGCAATGTCGAGCCGTGCTGCAAGCCCACGCACTGTCGCTTCGCTCGCACCTTCGCGGAGCACCACATCGAGCGCAGTCCAGCCGTGGTCGCCGCCACCCAGGAAGTTGCTGTCGTCGGCTTCCAGGTCGGCTTCGTACAGCGCCTGTTGCGACTCGAACGACGTCCACACCACGCGCTCCGGTCGGCCCTCGATCGTGCCTTCAGCCTCAGGCAAATCTCCGGCGAGCGCGCGCCCCAGCAAGCTCTTGCCCGCACCGTTCTCACCCAACACACACCACACCTCACCCGGCTCCAGGCTCAAGTCATCCACATGCAGATGCGGCGGCACACGCAGGTCGACGATTCGCATGGCCCGTGACTTGGCCCAACCCGCGGCATTTGTCGACGCTCAGCGCAAGATAGGCCCGGCCGTGAGCTAGGCTGCCGGCATGACTCGGGTTCGTGTGTTCGTGGCGTCGCGATGGAAGCGATGACGCGCCGGGCGGCGGTGCGGCGGGTGTTGATCGGCGAGTTGGCGTTCATGGCGCTGCAGGCCTTCGGCGGCGGTGCGTATGGGCTCGCCGGAGCGGAAGGCGTTCCGCGCGAATGGCTCGCGGGCAGCCCCTTTCACGACTACTTCGTGCCGAGCCTGATCCTGATCACCGCGGTGGGTGGCTCGTGCCTGCTTGCGGCCATCGCCATGCTCTTCCGTTGGCGTCACGCCGCGGTGCTGACGGCGAGCGCGGGCGCGGTCATGCTCGGCTGGATCGGCACGCAAGTGGCGATCATCGGCTACGTGTCCTGGCTGCAACCGGCCGTGGCCATCGTCGCGATGACGATCGTCACCCTCACCGCACTCGACCACCGTCACCCCTAACCTGAGCGCGCCCCTACCGAGCCGATCACGCTCCGTGTCCCCTGCTCTCCCCTGCTCGCTTTGCCTCGACGACTGACGACCGCGCGTCTACAGGCCGCGCAGCTCTTCGGGACGCAGGCCGATCTCGCCACGGAGAGCGCGGTCGATCACGTTGACGATCCGATCGCGGTCGTGGGGCAAGCGGCCGGACAGTGGCAAGTAGTTGGATGCGTGGTTGGTGCGGAAGGTGGCGTCGGTGGGGTTCGACTCGGCAACCATGATGCGCAGCTCCTGCAGCAAGCGATCGATGGTGGGCAGGTGAAACTTGCCGCGCTCGTGCAGCGTGGCCAGCGGCGTGCTGGGGACGACCGTGAGCGTGAGCGCAGAGACGAACGCCGGGTCCATCTCGGTGATCAGCTTGGCGCTTTGTCGCGCGTGTTCTTCGCTGCGATCGGTGCCGCCGGCACCCAGCAAGAAGATGGCCGACAGCGCGATGCCGGCGGCGCGAGCGCGTGATGCGGCGTCCACGTGCTCGGCGAAGTTGGCCCCCTTGGCGATGCGCTTGAAGGTGACGTCGTCGCCGGTCTCAGGTCCGATGTAGAGCAGACTTAGACCTAAGTCGCGCAGTTGCGCGAGCTGCTCGGGTGTCTTGTCGCGCAGGGCGATCGCGGTGGCATACGCACTGACGCGCCGCAGCTTCGGAAACGCAACACGACAAGCGTCCAGAATCGCTTGCCAGTGCGCCATGTCCATCACCAGCGCATCACCGTCGGCAACGAACACCTTCTCCACCCGATCACCAAAGCGCTGTGCCGCGAGCGCGATGTCCGAAAGCGACTCTGACAACGGCCGCACACGAAACTGCTTTCCGCTGTACATCGCGCAGTACGTGCAGTGATTCCACGAGCACCCGATGGTCGCTTGCAAGATGTACGCATCGCCTTCCGAAGGCGGCCGAAACAAAGGAGGCTCGTAACGCATCAGGGTGTCGGTGGGGTGAAGGTGTCGAGCTTGCGGACGGTGGGGCCGGTCGCGCGTGACGACGGCGGGAGCGCGCGCAAGTAGCGGTAGAGCGAGCGGATGTCGGTGTCGGTCATGTTCGAGTAGTTGACCCACGGCATCGGTGAATCTTTGGAGGTGTACGCACCACTCTGAAAGCGCGCCAGGAACATGCTCTCGTTCCACGCCGTGATGTGCCCGGCCTTTGCGTCGGGCGTGAGGTTCGGCGCGCAGACTTCGATCGTCGGATCCTCGTGGCCCGGCTCGGGCGCAAAGCAGCCGGAGAACTTTTCACCGACGAGCTTCATGCCATCCAAGAAGTCGTAGGGAGAGTGGCAGGCGAAGCATAGGCCTGGCCCGTTCGCGATGTATTCGCCGCGCTTCACATCCGGCTCCGGCGACGGCGCAACGTACGCGGGCGCCTGCATGTGCTTGGGACCGATCGATCCGGCGGCGATCAACAGACGCGCGACGATGCCCCACTCCTCGGCTTCGACGGCGTGCTTCTTCGCCGGCAGCGTGCGCAGGTACGACAGCAACGCAACCACTTCGCGATCCCGCATCGGCGCCACCGCGATCGCCATGAACGGACGCAACTTGCCGTCTTCACCGACGCCATGCTTGAGCACACGCGCAATGTGCTCGTCGGACTTCGCACCGATGCCCGTCGCTTTGTCGGATGTGAGATTCGCCGACACCGGACGGCCCATCGGCCCCATGTCCCAGAACATGCCACCGAGCGGCTCGACCTTCTCACGTGCCTTGCGGCTGAACGCGGTCTCCTTCGAGGTGTCGTGACAGGCGGTGCAGTGCATCGGCCCATGAAACAGGTACTCGCCCTCGGCGATCACCGCGGGATCGTTGCTGGCGACAAGCCCCGTGTTGCCCACCGCGAACGTCGGGTCGCCATTGAGCTTGGCAAACGCCACTGCCGCGCCGATCGCAAGCAGAAGCAGCCCGAGCAACGCGCCAACGCCGATCACGACCATGCGTTTCACGCTTGCGTCCCTTCGATCTTCTTTACTTGTTCCCACAGGCGATCGATCACGTCGAAGGCGACCTTCGGACGCGGGAGGTTGCGCTTCGCAAGGTATTGGTTGGCGGAGCGGTGGATGCCGCGGATCATCGCGATCATCGACGGCGGCGTGAACGACGTGGTGACGAAGACCCAAGATGCACCGTCACGTTCGATGCGCCCCTTGAGCTGGATCGCGCGCATGTTCCACATCGCGTCGTCATGGAAGTGACACACCAGGCTCGCGGGTCCGGCGGTCGCGTCGAGCGCGTCGGGGATCGTGACAGCCATGCGACCGCTCGTCGCGTCGTAGGGCAACGACAACTGACGCACGCTGATCGGCATCCCGTGACTGTCGAACGCGGTGACCACGCCTTCGGAGAATCCAGCGACTGCCTTGGCTGCCTTAGCCCACATGGCTCACCTCGATCGTCTGTGGCGCTTGCGCGAAATCGCGGGTCGGCCAATAGCGAATGCTGGTCGGTGTCACGTAGATCAGGATCCGCATGTAGTACGGCCACATCATTCGCTGCCCGATCCACGAGCTCCACATCTTGCCGGCCGGCTGACGCGCGAAGATGTTCTCCACAAGGAACGTCGCGAGCTCCGGCACGCTGCTCGGGTCGCTCACGATGCGATCCTCGGCGGTGGCGTTGCCCTGCACCAACACCGCACCGGGTTGCGTCACACCGCTGGCTCGCGGTTCGGAGAACAACAAGCTCACGCGCGGATCGCGGCGAATGTTGAACGCCTTTTGCGGCAGCCCGATCGACGTGGTGATCAGAAGTCGACCGTCATCCAAGAGTCGCGCGCACAGCGGCACGGTGTTCGGCGTTCCGTCCTTGCCGATCGTCGTCAGCTCGCACGTGCGATAGCGCCGCACGATCTCCAGCGCGCCCTTCGGTAGCGTCGTCATCGTTCACCTCGGTCGGCGCGAATCCTCCGCGATCCACAGCGCGCTGACAATCCACTGGGGAGAGGCTTCCGCGCTGACGCGATGTACCCTCGTCGATCTATGCGGGCGAGATTCGTTGTTGTGCTTGTGTGCGGTGCGATGGTCGCGGGGTGTGATTCGGATCCGTCGGCGCCAAGTGATTCGCCGCTGACGTTGCGACCGCTGCATGCAGAGCCTGATGCAGACAATGGCGGGCGCATCGTGGACGACAGAGGGCGGACGGTGGTGTTGCGCGGTGTGAATGTGAATGCGCTCGCGGAGTATTGGAAGGGCGGAGAATTCGAGACGACGTTTCCGCTGACCGATGACGACATCGAGATGATCGCGGGTGTCGGCTGGAACGCGGTGCGCTTGTTGTTGTCGTGGTCGCGGGTGGAACCGAACCCGGGTGAGTACGACGAGGCTTATCTGACGCAGGTCGACGACGTGATCACCGCGTTGTCGGAGCGCGGCATCTACACCCTTGTCGACATGCACCAGGACGCGTGGGGCCCAACGCTCGCTGCGGCTGAAGACCAGGTGTGTCCGAGCGGACAACGACCGGCGTTTGGTTGGGACGGCGCGCCCGGTTGGGCGACACAGGATGGCGGCGCGCTGCGCTGCACGATCGGTCCACGTGAGCTCTCGCCTGCGGTGCGGGCGGCGTGGGGCGCGTTCTGGTCCGACGCGACGGGACCTGGCGACGTTGGGATCCGGACGCGCTACGTGTCGATGCTGGGCGTGCTCGCGGAGCGCTACGCGAAGGAACCGGCGGTCGCTGGGTTCGATGTCATGAACGAACCGAATGCGTTCGGCGCGAGTGAAGGCGAAGCGTTGTCGGCGTTGTATGCCGAGGCACTCCAGGCGATCCGTGCGGGTGGAGCCGAGGCGGGTGGGTTCTCGCACCTGGTGTTGTTCGAGCCCTCTGCGCTTTGGTCGACCACGGGCAGCGGTGCGCCACCGGCGTTTGAGCACGATGACGACGTGGTGTATTCGCCGCATCTGTACACCGGCGGCTTCACCAACGGCGCGATCACGCGCGCTGCGTTCGACGTCGCGATCAGTGAGGCGGCTCTGTTTGGCGGCGCGCCGATCCTGTCGGGTGAATGGGGCAGCGGTCCCGATCGCGCAGGGCCCGATGGCGATGGTTACTTCGTCGACCACCAAGCGCTGCAAGACGAGACACGCTTCTCCGCGACGCTCTGGACGTGGCGTGAGTCATGCGGTGATCCGCACCTCGCCGGCGCGTTCCGCGATGGCAACACACCGAGCCCGTGGGGTGAATTCGACGTGGACTGCACCACCAACGAAGTGATCGGTGTGCGCGAGGATCTGGTCGCCGATCTCACGCGCGCCTACGTACGTGCGGCGCCCGGTACCCTGACCAGCAGCCGCTACGACCCCGACACCGGCGCTTTTGATGCAACAGGAACAAGCGCGGAAGCGGGCGCCCTGTTCGTCGCGTTCTACCCGGCGTCGAAGCACGCGATGCCCACCTTGACTTGGATCGCTCAGGGCTTGAGCGACACGCGTTTGATCACCGCGCCGGGCGAGAACACGCTGCTTGTCGCGACGGCACGCGGCGGTGATTGGACGCTGTCGGTGACGCCCGATTGATCGCCCGTGGAGCGTGGCCGCATTGTCGCGCGCATGCGGCCGATTTCGATGCGAACATTGTCTAGTTTGATCGCTCGGACCGTGTCATGTTCGTCATTGCATGACCACACCGTTGTCCGAGCTGCAGGCCCGCGTCATCGCGCAGAAGACGCTCATTCCCAGCATGTACGGCGCGATCGATTTTGGAATCGTACCGGAGCGCTTCACCGCCAACCCCCACGACCGCAGCCAGCTGCCAGACCGTTTCGCCTATAAGCGCGCGCGGCTGCTGGCAGACAACGACAGGGTCCAGCGCCAGCTCGCGTACACGATGCTCGGCGACGTGGTGGCCGACGCGTATGCGGCGTTGGTGCCGGTGCACGGCTTCAAGAAGCTGGTCGACATGCTGGTGCGCGCCTGTGAAAAGGGCGTCGACGCGGTGCCGAATGCGCCACCGGAGCTGGAGCGCTTCATTGCGTCGATGGAGGCGTTGCCGGACTGGATCGATCCGAAGCTCAGCGCTCAGGGTGCGCGTGCGGCACGTGTGTCGATGGCGCTGGTCGTGCCCTACGTGATCCGCGGCGCGTTCATCGCCACGTTCATGAACAAGTACTCCGGCTTGCCGATGGCCTTGACCGGCGCGCTGTCGAACACCAGCTCGGAGCAACGCGTCAAGGAGACCGCAAGCTTCTTCACCACCGCGTCGCTTCCGGGCGCGCTGGATCGCTTCGGGCCAGCGTTTCGCGCGGCGGCGATGGTGCGGCTGATGCACTCGATGGTGCGCGCGCACCTGTTGATGAAGCCCGGACGTTGGGACGTGGCGACATACGGCATTCCGATCCCACAGATCGATCAGATGCCCGCGGGAACCATGCCGGCGGCGATCGCGGCGTACCAATGCGTCGCCGAGAAGCGCGGCTACACCTCACGCGAGCGCGCGATCGTGGAGCACTGTCGCCACCAGTGCTTCCTGCTCGGATTGCCCAACGACTTGCTGCACGAGACGCCGCAGGACGTGTTCGACGCGATGGTGCTCTACGCGGCCACGCTCCGTGACGGCTACGACGACAAGACCAACGGGGAGCTGGTGCGCGCCACGATGAAGGCGTACCTGCCCAGCGATCGCACGCTGAAGAGCCAGGCGCTCAACGTGATCGAACGCAGCATCTCCAAGGTGTTCTTCAAGCAAGTGTTTCGCGTGTCGCGCGACAAAGCGCGCCAGATGGGCGTGTTGCCCAACCCGCTGGACTACGGTGTCTTCGCTGCGTTTCAGGCCTACCTCACCCCGCTGCTCGCATCGCACATGCTGTTCGAGCGGCTGCCGATCATCGAGGGCCTCGCCGATCGCTTCCTGGTCGAGCGCATCAACGAGCTCTTGGTGAGCTACGGCCACGCCGAGTACACCAGCGACCCTGGCAAGTACCGTGTCACCAGCAGCGCGAGCGCACCGCATGGCCACCCGGTCATGCAGCACGCCACACGGTGAACGCTCACGCACGCTGGGGGGCTCGCGCCTAACTCGCTGGTGGCCGAGCCGAGATCGGTGAGCCCGCGATGTAGCTCTCCAGGTCTTCGATCAGGTGTTGCTTGTCGTTGAGCACCGCGTGCACCGCGTCGCCCAGCGTGACCACGCCGAGCACGCTCGCCCCGTGCATGACTGGCAAGTGTCGAAAGCGCGCGTTCGTCATCAACACCATGCAGTGGTCGATCGTTTCTCCCGGCGCGACGGACAGTGGCGTCGGCGTCATCACGTCGCGCACCAACGTCACTTGGGCATCGAGGCCGCGAGCGATCACGCGCCGCACGCAATCGCGCTCGGAGATGATCCCGACGAGGCCGCTGTCTTCGAACACCAGCAACGCACCGACGTTGCGCTCGACCATCATCTCGGACACGCGCGACACGGTTTCATCCGGCTTCACGAAGAAGTACTGACGGCCCTTCCGGGCAAGCACCTGCTCCACGGTTGTCGACATGACTCCCCCCTTTGCAAACACGGCCCTTCCCCCCGGAAGGCGCCAATCCACGGAGCCTAGGCCTTTCTGCGCGACGTGCACGTCGGCCGCACCACCGGCCTCAAGCGTCAGCGCGCGACACTGCCGGATGACGTCACAAGCGTTCACAGGCGTAGGCGCGCGTGGTGCTGCAGTCCACGTCTTGCCACTCGCCGTTGTCGAGCAATGCGAGGCAATCGCGATTCGCCATGCCGGACGGTGCACCCGTGGTGAAGTGCGCGTAGCCCTGGGCCATGCCGGTCGCGGTGCCGTTCCACAAGGGTGCGCGATCGGTCCACACCCAGCTGTTGGCTTGATCGATGTCGTAACCACCGATCCACAGCTCGCCGATGCCCGCCAACGTCGCGCGTGATCGCAGTTGTTGATCGACCGTGCCGTCGTACACACGTGCCAGTGTCATGCCCGCACGACCGCAAGCGATTGCAGCCTGCTGAAAGGTTGGCGCGCCCGGGCATACAGCGAAGCCGCGACCGTTCACGTCGAAGCACGTGCAGCCGGCGGGACAACGGAACGACGTGCAGTCGTTGTCGCAATAGTCCGCGGTGTTCGCGTCATCGCAGACTTCGCCGCGCACGTTGTTGACGACGCCGTCACCGCACACCGCGGGCGAGCAATCGGCATCGCAGTCTGTGGTCATTCCACCGTCGTCGCAGGCCTCGCCGGCTTCGATCACGCCGTTGCCGCACGAAGACGGTGCTGCGCGGTACTCCTTGCACACGACGGGCTTCGGCAGATCGCACACGCAGTCGTTCCAACCACGAATGGTCTGTACTTCGCTGCAGTTCTCACCGACCACGAAGGAGTTGGGCTCGCCGGGATCCCACAAGGTGAATGCACCGCCGACCGCGCTGCCGTTGGCGACACCTTGCCAGAAGTGAGCTCCATCGTCCCAACGCCATTCACCTTCGGCGGCAAGATCGCTCGCACCCAGATGGAACTTCGGGAACCCCGCCTGTTGCGTGCGGAAGCGCAGCCACACCTGTTCTTGTGCCGACGTGATGCGCACCAGACGCATGGATTCGTCGGTACAGGCAACCTGCGCAGCGGCGTGCAGCAGCTCCTCGGCGCACAGCATGTAACGCACGCCGCGGTACCACTCACAGGTACACCCCACGCGACAGCTCGGCGGCCCACACGACACGCCACACGCGGGCGAAGGCGCGCCGTCGTCACAACCTTCACCGGCGCTTGAGTTGAGCGTGCCATCACCACACGTCGCGAAGGTGCAATCGCTGTCGCACGCCGCGGACTCGGTGCTGTCGTCGCACTGCTCTGGCGCTTCGAGCGTTCCATTGCCGCAGGGATTCTGCGCGGCGTCGGTCTGCGCGTCTGCGGTGGAGGCGTCGCCGATCGCGGCCGCGTCGGTGATTCCGCCATCGGACGTCATCGTTGCGCCGTCGGTGCTCGCATCGTCGCTACCGGCGTCCAGCGTGGAGGTGCCACCGTCACGGCCCTCCATGCTGCCATCGGGCTCGGTTCCGGCCGACCCAGCAGCGCCCGCGGAGCCCGCGCTGCCACTGGAGCCGCCGTTGCCCGCCGACGGAACGTCCACCAGCTCGAACCCGAGTCGGCCGCACGCAGTCAGCGCGATGATCGAGCAAAGGGCAAACAGCGTCGCGCGCACCGACCGAGGGTAGCACTGCCACCCGCGCACCGCGCCTTCAGCGAGGGCAACGCGCGCATGGCGAACGACCTGGCGAGTGTGAGATGCGCGCTTACTGTGTGCTTCGTCAGGAGGCCGCGATGAAGCTGGCAGAGACCAACTATCGAAACGAAGAAACAGGCTGCTGCGCGCGGCTAGACGTCGCGCAGTGGGAAGGCAAGAGCGTGACCTGGACCGACAAGCCGTTCTTGAAGGACCACACGCGCGCCCTGCTCCACATCCCGCTCAACCTTGGCGCGGTCATGGGGCGTGACCAGGCGATGGTCGAAGGCGCAGGCGCGTACCCGAAGGACCCGCTTTGGCTCACCGACGAGGTCTCTCCGTGGGGTGCTGACATCTTTATCGCGCTCGATCGCGACACGCTGCCCGGTGCAACGGTCGAGAAGATGTCGGGCACCTTCTTGACCAAGGTGTTCGAAGGTCCGTATCGCGACGCCGGTAAGTGGATGCACGCGATGGAAGCCTACGTGCGCGGGCAAGGCCGCACGCTCAAGCGGATGCTGTCTTTCTATGCGACGTGTCCAAAGTGCGCGAAGCACTTCGGCAAGAACCAAGTCGTGTTGTTTGCCCAAGTGGAGTGACGTCGCGCCGCTTCAGGATCGCGCGCAGACAACGACGCGTGGAACACGGCTCACGCATCGGATAGCGTCCGCCACCGTGCACCATGCGCATGTTCGATCACCCGCTGTGGCCTCACGTGCGCGCCGTGCTGATCCTGTTCCATGTGCTGTCGATGCTGGTGCTTTCCCTGCCCGATGCCGGCGCCTTCGACGATCGGCGCTGGCAGAACGACAACGCGCGCGACGACCTGCGCAAGATGGCGGAGCGCCTCAACGCATGGGGCTGGAGCACCGATGCCACCACGCTGGAGCGAGACCTACGAGCGGCGGGCAAGCGCTACCTGCACGTGCAGCAATCGATCGCAGCACCGTTCGAGGGTTACGCCGCGCTGACCGGATCGCGTCAAGGCTGGAGCATGTTCGCCAGCCCGCAGCGCCACCCCGCGGAGCTGCACGTCGACATCGCGCAGACGGGCGAATGGAGACCGCTGTACCGGCCCCAGAGCGAGGTGCACGCGTGGCATCGCACCCAGCTCGAGCACAATCGCTTCCGCAAGTTCCTCGGTCGCTTCGCGCGTGGCTTTCAGGTGACGCACTACGACGATGCCGCGCGCTGGATCGCGACGCGCGCAGCCGTCGAACATCCCGATGCATCACGTGTACGGGTGCAGCTCTACCGCTACGCCACGCTGCCGCCGGAGCAAGTGCGCGCAGGCTTGAAACCGTCGGGGCGCTACGAGCACACACGCGTGTGGGACGCGGGGACGCTGCGATGACGCGACTCTGGTCCGCATGGGTCGCGCTGACGTCCACGCGAGAGACCGGCGAGTCGCTGGCACTGTTGCGGATCGCCGTCGCGGGCGTCGTGATCTATGCGCTGTGCTCGATGATCGCGGCGGATCTGGTCGACGTGATGTGGGTCGACGCGCGCTACGGTGGCTTGCAGCGCTTGAGCGCGCAGCACTGGTTGATCGCTCTGCTCGGCGGGCAATCCCCGCGCGCTGCCTGGACATTGGTGATCGCGGCGCTCGTGTTCGCGGCGTGCTTGGTGGTCGGCATCGGTGGACGCATCACCGCGTTGCTCGCAGCGCAGGCGTACTACGCCTTGACCTCGGGCCACGACGCATTGAGCGGTGGCTACGACGTGATGATCACGAACGGGTTGTGGTTGCTCGTGCTCGCCGACAGCACCGCCACGTTGTCATTGGATTGCCGCCTACGTACTGGTGCCTGGCGTTCGGCGCGCCTGGTCGCAGCGTGGCCGCGCTACATGGCGATCCTGCAGCTCGTGGTCGTTTACACGACGACCGGTCTGAAGAAAGTGAGCCCCGTCTGGACGCCAGGTGGTGATCACTCCGCGTTGTATTGGGTGTTTCAGGAACCGACCTGGCGCCGCTTCGACATGGCATGGACCGCGTCGGCATTTTGGCTCACGCAGGTCGGCAGCGCGGTGACCTGGTGGTGGGAGGTGCTGGCGCCGCTGCTCTTGCTGGTCTACTGGGCGCGCCACACCAGACAGCACGGCGGCCCCCTGCGCCGCGCCCTCAATCGCTTCGATCTGCGCAAGGCATGGGCCGCGGTCGGCATCGCATTGCACCTGGGCATCTTCGTCCTGCTCAACGTCGGACCGTTTTCGCCGATCAGCCTGGCGTACTACCTGTGCCTGATTCCACCCGCGGCGTTCGCTCGCACACGTAGCTAGCGGGTCGCAGCGCACGTACGACGGCAAGCAGACCGGCATCGTGGACGATCGACTCCACACTGCGCTGCATGCGCCGCGTCCACGGCTGATAGGCCGCGGTCCCCGTCACACCCGGCACGTTCAGCGGTGTCACCTCGCCGACCAGGTCTTCCAGCGACACTGCGACAAGCTCGGCACCGGTTTGCTGCAACGCGCGGTGCGTCGCCGCCAGCAACGCGGGCACATCGTCGTCCGGCACGTCAGCGTCCAACAGGCCTTCTTGCTTCAAGCGCGCGACCCAGCCCGCCACCCGTCGCCGTCTCTCCACCTGCGCTTGCCTTGCGCGCTCGGGTGCAAGCAAGCCGAGCTGTTGTCGCAGCGCGATGTCTTCAGCGTGCACGAAGCCCGCGAATGGCGGCAGGTCATGACTGTTGAGCGAGGCCAGCACTGCCGTTCGCCGATCGGGATCGTCGGCGCCATCGATCGAGAAGTGCAGCACACGGCAACCGTAGAGCCCGTGGCTCGCGAGCGCGTCGCGCAACCCTTCGGGTACCGTGCCCAGGTCTTCGCCGATCACGAGACAGCGATGCTGCACGCTCTCGATCGCGATCACCGCAAGCCACTCGTGCAACGGAAACGCCACATACGTGCCCGGCGTCGCGGGCGCATGTGGCACCCAGTATTGCCGCGCCAGACCGAGCACGTGATCGATTCGCAACGCACCGGCGTGCTGCATGTTGTGGCGCAGCAACGTGCGCGCGAAGCGATAGCCGTCGCGTTGCTGCGCGCCGGCGATCAACGGACACAGCCCCCAGTCTTGCCCGTCGGGGCCGAGCGCGTCGGGTGGCGCACCCAGGTTCACCCCCGTCGCAAACAGATCGCGCCGGAGCCAGGTATCGAAGCCGCCGTGCTGGCTGCCCACCGCCAGGTCCAAGTACAGCCCGATCGCCATGCCGGCTTGCCGCGCTGCACGCGTCACGTCGGCGAGCTGACGGTCCAGCTCGAACTGCACGAACATGTGCGTCTCGATCGCTTGTGCGTGCGCTGCCGCGAAGGCTGCCACCGCCTGGCTCTTTGGATCGCGATGCTCCATCGGCCATTGCTCGAAGCTCGCTGCGCCGTGCACGTCCGCAAGCACGCGGAAGGTGGCGTAGGCGTGCAAGGTGTCGTGATGTGCGCGGCAGTAGCGCTCGTAGGCGCGCGGGCGCTCTCGATCGTCGCCCTTCTCCTGCGCGACGAAGTGGCGCGCAAGCAACACGATCACCGGCCACTTGAGCGCATGCACCGCGCGGTAGTCGACGGCAGGCGCGCGGACGAGCGCCGCGCGCTGGGCTTGAAACGACGACGACGCGATCAACCGCTGCGCCTCGACACAGTCACTCAGCTCGGGGATCGCCTCCACATCCAAGTACAGCTCGCAGCGGTACAGGCGCGTGGTGGGGAAGTAGGGGCTCAGTGGATGACAGGGCAGCACGGCGGCGTGGAGGGGATTGATCCCGATGAAGTCCAAGCCCTGCGCACCGGCCCACGCCACGAGCTGCTTGAGATCGCTCAGGTCACCGCTGCCCCAACCCCGCTCGCTCCGCAACGCATACAGCGCAAGCCACAGGCCGAGCGCCTGGGTGTCACGGCGCGCCGCTGGCATCACATCGCCGCGCAGGGTCGAGCGCGACGGCGCGACGATCAGCGTCTGCGTAGCGCGCGACTGTTGTGTGCTTCCGTCCAAGCCGTGCCACGTCAGCTCCAAGCTCAGCGCGTGACATCCCACCGGCAACTGTTCGAGCCGGGATGCGCGAAGGTATGCATGGCGTGCGGGTGCCACGTACTCCAACGCATCGCTCCACAAGTCTCGCCCATCGCTGCGCACGTCCAGCGCACACGACACGCGCGCGATGTCCGGTCGCGGCGTCGTCACACGGATCAAACCAAGCGCAAGACTGCCCTGCTCCTCGACGCGGGTCGCAGGCAGCGCAGCTTGTTGCGGCGACAACTCGTCGTGCGCCATCGACATCGCCTGCAAGAGCGCTCGACGCGTCGCATCGACAGTCACATGCCGCGCGCCTTCGGTCGTGTAGTAGTCGTTGAACACGCCGTGCTCGGCCGCCGCATCGTGGAGGCGCTCATGGTCCGCGTCGCGCACGGCTTCCAGCACCAACGCCGACAGCGGTGGCAGCTCCAAGGACAGCGAGTCGGCGAGACCGTGCATGCCAATCGGTGCGGTGACATGTTCGATCGTGGTCACAGTGCCGCTGCCGCCGAAGCGCGCGTCGTCGCTGTTGATCAACGTGCGGTAGCGCCCCGGCCGCGGTGCGCCAATGCGGTAGTCGCGGCGCGGTATTGGCGTCAGGTTGAGCACGACCACAAGCAAGGCGCGGTCGTCCTGGCGGCTGAACGACAACACCGATTGGCCGTGATCCTTGGTGTCGATCCAACGGAAGCTCGCCACCTCGGGCGCGCTGTTCCACAGGCATGGGTATGCGCGGTAACAGGCGCCGAGCTCCGCCACGAAGCGCTGAAACCCTTGTCGCGCGCGGTCTCCGGCGTCGACCAGCGGCAGCGCTGCGTTGTGATCCCACTCGCCTGCGACAGCGATCTCGGTCCCCATGAAAGCGAGCTTCTTGCCCGGCCGAAACATCTGGTAGCCGAGCAGGGCGCGCAGGTTGGCAAGCTGCTGCCACGGATCACCGGCCATCTTGCCCAGCAGTGATCGCTTCTCGTGCACCACTTCATCGTGGGAGAGCGCGTTCATGAAGTGCTCGGTGTGCTCGTAGAGAATGGCGAAGGTGAGGTCGTCCTGATGATGTCGACGATGGATCGCGTCGCGCGCGAAGTAGCGCAACGTGTCGTGCATCCAGCCCATGTTCCACTTGAAGGTGAAGCCAAGCCCGCCCTGCTCAAGGCTCGCGGTCACGCCCTGCCACGATGTGGACTCTTCGGCGATCGTGAAGCAACCGCGCGCGTGCTCTCGGATCGCGACGTGAAGCCCACGAATGAACGCCACCGCCTCCAGGTCTTCGCGACCACCTTGCTCATTCGGCACCCATTGGCCGGCACCGCGGCCGTAGTCGCGGTACAGCATCGACGCCACCGCATCGACACGCAGGCCATCGATGTGCATCTCGCGCAGCCAGTACAACGCGCTCGCGATCAAGAAGTTGCGCACCTCGTGGCGCCCGTAGTTGAAGATGTACGTGCCCCAATCGGGGTGCTCGCCGCGCAGCGGGTCGGGGTGCTCGTACAGCGCCGTGCCATCGAAGCGAGCCAGCGCAAACGCGTCGCGCGGAAAGTGCGCCGGCACCCAATCCATGATCACGCCGATGCCATGGGCGTGGCAGACATCGACCAGGTAACGAAAATCATCGGGCGTGCCGAAGCGGCTGGTGGGCGCGTAGAAACCGGTGACTTGATAGCCCCACGAGCCCTCGAACGGATGCTCGCAGATCGGCAAGAGCTCGATGTGCGTGTAGCTGAAGTGCAGCGCGTGGTGCACCAACGGCAACGCCAGCTCGCGATAGCTCAACTGGGTCCCGTCGGCATGACGACGCCAGGAGCCCAGGTGAACCTCGTACACGTGCATCGGTGCACGACGGATATCCAGGTGCTCACGCGCGCCCATCCACTCGTGGTCACGCCAGCGATAGGCGCCATCATCGACCACGCGACACGCGCGCCCCGGCGGCCGCTCACATTGGTTGGCGAACGGATCGGCCTTCATGTGCAGGCTGCCATCTCGCGTGCGAACCTCGAACTGATACAGCGCGCCCTGTTCCACCCCGGGCACAAACAGCTCGAACACACCAGACGAGCCCAACGCGCGCATCGGAAACACGCGCCCATCCCAGCCGCAGAAGTCGCCCACCACGCTCACGCGCTCGGCGTTCGGTGCCCACACCGCAAACGCCACACCCGCATCCCCCTCATGCACACGCGGATGCGCGCCCAACACGCGCCACAGCGCAAAGTGCTGTCCTTCGTTGAACAAGTGCAGGTCGTGATCGCCGAGCGTCGGCCAATGGCGGTAGGGATCGCCGCGCTCGTGTGTGCTGCCGTCGCGGAAGCGAAAGCGGATGCGATACGACAGCGGCACCCGTGCATCCGCAATGAACACACCGAAGCACGAAGGCGCATCGAGCATCGTCATCGCGACCGGCTCACCGAACGCTTCGCCACGACTGTCGAGCGGGATCGCCCAGGCCGCGACCGCCTCCGGGTGCAGCGCGCGAACGATCACGCCTTGTCGTCCTGCGATTTCTGACGCGTGCGCACCGAGACACGCATGCGGCGTGCTGCAACGTCCGGTCGTCAGCGCGAGCGCGAGCTCCGTCGGCAACTGCAATGCGTGGGTCTCGGCGACGGTCATGCGCGCTCGTCCCACGTGAGCACCAGCGCACCGTGTGGCAAGAGCGTCACGGTTTCTCCTGCGTGTGCGCGCGGCACATGCACATCGGGCGCGGTGTCGATGCGAACCGTCCAGTCGCCGACAAGCGGTACCGAAGGCAAACGCAGCGCGGTCGCAGCAGCGGTTGGATTCCAATAGGCCACGACCACGTCGGCGCCGCTCGTCGCGCCCTGCCCCCACGCGGCACAGCGCAGCATGCCGAGCGGCAGCGCAGCGCGATCGTGCCAATCGTCGCCTTGGAGGAACCCGTTGCCGCCGAGCCAACCCAGGTCGGGAAGCCCAACGCCGGGCACGAGCTCACCGTGACAATGGTGCTCGACGCGCAAGGCCGGGCGCTCTTGTCGCAGTGAGAACAACGCGCGCACCAACGTGTGAAGCGATGTGCCAAACGCGTCCGGTTGCCAATCCACGTGACTCAGCGGTCCGTCTTGGCAGTAGGCGTTGTTGTTGCCGCGCTGGGTGCGGCCAAGCTCGTCGCCGTGACACAGCATCGGCACGCCTTGCGCGCACGCGAGCATCACGAGCAGCGCGGACGCCACACGGCGCCGGGTCTCGATCACGGCAGGGTCATCGGTCTCACCTTCCACGCCCCAATGATGACTGGTGTTGTGATCGCGCCCGTCGCGGTTGTGCTCGCCGTTGTCGGCGTTGTGCTTGTACGAGTAGCTGACCAAGTCGCGCAGCGTGAAGCCGTCGTGCGAGGTGATGTAGTTGATGCTGCTTGTGGCGTTGCGACCCGCGCTGCCGAAGACATCCGCGCTGCCGGCCAAGCGCGTGGACAGCTCGTTGCGCGCGCCGTGATCGCCCCGAGCATAGTGGCGCGCGGCTTCACGGAAACGATCGTTCCACTCGCGCAGCGGCGCCGGAAAACGACCTAGGCAATATCCACCAGGACCTAGGTCCCACGGCTCCGCCACCCACTTGAGATCGGCCAGCAGCGGGTCTTGTTGCAGCGCTGACCACAACGGCGCGTGCGGGTTGAAGTGGGGCTGTTCGCGACCAAGCACCGGCGCCAGGTCGAGCCGAAAGCCATCCACGTGGTAGGTGCTCGCCCAGTGGCGGAAGCAATCGAGCACGAGCTGACGACACAACGGATCACTGAGATCCAACGTGTTGCCGCAGCCGGTGTAGTCGAGGTCGAGCCGCGCGCTGTTCGTCTCTGCGTCAAGGTCACGGCGAAAGTAGCCAGGGTCGATGCCGCGCAGCCCAAGCAACGGCCCCGCCGCCGGTCCGAGTGAAGGGCCTTCACCGGTGTGATTGAGCACCACGTCCAAGAGCACTTCGATGCCCGCGCGGTGTAGCTCGCGGATCATGGTCTTGAGCTCGGTCACTTCGTGACCCACCACCGCGGCGTACAACGGCGTCGGCGCGAAGCACGCGATCGGCTGGTAGCCCCAGTAGTTGACCAGGCCGGCGTCCACCAAGCGTCGCTCGGTGTAGCTGGCGGCAAGCGGCATCAAGCACAGGGTCGTCACGCCGAGCCCGCGTAGGTGCTCGATCACTGGCTCGGCACACAGACCCAAGTAGGTGCCGCGCAGCTCGTCACGCACGCGCGGATGACGCGCTGTCATGCCTTTGACGTGACATTCGTAAATCACACTGTCGCGCCACGCGACCTTCGGTGGATGATGGTCTTGCCAGTCGAACGCTTGGTCGGCCACCACGCTGCGCAACCGCGCCGCTGCGCTGTCACGGGCATCGGGCAACAGCACGCCACCATCGCCTTCATTCCAACAGGTCTGCGATGGGTGAAAGCGCAGCGACCCGCTGACAGCCGCCGCATAGGGGTCGAGCAGCAGCTTGTGCGGGTTGTGAAAGAGCCCGCGGCGTGGCGCCCATGCCCCGTGGACACGCAAGGCATAACGCTGACCCGGCCGCGCAAAGCTCACATGCGCGCTCCAGACCGGGGCGCCTGCGGATGTTCCAGCGGGCGTCATCGGCACGCGGTGCTCACGATCCTCGCCATCGAACAGGCACAGCTCCACGCGTTCGGCGGTCCGTGACGCGAATCTAAACGTCACGCCGACGCCGTCCCAGTGGGCCCCCATCGTGGCAGCCTCGGGTTCGGTGTTGGGCGCGTGCTTGATCATCGTCGATCCGCGAGTACTCATGTACACGCGCACCTCGGCAACGGCCAGCCGTGAGACGGAACAGATCACGCACGCACGAACATGAAACATTCGCCTGTTAGCTTGGTCGAGCGTACGAGGAGGCTGTGTGGAGAGTGACCTGCCTGAGACCGCCGACCGCATCAGCGGCTATCCCGAGTGCGAACCGATCAGCTACGAGACCCGACGCGTGCGCGAAGAGCACGACCCGAGCAAGGCTGCGCCGGTGGCGATTGTCATGGCCGAGCGCAACCCCGCCGCCCGCCCCGGCACGCGCACCGGCTTCGACCCGGAGACCTTCAAGCACGCGGTGATCGATCACCTGCTGTTCACGTGCGGCCGTGAGCCCGAGTACGCCGACACCTGGGCCGTCTACGAAGCGCTGTCCTATGCGATCCGCGATCGCTTGATTCAAGACTGGATCGAGACGCGGGCGATCTATCGCACCACCTCGGTCAAGCGCATCCACTACTTGTCTGCCGAGTTCCTGATGGGCCGAACGCTGGCCCACAACTTGATCAACATGGGCTTGTACGAGACCGCGTCCAAGGTGATGCACGAGCTGGGCGTGGCGCTCGGTGATCTGCTGGAGCAGCCTTCCGATCCGGGTTTGGGCAACGGTGGCTTAGGGCGACTGGCCGCGTGCTTCTTGGACTCCATGACCACGCTCGGCTACGCCGGTTATGGCTACGGCATTCGCTACGAGTTCGGCAGCTTCGACCAAACCATCGAGCGCGGCTGGCAACGTGAGCACGCGGATGCCTGGCTGCGCTTCGGCAACCCGTGGGAGATCTTGCGCCACGAGTTCACCTCCACCGTCAGCTTCGGCGGCAACGTGGAGCACAGCGTCGATGACACCGGACGCGCACGCTATCGCTGGGTCAACGCGCGGCAAGTGCTCGGCGTGCCGTACGACACGTTGATCTCCGGCTACGGCAATGGCCTGGCCAACACGCTGCGCTTGTGGAGCGCGCGCGCGTCACGTGAGCTCGACCTGCGCGTGTTCAATGACGGCGACTACCGCTCCGCGGTCGAGGACAAGATCCTGAGCGAGAGCATTTCGAAAGTGCTTTATCCCAACGACCAGTCGCGCGAAGGAAAGCGCCTGCGGCTCACGCAGCAATACTTCTTCGTCGCGTGCTCGATCGACGACGTGGTGCGGCGCTTCAAGCGATACCACAAGGACTTTCGGCTGTTGCCCGAGATGATCGCGATCCATCTCAACGACACCCACCCAGCGATCGCGGTGGCCGAGCTGATGCGCGTGCTGGTGGATCTGGAGAAGCTACCGTGGGACGCGGCCTGGGCGCTCACGCAGAAGACGCTCTCGTACACCAATCACACCCTGTTGCCCGAGGCGTTGGAACGTTGGCCAGTGGAGCTGTTCGAAGAGCTGCTGCCGCGTCACTTGCAGATCATCTACGAGATCAATCACCGCTTCCTGTTGGACGTTCACGTGTTCTCGCCCAACGACACGATGCGCCAGAAGCGGATGTCGATCATCGAAGAGGAGCCGGTCAAACAGGTGCGAATGGCGAACTTGGCAGTGGTCGGCTCGCACAGCATCAATGGCGTGGCGCCGCTGCACTCGCAGCTGTTGCAGACGCATCTCTTCCCCGACTTCCAGCAGATGTGGCCCGAGCGCTTCAACAACAAGACCAACGGCGTCACGCCACGACGCTGGCTCTTGAGCGCCAACCCCGAGCTCTCAGCGCTGATCACCCAGCGCATTGGCAACGGCTGGGTGACGCACCTGCCCGAGCTCGAACAGCTGATGCGGTACGTGGATGACAGCGAGACCTTGCGCGCGCTGGACCAGGTCAAGCGCAATGCCAAGCGCAAGCTCGCCGAGCTCATCTTCCTTCGGCGCGGACTGCGGGTGCGTGACGACGCCATGTTCGTGGTCCAGGTGAAGCGCATCCACGAGTACAAACGCCAGCTGCTCAACGCGCTGCACCTGGTCGCGCTGTACAACCAAATCAAGAAGAACCCATGCGTGGAGATGCCACCGCGGGTGTTTGTGTTCGCAGGCAAGGCGGCGCCCGGCTACGCCATGGCCAAGCTGCACATCAAGCTGATCACGGACATCGCCAAGATCGTGAACCGTGATCCGGTCGTGGGTGATCGCCTCAAGGTGGTGTTCCTCGCCAACTATGGTGTGTCGTTGGCCGAGGTGATCATGCCCGCGGCTGACGTCTCGGTGCAGATCTCGCTCGCCGGTACCGAAGCGTCCGGCACCGGCAACATGAAGATGTCGCTCAACGGCGCGCTCACGGTCGGCACCCACGACGGCGCCAACCTGGAAATCTTCCAAGCCGTAGGCGAAGACAACGCGTTCTCGTTTGGCCTGCGCGTGGAAGAGGTGGAAGCGCTCCGTCGCGACGGTTACGACCCGGCGAAGGTGATCGAGCGCTGTGCCGACCTGCGCGACGCCATCGCCCTGATTGAGTCTGGGTTCTTCAGCCGCAGCGATCACCAACGCTTCCACGCGGTGGTCGATGCGTTGCGCCACCACGACCACTACCTGGTGTGCGCGGACTTCGAGAGCTACGTGGCAACGCAAGAGCGAGCGCTGGCTGCATACACCCACCGCACCGACTGGCAGCGCAAGTCGCTGATCAACATCGCCAACATGGGTGCGTTCTCCAGCGATGAAACAATTCGGCAGTACGCGGACGACGTCTGGCACGCACAATCTGCGCGGCCGAGCGCGCCGCGAGCTACCTAACGATTTGGGTGATCACGCCCCGCAAGCATTTCGCCAACCGATGTCTTCGCAACGTCTCTGCGTCCGTTCTGTAAACAATGCGGCAAAGCTCGACCAGACCTTGCCCGCTCAGACCACGGCGCCTATGTGTCCAACAACAGACGAGGTCCGCGTGAATCGTATGGATGTTGTTGGGTTGGATGAGCGCGTTGCTGAATCTCAGTCCTCGATCCCGAGCGCCACTCAGTTTCACATCTTGTCGTTCGAGGGCCCGGACCCCTACGCATTTGTTGGTGGGCTCGCGACACGGGTCAACGGTTTGGCCCGCGCGCTGGCGGACGCCGGACACGAGACCCATCTGTGGTTCGTCGGTGACCCGGAACGGCCCGGACATGAAGCGCACGATCGCCTGGAGCTCCACCGCTGGTGTCAGTGGATCAGCGCGCACCACCCTGCCGGCGTCTACGACGGTGAGCACGCGAAGGCGAGTGACTACGCCGCGTCACTGCCGCCCTACATGATGCACCGCAGCTTGCTCACGCATTTGTTGCGCGGCGGTCGCGCAGCAGTCATCGCGGAAGAGTGGCAAACGGTGAATGCGTTGTTGCACCTGGATTGGCTGCTGCGGCGCGCGCGGGTGCGCGATCGGGTGCGCTTGGTGTGGAATGCCAACAACATCTACGGCTTCGAGCACATCGACTGGAGCTTGCTCAAGCGCGCCGCCACGATCACCACCGTCAGCCGCTACATGAAGGGAGAGATGCACCACTTCGGCGCCGACGCCGTGGTGATTCCCAACGGGCTGTCGCCAGACACGTTCTTGCCGGCCGATCGCGCGGGTGTGATGGCCGCCAAGCGCGCCACACGCGATCGCTTCGTGCTGGCCAAGATGGCGCGCTTCGATGCCGACAAGCGCTGGCTGGAGTCGATGCGACTGGTCGCGCACCTCAAGCACAATGGTTGGAAACCGCTGTTGGTCGCGCGCGGTGGCAGCGAGGCCTACGGCGAGACCGTTCTGCGCGAGGCGCGTACGTTGGGCCTCTCGATCACGACACGCAGCGGCGTGGAGGGTGTGCACGGCTTGGTCGGCGCGCTCAGCAACACGGGCCGGGCGGATGTCGTGCACCTGAAGTCTCACGTGGGCCCCGACGCGCGGCGCGTGCTGTTTCGTTCGGCCGATGTGGTGTTGGCCAACAGTCAGCACGAACCGTTCGGGTTGGTGGGACTGGAGGCGATGGCCGTCGGTGGCATCGCGGCGACCGGATGCTCGGGCGAGGACTACGCGCTGGCGGGACACAACGCGCTCGTGCTGCGCACCGGCCAGCCCGATGAGTTCGTGGGTCTGTACGCACCCTTGCGACAGGCACCCGCCGAGCTTTCCGCGATGCGTCGCGCAGGCAAAACCACCGCCAAGCTGTATGCATGGCCCGCGGTGATTGATCGTAGCCTGGCACCCTGCCTGACCGCGTAGCTCACGCCGAGACCCGCGCGGGTTCTGAGCAAACGCGCTACGCGGCAGCGCTCACAGGTTGTACCGACATCACTGCATGGGTTGCGCGCTCGACGACGGTCCGCGCAGGTCCTGCGCCGCTGAACAACACGTCGCAACGGCCTTTCTCTTCCTCCGCTGGCACGCAACGTGCTCACCAGCGCCAAGGGTTCGGAGGCAGCTTGCTCACAGTTGGAGGATTCATGACCGCGGTCGATGAACAAGGGACGCGCGAAGAGCGCGAATGGGGCGGCGCTGAACGGTACGTCGATCGGGCTGACGCGGGTCAAATCTTGGCGCGCGCACTGGCACGGTATCGAGGCCAGCACGCGTTGGTGTTGGCGTTGCCGCGCGGAGGCATACCGGTTGCCGCTCAGGTTGCCCAGCACATCAAGGCGGAGCTCGACGTGTTGGTGGCGCGCAAGCTCGGCGCGCCGGGCCATGAGGAGCTTGCGATCGGCGCTGTGACCGCGGATGGGACGCGCTTCGTGAACGAGGACATCGTGCGGCAGCTCCGTGTGACGCAGGAGTATTTCGAGGACGTGACTCGGCGCGAGAGCGACAACGCGCGGCGACGTGAGCGCTTGCTGCGCGGCGGCTTGGCCCCGCTCCAGGTCCAAGGGCGGATCGTGATCGTTGTGGACGACGGGCTGGCGACCGGCGCCACCATGCGCGCGGCGATCATGTCACTGCGCAAGAGCCGACCGCGAAAGTTGATCGTCGCTGTGCCGGTGGGCGCGCGAGATACCTGCGACGTGATCGCAGCGGAGGTGGACGAGCTGGTGTGCCCCTATCGTCCGACACCCTTCTATTCCGTGGGCAGGTACTACGAGCACTTCGATCAGACGAGCGACGAAGAGGTGACCGAGGCCCTGCACGCGCACCGCGCCGCGCCCATCGGCGAAGTCCGGCCACAGGATGCGAACGATGAAGACCGATGAGCGAGGGCAACACCTCCTCAGTCAACTGGTGCGAGAGACCGCGGAGCCGATCGGAAGCATGGAGGACGCGTCGATCGAGGGTCTGATCGACCGGATCGGTGCGGCGCGCGTGGTGCTCTTGGGAGAGGCGTCCCACGGCACCAGTGAGTTCTATCGAATGCGCGCCTACATCACGCGGCGCCTGATCGAACGCGGCGGATTTCACTTCGTGGCGGTCGAAGCGGACTGGCCGGACGCAGCCACGATCGGACGTCACGTGCTTGGACAAGCACCGCACGAAGCGCCGCACTTCACGCCCTTTTCCCGCTTCCCGACCTGGATGTGGCGCAACGCCGAGGTGAGCGAGCTCGTCGCTTGGCTGCGCGCGCACAACGCGGCGCAGGATGCTCACGACCTCTGCACGGGCTTCCACGGCTTGGACCTGTACAGCATGTTCACGTCGATCGCGGAGGTGCTCACCTACTTGGATGGTGTGGATCCCGACACCGCCAACGTCGCGCGCGCACGCTACGGAACGCTCACGCCATGGCAGGACGACCCAGCCGGGTACGGAAGAGCGGTGTTGGTGGGCCGATACCGCAGCGCAGAGAGCGTGGTGATCGCCATGCTGCGCGACATGCTGGAGCGTCGCTTCGAATATGCGCAGCGGGACGGTGAGCGCTTCTTCGACGCCGCGCAGAATGCACGGGTGGTTGCAAGCGCAGAGCACTACTACCGCGCGATGTACTACCGCTCCGCAGAGTCGTGGAACCTGCGGGATACACACATGTTCGACACGCTGCGTTCGCTGCTGGCGTTCTACGGCCCTGATTCGCGCGGCATCGTGTGGGAACACAACTCGCACGTGGGCAACGCCGCCGCGACCGAAATGGGCGCGCGCGGAGAGCTGAACGTCGGGCAACTGTCGCGAGCAACCTTCGGTGACGACGCATACATCGTGGGCTTTGGGACCGATCACGGAACGGTGGCCGCAGCGTCGAATTGGGACGAGCCGATGCAGCGCATGCGAGTCCGACCCGCGCACCCGGAGAGCTACGAGCACATCTTTCACAGATCCGGCGTGACGGCATTCAGCCTGCACCTACGCAACCCAAGGCGGCCGGCAGTGCGCGGGGAATTGCTGGTTCCCCGGCTGGAGCGCGCGATCGGCGTGATCTATCGACCAGAGACTGAGCGTGCCAGCCACTACTTCGAGGCGACGCTGCCGGAGCAATTCGACGAGCTGATTTGGTTCGATGAAACGAACGCGGTGCAGCCGTTGGATTGAGCGACCGAGCGGGCCTAGGGCGTGACGCGACGCGTGCCTGCCGGCGGCTGGAAGCGAAACTGATCGTCGGCGGCGGCGCGGTTGAACTCGAACGCCGAGAAGTCGAAGCGATTGCGGTTGCCGTTGGGGTCGATGATCAGCACGCGACGGACCAAGCCACGGAAACGTGGATCGCGCTCGACGTAAAACAGGATGCGTTGGTAGTGCGGGCTCTCCACACGGGGACGCAGCTCCAGCACGTCGCCGTTGGTGAAGCCTTCCTTGGCGGCGTCGAGCAGGCGGAACGTGAAGTCGTTCTCCAAACGGCCGGTGCCCATCAAGAACGAAAGCGCTTGCGGCAACTGCGAATCGGCGATCGCCTGCTCCAACAGCTGGCCCGGCTCGCCGCCATCGCCCGGCTCGAACATCAGCAGCTTGCGACCATCGCTGACGATCACCTTGCCGTTCGGCGCGTCGTAGTTCCAACGCATCTTGCCGGGCTTCTTGAACACGACGCGACCGCGCGACCGATCGGTCCGTTGGTACAGCTTGTTGACGTACGTCTGATAGAAGGCTGCCGCGACACTGGTGGTCTGGTCGTAGAAGGACTGCACGCGGGCTGCCACTTCGCGCGCTGGGTCGGTGGTCGCCGGCGCGGCGGGTTGCGCGCGCAACAAGGTCGGCGCTCCGACATCGGCGAACCACGCCATCACAATCACACCAGCGCAAAGCAGAACCCGGGCCTTCATCGACGCGCTCCTCCCTCAGTGAGCTGACTCACGGTGCACGCCTCAAAGACCCGCGCGGTGATCAGAGTATTCACGCCGCGTTTACCTAGTACGAACAATCGGGGGCTACAACCGACGGCAATGGCTATGGAATTCGCCGCATCTTGCGGCTCTCTCAAACGCCAACCATGCTGCATGAGCTTTGGGGGCTGCCCAGCCTCACGTCGCTTGGCTTTTGAGGAATTCGTGGTCGCGACAGGAGGGCGTATGCAGAGAATCGAATCATCCGTGGGGCGTGTGGCTTGGCTACGTGAAGAGCACCAGGTGCTCAAACGACGGGTCGCCGAGCTGGATCGGCGGTCGATACTCACCCCGGATGAACAGCGCCTGGTGGTGGAGCTGAAGAAACGCAAGCTCGCGACCAAAGACGCCATCATGGGCTTGAGCCAAGACTAGGCACGCCCAGACCTTCTGGCACCGCCGAAGGCACCTGCTCCACAGACAGAACGCCGCCACCTCCATTGCGCATGGAACGTGGCGGTTTTCGTTTTAACGACTGGCGAGCCACACGCCGAGCAACACCAGCACGGTGCCGCCGATCTGCGGGGCTGAGATGGTTTCGTCGAGCAAGAGGGCGCCAAGCACGATGGTGAAGATCGGGCCCACGCTGCCGATCACTGCTGTGCGCGCGGCACCCAAGCGCGCGATCGCCGCCACATTGAGGAACACCGCGAGCACCGTGCAGAACAGCGCGATCGCGATCGACAGTGCCATCACCGGCAAAGGTTGAATCAGCGCCGCCATGGGCTCGGTGGCGCCGAAGTGCACAAGCGTCGCGATCGCGGAGATGCAGGTGGCGATGGCGGAGACCCGCTGACTGCCGAGGCGCCCCACCAGCTCGCCGCAGCCGGCCAGATACGCCGCGTAGCAAACCGCGGACGCGAAGATGTAGCCGCCACCGATCCAGACCGCGCGCGAGTCAGCAGAGATCGCGATGTCGTGCCAGAAGGCGAGCGCAATCCCGAGCCAGGTCAGCGCCAGCGCGCCGAGATCACGCATGCGGAACGCGCGACCCAACACGAACACCGAGATCAGCAACGTGATGGTCGGATAGGTGAAGAGGATCAACCGCTCGAGCCCGGCGGTGATGTACTGAAGCCCCAGGAAATCGAAGAAGGACGCGCCGTAGTAACCGAGCAAGCCGACCGCGCTGAGCGCGATCCAATCCCGGCGCGTCAGAGGTGTCCCTTGGCGTGACGTGCGCCACGCGACCAGCGCGAAGAACGGCGCCGAGAGCCCCATGCGCAGCGCCAGTAACGTGAGCGGACTGACGCCGTAGGGGTACGCGAGCTTGACCAGCACTGCCTTGGCCGAAAACAGAAACGCCGCCGACACCGCGAGCAACAAACCGGTGGCAGGGCGCTGGGCGGGCACGACGCGGGCTCCCTAGCAGGTTTTCAGTCGGGGGTCCCGGCCCTATGCTCAGGCCATGTCGATTGAAGGCCATGAAGATGTCGAAGGCTTGATGCGTGTGGGTGCGGTCGTCGCGGAGGCGCGCGATGCAATGGCGAAGGCGATCGAAGCCGGCATCACCACCGCCGACCTGGACGAGATCGGACGCGACGTGCTGCGGCGTCACCACGCGCGCTCGGCACCGCAGCTCGCCTACAACTTTCCTGGCGCCACCTGCATCAGCGTCAACGACGCGGTGGCGCACGGCATCCCTTCCACACACGAAGTGCTGCGCGAGGGCGACCTGGTGAACATCGACGTGTCCGCGGAGCTCGATGGCTACTGGGCAGACAGCGGTGCGAGCTTCGCGGTCGGGCGAGTGGAGTCGAAAGCGCGCTTGCTGCTCACCACCACCAAGCACGCACTGAGCGATGCGATGGCGGAAGCCAAGGCCGGCGCACGCATCCACAACATCGGCCGCGCAGTCCAGCGACGCGCGCGCAAGCACGGCTTCTCGGTGATCGGTGACCTGTGTGGCCACGGCGTCGGGCGCAACATTCACGAAGCCCCGAGCGTCCCCAACACCTACAGCGCGCTCGACCGTCAGCGCTTGCACGAAGGCCTGGTGATCACGATCGAGCCGTTCTTGACCACGCGGGCGACCACCGTGTTCGAAGACGACGACGGCTGGACCCTGCGCACGCCCGACGGCAGCATCGGCGCGCAGTTCGAGCACACGTTGATCATCACCAAGGGCGCCCCGATCGTGGTCACGGCGTCCGCGGCGTAGCTGCTTTGGGCGGGTTTGAACCCCGCCCCTACTCTTCGTTTATCGGGTCGGCTTCGCGAGGGAGAAAGAGTCTTCCGACTTCGAGCTCGATCGCCTCGAAGGGTGGGATCCGCGCGATGCTTTGATCGTCGTGGACGCCATGCTCGATCCACACGCCTTGATCGAGCTTGAGCGCTTCGAGCACGCGCGCCGCAGGATCGATCAGCCAGTAGTAGGGGACGGTGCTACGGGCATAGAGACTGCGCTTGTGAACGCGATCGCGCGCGGCGGTTGCCGGTGACAACACCTCGCAGATCCAATCTGGAACCACTTCGATCGGACGTTCGGCACCGGGACGCGGCAGGCGTTCTTTGCGCCACCCCGCCACGTCGGGACGAACAGCGTCGTGGCGCCCCAGGAGCACATCGACCTCGACGAAGATCCACCAACCGCCAGGACCGCCGCGCCCATCGTCGTCCTGAAACGGGCCACCGATGAAACGGCCGGCCGAGCGCTGCACGTGGGAATGCCGCGGCAATGGTGCCGGCGAAGTCACGATCTCGCCCGCGATCAACTCTGCGCGCACGTCGATGGGCAACGCCATCAAATCAGCATACGTGGCCAGCTTTGGAGCAACCGATGACATCGTTGTTGAGGCTAGCACGGCCCATGAATAGGCTCACCGCAGGCTCACCGACACAAGAGCTGCGCGATCAGGTCGTGCACGCGTGAGTCGTGGAGCATCCAGCGATGCAGCGGCACCGCAACGCGATGGGTGGAGCAAGCGCCTGCTAGCTCACTGCTGTGGGCGGGCACGATGGTGAGATCGAAGGGCGTGTAGATCACGTGCGTTTGCACCGGACCCCACGGGTCCTCGTCGCGTGCCAAGTCGCGCAGCAACGACGAGCCCGGACGCATGTCGACGATGCCTGGAAAGGGCAGCAAGTGCGCCATCCACGTCCCCTGCTGCGGGCCGGACATGGCGATGAAGCGCCGGATGCGATCACGTCCGCCGAGGCGCTGAACGTAGTAACGCGCATTGAGCGCACCCATGCTGAAGCCGACCAGATCGATCCGATCGACCCCCTGTTCGGCGCACACGCGTTCCACCTGACTCCGCGTCAGCGCCGCGAGCTCCGGGATCGGCACGTGACCTCGACTGGGCTGATCGAAGGCGTGCACGTCGAAGCCACGCTTGCGCAGCGCGAGCGTCAACGGAGTCACGCGCTCCGCCGAGTCCCACATGCCGTGCACGACCAGCACCGGCGGTTGGCGCACCTGAGTCATCGTCTCCTTTATACTGCGCGCCATGCGCCTGACGCTGGAGCGAATCGAGATCTCACCTTTGAGCGTGCCGTTGATCGAGCCGTTCGTGATCGCCAGCGGTCGCATCGACACCACGCGCGCGGTCCTGGTGAAGGCCACCCTGGTCGACCGCGCTGGTCGGCGTGAAGTGGGCTTGGGCGAAGCGGCCGCGTTGCCGCCCGTGACGCGCGAGGATCAGCCGGAGCTCTTGGCGCAGCTCACGGCGGCATCGAAGGCGGTCACGGGTGCGAGCGTGTTTTCCTTCGACGAGCTGACCGCGTTGCTCGACCGCGCGCTGCCGGATCAAGCGGTGGCACGCGCTGGGCTGGAATGTGCGTTGTTCGATGCGTGGGCGCGACTGCGTGACATGCCGCTGTGCACGTTGCTGACCGGCCAGCCCACACGCACGGTGACCACGGACATCACGTTGCCGATCGCCGAACCGTCGCACATGGCAGCGCTCGCTGTGGGCTATCGAGCGCGCGGCTTCACGATCTTCAAGGTGAAGATCGGCAAGTCGATCGAAGACGACATCGTCGCGCTGTCGCTGATCGCGGCACACGTCCCAGATGCCCGCTTCCGGCTCGACGCCAATGCCGGCTTCGACGCCGACCAGGCGCTGCGCGTGATCGATGTGACGAAGCGCAGCGGACTGCATGTGGAATGCTTCGAGCAACCGTGCGGACGTGATGACCTAAGCGGCATGGCGCGCGTCACCGCCGAATCCGGTATCCCGGTGATCGCCGATGAGTCGGTGCGTACGCTCGAGGAGCTGGAGCGCGTGTTCGCAGCGCGCGCCGCACACGGTGTGAACCTCAAGCTCGTCAAGAGTGGTGGCCTGCTCTCGGCGCTGCGTATCGGACAGCGAGCACGTGCGCTCGGAATGCGCGTGATGTGCGGCGGCATGGTGGAGACACGGCTCGGCATGACCGCGATGGGCCATGTGGTCTGCGCGCTCGGTGGCGTGGACTACGCTGACTTGGACACGGCTTTCTTGCTCCGCGACGACCCGTTCGCCGGTGGCTACGACGACAAAGGCGCCTCACTGTGCTTCCGCGCCATGCCGGGCCTGGCCATCACCACAGGCGGCTGATGCCCGCGCAGCGCGGAGCGCACCGGCTTTCTCGACAATTGCGCTAGGTCACCACGACACGCGCTGCGGTGTTGCCGCAGCCGTCGCTCGGCACAGCGCATGCATCGTTCGGTGCTGTGAAATACACGACTCGTCGCAGGGTTGTGATCACCGGGTGGGTGATTGCTGGCTGTATTGCGCTGACGTTGGCGGTGGGTTGCTACATGGCGCTGACGGCGTCGGGGCGCGATGCGACGGCGCGCCTCGTCGAACGGATCGTGTCGGACCAGATCCCCGGATCGATCACGATCGGTCGCATCGATCGGATCGGATCGACCACGATCGCCAGCGATCTGGTGTTGCTGCATCCGGATGGACGCGAGGTCCTGCGCATCGATCACGCGGCGATCGACTTTTACTTTCCGAGCTTTCTTCGCGCCGACCTCGGCGTGCAGCACGCGCGCGTCGAAGGTGGCCGCCTCGCGTTGTGGATCGGACCCGATGGCCGTTCGAGCATCGAAGCCGCGCTGGATGCTCCAGCAACACCGCGCGCGGAAGCCGAGAGCCCGTTCCACTATTGGCTCTACGACATCCAGGTGCGCGATCTGCTGTTCGTGTTGAGCCTGGCGAAAGACGCCGACACCTATCGTGTTCACCGCACGCGAGGCACGGTCGAGATCTGGCGCGAGCGCGGCGTGGTGGTTGCGTTGCGGGACATCGCCGGGGACGTGGCGCCGAAGCTTGCCGGCATGGACGTGCGCGTGATCGATGCCGATGGCTGGGTGCACGGAGAAGACCACCAGGTGATGAGCCTCGATGCGCGCGCCCACGTCGGGGACGGGACACTGCGCGCCAAGCTGGCGTTGTTCGATCGCAAGCGCACGCCGCTCAAGGTCAGCTTGGATCGGATCGACGGGACAGGCTCTGCGATCGCCGCCTTGCTGCTCTATGCCAAGGCCCAGCTCACCGACACCGTCGATATCCACGTGGACGGCACATGACCCGTGCACGCGCGTTCGGCGGTGCCTGGCTGCTCGGATGGCTAATGGCTTGCGGCAGTCACACCGGTCCATCGGCGACACGTGTGAGCGCGCGCGACGTGTTGCCACCACCGATCACCGTCTCAGCGCAGGATGCGGCCGCGTTGCAGCGAGCCGCGATGAGCGTGCTGGAGGCGCGCTGTGTGGTCTGTCACGGCTGCTATGACGCGCCGTGTCAGCTGAAGCTGGGGTCCGACGAGGGTGTTCGACGCGGAGCCACGGCAGGCCTTGTCTACGATCCGGCACGGCTCACCGCAGTCACACCGACGCGGCTGGGGATCGATGCACACGGCACCGCAGCATGGCGCGCGCGCGGCTTTCACCCGGTCCTGCCCGAGGGCGATGCA
>JACZCZ010079600.1_pt1 | contig 38781 bp, 33 predicted proteins | sample 8641811 | NCBI WGS metagenome assembly JACZCZ01 (sample SAMN15324610, study PRJNA640507) | soil metagenome | isolation source: intercropping peanut in the first line | place: China: Luxin town, Laibin City, Guangxi Province | collected 2019-07-25 | depth 10cm m | reverse complement strand
CGGCGCGGCGCGAACAGTTCATTGCAGCCGCCGAGCGCATGTTCCTGAAGCAGGGTTTCGCGAAGACGAGCGTCAACGCGATCGTGCGCGAAGCCGGCGGATCGCTCGCAACGCTGTACGCGGAGTTCGGCACGAAGGAAGCGTTGTTCGAATCGGTCCTGTGCCAGCGCGCCAGGAGATTCTTCCCTGACGCCCGTCCTCGTCCGCCCACGAACGGCGGCGAACCCGAAGCGGATCTGCGGGCACTCGCGACCCACATGCTGCGCCGGATGCTCTCCGAGGACGGCCTGTCGGTGTATCGCATCTGCGTGCATGAAGCCCCGCACTTCCCCGGGCTGCGCAAGGCAATGCTGGAAGCCGGCATGCCCGGACTACTCGAAGGCACGGCCCGCTACATCGCCGAGCTCGCGGAACATCATTCGATGAGCATCGACGATTGCTCGCTGGCCGCTTCGCAGTTCGTTGCCCTCGTCCAGGGCCAGCTCGTGTTCATGGCCGCATGCGGCAGCAGGGTCGATGCCGGCATGCGCGACAGGCATGTGGAACAGGCAGTGCGGGCGTTTCTGAAGATTTATCCCGGTGGAGAACGTGACGAGTGACGGGTGACCGGTGACGGGCCAGAATAGCCGCCCTCCGCCGCTCGATCCCATCGTCACTGAATGCCTCTACTCACGCTCCGCAACGCCGAACTCGCCTACGGCCTGCATCCGCTGCTCGATCGCGCCAACCTCGCCATCCAGGATGGGGAGCGTATCGGCCTGATCGGACGCAATGGCACCGGCAAGTCCTCGCTTCTCAAGATCATCGCCCGGCAGGCGCCGCTCGATGATGGCGAGCTCGCGACGCAGGACGGCTTGCGCGTCGTCATGGTCGAACAGGAACCCGAGCTGCCCGAGGCCGGCACGCTTCGCGAAAGCCTGGTCATGCGCGGTGCATTCGACGCCGTGCATGACGAACGCGAGCGCTGGCGAATCGAGGCGCGGCTCGATGAGTTCCTGCATCGATTCGGAATCGTCCCCGATCGCGCACCGCAGACCACATCAGGCGGCGAACGCAAGCGTGCGGCACTCGCGCTCGCACTCGCGCTGCAGCCCGACCTGCTCCTGCTCGATGAACCGACCAACCATCTCGACATCGATGGCATCACGGCGCTCGAAGATCTGCTGATCAAGGGGCCGACGGCCGTGATCATCACGCACGACCGCGCATTCCTCGATCGCGTGGTGACACGTATCATCGAACTGGACCGGGGCCTGCTGCGCTCGTATCCCGGCAACTTTGCCGCGTACGAGACGCGCAAGAGCGAGCAGCTTGCCGCCGAAGAAGTCGTCAATCGCAAGTTCGACAAGTTCTGGGCGCAGGAAGAAGTCTGGATCCGCAAAGGCATCGAGGCCCGCCGCACCCGCAACGAAGGTCGCGTGCGCCGGCTCGAAGGGCTGCGCCAAGAGCGTACCGCGCGCCGCGAACGACTCGGCGATGTCAAACTCACGCTCGATTCTGGCGAGCGCTCCGGCAAGCTCGTCGCGGAACTCGAAGGCGTGAACAAGCGCTTCGGCGACAGGGTCCTGGTACGTAATCTTTCGTTGCGCATCATGCGCGGCGACCGGCTCGGGCTCATCGGCCCGAATGGCGCCGGCAAGTCCACGCTGATCAAACTGATCCTCGGGAGCCTCCAGCCCGATGCGGGATCGATCCGGCTCGGCACCAATCTGCAAGTCGCGTACTTCGATCAGATGCGCGAACAGCTCGACCCGGAGAAATCCGTCGTCGAGACCATCAGCCCCGGCTCCGACTGGATCGAGATCGGCACCGAGCGCAAGCACGTGATGACGTATCTCGCGGACTTTCTCTTTCCATCGCAGCGCGCGAACTCGCCGGTGAAGGCGCTCTCCGGCGGCGAACGCAACCGGCTGCTGCTCGCGCGGCAGTTCGCCCGCCCCGCCAACATTCTCGTGATGGACGAGCCGACCAACGATCTCGATATCGACTCGCTCGAATTGCTCGAAAGCACGCTGCAGACGTACCCCGGCACCCTGCTGCTCGTCAGCCACGATCGTGCCTTCCTCGACAACGTCGTCACCCAGACGCTGGTCGCCGAAGGCGACGGCAAATGGCAGGAGTACGTCGGCGGCTACACCGACTGGCTCTCCCAGCGACGCACTCCCGCAGCGACCCCTGCGCCGAAAGCGAAGGCCGATACCAAACCCGCACCTGCCGTTGCGCCCTCCGCGGCCCCCGCAAAACTCAGCTACAAGGAAGCCCGCGAACTGGAACAGCTGCCGAAGGAAATCGAGCAACTCGAACAGGAACAGCAGGACCTCACGGCCCGCATGAGCGGCGCGGACTATCACCGCCAGGGCCCGGACCAGATCAAGGCCGACCGCAAGCGCTCGGAGGACATCGACACCCTCCTCCAGCAGAAATTCGACCGCTGGGAATCCCTCGAATCCCGCCGCGGCTAGTGATCGGCACGGAGCCCTCTGACTGCCCGCCAACCGCCAGCCGCTTCTCTCCGATACAGTTCCTTACAAATTGCGTAGGTCCCTGAAAATCCCCGACCCCGGGGGTCTGCTATAACGCTGGCATGACGGAGCGGCAGCACATCCTAGTCGTCGATGACGATCGCGAAATTCGCAGCCTGTTGTGCGACTACCTGGAAAAGAACGGGTTTCGTACGACGGCGGTGGCGGACGGGAAAGGACTGCGTCGATCGATCGAGCACAGTCACATCGATCTCATCGTCCTCGATCTCATGCTGCCGGGAGACGACGGACTCACGTTGTGCCGTGAGATCCGCACACGCTCGCAGGTTCCGATCATCATGCTCACCGCGCTCGGTGAAGACATAGACCGCATCGTCGGCATGGAAGTGGGCGCTGACGACTACCTGGCGAAGCCGTTCAATCCGCGAGAACTTCTCGTGCGCATTCGCGCAGTCCTGCGTCGTGCAGCGCATGCGCCGCGCGATCCCCTGCCGAACGAAGTGCGCGCCTACCGGTTCGCCGGCTGGCGACTCGACATCACGTCCCGAACGCTTACGAACGAGAGCGGCAATGTCGTGTCGCTGACGGGCGCAGAGTTCCGACTGCTCACGATCCTGCTGGCGCATCCGCATCGCGTTCTGAGCCGCGTCCAACTCGCTGAGCTCGCGAGCGGACGTGACATCGATCCCTTCGATCGCAGCATCGACGTGCGTGTGAGCCGCCTGAGGCAGGTACTCGGCGATGGCGGTCGATCGCCGCAGATCATCAAGACGATCTACGGCGAGGGCTATCTCATCGGCGTCGAGGTCGAACAGGAATGAGCATCGGGCTGCCGCAGTCGCTGTTCAGTCGATTGCTCGCGGGCCTGCTGGCGGCAGTCGGCGTCGCCTTGATCGTGATCGTCGTGCTCATCATTCACGAACGTCGCGACCTCGCGCTTTGGCGAAGCGGCGCCTGGAGCGCCGCCGACAACATCGCCGAGGCCAGCACCGAGCTGACGAAGCTCGATGCCGAAGCGCGGCAGGCGCAGGTGGAGGCTTATCGTACCCAGCGGCGGCTGGTAGAGAACAAGCGCCCACCAGGACCGCCGCACCCGCGCAAAGAAACACAGCGAATTCAACAGGCCTTCGCGGAAAAGATCCGCGCGCAGCTCGGGCCTCAGTACCAGGTCCAGATCTCGAACGCCCGCGGCCGCTGGCGCGATGTCATTCCCGTGTCCGGCAACTTCCAGCTGCCGGAGGGCCGCCCGCCTCCCGAAGGCGGACCGCCGAGCCCCAGGTCGCCGGACAGCTGGTATGACGTGTCGGTGACGCTGCCCGACGGCGACAGCATCGTCTTTCGCACGCTCGCGCCGCAACCGGGTCCACCGCTCCCGCGCCAGATATTCATCAATCTCGCGCTGCTCACCGGCGTACTCGCGTTGGCGCTCTACGCAATGACGCGCACGATTACACGACCTCTGTCGGACCTGGCGCGGGCCGCCGACGCAATCGGTCGCGGAGAAAGTCACCCGCCATTGCCCGAGAAAGGAGCACGCGAACTGCGCGACGCCACGCATGCATTCAACACGATGCAGGAACGCCTGCATCGTTATCTCGACAGCCGCACTCGCGTGCTCGCTGCCATGTCGCACGACCTGCGCACGCCGCTGACACGCCTGCGCCTGCGTGCCGAAGCGATGGACGACGCGGACGCACAAGCCCGGTTCGTCGCCGACATCGACGAGATGAGCCGGATGGTGACGGGTGCATTGAATCTGTTCAAAGGACTGAACGACGAAGAACCGCAGCGGGCGATCGTCGTCGACGATCTGCTCGGCGAGATCCAGAAGGAGTTCGCGGAACTGGGAGCAGCATTCGCCATCGAGGGTCACTCGGATGCGCCGCTGCTCGCGAAAGCCCAGAGCCTGAAGCGGTGTTTCTCGAACCTGCTGCACAATGCAGTGAAATACGGTACGCAGGTCGTCGTGACGATCGCCGACGGCGACGAGCTCGTCGTTACGATTCGCGACGATGGCCCCGGCATTCCCGTGGAAGAACTCGAGCGTGTCTTCGAGCCGTTCTATCGCGTCGAGGCCTCTCGCAATCGCGACACTGGCGGAACAGGCCTCGGCCTCAGCATCGCCCGCGACATCGTGCAGGCGCACGGTGGATCGATCTCGCTCAGCAATCGGGCTGAAGGCGGACTCGAAGCGGTGGTGAAGCTGCCGCGCGGACGCAAGAGCCAGGCCAGTTGATCCCAGGCCGTTTGATCGCCGGCGCGCAGCGGGTCTTACAATAAGTAACTATTGCTTACCCGGGCGCCTCGCGTCGATCGATACATTCATTGCGCATCACCTCAACAGGAGATTCGTAATGACAACCCGCATCACCCTTGCAGCCATCGCGCTGCTCGCTGTCGGCAGCGCCGTGGCCGAACCGCCTGGCCCGCATCACGGTCACCGTGGTCCGGACATCGAACGCCTTGCTGTCCTGCTCGATCTCGATGAAGGCCAGAAGGTCGCCGTGAAGCAGGTGCTGGACGAGCAGTTCGCACAGCGGGCCGCGGCGAAGCAGCAGGCGCGCGACTCGCAGACCCGCCCTTCGCGCGAAGAATGGCAGGCGAAGCGCGAGCAGGCGCAGAAGGAAACGCTGGAGAAGCTTCGCGGCATCCTGAGCGACCAGCAGCTCACGAAGTTCCAGGCGCTGACAGAAGCTGCGCCGCGCGGTCCGCGGCCGGACAGAGCGACCGGCAGCAACCAGTAGAAGCCGCCCGGCGTCCACGGGCTGCGGGAGATACCCGCAGCCCGGATTCAACAGGCGAGACTGGACGAAAACGGCATACCTCGTTTTCCAATTCTTTGCTTCCCGGTTGCCTGCCGAGTAACTATGATCGGCCCGACAACAAATCGCGGCACCCTGTCGAAACGCACCGGGGTCGCTCTACGGCACAGGGGGCTTCGAGTGACCGATCAGAATCAGGCAGCAGCGCCTGCCTCAAGCGCGATTCCGTATCCCACCTCGGGCCAGTCCTGGTACCTGGTCTTCGTCCTGATGATCTTCTACGTGTTCTCGTTCATCGACCGGCAGATCATTTCGCTGCTGATCGGTCCCATCAAGCGCGACCTGGAAATCTCCGACACACAGATCGGACTGCTGTCGGGATTCTCTTTCGCGCTGTTCTACTGCCTCCTGGGCATTCCCATCGGCTGGCTCGCCGATCGGAAGAATCGCAAGGCGATCATCGCCGTTGGCGTCGTCGTGTGGTCGCTGATGGCGAGCTTGTGCGGAATGGCCAAGACGTTCGGGCAACTGTTCCTGGCGCGTGTCGGCGTCGGCGTAGGCGAAGCCGCATTGTCGCCGCCGGCATATTCGATGATCACCGACGCCTTCCCGCGCGAGAAACTCGGTCGCGCCTTCAGCATCTACAACCTCGGCATCGCCATCGGCAGCGGCATTGCCTTGCTGGTCGGTGGACTGGTCGTCGGGGCCGTCACCGGAGAAGGCAAGACGTTTACGCTGCCGCTGATCGGCGAGATTCGCGCCTGGCAATTCGTGTTCATCGTCACGGGCGCGCCAGGTCTGCTGCTGCCGCTCCTACTCCTGACTGTCCGCGAACCCGCGCGGCGCGGTCTCATCAAAGCCGAGCCGGATGCGCAAGCGCCTGCCAGCATCCCGTTGAGCGAAGTCGTCCGGTTCATGATCAAGAGCGGGCACTTCTACAGCCTGCACTTCATCGCACTGGCGCTGTTTGCGATGCTCGGCTACGCGGTCGGCGCGTGGCTGCCGGAAGTGATCCATCGCACCTACGACGTCCCGCCTTCGGATGTGGGCAAGGTGCTGGGAATCTCCGTACTGTCGGTCAACGTCGCGGGCATCCTCTTCTTCGGACGCCTCTGCGACTGGCTGACCGCGAAGGGCCACACCGACGCGCCGATCATCGTGTGCCTCATCGTTGCGGTCCTCATCGTGATCACCAGCACCGTGCCGTCGTTCATGCCGAACGTGACCCTCGCGTATGTCGCGATGTGTATCGCGGGCTTCCCCTTCCATGGCTACGTTGCGATGGGCCCGATGGCCGTCAACCAGGTGACGCCGAATCAGATGCGTGCGCAGGTGTCCGCGGTCTATCTCTTCGTCAATGCATTCCTGGGAATGGGCGTCGGCCCGGCGCTCGTGCCGTTGATCAGCGACTACATCCTCAAAGACCCGTCGCAGATCCGCTGGGCGCTGGCCATCGTGGTGTTCGGCGCAGGCACTCTCGCCGCAATTCTGCTGTGGTTCGAGCGCAAGCCGTTCCGCGCACGGATGGCCGCTGCAGCGCAGTGGCAATAGGCAGAGGCTCATTTTTCAGGGAAACCCTGACGCGCTCGGCGTGACGCCGCTCACACGGAGCGGCTCACGCCCTGCCGATACAGGAGGCATCCGCAACGTCCGCGAGATGTCTCCATGCGCCGCCCCTGGCTCGCCCTGATCTTCAGTTGCGCCGCGATGCCGGCGCTCGCCGAATCCGAATGCGCCGATTGCGCAGGCTCCGAAGCGCTGTCGGTCGAGGCCATTTACACGGCCGAAACCTGGCGCAATTTTTCGGGCGGTGCTGCGCAAGGCAATCGCTATCTCGACAACCTCGACCTGACCGTGAATTTCGACGGCACGCGCTTCGGCGCGCCGGGCCTGCAGGTCTTCGGCTACCTGCTCTACAACAACGGTCATAGCATCTCGGAACTGACCAACGTCGCGCAGGGCACCAGCAACATCGAATCGTCGCGGGCCGTGCGCCTGTACGAGCTCTGGACCCAATGGCAGTTCGGTGAGGGCGACAGCTCGGTGAAGTTCGGTCTCTACGATCTGAACTCCGAGTTCGACAGCATCGAGACCGCGGGTCTCTTCATCAATCCTTCACACGGCATCGGCGCCGACTTCGCGCAGACGGGTGAGAACGGTCCTTCGATCTTCCCGACCACCAGTCTTGGCGTTCGCGCGCTCAAGTCGTTCGAGGCATGGACCGTGCAGGCCGCCGTGCTCGATGGTGTGCCCGGCGACGTCGACCGTCCTGACCGCTCCGGTATTCACCTGTCGTCCGATGAAGGCGCGCTCGTCGTGGGCGAACTCAACTACCGCACCGAGTCGGGTGCGCGTTTCGGTGGCGGCTACTGGCGCTACACCGCGAAGTTCGACGATCTGACTGCGACGGATGCTTCCGGCGAGCCGGCACAGCGCAACGACAACGCGGGTCACTACCTGATCGCCGAGTCGCCATTGTTGTTCGCCGGGGGCGACGAGCTCGGCACGCGACTCTTTGCGCGCACCGGCGTCGCGAACGATCACATCAATGCAATCCGCCGTTACTACGGCGCGGGCATCGCTCGCACGGGCGTCGGTTCGCGCGCTGCCGATCAAATCGGGTTCGCCATCGCCGTCGCTGAACTCGGCGATCCGTTCCGTCAGGCCGAAGCCATTGCAGGCACGGAAACGACGCGGCGCGAGTACAACTACGAAGTCACCTACCGCTCGGAGATCACGGACTGGCTGGCTTTGCAGATGGACCTGCAGTACGTCGACAACCCGGGCATGACGCCCTTCGTGGAGTCGGATTGGGCGGTGGGACTGCGGCTCGAAGTGGGTCGCAGCTGGGCGTGGTGATGGAAGAGCTACTTCAGTCCGAACTCATCCGCATCCATATGCGCCGGAAACTTCGCCCTGAACGCCTTCAGCGCTGCGTAGTCGAGCGTCACCGTCTGCACTGACTCTCCGGCCAGGTCCGGGATCAACGGCTGTCCCATGAAGTCCAGCGCGGCACTGTCGCCGGTGTAGGCGACATCGAGACCGTCGGTGCCGACACGATTCACGCCGATGCAGTAGCTGAGATTCTCGATCGCACGCGCCTTCAGCAATGTCTGCCATGCGTAGCGGCGGCGCTCCGGCCAGTTCGCTACGTACAGCAATACATCGTAAGCATGCGTCGCGCTGTGACGGCTCCACACGGGGAAGCGCAAGTCGTAGCAGACGAGCGGACAGATACGCCAGCCCTTCAACTCGACCACCAGTCGTTTCGAACCGGACGCGTAGTGTTTGTGCTCGAGTGCCATGCGGAACAGGTGGCGCTTGTCGTAGGTCGAGTGGCTGCCGTCTGGGCGCATCCAGATCAGGCGATTGAAATAGCGGTCACCGTCCTGCGTCACAACGCTCCCCGTGATCACCGCATCCAGCCGCTTCGACAACGCCCGCATCCACTGCGTCGTCGGGCCTTCGACCGGCTCCGCCACCTGCGCCGCCGCCATCGTGAAACCGGTGCTGAACATCTCCGGGAGCACGACGAGATCCGTCTGCCCCGCAAGCGGTGCCACGAGATGATCGAAGCGTCCCCGATTCGCAGCGGCGTCGTGCCACGCAAGATCGGTCTGGATCAACGAAACCTTGAGCGCGGCGGGCGTCATTGCGCGACGCGCTCGAGCTGCCGGAGCTTCGCAGCCGCCTCGATCAATGTTTCATCCTTCTTCGCGAAACAGAAGCGAATGACATTGAGATGCGGCGGCGACTGGTAGAACGGCGACACCGGGATCGAAGCGACGCCTGCGCTTCGCAGTACGACGTCAGCAAACTCAGCGTCCTGCACCGACGAGATGTCACTGAAGTCCAGCAACTGAAAGTACGTACCCTCGGACGGAATCCAGCGGAACGGCGCTCCCCGCAACTGGCGCAGGAACAGATCGCGCTTTCGCTGATAGAACCCGGACAACTCGTTGCTGTGCCCCGGCTGCTGCTTCAGGAATTCCGCGATGGCCAGCTGCAACGGCGTCGCGATACTGAAAGTATTGAACTGATGCACGCGCCGGATCTCGCGAGTGACCTCCGGCGGCGCGACTGCGTAGCCAACTCGCCATCCCGTCGCATGCATCGTCTTGCCGAACGAGAAGCAGACGACCCCGCGCGCGTAGAGCTCTTCGTGTCCGAACACACTGGCATGGCGCGCACCGTCGTAAACCATGTGCTCGTACACCTCATCCGAGAGCACGAAAGCCTCAGTGGGCCGCAGCACCTCCGCAAGCCGGGCCAGATCGTCCGCCGACAGAATCATCCCCGTAGGGTTGTGCGGCGTATTGATCATCACCATGCGCAGCTTAGGCGTCACTGCGTCGCGCACGCGCTGCCAATCGATCCTGAAATGCGGGGCTTGCAGCGGAATGTGTACGGGTCGCCCGCCAGCGAGAATCACTGCGGGACCATAGGAATCGTACGAAGGATCGAACAGGATCACATCGTCGCCTGGATGCACGAGCGCGCTGATCGCCGAGAAGATCGCCTCAGTCGCGCCGAGGGTGATCGTGATCTCTGTTTCCGGATCCACAGCCCGCCCATAGTTCGCCTGCATCTTGCGAGCGATCTGCTCCCGCAGCGACGGCTCCCCGATCATCGGCGCGTACTGGTTATTCCCCGCGATCGTCTTCTGGGCAAGCAGTTCCTTCAGCAGGTCCGGCGAGTCGAAATCGGGAAACCCCTGCGCGAGGTTGATCGCGCCCATCTCGCGGGCACGATTGGTCATGACCGTGAAGATGGTCGTGCCGACGTGGGGGAGTTTGGACCTGATGACCATGGTGATGAAGTGATCGGGTGATCCGGTGATCCGGTGATCCGGTGATCCGGTGATCAAGCCAGAGTAGTCACTTGCGGCGCTTTGCCAGCAGCGACCTGTTCAATCGCGTCAGCATCGTACGGATCAGCCGGATATCGTTCTGAATGGAACCAGTCTGCACCAACAACCCAGGATCCTCGCACAACAGCAAGTGAGTCTCGATCTCCGACAAGGAACCGCTCGCAATCATCACGAACCTTGCGAACTCGCGGCTCGTCCCACGCCCGGCCCCTTCGGCGATGTTGGCGGGAACACTGACGGCAGCGCGTCGGGCCTGCGCGACGATTCGGTAACGCTCATCCGAAGGAAATGCTTTCGTCAACCGATACACGGTCGCTGCCAACCGCATACTTTCTTGCCACACTCGCAAGTCCCTATGACCGCCCACTGGTCGTTGTGCCATCACCATTCCTTGGTTCTGACCGATCACCCGATCACCCGATCATCCGATCACCGGCTCACATCGCATCTACTTTCCTCCGCCTGCGGCAAGCTGCATGTCCCTCTGCCTGCGCTTCTCCTGCCTCTGCATCAGGATGCCGGCGATGATCACGCCGACGGTGACGAGCAGCACCATGATCGACGCGAGGGCGTTGATGTCGGGGCTCACGCCCAGACGGACCTTGGAGAAGATGACCATCGGCAGCGTGCTCGATCCAGGGCCGGAAACGAAGCTGGCGATGACGAGATCGTCGAGGGAGATCGTGAAGGCCAGCAGCCATCCCGACACGAGTGCGGGAGCGATGATCGGCAGTGTGATCAGGAAGAAGATCTTGCCGGGCCTGGCGCCGAGATCCATCGCGGCCTCTTCCAGAGAATCGTCGAGGGTCGACAGGCGTGACTGCACGATCACGGTGACGTAGGCCATCGTGAGCGTCATGTGGGCGATTGTGATCGTCGTGACGCCTCGTCCCTGTGGCCAACCGAAGATCTGCTCCATCGCGACGAACAGCACGAGTAGTGACAGGCCAGTGATGACTTCCGGCATCACGAGCGGGGCAGTCGTCATGCCCGAGAACAAGGTCCGGCCGCTGAACTTGCCGAAGCGAGCGAGCGCGAGTCCCGACAGGGTGCCGAGGATGACCGCGCCGGTCGCATTGACGGCTGCAATCTTCAACGACAGCCAGGCGGCATTGAGGATCTGATCGTTCTCGAAGAGCTTGCCGTACCACTCGGTCGAGAAGCCGCCCCAGACCGTCACGAGTCGCGACTTGTTGAACGAGTAGATGACCAGCAGCAGGATCGGGATGTAAAGGAACGCGAACCCGAACACCAGGGCCGAGATGCGAAACAGCGGCACGCGACTGCTCATCGGTGTGCTCCTTTCGCTTCGGCGTTCTGCGCCCGCTGCAGCAGCACAATCGGGATCACCAGCAACAGCAGCAATGCGATCGCAACGGCGCTGGCCACCGGCCAGTCGCGATTGCTGAAGAACTCGGTCCACAACACCTTGCCGATCATCAACGAATCTGGCGCCCCGAGCAGCGCCGGGATCACGAACTCGCCGACGGCCGGGATGAACACGAGCATCGACCCGGCAATGATGCCCGGCATCGACAAAGGTAACGTGATCGTCAGGAACGACTTGAACGGCCTGCTGCCGAGATCGGCGGCTGCTTCGAGCAGCGTCAGGTCCATCTTCTCGAGATTCGAGTAGAGCGGCAGGATCATGAACGGCAGGTACGAATACACGATGCCGATGTAGATCGCGAAATCGGTCTGCAGCATCACGATCGGCTGATCGATGATGCCGAGCCACATCAGGAAATTGTTGATGAAGCCGTTGTTCTTGAGCAGTCCGATCCACGCATAGACGCGCAGCAGGAACGACGTCCAGAACGGCAGGATCACCATCATCAGCAGCACGTTGCGCCACGTGGAGCTCGAGCGCGCGATGGCATACGAAATGGGGTAGCCGACGAGCAGACAGAGCAGCGTCGAGATGAGGGCGACCTTCATCGAGTTGAGGTACGCCTTCCAGTACAGGTTGTCCTGCACGAGAAACAGGAAGTTCGAGAAATTGAGCTTGATCTGGACGACCCAGTCGCCCGTCCATTGCAGCAGCGGCTGATAGGGCGGCGATGCGATCTGCGTTTCGGAGAACGCGATCTTCAGCACGATGATGAAGGGGACCAGGAAGAACAGCAGCAGCCAAAGATACGGGATCGCGATGACGGCGGTACGGCCCCGGACGCCCCATCGCAGGAGCCGTGCCTGCGTCCAGCGATACGGAGGGAATTGCTGCAGGACGCGCAGGATCAGTTGCGCACCCGCGCTGTGTCGTTGCCCGCTGGGCGATTCCGCTTTGGCGATCATTCGCCGAGCACCACCGGGCTCGAGGGATGCCAGTGCACGTAGACCGATTGATCCCACGTAATGAGATCGTCGGCGTGCCTGTAAGCGTTGGGCTGGGTCACGCGCACGACCTTGCCGGAGTCGAGCTGCACGAGATAGATCGACATGTCGCCCATGTACGCGATCTCCTTCACGACGCCGTGCGCGACGTTGTCGGCCTGATCGGGTTTCTCGAGGGAGATGTTGATCTTCTCGGGCCGGATGGCCGCCCAGAGCAGCACATCGGGCGCAGAGCTCACACCGTGATCGACGAAGATCGTGCCGCCGAGCTCCGGCGATTCGATGCGCACGCGATCCGGCAGATCTTCGATCATGCGGCCCTGGAACATGTTGACGTTGCCGATGAACTCGGCGACGAACTTGCTGCTCGGATACTCGTAGATGTCCTTGGGCGTACCGACCTGGACGATCTCGCCGAGATTCATCACACCGATCCGGGTCGAGAGCGTCATCGCCTCTTCCTGGTCGTGCGTCACGACGACGAACGTGACACCGAGCTGTTCCTGGAGATTTACCAGCTCGAACTGTGTGTGCTCACGCAGTTTCTTGTCGAGTGCGCCGAGCGGTTCGTCGAGCAGCAGCAGCTTCGGACGCTTCACGAGCGAGCGCGCGAGCGCGACACGCTGGCGCTGGCCGCCCGACAATTGATGGGGCTTGCGTTTGGCGAACTGGGTGAGCTTCACGAGCGCGAGCATGTCGGCCACGCGCGTGGCGATTTCCGCTTTCGGAACGCGATCCTGCTTGAGGCCGAATGCAACGTTCTGTTCGACCGTCATGTGCGGGAACAGCGCGTACGACTGGAACATCATGTTGACGGGGCGTTCGTACGGCGGAATGCCCGCCATGTCGACACCGTCGATCAGGATCCTGCCGCTGCTGGGCTCTTCGAACCCCGCGAGCATTCGCAGGAGCGTCGTCTTGCCGCAGCCCGAGCCGCCGAGCAGACAGAAGAGTTCCTTCTTGTAGATCTTCAGCGAAACGTCGTTGACGGCGACGAAATCCCCGAACTTCTTCGTGACCCGGTCGATGCAGATGTACGGGACGGCTTGCGGGTCGTTCCAGGGCTGAATCTTGAGTTCGGGGCGGCTGCTAGGGGTGGCCATGATTCACCGCTGTTGTTGTTTGCGTCGCACGGCCACCGGGCTACGGTGAAAGGGTCACGGCCAGAATGCTCTTCCGGCCGTCACCCGTCGTCCGCAGCCCGTAGCCCTGTTCATCAGCTGCCCGTGGTGAACTTCGTCCACATGCGGGTCATGAGGCGAGTGAAATCCTCGCCGTAGGCGAGCGAGGGGAAGAGCTTCGCCTTCACTTCGGGCGTCGGATAGATGCCCGGATCGTTCTTCACGGTGTCATTCACCATCGGCAGCGACGCAGCATTGCCGTTCGCGTAGTTCACGAAGTTCGAGTTGTTCGCGGCGACCTGCGGATCCATCAGGTAGTTGATGAAGGCGTGGGCATTCTTGGGATGCTTGGCATCCGCCGGGATGGCCAGCATGTCGAACCACACGATCGTGCCTTCCTTCGGGATGGAGTACTTGATGACCGTGCCCTGCCCTGCTTCCGCCGCGCGATCGCGCGACTGCAGGATGTCACCGCTCCAACCCACCGCGACACAAAGATCGCCGTTCGCGAGATCTTCGATGTACTGCGAGGAGTGGATCTTGCGGATGAACGGACGGATCGCCATCAGCTTCTCTTCCGCCGCCTTGAGATCTTCTTCCTTCTGGCTGTTCGGATCGCGACCCATCCAGGCGAGCGTGATCTTCAGCAGCTCGTCAGGAGCATCCAGCACGGACACGCCGCAATCCTTGAACTTGGCGATCTGCTTCGGATCGAAGATCAGGTTCCAGGTATCCACCGGCGTGTCGCCGAGGATCGCCTTGATCTTCGCTTCGTTGTAGCCGATTCCCGTCGTGCCCCAGAGGTACGTTACCGAGTGTTCGTTGGCAGGATCGTGCAGGGCGACGCGCTGCATGATGTCCGGGTCCATGTTGCTCAGGTTCGGCAGCTGACCTTTGTCGAGCTTCTGGAAGACGCCGGCCTTGATCTGGCGCTCGAGGAACGATGCGGACGGGACGACCACGTCGAATCCGGAATTGCCCGCCAGCAACCGGGTTTCGAGCACGTCGTTGGAATCGAAGACGTCGTAGGTGACCTTGATGCCGGTCTTCTCTTCGAAGTTCTTGATGGTGTCTTCGGCGATGTAGTCCGACCAGTTGAATACGTGCAGCACCTTCTCTTCTTCGCCCGCTGCAGCAGCCTGCTGCGTCTGCTGTGCCTCCTCCTTCTTGCCGCAGGCTGCCAGCACGACAGCGACGGCGGTTGCAGTCAGGGCAACGCGCAATTTGTTGTTCATCGGATGAGCTCTCCCCATGGTTGGTACGAGCCGGTCCCTACCGGCACCGGGCGACTGCGGGCAGCGTAGCGCACAGAAGGGCGACGAGCCAACAGGGAAGCGGCCTGTGGGTTCCGCTTCTGTGGGGACCCGCAGCAAGAGGCGCGCCGGAGAAACCATGGGCACTGACGGTGCAGCAACGCGACCGAACGCACCGGCGCAGCAATCCGGATCCCATCTCCGACTCTGGCTATCCGCTAGTGGCTAGCCAGCCAGATGGCTAGCCTTCTGCAACGTCTCGTCCAGCGACCTGCGCGCCTTCTCCACCAACTCATCCACATTGGCCCTCGTCATCACGAGTGGCGGTGCGATGATCATGGTGTCGCGCACTGCCCGCATCACCAGGCCATTTGAAATACAGATGTCACGACACAGTGTCCCGACTTCGCCGGGGTCGGCGAAGCCCTGACGGGTGGCCTTGTCCTTGACCAGTTCGAGGGCTCCGATGAGGCCCACTCCGCGGGCTTCGCCCACCAGCGGGTGATCGGCGAGCTCGCGCCAGCGCTGCTGCAGATAGGGACCAATGTCGGTCCGGACTCGATCGACGATGCCTTCGTTGCGCAGAATGTTGATGGTGGCGCAGGCCACGGCACAGGCGGCGGGATGGCCGGAGTAAGTGAAACCGTGATTGAAATCGCCGCCCTTCTCGATCAGGACCCGGGCGACCCGGTCGGCGACCATCACCCCGCCGATGGGCAGGTAGCCCGATGACATTCCTTTGGCGATCGGCATCAGGTCCGCTTCGATGCCGAAGTACTGCGACCCGAACCATTCGCCTGTCCGGCCGAAGCCGCAGATCACCTCATCGGCCACCAGCAGGATGCCGTAGCGCTGCGCGATCCTCTGGATCTCCGGCCAGTACGTCGACGGCGGAATGATGACGCCGCCCGCGCCCTGAATCGGCTCGCCGATGAAGGCCGCGACCTTGTCCGGTCCGATCTCCAGAATCTTCTCTTCCAGCGCGCGTGCCGCAACCTTGCCGAACTCCTCGGGCGAGAGGTCCCCGCCTTCGCCGTACCAGTACGGCTGGCGAATATGCACGATTCCCGGAATCGGCAGGCCGCCCTGGGCATGCATCGGCGCCATGCCGCCGAGACTCGCCCCGGCCATGGTGCTGCCGTGATACGCATTCTTGCGGCTGATGATCACCGTGCGCTGCGGCTGTCCCAGCACATCCCAGTAGCGGCGGACGGCACGGACCACCGTGTCATTCGCCTCCGATCCCGAGCCGGTGAAGAACACGTGCGTGTATTGCGGCGGCGTGACTTCGACGAGCAGCCGTGCCAGTTCGATCGCGGGCGGGTGGGCTGCCTGGAAAAAGCTGTTGTAGTAAGGAAGCTCGAGCATCTGCCGGTATGCCACTTCGGCGAGCTCGCGGCGTCCGTAGCCGAGATTCACACACCAGAGGCCCGACATCCCGTCGAGGATCTGTCGGCCATCGGAATCGTAGAGATACACACCCTCCGCGCGCGTGATGACGCGGGTGCCCTTGCGAGCCAGTGCGGCGTGATCGGTGAAGGGATGCAGGTAGTGCGCGGCATCCAGTGCCTGCCAGTCAGCCGTGGAACGGGACGGAATGAACGAGCTGGATGACGCAGTCATGATTTCAGCGGAAGCGGCGTGAGTAGTTCATAGCGGTTCTCTGTGCGATGGCATGCGAGCGCTGCGGTGACTCTTGCGTCATCACCGGATCACTCGATCACCGGATCACACGTTAAGCAGAAGATGTTCGCGTTCCCAGGAGCTGATCACCTGCAGGAACGTCTCGTATTCGTTTTCCTTCACGGCGGCGTACGCAAGCACGAAACGCTCGCTCAGGATGTCGAGGAGCGGCCGGCAATCGCGCAGCAGGCGCAGCGCCTCTTCGATGTTTCGCGGCAACCCGAATGGCAGATCGTAGGCGCTGCCGGTGACCGGCTCGGTCGGCTTCAGGCCCTCGATCATTCCCAGATAGCCGCAAGTCAGCGATGCTGCGATCGCGATATACGGGTTTGCATCCGCGCCGGCGATGCGATTCTCGACACGGCGATTGGCCGGGTTCGACACCGGCACCCGCAGCCCCGCGGTTCGATTGTCGTAACCCCACTGCGTGTTGATCGGCGCCGAGTGATGACGCGTGATACGACGGTAGGAATTCACGTTCGGTGCGAACAGCGACATCGCCGCGGGCAGGTACTTCTGCAGGCCGGCGATATGGGAGAAGAACAGCTGTGACGGCCGGCCTTCAGCATCGCTGAAAATGTTCTTGCCGGTGCGACGGTCGATCACGCTCTGATGAATGTGCATCGCGCTGCCCGGCTCGCGGGCCATCGGCTTCGCCATGAACGTCGCATACATCTTGTGACGCAGCGCTGCTTCGCGCGCCGTGCGCTTGAACAAGAACACCTGGTCCGCGAGCGACAGCGCGTTGCCGTGCAGGAGATTGATTTCCATCTGCGCGGCGCCGTCTTCATGGATCAGCGTATCGATCGCGATGTCCTGCGCTTCGCAGAAGGCGTAGACGTCGTCGAACAGCGGATCGAACTCGTTCACCGCCGCGATCGAATACGCCTGGCGGCCGATCTCCGGCCGGCCCGAGCGCCCCATCGGCGGCTTGAGCGGATAGTCCGCATCGATGTTCGGTTCGACGAGGAAGAACTCGAGCTCGGGCGCGACGACCGGCTCCCAGCCGTGCTGCGCGTAGAGTTCCAGCACGTGCTGGAGCAGGTAGCGCGGCGCCATCGTGACGGGGCGACCGTCGGAATAGAAGCTGTCGTGGATGACCTGCGCAGTAGGTTCGGCCGTCCACGGCACGACTCGAATCGTGCTCGGGTCCGCCTTCAGCACCACGTCGATTTCGGAAGGGCTGATGGCGCGATCGTCGTCCGGATACTCGCCGGTGACGGTCTGCAGGAAGATGCTCTCGGGCAGTCGCATCCCCTCGTCTTCCGCGAACTTCGCCGCGGGCATGATCTTTCCGCGCGGCACACCGGCCATGTCGGGAATGATCGCTTCGACTTCGGAGATACCGTGTTCTTTGAAGAATTGCTGGATGACGCTCATAAACGATCCTTGCGCGCGCGGGCGGTGGCGTACTGCCGGGCAGCTTCGCCGAAGGCCGCAAACAGGGCGCGCGAAAACGGGTTGTCCTGGAATTTCCACTCGGGGTGCCACTGCACCGCGTGGGCGAACGACGGCGCATTCCTCACCCGGAAGGCCTCGACGATGCCATCCGGAGCACGCGCCTCGATTTCGAGACCACGACCGAGTGTCTGCACTCCCTGGGAATGCAATGAATTGACCTGAATCTGATTCCGCCCCCCGGCGAGCTGATGCAGAAAGCTGCCGGGCACCAGTTCGACTTCGTGGGCCGGGCCGTACTGGGTGTCGAGGGACGCTTCGAGATCCTCTCGATGATCGTTGAAGCCTTCGACTTCGTGGATCCGCTGCCAGAGCGTCCCGCCGAACGCGACGTTCATTTCCTGGAAGCCCCGGCAGATCGCCAGCAAGGGCATCCCGGCCTCCACCACCCGCGGGATCAGCGGCAGGGTCGTCGCGTCGCGCTGGGGATCGTGCAGCGTGCCCGGCGCACTGCTGGGACCGCCGTAACGATGCGGCTCGACATTCGATGTGCTCCCCGTGAGCAGGATGCCGTCGAACCGCGTGAGCAGTTCTTCGAGGTTCGGCGAATCGCCGAACGAAGGAATCACGACGGGAATGGCGTCCGCACCCTCAGCCACGGCATTGAGGTATTTCTCCCCCACGCAGTGGAAGTAGTGATGCCCCAGCAGACGGCGGTCCGCAGGGACTCCTATGAGCGGCTTACCCGGCATAACGTTTAATATCTTTAACGACCGGCAGAGGTACCGGCGTCCAACCGACGGGGCATTTAACCACAACCGAGCCCTTTCCGCCCGCCCGAGGTTTACCGAGGGGGGCCATTTTCAGGCCTCACAAGGGCTTGCAGACGGGTTTGGGGTGCCCGAAAGCTTGCCGGGCCGGCGATTGGGCCGGTATTCTCCCTGCGGCGGGCGACGTCCGATCCGCTATCAAATCTTAAACAGGGTGTGCCTCATGGCAGTCGAAACGTCGATCTCCGAGATCGCTGCCTTGCGGCGCGAGCATCCTGCTATCCGCTTCGTTGACATCCTGCTCGCAGATATCTGCGGTGTGCCGCGCGGCAAGCGCGTGACGATCGAAGAGCTGCCCGGCGTTTACGACGGCGAGTTCCTGCTGCCAGGATCGATGTTCGCGCTCGATGTTCAGGGCGGCACGATCCAGGAAACGCACCTCGGCTTCGACGAAGGCGACGCCGACCGTGCATGCATGCCGATCGAAGGCACGCTGCTGCCGGTGCCGTGGTGCAGCGGCGAGGTCGCGCAACTCCAGGTGACCATGCGCGATCGCGATCACAGCCCCTTCTTCGGTGATCCGCGCCACGTGCTGGGGAATGTATTGAAGCGATTCCGGTCGCTCGGCCTGACGCCGGTCGTGGCAGTGGAGCTCGAGTTCTATTTCCTCGATCGCGAACGTACGCCGCAGGGGCGAATCCAGCCGCCACGGATGCCGCTCACCGGGCGCCGCGAATTCCGGACCCAGATCAACTCGATGGTGGACCTGAACGAGTACTCCTCGGTGCTCGCCGACATTTCAGCCGCATGCACTGCGCAGAAGATTCCTTCGGGCACGGCGCTCGCCGAATACGGCCCGGGCCAGTTCGAAGTGAACCTGCATCATTCGGCCGATGCACTCCGCGCCTGCGACGAAGCGATCCGCTTCAAACGACTGGTGCGTGGCGTGGCGACTCGTCACGGCATGGAAGCGACGTTCATGGCCAAGCCTTACGCCGAGATGGCCGGCAGCGGCGCTCACCTGCACGTGAGCGTGCTCGACGAATCGGGACGCAACATCTTCGAATCACCCGATGCCGGCGGCAACGAAACGCTGCGTCACGCGATTGGCGGGCTCGCGGAAACGATGAACGATGTCATGCTGATTCTCGCGCCGACCATCAACTCCTATCGTCGCTATCGCCCCGAAGCCTACGTACCGCTGAATCCGTCGTGGGCGGTGAACAACCGGGGCACGGCGCTGCGCATTCCGGTGAGCTCACCGCAGAATCGACGTGTTGAACATCGCGTCGCCGGCGCGGATGCAAATCCATACCTGTTGACCGCCGCCGTCCTCGCGGGCATTCACTACGGCCTCGAGCGGAAGGTCCAGCCGGGCCCGCCGCTCGCGGGCAACGCGTATCGCGACCACATGCCTTCGCTGCCGCTCACCTGGCCGGAAGCCGCATCCGCATTCGAGCGCAGCGAGTTCGTCAAAGACTACTTCGGGCCTGCTTTTCAATCGCTGTTCGCGACGACACGCCGCGGCGAGTTTCGCGCGTTCGAGCTGAATGTGTCGCCGCTGGAATATGAGTGGTATGTGACGACGAGCTAAGGCCGACAGCCGTTCCATGACCCCACCGCATATCGACTCGTACTACGCAGCCTCCGCCAACCCATCGCCGAGCCATCCCCAGCTCGCTGGCGATGTCGACGCGGACGTATGCGTCATTGGCGGCGGCATCGCCGGCTGTTCGACTGCTTTGCATCTCGCCGAGCGCGGCTATCGCGTCGCGCTGCTCGAATCGAAACGCATTGCATGGGGTGCTTCGGGCCGCAGCGGCGGCCAGGCGATCGTGGGTTTTGCGAGCGGACAGCAAAAGCTGATCGACCAGCTCGGGTTCGACGACGCACGCAAGCTCTGGGATGTCTCCGTCGAAGCACTGAGCCTGCTGAAGGATCGCGTCGCGCGCCACGCGATCGACTGCGACCTGCACTGGGGCCAGATGCACGTTGCGATCAAGCAGCGCCAGCGCGATGCATTGCTCGCAGAAAAAGAGGAACTCGAACAGAAGTACGGATACTCGCACCTTCGCTTCGTCGAGCGAGACGCACTGCAGTCTCTGCTCACGACGCGCCGCTACTGCGCCGGTCTGTACGACAGCGGCAGTGCGCATCTGCATCCGCTGAACTACACGCTGGGCCTGGCGGCTGCAGCCCGAGCCGCCGGCGTCAGCATCTTCGAAGACTCGACGGCACTGGAGATCATCAAAGGCGATCCGGCCACGGTTCGCTGCGCCACCGGCCGAGTTCGAGCGCGCTTCGTCGCGATCTGCTGTAACGCGTATATCGACGGTCTGGCTCCGGAGCTCGAATCGCGCATCATGCCGGTCGGCACGTACATCGTCGCGACCGCACCGCTCGGTGCAGCCCGCATGACCGAACTGATGCGCGAAAACATCGCCGTCACCGACATCAACTTCGTGCTCGATTACTTTCGCCGCTCCGCCGATCACCGCCTGCTCTTCGGCGGCCGCGTGAGCTATTCGGGCCTCGACGCGTTCGACACCAAGAGCGCCACCCGCAAGCGCATGGTGAAGGTATTCCCGCAACTCGCCGACGTGCCCATCGAATACGCATGGGGCGGTTACGTCGACATCACGATGAATCGTGCCCCGGACTTCGGGCGCATCGCTGCGAACGTGTACTACCTGCAGGGCTTCTCAGGTCACGGGATCGCGCTGACCGGCATTGCAGGGAAGCTCGTCGCCGACGCCATCTGTGGTCAGAGCGAGCGGTTCGATCTGTTCGCGCGAATTCAGCACCGCAAGTTCCCGGGCGGGAAGCTGCTTCGAACACCAGCGCTGGTGCTCGCGATGCTCTGGTACCGGATGAGGGACTGGATGTGAAGGAAGGTGATCACGCCCGAGCGTCTTCCTGCGTGATCACTCGATCACCCGATCACCTTCCCTCATACACCGCCCCGCTCGTACACGTCTCGTGCACGACGACTTTCTGCAGCAGCGGCAGCACGGCCTTCGTCTCATTCCACACCCAGCGCGCAAGATTCTCGCTGGTCGGATTCTCGAGGCCCGCGATTTCGTTCAGGTAGTGATGATCGAGACGATCGTAGATGGGCTGGAACGCCGCCTTAACATCGGCGAAGTCCATCACCCAGCCGCTGTGCGAATCGACAGGCCCGCCGATATGCAGCTCGATGCGAAAGGAATGACCGTGCAGTCGCGAGCACTTGTGGCCCGCGGGCACGTTCGGCAGGCGATGCGCAGCTTCGATGGTGAACGCGCGGAAGATTTGCATTCAGGTAGCAGCAGTTAGAGATGAGAGCACGCGCCAGTGAACAGCGGCAGATTCTCTCCGAAACCGACCGCCAACCGCTAACCGCTGACTGCTTCTGTCTTTAAGCCGCTTTGCGCCGGCGAGCGCTCGACGAGCAGCTGCAGGTGCCGCACGTGCAGCGAATCGCGCTGCAATCCTTGCAGACGGCGAAATCGACTGAACCGAAATGACGGCGGCAGTGCTCGCAATACGGCTTGCGACGGCCGCCACGGGCGGTGCGATACGAATCGACCGCCTCGACATACTCGGCCGACTGCGCATCCGGGCACTGGGCGAGATCCTTGCTGACGATGGCGCGCATGAACGTCGTCGCCGTCATCGAGCCCACCTTGAACAGACGCATCTGCTCTTTCGCGAGACCCATCTGCGCGACCGGGTCGTAAATCACCACGCCCAGCTTGGGATGGAACTGAACCTGAAAAGGATCGGCGCTCATAAGCGTGCACTCTATGCTGTGCCCTGGCCTCGTTGGCCGGACGTGGAATCGAAGTCTCGCGCAGGGGTTATTACGGGGGCCCGTAATGCAGCCGCAATTGTGCTGCAACGCACGAGTCACAATCAATCCATGACAACCCTATTTCCCTAATTCGTATACAAGATTACGCCCAAGGGGCGGCGACGTCCGTTCGTAGGTTCCGAGATGCGGCTGAATCCAGGCGGGTTCAAGGCGATCCGCCGGCGGATTGCGGCGAAAATGCCTTTGGAATCACTATTTTTGCCGGATCCGCCAGGGTCAGGAGATAGCACTGGTGGATACGCGGGCTACGCCTGAAATCCCACGGGAGCGTGGCTGTCGTGAGGTCTTCGACCACGAAAGCACCCAATGCGTTCCGGTCGAGGCGGAACCTCGTGTAGTTATTTGAGAACACGATCACACCCTGCGGCGCGAGCAACCTCGCGGCCAGCATCAAAAGCATTACGTGGTCGCGCTGGACATCGAAGTCGTCCTCCATGCGCTTCGAACGCGAATGGGTCGGCGGATCGATGAACATGAGCTCCCACGGGCGAAATCCCGCCCGCGGCTTCTCCGCCTGCTCCCGCAGCCATGCCATGCAGTCCGCCTGCACGAAGCCGTGTTCCGGCTGGGCCATGTCATTGAGCGCGAGGTTGCGCTTCGCCCACTCCAGGTAGGTGCGCGACATGTCGACGGTCGTCGAAGACGTTGCGCCGCCGCCGGCCGCATACACAGTCGCTGTTCCGGTGTAGGCGAACAGGTTCAGAAACTTCTTCCCGCGCGCGAGCTCGCCGACTCTTTGCCGGGTCAACCGGTGATCGAGAAACAGACCGGTGTCGAGATAGTCGTGGAAGTTCACGAAGAAGCGATACGGTCCCTCGCGCACCTCCTCGAACTGGCGCTCGTCGTTGACCTTCTCGTACTGCGCGACTCCTTTCTGCTGCCTGCGTCGGCGCAGATGGATCCGATCCGTCGGCAGCGAGAGCACTTCCGGGATTACAGCGAGAACTTCGCGCCTGCGCGCACGAACCGCCTCGACCTCGATCGTGCGCGGCGCCTCATATTCCTGAACGTACGCCCACGGCTGATCCGTGCCGTTGCCGTACAGATCGATGGCAAAGGCGTACTCGGGCATGTCTGCGTCGTAGACCCGATAGCAGTGAACGCCTTCGCGTTGCGCCCACTCTTTCGCTGCCTTCAGATTCTTTCGCAGGCGATTCGCAAACATCTGTGCGCCCGGCTGATTGCGAATCGCCTGTTCGTCCTGCGCTGAACGCGCTGGCCGATCCGCGCCACGATACTCCGATGGTTCGATATCGAAACGCAGCAGACGACATTCGATTCGTCCGTTGAACAGCGTGTGACTGCGCTTCGCGTTGATGCCCAGCGCTTTTGCGAGCGGCGGATTGCCGGTGAACACGGCGCCCTTCCATCCTTCGAAATGCTCGCGCAGCTTCGCGCCGAGCAACTCGTAGACGGACTGCAGTCTCTCCTGATCGCCGATGCGCTCGCCGTAGGGAGGATTGGTGACAACGAGCCCGGTTGCGCCGCTTTCCCGTGTCAGTTGCGCAAGATCGCGTCGCTCGACATGCACGAAGCCGCGCAGTCGGGCGCGCTCCACGTTTTCGATTGCTGCTCTCACGGCACCGGAATCCTGGTCGTAGCCGCGCAGCGTCAAACGCCTGTCCAGGGTCGCAGTGCGGCGCTCCCGGGCTTCCTCGATCAGGCGCCGCCACAACTCACGATCATGACCCACCCAGCCAATGAGGCCGAAATAACTGCGCATCGAACCCGGCGCGATGTCGAGCGCCATCAGCGCAGCTTCGATCGGCAGCGTGCCGGAGCCGCACATGGGGTCGACGAGTTCTCCGCCCTCCTTCGCGATCGCAGGCCAGCCGCAGCGAAGCAGGATGGCCGCGGCGAGATTCTCTTTCAGCGGCGCAGCGACACCGCGCGCGCGATAAGCACGTCGATGCAGACTGTCGCCCGACAGATCGAGACTGACAATCGCGCGGTCCCGGTCGAGACGCACATCGATCTGCACTTCAGGTTGCTCGAGTTGCACCGAGGGACGCTCTCCGGTGCGCTCGCGCATGAAATCGACGATCGCATCTTTCGTTTTCAGCGCACCGAAATGCGTATGCGTGATGCCGCTCGTGGTTCCCGCGAGCTCGACCGCGAGTGTTCCATTCGGCTTGATGTGATCGGTCCACGCAATGGACTTCACGCCTTCGTACAACGCCTCGGGCGTTGGCGCGGCGAAGGACCCGATCGGCATGAGAATCCGGCTTGCCGTTCGCGACCACAGACAGGCGCGATAGGCGACTTCGAGCGCGCCTTCGAACTGCACGCCGAGCTTGAATTCGCGGCACTGAGCAGCGCCGCAGTCGCGCAGCTCTGCGGCGGTCAGGTCGGCGACGCCGGGTGGGCAGGAAGCGAAGAATTGCATCGTGATCAAGCCAGAGATTTCACACGGAATTCACGAAGGACACGCAGCAACGACCCGCAAAGGGCCATTCCGTCGTCTCCCTGAGCTGCGTGTGACGTCTTATTTTCTGGTATGCCCGTCCAGCGTGAGGATGGGCCCGTAGTGCTCCGGACGGCGATCGCGGAAGACGCCCCAGGCGTTGCGATAGTCGCGAATGGCATCCAGGTCGAACTTCGCCGTGAGGATCGACTCGGTGGTGCGATCGGCCTGCTTCACCAACGCACCGGTGTGATCCGCGATGAACGACGAGCCGTAGTACGTCACCGTCCAGCGCTCGCCTTTCTCGGTGCCGATTCGATTCGATGCCACGAGCGGCATGATGTTCGACGCCGCATGGCCTTGCATCGCGCGCTGCCAGTGGTCGCGCGAATCGATGCTGGTGTCCTGCGGTTCGGCGCCGATGGCCGTGGGGTAAAAGAGAATCTCCGCACCGAGCAGCGCCATCGCGCGCGCACTCTCCGGGAACCATTGATCCCAGCAGATCGCCACGCCGATCGTTCCGAATCGCGTCTTCCAGACCTTGAATCCCGTGTCGCCCGGCGAGAAATAGAACTTCTCGTGATAGCCGGGGCTCTCGGGAATGTGCGCCTTGCGGTAGATGCCTAGATTGCTGCCGTCGGCATCGATGATCGCCACCGTGTTGTAGAAAGCGTTGCCATCGCGCTCATACACGCTCGCAGGCAGCACCACATTCAGCTCGCGCGCGAGCGCGCGGAACTTCACGACCGCGGGATTCTCCTCGATCGTGCGAGCCAGCGAGAAATAGCGCTGGTCGTGGTCCTTGCAGAAGTACGGCGTCTCGAACAGCTCCTGGATCAGGATGATGTTCGCACCCTGCGCGGCGGCGGCGCGAATCGTGCGCTCGGCAGTCGCGAGGTTCTGTTCACGATTGTCGGTGCAGGCGAACTGAGTGGCGGCGACTGTGACTTGCATGGCTAGAACGTAGGCGGCGTACTGGCGCTGATGATCTCACAGGCCTCCGGCCCCAGGTTGCGAAATCTATGCGGGACGGCGCTGGAGAAGTAATACGCATCTCCCGGCCCGAGCAGCCGCGACTGGCCACCGACCGTCAGCTCGATCTTTCCGCTGATGACGATGCCGCCTTCTTCTCCCTTGTGGCTCAGCATGTCCTCGCCGGTATCGGCGCCCGACAGATAGTGCTCGTGCATGATGGCCATGGCACGATTGGGGCGCTTCGCCGCAACGAGGCGCAGCAGCACGTTGCCATCGCCGATGTCAGTCAGCTCTTCGCGTGTGTAGAAAACTTGCGGGCTGGCCTGCAAGTCGAGCGTGAAGAACTCGGCAAGCGACATCGGAATGCCGTCGAGGACTTTCTTGAGCGAACTGATCGACGGGCTCACGCGGTTCTGTTCGATCAGCGAAATCGTTCCGTTCGTCACGCCCGCGCGCTTCGCGAGCTCTCGCTGCGAGAGGCCGTACATGATCCGCACGTTCTTCAGATGTGTGCCTACATCAATGGTCATGGTGTCTTTTCGGTCTTGGAGAGTGTTTAGAATAATCGACACTCTGCAAGGATGACCAGCTTTTCAGGCGCTTTCGTTGAGAGCCTTGTCTAATTTTCTTATCATCGCCGCTGCCGCCCCCTCCGAGGTCCGATCCATGTCCGCACAACCGAACCGCGCCGATCTCGAGGCGCTCTGGCTTCCCTTCACCGCGAACCGGCAGTTCAAGGCCAATCCCCGCCTGCTCGCGAAAGCCGAAGGGATGCACTACTGGACGCACGATGGCCGGAAGATTCTCGACGGCGTCGCAGGCTTGTGGTGCGTCAACGCGGGTCATGGTCGCAAGGAGATCGCCGAAGCCGTCAGCCGGCAGATCGCGACGATGGAATACGCGCCTCCCTTCCAGATGGGACATCCGCTGGCCTTCGAACTCGCGAACCGGCTGGTCGAACTGACGCCCGGCGACCTCGATCACGTGTTCTTCACGAACTCCGGCTCCGAGTCCGTCGATACCGCACTCAAGATCGCCATTGCGTATCAGCGTCTGCGCGGCGAAGGCACGCGCCAGCGACTGATCGGTCGCGAGAAGGGCTATCACGGCGTGGGCTTCGGCGGCATCTCCGTCGGCGGCATGGTGAACAACCGCAAGTTCTTCGGCAGCATGCTGCCCGGCGTCGACCATCTGCGGCACACGCTCGATCTCGAGCACAATGCATTCACGCGCGGCTTGCCGGAGTGGGGCGCGCATCTCGCGGACGACCTCGAGCGACTCGTTGCGCTCCACGACGCCTCGACGATCGCCGCAGTCATCGTCGAACCGGTCGCGGGATCCGCAGGTGTCGTGCTGCCGCCGAAGGGCTACCTGCAGAAGGTGCGAGCGATCTGCGACAAGTACGGCATCCTGCTCATCTTCGACGAAGTAATCACGGGCTTCGGGCGACTGGGCGCTCCGTTCGGCGCGCAGTATTTCGATGTCATGCCAGATATCGTCACGACCGCCAAGGGACTGACGAATGGCGCGATTCCGATGGGCGCTGTGTTCGTGCGCAAGCACATCTACGACGCGTTCATGCAGGGACCGGAGAACGCGATCGAGCTGTTCCACGGCTACACGTACTCGGCGCATCCGGTCGCGTGCGCCGCGGCTCTGGCGACGCAGGAAATTTATCGTCGCGATGCGCTGCTGACGCGCGGCGCGCAACTCGCGAAACAATGGGAAGACGCCGTTCACTCGCTTCGCGGCCTGCCCAACGTGATCGATATCCGCAACCTCGGGCTGGTTGCAGGCATCGAGCTGCAGTCACGAACCGGGGCCCCGGGAGCACGCGCCTACGAAGTGTTCCTGAAGGCGTACGAGAAGGGCATCCTGATCCGGTTCACGGGCGACATCCTCGCTCTATCGCCGCCGCTGATCATCGAGCCGAAGCAGATCGATGAGCTGATCGGCACGCTCGCCGAAGTGATTCGCGCGACCACCTGACGCAAAGAAAAAGCCCCGGACTCATGCGAGCCCGGGGCTTTGTTTCATCGGTCGACCCGATGGCGATGCGTTACCAGGGGAACGTGGTCGCAACCGTGAACACGACGCGGCCTTCATTGTTGAAGGCATCGCTGGTCACTTGAACGTCACTGTCCGTATCGACGTACTTGAGAGCCAGGTTGAACTTGCCGGCGGTGTAGCCGACGCCGATCGAGTAGTCGAGCAGGTCATCGCCGTAGATGTCATCCCAGAAATCGCCCGTGCTGTAGCCGACGTGAGCGAGGATCGAGAAGTTGGCGGGAAGCGGGAACGTGCCGTTCGCTTCGGCGTACCAGCCAGCCGTATCGCCGGGCGTGGCATCGCCACCGAAATCGTTCGAGTACCACAACTTGCCCTTGAACCAGTCCTTCGCGAGGCTGCCGTAGATTTCGATGTAGTCGAAATCGCCTTCCTGTGGGTACGCGTAGTAGACGATACCGACGTCGTACACGAGGTCCTCACCGCCGGTGAAGCCGGTGTAGACGTCAACTTCGTAGTCGGGCTCGGAGCCGCCGAAGTCGACGTTGCTGGCCCACGCGCCGACGTACCAGCCGTTGTCGGCCGCATAGTCGATGCTTCCCTGGAGCGCAGGATCTTTCGCTGACTGGGTGTTGCCGCGGAAGTCGTAGTCGTTCGTCAGCGTCCACGTCGAGCTCACGCCCGCATTGGCTGCCGCAGCGGTCGTCAGCAAGCCCAGTGCAGCCAGAATCCTCAGATTTCGCATAAATCTCCCCTTGTGGTGAGAAAGAAACACGCCCAAACGGCGCGGATGATTGAGTTTACTTTGCGTAGCCGCGTCAGAGTGATTTTGCGGTTAAAAAGCCACAGCTACAGCCCGCGCTAAGAGATGCAGCAACTATGCCAAACGGGTCACACAATCGTGGTAAGGATGAAGCCGGGGTCCCGACCGGACTTTGATGTTCGAGCAGCCGCAGACCTCAACAGTGGCGCGGCCTTGCCGCAGTGGGTTGTATGCAGATCGCCTCGTGCTGCGAAATCCCGGGGATCGCAGCTCGTTCGACGATCGCCCCAACTCCGTGCGGGCAAGCTGGCGCCTGCGCTATTTTGATGCAGCCTCGAAGATTGCGTAGAGCTTCAGCGTAGGTACTTTTACGTGCCACGTCCCAATGAAGCCCGCGGGCACCACGAACGAGTCGCCGGTCTGGAAGGTGCGTCCATTCCCGCGCTCGTCTTCGATGTGAACCTGGCCGCGCAGGATGTGACAGAACTCGCTCTCTGCATACCGGACCCGCCATTTGCCCGGCGTGCTTTCCCAGGTGCCGGCGAAGAATTGCCCGGTCGGATCGCTGAAGAAATTGCGGGTCTTCTGCTCGGGCGCGCCAGCAAGCAGGCGATCCGGCGCCGGCTTCGACTGAGTCAGCTCCGCAGTCGCAACAGCGAAGTCCACGATGCCGGAAATGTCGCTCACGCTGGCGTCGGTCATGACGATGCTCGCAAGACACATGAAGATGGTCCTCGACTCTAAGAGGGGATCACGCCCCTGGCTACTGCGGACGGGGAGACCGGCGCTTTCGCGCCGGTCTCAGGGGCTGCCCGACTCAACGGGTTTGTGCCACCGCCGACTCGGACGACGCGCCCACCGGGCGGATCGCGAGACTCACTCGCCGTTCCCACGCGTACGCTTCGATATCGTCCTTGGCCGCTGTCGTCAGATCCTCACCATGCGCGGACAGGCGAATCTGCTCGGGCGTGACGCCGCCGCGAATCAGCGCTTCGCGGACGGCATCGGCGCGGCGCAGTGACAACTCCAGGTTCTGCTCCGGAGTTCCGCGCGGGTCCGCGAAGCCGTTGAGCTGGATTTCGAGCTGGCCGTGAGCGGCAAGCAGCGCTCCCAGCGCCTCGATCTTCGCTGCTACCTGCGAATCGATATCCGCGCTGCCGGTACGGAACATCACATCCGCATGGAGTTGCTCGGCAAGTCGATCCAGCATTTCGTCACCGCCCGTGCTTTCGCTGGCCTTCGCGAGCGCAACGCGCGTATCGATGAGTTCCTGTTCGAGCTGTTTCGCATGCAGATCCGCGCGGGTGGCAGTGCCGACGCTGTCGCCGATGATGCCACCGACAAACAACCCGACGACGGCGCCGATCGGGCCGCCGACTACAGCACCGATCGCTGCGCCGCTGCCCATGCCCACACCCTCTTCCTTGGTGAACTTGTTCTCACCCGCGTTTGCCACGCCCGTGCTCAACCCAATGGCAACCGCCCCGATCAGTGCTTTCTTGAACATGACTTCTCTCCCACACCACTCGTCGTTGCAGCAGGTGACGATTTACCCGTGGGAGCTATTCAAGGCGGAAATAGCGACGCAACCCCGGGACCGGAGTGGCGGGAGGGAGAAGGATGATGGCGAATTGTGGCGGGGCTACAGACTGCTGCAGAGATGCCCGCCGTCGACAACCAGCGTCGAACCCGTCATATAGCGCGAAGCGTCCGAGGCCAGCAGCAGCAGCGGACCATCGAGATCCTCGTACTGCCCGACGCGGCGCTGCGGAATGCGGCGGATGAGCGCCTGGCCCGGCTCGGTGTCGAAGAAGCCCTGGTTGATCTCGGTGGCGAAGTAGCCAGGCGCGATGCCGTTGACGCGTATTCCATTGCGAGCGAGTTCGAGCGCCATCGTACGGGTGAGCTGCGTCAAGCCGGCCTTCGATGCGGCATACGGTGCGACATGCCCGGCCTGGCGAAAGCTCAGGATGGATTCGATGTTGATGATGCTGCCGCCCTGCCCCCTGTCGCGCATCCGCCGCGCGACTTCGGTCGCCATCAGGAATGCGCCCTTCAGATTCACGTCGACGACGTCGTCCCAGTCCTGCTCGGTCTGCTCGAGCACCCCCTTGGCCACCGAGGTCCCGGAGTTGTTGACGAGGACGTCGATCGGCCCGAGTTCCGATTCGATGGCCGCGACGGCCGCAGCGATCGATCGGCCATCCGTGACATCGAGACGCGTTACCGCCGCCCTGCCGCCGCTCGAGGAGATATCCGCGGCGAGCGCCTGCAATGCATCCGTACGACGCGCTGCCAACCCCACCTTCGCGCCTGCACTTGCGAGCACGCTCGCGAAATGCCGCCCAAGACCGCTGGACGCACCCGTGACGAGCGCTACTTTTCCCTGGAGCACCGAACGATCGACAGTCATGGAATCCCCGCCGTTTGCGACCCGAACAGGTCCGCGAGGATAGGGTAGCTTTCCCGAACGTGCCCGGGAATCAGCCGGCCGGCTCAAGCCGTCTGCGAATCCGGCTGGGGCCGGGCGTGCAGGAGCGCGCTATACCACTGACCGCTCTTCTTCACGGTGCGCTTCTGCGTCGCATAGTCGACGTGAATGATACCGAACCGCTTCGCGTAGCCCTGGGCCCATTCGAAGTTGTCCATCAGGCTCCAGACGAAGTAGCCCTTCATATCGACGCCCTGACGAATGACGTCGGCGACGGCTGCAATGTGCGACTCGATGTACGCGCGCCGCAATTCATCGTCGATGCGCCCGTCGACGACATGATCCTCGTACGCCGCGCCGTTCTCCGTGATGAAGATCGGCGGCAGCTTGTAGTCGCGCTTCAACCGCAGGAGCAATGCCGCGAGACTTTGCGGTGCAACTTCCCATCCCATGTGAGTTACCGCCGCCGTGCTGCTCGAGACAGGCGAAGTCGGGTTCGCGCTGCTCGAGACGGTCGGGTGGTAGTAGTTGATGCCGAGGAAGTCGATCGGCTGACTGATCAGGGCCGCATCACCGCTCTGGACGACAGGAGCGTCGGCGCCGAGATGCTCGAGAATGTCGCTCGGGTACTCGCCTTTCAGCACCGCATCCGTGTACCAGCGCACGAGCTTCCCATCCTCGAGTCGGGCATGGAACGCATCGAGCTCCGAATCCGTCGCGGGCGAAATGGGCGACATGTTGAGCACGATGCCGACATCGGCCTTCGTTCCCATCTGACGTATCGCCTGCGTTGCGAGGCCATGGCTGAGCAACACGTGGTGCGCGACCTGGTAAGCGATGCGGCGATTGCGAATGCCGGGCGCAAAAATGCCCTGCTCATGACCGAGAATCGCCGTGACCCAGGGTTCGTTGTGAGTGGCGATGGAGGCCATCCGGTCACCGAGTCGACGCGTGACGAGCTGCGCGTACTCGGCGAATCGCAGCGCCGTATCGCGCGACAGCCACCCTTCGTGCCGCCGCTGCAGCTCGATCGGCAGATCCCAGTGATACAGCGTCGCGTAGGGCTGAATGTTGCGCTTCAGCAAGCCGTCGACCAGGCGCTCGTAGAACGCGAGTCCTGCCTCGTTCGCGGGGCCAGAACCCAGTGGCTGCACGCGAGGCCAGGAGATCGAGAACCGGTAAGCGTTGACGCCGAGCTCAGCGATCAGATCGAGATCGGCCTCGAGACGATGGTAGTGATCGCAGGCGATGTCGCCGTTGCTGCCATCGGCAATCGCGCCGGGCTGCCGGCAGAACTCATCCCAAATGGAGAGACCCTTGCCATCCGCACGCGCGGCGCCTTCGATCTGGAATGCGCTGGTGGCGGCACCCCAGATGAAATCGGACGGGAACCGGCGACGCAGTTCGAGAACGGAGCGGTGCTGAATCATTGAATGGGTGGCGTAACCGGATCCGCACTGCGTAGTGCATCCGTGCGGTTCGCACTCGTCCTGGCAGGTGACATGAGTTCGCCTTCAAGTTCTTCGAGCGTGCGGCCCTTCGTTTCCGGAACGACGAACAGCACGAACAGGAACGCCGCTGAAGCAAAGAGACCGAAGATCAGGAAGGTCCCCGCCGACCCGAAGGTCGACAGCTCCCACGGAAAGATGAAGGTGACGCTCGCGCTCACGAGCGCATTGAAGAAGCCGGCAACGGAAATCGCCGCCGCGCGCTGCTCGTTCGGGAAAATCTCCGACAACAGCACCCACATGACCGGCCCCAGCGAAATGGCGAACGAGGCCACGAAGCCGATGATGGCGATCAGTACCAGCTTCGCATTCATCGTCAGCGCCGCCGAAATGAACGACTGGCGATGCGGCCCGACCTGTTCCGCGCCGACTGCGCCTGCCACCGCTGCGACATACGCACGTTCGGAATCATATGAGGTGCCATCGAGCGTGCGCAGCTGCGTGAGCAGCGAATCCGGAACGCCCGCCTTCTCCACTGCTGCAACGGTATTTGCGTCGACCTGATACGTCGCACTATTGAACGCCGCGCTGATGGTCAGCAGCGACAGCGCCATGCCAGCCACACCAACGGCGAGAAGCGGCTTGCGGCCCAGCTTGTCGATGAGCCAGATCGCCACGAATGTCATACCGACGTTCACGAGACCGACGAGCACGGCCTGGCGGAACGCGTCATCCACGCCGCCGCCCGCCTGCGCGAAGATCGTCGGCAGGTAGTAAAAGATCGCATTGATGCCGGTGATCTGCTGGAAGAAGGCCAGGCCCAGCGCGATCACCATGATGAACCGCATGCGGCTGTCGAGCAGTCCGCGAAATCCCCGCGATACCGGCTTCGCAACGAGACTCTGCCGAATCTGCTGCAGACTGGCCTGCGCCTTGTCTGCGCCAGCGACTCGCGACAATACTTGCAGCGCCTGCTCATCACGGCCCTTCAGCAGCAACCAGCGCGGGCTCTCCGGCACGAACAGCAGCAGTGCGAAATAAGCGATCGCCGGCAATGTCTGCACGCCCAGCATCCAGCGCCAGTTGTGATCACCGACGCCGAGAAGGAAGTAGTTGGAGAAGAACGACGCGGAGATACCGATCACGATCATCAGCTGATTGAGCGAGACGAGACTGCCGCGCTTCTCAGCTGGCGAGATCTCCGCGATATACATGGGCGCAATGAGGATCGCGCCGCCGACCGCCAGACCGCCGACGATGCGCGCGATCACGAAACCCGTGAACGTGGTCGCGGTGGCAGCCAGCACGGAGGAGACGACGAACAGCAGCGCAGTGCCCAGCAGCACGCGGCGCCGGCCGAAGCGATCGCTGAGGGGGCCTGCGATCGCATTGCCGGCCATCGCGCCCCAGCCGAGACTGCTGACGGCCCAGCCCAGCTTCAGGTCGCCTGCTGCTCCCGTGAGACTGAAATAGTCGCGGATGAACGGCACGACGCCGGAGATGACCGTGGCGTCGAAGCCGAGCAGAAAGCCGCCGATGGCGACCGTCAGCGCGACGAATGCAATGTTGAGCCTGCCCTGGGCCATGCGCGGATGATTCTTTACTTCGGTTGTTGTCGCAACGGCGCTGCGGCCGCCCCCTGCTGCGACGCGCCGTAATACGGCCATGAAAGCGCTTACACAGAGTATTGGCAGATCAACGGGGGTGTCAAGCCAGACACTGGAGCATTGTCACATCGGCCGCAAGGTCGCGTCGGGGTTTCCAGCGCATGCAACTCGCCCCGCTCCCGCAGCCGCTCGAATTCATCAGCGTCTCAATATCTAGCCGATTGATTCTCGCTATCGCGAACGGCCGCAGGCCCGAGCGATCCCGGGCTCAGCGATTCTGGGCGCAGAGGAATTCTTCGTGGGTCGGCAAGTGCGACACCATGCCCTGGATGGCTGCCTTCGCGGTCTTCAACGCACCGTCGATGCGGGCGTAGTCGACGTTCTCGACTCGCGGGCAGTAGTGGCTGGGCTGGATTCCCATGCCCTCGAAGATCGATTGCCAGCTCGTGTTTCGAAACAGCGGATCCGTCCCATCGCGCAGTGCGCCGTGGCGCCTGAACAGTTCGATACGGTCCTGCAGCGAGTCCGGCAATTCGATCTGGCTGCACCATTGCCAGAACGGCGAGTCATCGCGCGCCGTTGCCGCGTAGTGCAGCAACACGAAGTCCCGCACTTCCTCGAAGTCTCCGGTCATGCGACGGTTGTACTCGCGCACGAGAGCGGCATCGCAGTCCTGGTCCGGGAAATACCGCAGAAAGAAGTCGATGCCGCGCGCGATGAGATGGATCGACGTCGCTTCCAGCGGCTCGAGGAAGCCTGCTGCCAGCCCCAGCGACAGGCAATTGTGTTTCCAGAACTCGCGCCGGTGCCCCGTAACGAACGGAATGACCCGTGGATCATCGACGACGGGGCCGTCGAGACTGCGGACCAGCGTCGCCTGCGCGGCCGAATCGCTGCAGAACCGGCTCGAATAGACGTAACCATTGCCGACGCGTTGCCGCAGCGGGATTCGCCAGCTCCAGCCGGCCGACTGCGCTGTCGCTCGCGTGTACGGCAATAGCGGCCCACGTCCTTCGCTCCGTATCGCCACCGCGCGATCGCAAGGAAGATAGTTCGACCAGTCGACGTGCTCGACGCCGAGCGACTTGCCGATCAGCAGCGCCTTGAAGCCGGTGCAGTCGATGAAGAAATCACCACGGATCTCCCGGCCGTCCTCGAGCACGACCGATTCGATGAATCCATTCTCGTGCTGCCTCACATTGATGACTTTACCCTCCGTGCGCACCAGGCCACGTGACTGCGAGTAATCGCGCAGATAGCGGGCGACGAGCGTGGCATCGACATGAAGCGCGTAGTTCGCGCCGCCGATCGGCGTGTTCGGCACCTTCGCAGGCGGGAAGAAGCGGCCGCTGTCCGCCATCACGCTGCACGGCGAGAAATCCATGAGCGAGGAGGTATCGCCCTGCGCACGCGCCCTGAGCCAGCACTGATAGAAATCATGTCCGCCGATCGGCTGACCGATCACACCGAAGGGATGGAAATACGACTTCGCCCGCTGATGCCAGCCGACGAACTGGATGCCGAGCTTGTAGGTGGCGTCGGTTGCCCGAATGAATTCCTTCTCATCGATCCCGAGCCGCTGGATCAGACCGACGAACGGCGGCACCGTGGATTCGCCGACGCCGATGGTGCCGATCTCGTCGGATTCGATCAGCTCGATTTCACACAGCTCGCGCTTCAGGTGACGGCTCAGCATTGCGCCCGCGAGCCACCCGGACGTTCCGCCGCCGATGATCACGATTCGGGAAAGAGGTTTCATCACCAGTCTCGATTCTCGATGAGCACGCCGGGCGATCCGGTCTCGCGCATCGTGTTGTAGTTCCAGTAGGCCGCGCTGCCCGCCTGGATCGCACGACGCAGCAGATCGATCGCCTTGTGCCTGGGAAAGCTGATTCGCCAGGCGAGCACGAGCGTACGCCTCGGCGCGGGCTCCTGAAATGGCCGGCTCACGAGAATCTGCGGTGCATAGAGGGGCAGACTGGCGGCGGTCTGCGGAAGGATCGTCACTCCCAGCCGGGAAGCCACCATGTGGCGTAACGTCTCCAGGGTGCTGCCGCTGACGCCGCTTCGCACCAATCCACCTTGCGGCCGCAGCTGCGGGAATGCGTCCAGCACCTGTTCGCGAAACGGATCACCCTCGCCGAGCAACAGCACCTCAGCGGGATCGAGGTCCGCGGGCGCGACGGCGGTTTTCGCCGCGAGCGGATGACTCGGCGGCAACAGCAGAACGAATGGTTCTTCGAACAACGTCTGCGCAACGATATCGGGTTCATTGAACGGCGCAGCGACCAGAATCGCGTCGAGCTCGCCACCGCGCAGCTTGGCCGTGAGTACGGGCAGCTTGTCTTCCTCGACGTACAGAGAAAGATGATTCGCCGACTGCTGCAGCAGCGGAATGAATTGCGGCAACAGATACGGACCGATCGTGCCGAGCGTGCCCAATGCAAGTGGTCCCTCGAGCTGATCCTTGTCGGCAGCCGCGACGTCCTTGATCGCCGCCGCCTGCTCGAGCACACCGCTCGCCATGGCGACGACGCGCTGGCCGATGGGCGTCGTCGACACCCCTTGCTTGCCGCGCTCGAACAGCGACACTCCCAGCTCGTCCTCGAGCTTCTTGATGGCAACGCTCAGCGTCGGCTGGGTGACATTGCACTGCTCGGCCGCGCGACCGAAGTGCTGTTCGCGAGCGAGCGTGACTATGTATCTGAGCTCAGTCAGCGTCACGCTCGCGGATCCTCTGATGCTTTCGCTATGCTCGGCACAGCCCGATTCCCGCTCTGCGTTAGAGGACGACGTTCATGGTGCGACAAATCCTCATCCTGGCAACCCTGGGCCTGGTCGGCTCGACGACCATGGCACTCGCAGAGGATAAGCCTTTCTCCTGGCCGCGCGGAACGAAAGCTGCCGTAAGCCTCGCCTATGACGATGCGGTGCCATCGCAGCTGGACCATGCGATCCCGACGCTCGATCGATATGGGCTGAAAGGCAGCTTCTACCTGACCCTCGGCAACGACACGATCGCAAAGCGCCTGCCCGAATGGCGTGCGGCCGCGGCCAATGGCCACGAACTCGCGAACCACACGCTGTTCCATCAATGCTCGCGCTCCGTACCGGGGCATGAGTGGGTCGTTGCGGACAACGACCTGGACACCATCAGCGTCGGGCAACTGGCCGCGCAGATCCGACTCGCCAATACCATGCTGCACGCGATCGACGGGCGAACAGAGCGGACATACACGGTTCCTTGCGGCGATCTCAAGGCGGGCGGGGAGTTTTACCTTCCCGCAGTACGCAGCGAATTCGTCGCGATCAAGTCCGGTGCGGGAGCGGTCACTCCTGACATGCGAACACTCGATCCCTACTCCGTGCCGGTCGGGACACCGTCGAATGTAACCGGCGAACAACTCATCGCCATCGTCAAGCAAGCCGCCGCGAAGGGAACGATGGCCAACTTCACCTTTCACGGCGTGGGCGGGGATCACCTCGCGGTTTCCGCGGAAGCCCACGCTCAACTCGTTCAGTACCTGGCGGAGCACAAAGACATCTACTGGACAGATACGTTTCTCAACATCATGACGTACGTGAAGCGGGAGCAGGCTCACGTGCGGACGGGACGCTGAGCGGCATCAGCGCTCCACCTCACGCGATGCGACAGCTGCCGCTGCCAGTTCCGCGGGAACCGAAGGGCTCCCCTCCCGCGCAAGCGACACGCGATACGCCACCGGCAACAGAAAGCCTGCGATTCGCGTCGCCGCCTCGTCGCCGCTGGCCGTTGTGATGTCCGCGCTCCACATACCGTCGATACCCGGATAGATCGTGGGCGACGTGTAGGACGGCTTGGGATACCACAGACCATCCACCTCGATATAGATCGCGACGCGATACAACGCGGGATCGACACCAGTCACCTGCCCGCGCAGATCCTCTATCGAACCCAATACCGGCACCGAGGTGAAGCGCAGCTGCGCCGGACCTGCACCACCGGGGATCGGTCGACTCCAAGTGTCTGCGGCATTGGTTCCGTCGAACGCGGCATTCATGCCGGTCTTCATGTTGCCCGACGAGTCGAGCACACCCCAGTGAGGACCCTGCGATCCTTCATCCGTCTTCCACGCTTCGTTGAAGGCTTCGAAGTAGAAGTACTCCACCTGCTTCGTCCGCGCCCATGCAACGAAGCTGTCGAAGTAGCTCGCCGCGTTCGTCGCTGATGGAATCGCTCCGCCGCGCTGCGCGCCGGCGGTCGGCCAGCCGGTCTCGCCCACAACAACTTTCTTTGGATGAACCGCTGTCTGCAGTCGCGTGAAGATGAAATCGAAATGCCGCATCGACTGCTCGATGGGCACGCCATCGAAGTACGGGTAGATATTCGCGAAGACCACGTCCACCTCATCGACGACGTCCGGATGCGCCAGCAACTGATACGCCGTGTCTGCATACCCGAGCTGAATGCGAGCGGGCAGCGCTTGCCTTACATCGCGGATCTGGGAGATGAGCGCATCCTCGGCCAGGTCGGCGCGTTCCAGCACTTCAGAACCGGCAATCACGACATCGCCCGTATCGCCGGCCAGCGCTGCAGCGATCAGACCGCTCTTCTCGCGTTCATTCTGGGCGGCGTCGCG